>Ga0172375_10013533_pt1 | contig 10107 bp, 4 predicted proteins | sample LakKiv1m_FD_114537 | JGI IMG/M metagenome (GOLD analysis project Ga0172375, IMG submission 114537) | Freshwater microbial communities from Kabuno Bay, South-Kivu, Congo - kab_092012_11.1m | ecosystem: Environmental > Aquatic > Freshwater > Lake | place: Democratic Republic of the Congo...
GACCGCCATCCGGATGATCTGGTCGAGTGCGGTCACTTGGATTATTCAGTGCGGCTGGCGATTCAGCACGGCGTACCGCCGATCACGGCCATTCAAATGGCGACCATCAACACGGCGCGCACGTATCACTTGGCGCATGCCGGAGCGATTGCACCCGGTTATTTCGCCGATTTCTTTTTGACGAACAAACTGGAAGATTGTGCCCCGACGGTCGTGTTCAAGAAAGGCCGACGCGTCGCCGAACAAGGGCGCTGCCTGGTTGACACCGGCACGCTGCCGCCGTTGCCGGGCCCGTCCATGAATGTCGCGCCGCTTGCCGAGAAGGCCTTCGCGGTGCCGTGTGCCGGCGGCACCGTGCGCGTGATCAATATTGTGCCGGGGCAGATTGTGACCACCGAGACGCGCGAAGCGGCGCCGGCGCGCACCGGAATGCTGGTCGCCGACACCGCGCGCGATCTGCTCAAGATGGTGGTGATTGAGCGTCACCATGCCAGCGGGCGCGTGGGTGTCGGGTTGGTGCGCGGCCTTGGATTAAAGGCCGGCGCGATCGGCAGCACGGTCGCGCACGACGCGCACAACATCATTGTGGCGGGCGTGACCGACCGCGACATGCTGGCGGCGGCGCGCGCGCTGGTCGAACTGGGCGGCGGCTTTGTGGTGGTGAAAGACGGCGCGGTGCTGGCGACGCTGGCCTTGCCGATTGCGGGCTTGATGAGCGACCAGCCGCTGGCCGAGGTCGTCGCGGCGCAAAAGAAATTGCTGGCGGCGGCGCAGACGTTGGGCAGTGCGCTTGCCAATCCCTTCATGACCCTGTCGTTTCTGGCGCTGACGCCGATTCCGGCGCTGAAACTGACCGACCGCGGGCTGTTCGATGCGACCTGCTTTCAGATGACGTCGCTGTTTGTCGACCAGCCGCAATAAAATCAACATGCTGACGGCGCGCTTTGATGCCTTTGACCGCGAACGACGCGGCTGGTCGTTTGCTTTCGACACGCCGTGTCGAATGTGCGTTGCGGAACGGGTGGACGACGTGCGCGCGGTGGTGCAGCAGGCCGAGGCGGCCGCCCGCGCCGGCCAATGGGCGGTTTGCATCCTGACCTACGAGGCCGCGCCGGCGTTCGATGCCGCCTTGCGCGTCCATCCCGCCACGGACTTGCCGCTGGCCACTGTCTTGCTGTTTGACGCGCCGCGCCGCACACCGCTGGACACGCCCGGCGGCACATTTGACATTTCGCCCTGGCAGCCCGGCGTGACACGCCACCATTATGATCGCGCCATTCACACGATTCACGACTACATCGCCGCCGGGCACACTTACCAGGTGAATTACACCTTTCCGATGACGGCCACTTTTCGCGGCGATGATCAGGCCTGGTATTGCGCGCTGGGCGCGGCCCAAGGCGCGGCGTATTCGGCGTGGATCGACCTGGGCCGCTATCACATTTTGTCCTTGTCGCCGGAATTGTTTTTCGAGCGGCGCGGCGCACAGGTGCTGACGCGGCCGATGAAAGGCACGCGGCCGCGCGGCCGCTGGCTTGAGGAAGATTTGCAACAGATCGAGGCCTTGCGCGGCTCACCCAAGGATCGCGCCGAGAATCTGATGATCGTCGACATGATTCGCAATGACATCGGGCGCGTGGCCGTGCCCGGCAGCGTGCATGTCCCGACCATCTTTGAGGTTGAGCGCTACGAGACCGTGCTGCAAATGACCTCGACCGTGACCGGCACGTGTCCGCCGGCCACGGCGCTGTGGGACCTGCTTGCGGCGCTGTTCCCGTGCGGCTCGGTGACCGGCGCGCCCAAGGTGCGCACGACGGAGATCATCCGCGAAACCGAGCCGCAGCCGCGCGGCATCTACACCGGCGCGCTGGGCGTGCTGGCGCCGGGCGGTGATTGCGTGTTTAATGTGCCGATCCGCACGATCACACTCGACACGCAGACCGGCCGGGCGGAATTCCATGTCGGCGGCGGCATTATTGCCGATTCATCCGCCGCCGGCGAATATGATGAATGCCAGACCAAGGCCGCGTTTCTCAGCGCACCACGCCCGGCATTTGAATTGCTCGAATCATTGCTGCTGAACGATGGCCAGTATTGGCTTGCGGAACGGCATCAGCAACGCCTGCGCGTCACGGCTGACTATTTCGGCTTTTGTTGCACCCGCGAGAGCGTGCAGCTCGCGCTGGACAAGGTCAGCCAGGAACATCCGCAGGGCGCGTGGAAAGTGCGCCTGCTGCTGAGCCGCGACGGGCAGGTGCGGTGCGACGCGACCGCCGTGCAGCCGCTGTGCCTGCCGTGGCGTGTGACGTTTGCGCAGACGCGCGTGCGCGCCGCGGATTGCTTTGTGTGCAACAAGACTACCCATCGCGCAGTCTACGAGCAAGCCCGCCGCGAACGGCCCGACTGCAACGACGTGCTGCTGCTGAATGAGCGCGGGGAGGTGACCGAAAGCACGATCGCCAACATTGTCATCGAGCGCGCGGGGAAAAAACTGACACCGGCGCGCGCGTGCGGCCTGCTGGCGGGCGTCTTGCGCGCCGACCTGCTGGCCCGCGGTGAGATTGTCGAGGCGGTGGTGACACCGGACGATGTGCGCCATGCGGCGCACATCTGGTTGATTAATTCCGTGCGCGGCTGGATTCCGGCCGTGCTGGATGACCTCAGAACAGCATGATGCCGACCGGTCTGTTTCTGCCCGGCACGCGGCCGCGCAGAAGCACAGCACGCGCCTTTGCAACACTACATATTTCTGCCGTCCATATTTTTCTAGTTAAGCCTGCCTAAACCAGACCATACTTGACACCTAGCGCGCGGCTGTGCTATTATTGGTCAGTAAAAACAACGACGATGCCCACCACATTTACAGCACCACGCGCGGATGGCGCGCACCTTGGCCAGCCACGCATGACGATGCGGCGCCCACCCCGGGCGCGGCGCGGGGTGGCCTTGCTGACCGTGCTGGCCGTGTTGACGATTCTGGCCCTGCTGGCGGCGGCCTTTGCCGTGCTGATGACCATCGCGACAACCGCCGGGCGCGTCAGCATCACGCAATTGCAGGCCGAGGCGCTGGCCAAATCGGCGCTGGAGCATGCCCAAGTGCTGCTGCGCCAGGATGTGACTGATCAACCCGGTTGGGATGACATGGCCGAGCAATGGGCGACCGCGTTTCAAGTCGGCACGGCCGCGGATGACGCGGCGCCCGCCTTGGATGGCCTGCCGGCGGCGCCCGGGCAGCGCGGCGCGGCGCGCTGGCTGTATGTGCGCGGGGCCAACGGCGCACTGATCGGGCGGTATGCCGTCATGCTGCAGGACGAGGCCGGCAAGATCAACATTAACAGCGCGACGGCCTTGTCGTCGCATCAGCAGCAACAAGGTGTGGGCACGTTTGAGATCATGCTCACCGACGGCGGCGCGCGTGGCCTGCCGATCTCGGCGGCGTTCGGGCGCAACATTCTGATCCATCGTTATGGGCGCGATCGCGCGCCCGGCCAGCGCGGCGTCGATGACAACAACACGGCCGCGCAGTACGCCGCCGATGAAATCGACAATAACGCCAATGGCGTGGTGGACGAGCCGGACGAAGGCGTGGACGAGCCGGAAGAATTTAACACGCTGAACCCGGCCTGGGACGATTGTGCATTCGCATCGGTGCAGGAACTGGCCGCGTTGACGCCCGGCGGCGTCCCGTTGCGCGGGGCGGCCCGCCAGTTGCTGCGCAACAGCAGCACGGTCTACACCCGCACGCGCGATGCCTATTACGATGAAACCGCCCGGCAGTGGCGGCGCCAAGTCAATCTGAATGTCGGCTCGCGCAGCCAGATTACCAAGATGGTGCGGGCCGCCAATGACATAGCCCATTTCGAGCCGCAGGCGCAGCGCCTGCAAAATCTGGTCGCCAATGTGATTGACTATCGCGACGAAAACCATGTGCTCTCGACGGTCGGCAGTGAATATGGCGTCGAGGCGGTGTGCTTCAACGAGATCATGGCGAACGACGGCAGCTTCACGCTCGAAGCCGAGGGCACCGGCGCCGACAGCACGCTGGATCGCTACAATTTTGTCCATCGCCTCGGCATCTGGTATAACATTGATGGCAACAAATATCGCAGCTGGTCGCTTGCGTCCGTCGGCGGGACCAGTGGCGGCGGGCCCGTGCTGAGCAACGGCGTGCCGATCACGATGAAGCACAGCACGACCGTGCGCTTTGATGACCGCATGAACCGCCCGCCCAGCGGCTTTGCCTACACGGACATGCGCCGCATTCTGGATGACGCCGGCGGCTGGCCGGCGGATTTGTGGAAAAACTCGTTGCTGAAATTATGGAGCGGGGTCGGCGCGAACTTCATGTACTTGCCGATTCTCGGCAACACGCGCGACACCTTGCAGGTCGGCTTCAACAGCGACGCGCAATATCAGCTGCTGCATTCAATGCCCGGGTCGAGCACCAACGCGGCCCGCATTGATAATCTCTGGCGCCCGGGCGCGGCCACCTATTGCCTCTTTCCGGGCATGTCCGACTACTGGGCGTTTCCCACCCGCTATGATGCCGACGTGAATCCGCCCGAGAATCTGTATTATTTTGTTTACATCGGCGAACAGAATTTCAACGGCGATATTGGCTCCGAGTGGGGCACCGGCCCGTGGAAGGGCTACAATCGCATGCTCGACGTCGACGGCGACCCCGCGCAGGCGTCCGAAACAGAAATGGAAGTATTGCGCTCCTCGGACTTGCGCGACACGACCATGACCATGCCGGATGGCGCGGCCGCCATGGATCTGCTGCGCTGGTCGTATCGTGACAAGAAGCCGGTGCGCGCCCAGCGCGGCTTTGTGCCGGTCTGCCTGACCACCCGGCCGGATACCGGCTTTGTCGGCGGCACGCGCGGCACCGCCACCCGCACGGCCTTCAGCAACAAAAACACGTTCGATGTCGTCTATGTCATGCGCCCGGACATCATCGAGTTGATCAACATCAGCGCCGCACCGATCAGTCTGCGCAACTGGCGCGTGGTCATCAACACCGGCTCGTACGCCGACCAGGTCGGCCTGATTGACCGTGCCCCGCAGTACAACCTGCAAACGCATCGGTTGTATGACAATGCCAATCCCGGCATTCCGCCCAACGGCTATTTTTATTTGACTAATCACCGCGGCATTTTCGACATGGAATATGGCGGCAAGCGCAGCGGCGACTGGGGCGACACGCCGGACGAGCAGTACGCCTGCGCCGAATTGCCGGACATCACTTGGGGCGTGCGCTACAAGATCACGCGGGTGCGCGGCAACGAGGTGCGCGTGGAGGGCGCGCGCTGGCGCACCGACCAGATGAAATATGAAATGGTCGAGTTTCACAGCAAGCGCCAACCGGCCGATCGCAACGGGCCGACCGGCATCCGCAAGTCGTGCCGCTCGAGCAGTCGCGACACGCTCTATATGCAGAGCTACATTGATTTGAACTACGATGGCGTGCAGGCGGGTGACGATGCGATCATCGTCGGCATGCCGCGTGAAGGCGGCTTTCTCTCGATGACCTTGAAGGACGAGTATGGCCAAGTGGCGGCGCGCACGACCGAGTATGGCTCGACCGACCCGAGTGAGATCAACTACTCGACCGAGAAACTCGACCCGACCCATTACACCTGGGTCAAGTCGCGCCGCGCCACCTTCGGCGGCAATCCGCGCCTGGCCAAGAATCACTCGCTGCCGACCGGCGCCGTGGTGCCGGCCTACGTCAAGAACAACCAGTACGTCTCGGTCGGCGAAATCCAAAAGGTGCGCAAAGCCGAGGACTGGCAGAATATCGGCACGCGCGGCCGCGGCGCGCCCAGCACCGCCACGCTCAAGGCCCTCGGCAATTTCTTGACCGTGGCCGGCGTGCGCCTCGACCCGGAGGAAGCGGGCGCCCATCAGCAGGGCTGGAGTCCGGCCTTCGGCCGTGTCAGCGCGGTGGGCAACAACGGCCTCGTCACCGACACGGCTGCGTGGCCGCCGGGCCTGTGGGAGCAGCAAACCTTGCGGATGCTGTCGGGCGCGCTCAAGGGCGAGAGCTTTGCCATCACGCGCAGCACCCAGAACGGCATTACCGTGACGGGCTATTCCACGCCAAGCGGCCGACTGCTGCGCGTCAATCCCGGCGATCAATTCAGCGTCGGCCCGGGCTATGCCACGCCGAGTTACTACACGCGCAACAACGGCGATGCCGGCGTGTGGGAATGGCATGCCAAGGGGCTCGAGCGCAACAGCTATGGCCTGTATCTCTATGGTTTGTGCGATTCGATCGACACCACCGAGTTTCTTGAGGAAAACCACAATGCCGGCCTGGAAGTTGCCGTGTGGAATTTTGAGACGCAGGCCTACGACCAATTGCCGCTGCCGGGCGAACACAGCAGCGGGCGCGAGGTTGACGCGTACGAAATCGTCACTGGCCGCACGCAGCACCAGTATGAAAAAAACGACGGGCTCTACGTCGGCCAAATTCATCCGCAGCATATTTCGCCCAGCGGCGGCGTGCGCCTGCGCCTGGTGGCGCGCGGCCTGGATGCCAAGCGGTGTTCCGGCACGGCCTGGTTCGATTACGCCTATCTCGCGCCCGGCGCGGTGTTTGGCAAGATTAACATAAACACGGCGTCCGAACGCGTGCTCAGCGCGCTCAATGGCGTGACGCCCGAACTCGCCCACGCCATCGCCCAGGGCATCGACGCCACCGGCCGCACCCAGCTCAAACCGTACCGCATGTTGACCGATATTCTCAACGTGCGCGGCATGACGCCCGACCTCTTCACGCGCATGTGCAATCAGGCAACCACGCGCAGTGACCAGTTCCGTGTCATGATCCTGGCGCAGGCCATTGCCGACGTGAATCGCGACGGCGCGTATCAGCCCAATCTGGATCAGGTCGGCGCAACAGTCGGGCGCGATGTGATTCTGGATCGCAGCGCGTTGGCCGACGACGATCCAAACACGACCATGTTCCACACCCAATTGGCCCAGTAAGTTGATTTTTCCGCGCCGCAGGCGGGCATGCTGAAATTCCAATATATAAACGGGCGCCGCATTCCCTTGCGCCGATATGCCACGGGAGCCGCCGGCCTGGAGCGCGTAGACAGGTAGGGCGGTCAGGCCCTGACCGCCGCTGCCGTCGCTGCGCCATGGTAGCACCGCCGTGCGCGCGCAGGCAGCTCAGGTGGTAAGGGCCTGACCGCCCTACCTCACCCGCCGGCCACGCACGCGCAGGACCCACAAAAGAGTTGGCTATGTCAGGTTCGCATTTTCCCCAATAGCGGCATTGCAGTGGGGCATTGAACTCGCGCCTGGCTTGATAGCCCGCGGTGTTATTGCTATAGTAGTACTATATGCCGACCGCCAAAGTTGCCATTTCCATGAAAACAAAGAAACTTCCAATATGCCGACGCAAGAGCACTGCTTGTTTGCAGGGGAAAGTAAATTGCATTCCGCAGATTGGCGATGCGGCAAAGATCACCGTTGAAATCACGGGCTGACGATCTCGTCACAGGAGCATTGCCAGATTATATGTCGTCCCGTTTATAAATTGTCGCGCCGTGCGACAATTTACTTTTGACAACGGCGCCTGTTCCTGCTATACTTTGCACAGCAAAGACTCGGGTTCAGCTCCACTGCCTTTCACCCAGCATCAGGAGGATGCCATGCATGCAATGACTAAAAAAGCCCTTGACGAAGCGTTTGCCGGCGAATCCATGGCCCACATGAAATATCTGGCCTTCAGCGAGATCGCCGCCAAGGAAGGCAAGCCGCAGTTGGCGCGCCTGTTCAAGGCGATCGCTTACGCCGAGCAAGTCCACGCCACCAATCACGCCCGCCATCTTGGCTACATCAAGACCAGCACGGACAATCTGCAGGCCGGCATTGACGGCGAGACGTTCGAGATTGACGAGATGTATCCGGTCTACAACAACACGGCCGTGTTCCAAGGCGAGAAAGGCGCGGAAACGTCCACGCACTATGCGCTCGAGGCCGAGAAGATTCATGCCGTGATGTATGCCGACGCCAAGAAAATCGTTGAGCAGGGCAAGGACATTCAGATCGGCGATGTGTACATTTGCGGGGTGTGCGGCCACACCGGCGTGGGCGCGCCGCCGGATGCGTGCCCGATCTGCAAGGCCAAGAAAGAAAAATTCGTGCTCTTCAAATAAACCCGCGAGGAAAAAGCCCGGCATCACCGGGCTTTTTTATCTGGTATACCAGCAAGGAGTTTTATGCGGCTGATGGCGATCGTTTTTATTTTTGTGGCAACCTCGGTGGCGTGGGTCATTCTGGCCTCGAGTGTCATGTGGCGCAGCGAAAACCTGGACAATTCCTTGCGCCAGCGCGTCGAGCGCCTGTGGGGCACGGCGCAGCGGCAAGTCGCACCGCGCGCCTATGCCAACGAATTGCAGCAGACCAAGACGACCCGGGTTGATGACAAGGGCAAGCCCAGCACCACGCTGCAAGAACATATTGTCCAGCGTGCCGTGCCATTCTCCGCCAGCGACGTGGCCGTCACGCTGAATCTGGATTACCGACGCAAGGGCTTGCTGTGGTATTCCACCTATCGGGTGCAGTTCGACGGCACGTATCAGTTGCAGCCGGAGGTGTGTGGCACCAATGCGGTCATGTTTGTCTTTACGTTTCCGGCGGACGGCGCTGTGTATGACGCCTTTGCCTTGTATGTCGGCACGACCCTGGTGGAGAATGTCGCGATTGCCAACGGCGCCATTGCATGCCCGGTGGCGCTGAACACGCCCGCCGGCACGGCGGTGCGCGTCAAATACGCCTCGCAGGGCATGGCCGAATGGTGGTATGATTTTGGCGAGGGCGTCAAGCAAGTGCGTGATTTCAAACTGACCATGCAGACCGATTTCGCCGCAGTGGATTTCCCCGAGAACAGCATTGCGCCCACCAGCAAAGCGCCCACCACTGCCGGCTGGCTGCTGACCTGGCAGTACCAAAATCTGTTGACCGGCGTGCGCATCGGCATGCACTTGCCGGAACGGCTCAATCCCGGGCCGTGGGTCGGCCGCGTCACGCTGGCCGCGCCGGTGGCGCTGTTCTTCTTCCTGTTTCTCACGCTGATCTTCACCACCTTGCGCAAAATCCGCCTGCATCCGATGCACTACCTGTTTTTAAGCGCGTCGTTTTTTGTGTTTCACCTGCTGCTGGCCTATCTGGTGGATCATGTTGCGGTTCACACCGCGATGGCGATCAGCTCGGCGGTTTCTCTGTTCCTGGTGATTTCCTACATGCGGATTGTGGCAGGCGCGCGCTTTGCGCTGCTCGAAATCGGCCTGGCCCAAGTCGTCTATCTTGTGCTGTTTTCGTATTCGTTTTTCCTGCGTGGCTACACTGGCTTGGTCATCACGGTGATGGCCGTGGCAACCCTGGCGTTGGTCATGCAATTAACCGCCCGGCTGGATTGGTATGCTGTATTTCGTGGCAACCCCGATCGGCAATCTTGAGGACATCTCGGCGCGCGCCCTGCGGGTGCTGCGCGAGGTCCATGCCATTGGCGCCGAAGACACGCGCCATACGCTCAAGCTGCTGACGCATTGTGCGATCCGCACGCCGCTCTTCAGTTTTCATCAGCACAACGAGCGGCAGCGCACGGAAGAAATCGTGCGACGGCTGGGTGCGGGCGAGCAACTGGCGATCGTGTCCGACGCGGGCATGCCGCTGATTTCCGATGCCGGCCAAGTGCTGGCTGCGCGGTTGCATGCCGAGCAATTGCCGTACACCTGCATTCCCGGGCCGTCCGCGGTGGAAACTGCGCTGGTGCTGAGCGGCTTCGCCACCGACAGTTTTCAATTTCTTGGCTTTGTCCCGCGGGAAAACAAGCAACGCGCCGCGCTGCTTGCGCAGCTCGCCGGCGCGGGCCAGACCAGCGTGCTATTCGAAAGTCCGCAGCGGGTGTGCGCGTTTTTGCACGAGGCGGCGACGCACCTGCCGCAGCGCCAGTTCGCGGTCGTGCGCGAGATCAGCAAACTGCATGAGGAGGCGCGGCGCGGCACGCCGGCGGAATTGCTGGCGCATTTCTCGGCACAGGAGCCGCGCGGCGAATGTGTGCTGGTGTGCGCGGCCGCGCCAGTGACGGCC
>Ga0172375_10013534_pt1 | contig 10107 bp, 9 predicted proteins | sample LakKiv1m_FD_114537 | JGI IMG/M metagenome (GOLD analysis project Ga0172375, IMG submission 114537) | Freshwater microbial communities from Kabuno Bay, South-Kivu, Congo - kab_092012_11.1m | ecosystem: Environmental > Aquatic > Freshwater > Lake | place: Democratic Republic of the Congo...
ACGCGCCAGGGCTGTTTCATCGTGGATGCTTCCTCCCTGATGATCTTGTTTCGATCCGATCCTATTCTAACACGAAGGCCGCTTTCTGGGCAATTGACCCAAGTGGTGTCAAGTGCTATAATCACCCTACTTATGGATAACACATCCCTGTCACCGCTCGATCTTGCGATCATTATCGTCAACTACAATACGAGCGCCTTGCTGCGTGATTGTCTGCGTTCGCTCTACGCCAGCGAAACCGGCGGCCTGTCGGTAGCCGTCTGTGTGGTAGACAACGCCTCGCCTGATGACAGCGTCGCCATGGTGCGCGCGGAGTTTCCGCAGGCGCATCTGATCGCCAACGCCGCGAATGTGGGCTATCCCCAGGCGAACAACCAGGGGTTGCGCTATTTCGGGTTCAACGATGCGTCTTGCCATGACCGGGCAGATGCTTCGGCCCCCACCGCGGGCCTCAGCATGACCGGGGCGGCGGCCGCGCCTGGCGATGGCGTGACCGGACTGCCGCGTTTTGCGTTGCTCCTCAACCCGGACACGGTGCTCCCGCCGCGCGCCCTGGCCGAGATGATGGCGTTCATGGCCGCGCACCCGCAGGCCGGCGCGGCCGGGCCAAAGCTCGTCCGGCTGGACGGTTCGCTCGATTGGGCGTGCCGGCGGTCGTTCCCGACCCCCGAAAGCTCGCTGTATCATCTGGCGAAGCTCGACCGGCTCTTTCCGCATAGCCCGCGCTTCGCCCGCTATGATCTGCGCTATCTCGACCCCGACCTTGTCACGCGCGTGGATGCGATCGTCGGCGCGTTCATGCTGGTGCGCCGCGAGGCGATCGTGCAGGCCGGGCTGCTCGACGAAACGTTTTTCATGTACGGCGAAGATCTGGATTGGGCCAAGCGTATCACCGACTGCGGCTGGCAGGTGTGGTACAATCCGGCTGTGACGGTCACGCACGTCAAGGAGGCCGCGTCGCGCTATTCCTACCGGGCGCGCGTCGAGTTCTATCGGGCATTGACGATCTTCTACAAGAAGCATTATCGGGCGACAACGTCTTTCTGGATGGATTGGTTGATCCGGGGCGGCATCTTTTTCTTTGGACAGTTTGATCTATTCCGCCGCCGGCTTCGCGGGGATGGCCCAGCCGCCAACCGGCGAGCGTGATACGTGATGACAGGCTTGGGAGTCACTCTATGAGTCAAGATGCACAGAAGCATCAGCCTGCGGCGGCTAAGCGCGAGCCGGCCCGCCGGGCGCGCGCGGTCTTTCTGTTGACCCTCGCGCTCACGGATATCGCCATGAGCCTGTTGGCGTTTTACGTCGCCTATGGGGTGCGCGCGGCGACTGGCGGTCCCAAGATCGGGCCGTTCCAGGATTACTTCCTCCTGGCGTTGATCCAGCTTGCCAATACGCTGATCGTCTTCTTTGTTTATAAGTTCTACCACCGCCGTCACGCCGCCATTCTGCTCGATGAAATCTATCGGATGTTTGGCGCGCTCTCTGTCGGCACGCTGCTGACGATCGCGTTCCTCGGCTTTGTGCTGCGCGGGCTAGAGTATCAGCGTTTGATGATCGTTTTCGCCTGGCTGGCGGGCCTGGTGCTGATCCCGTTTGGCCGTTGGCTACACGGTCGCGTGCAGCGTTGGTTTCAGCGTCGCGGGCGCGGCGCCGAGCGGGTGCTCATTGTCGGCACAGGCGAAGTCGGCCGGATGATCCTCCAGAAGGTCCAGTATACCCCTGGCCTTGGTTATCGGGTAGTTGGGTTTGTGGATCCGCAGCCGGGGCAGACCAGCGTGCTCGGCCTGCCTGTATTCGGCGGGATTGACGATATACCCGCCATTATCGAGCGTGAGGGGATCGCGGAAGTCATCATCGGGTTGCCAGAAGCCAGCCACCAGGAGTTGGTGGGGATCGTTTCGCAGTGCGAGCGCGAAAAAGTCAGTATCCGCGTCTTCCCCGATGTTTTCCAAATCATGGCGTCGGAAGTGACGATCAACGATCTGGGCGGCCTGCCCCTGCTGACGATCCGCGATGTGGCGTTGCGCGGCTGGAAGCTCACCCTCAAACGCATGGTTGATATCGCCTTCAGCAGCGTCTTCCTGCTCTTTGCCTCGCCGGTGATGATGCTGGTGGCCCTGGCGATCAAGCTCGATTCGCCGGGGGCGGTCTTTTTTGTTCAAGAACGGATGGGGCTGGACGCCAAGCCGTTCAACGTGCTCAAATTCCGCTCGATGCGCCAGGACGCCGAGGCGCATGGGCCGGGCTGGACCACGAAGGATGATCCGCGGCGGACACGCGTCGGCGCGTTCATCCGTAAGACCTCACTGGACGAATTGCCGCAGTTCATCAACGTCTTAATGGGCGACATGAGCGTCGTTGGCCCGCGCCCCGAACAGCCAGCTTACGTCGAGCAGTTCCGGCAGAGCATCCCGCGCTATATGGAACGCCATCGCGAGAAGGCCGGCATCACCGGGTGGGCGCAGGTCAATGGCTTGCGCGGCGACACCTCGATCGTCGAGCGCACCAAATACGATTTGTGGTACATCGAAAACTGGTCCCTCTGGCTCGATTTCCGGATTATCCTGCGGACGGCGCTCAAGACCTTCATTGATAAAACGGCTTATTGACGCGCCGCGGCCTCGCTATCGTCGCTCCCTGTCATTTTTGACACCCGCGCACCTTCATGGTATGATTTTGCCCGATGCGTTAGCACTCTCGATGTGAGAGTGCTAAAACAAGGTAAAGCATGGTAGATATGACGCTGCGGCGCCAGGTGGTCTTGGGCCTGGTGATCCGTTCGTATGTGGAGAAAGGTCAGCCCGTCGGATCGAAGGCATTCGTCAGAGGCTACGGGTTGGAAATCAGCGCGGCCACGATCCGCAACGAAATGGCCACGCTCGAAGATCTCGGATATCTGACGCATCCTTACACTTCGGCCGGTCGCATCCCGACCGAACAAGGTTACCGCTATTTCGTCGAACACCTGTTGGGCGAGACCGAGCTGCCGCTCCCTGAGCAGCACAAGATCCGCCATCAGTTCCATCAGTCACAACTGGAACTGGACCAATGGGTGCGCCTGGCGGTGGCCGTCCTGGCGCACACGACGCGCAAAGCCGCCGTGGCGACACCCCCGCGGGCGCGTGAAAGCAAGTTCAAACACCTGGAGCTGATCAGCTTGCACGACACCCTGGTCTTGCTGGTCCTCGTACTGCAAGGCGGCACGGTGAAGCAGCACATGCTCACCCTGGACCAGCCCATGGATCAAGAGTCGCTCAGCCGGCTTTCCAATCAGCTCAATGAACAGTGCAAGGGGTTAACTGGCAGCCAGATCAACACCCGCCTGGCTGCCCATTCCGCGCTTGGCAACCAACTCGGCCTGCTGATCAGCCAGGCCATGAACAGCGAGGATAGCCAGCAAGCCAACGCCATTTATCGCGATGGGTTGGTGCATATTTTGGCGGAGCCGGAATTCGCGGATGGGGAGCAGGTGCGCCAGATGGTGCAAACGTTGGAAGGCGCCTCGCTTGTAGATGTCGTGATGACCGCGGCGGAACCGCTGGAAGTCGGCGGGGTTCAGGTCTTGATCGGCGGCGAGGGCCGCTGGCGCGATTTCGCCGAGCTGAGCCTGGTGCTCTCGCGCTACGGCGTCGAGGGCCGCGCAAGCGGTCTGTTGGGCGTGGTCGGGCCGCTCCGCATGTCGTATGATTACACGATCGGCGCCGTGCGTTATGTTTCCCGATTGATGAGCGACCTGGTGAATGACTGGTATGACGTCCAAGGCGGGATCGCCCAACCGGCTTTGGGTTGAACGCCGCACGTCCGCTAACGAAAAACAAACGATCTGCAAACGTTCCGCTGATATGCGGCGGGCATAATAAAAATATCGGCTGTCCTGTAAACCACTGGCGCGTAACGCAAGATAGCATCTTGCGCAACGGTTTCGTGGAGTTCAAGTGTGACGATGAGCAAAGAGAGCGAATTGACCAACGAACAAACCATCTCGCAGAACGGCGATCGGCCGGCCGAGCCGGCGGTGACGGACGAGGCGCAGTCATTGCATGACCAGTTGGCGCAGGCCCAGGCGCAAGCCGCAGAATACCTCGACAGTTGGCGGCGCGCCACGGCCGACCTCAGCAACGCCCGCAAGCGGATGCAGCGCGAGGCCGAGGAGTATCGGGCGACCGCAGCCGTGCGCGTGATCGAGAAGCTGCTGCCGATCAGCGACGATGTGCGCCGGGCTTTCGACAATCTGCCGCCCGAACAGGCGGACAGCGATTGGGTGAACGGTTTCCGTATGATCCAGCACAAGCTCGATCAACTGCTGGAGAGCGAAGGCGTCACGGTCCTCCCGACCGCCGGCCAACGCTTCGATCCGGCGCTCCACTACGCGGTGACCCACGAAGACGCCGATGGCTATGCCGAAGGCGAGATCATCGGCGAAGTGGCGCGCGGTTTTGCGCTGGGCGAACGGGTTTTGCGCCCCAGCATGGTACGCGTGGCAAGGTAAATTCTTCGCAGACCTGTCAGGTTTTCGGAAACCTGACAGGTCTGCCCAGGTCTGTAATCAAACGAGAAGGAGTAGTTTTCCATGAGCAAGATTGTTGGTATTGACCTCGGTACTACTAACTCTGTCGTGGCTGTCATGGAAGGCAGCGAGCCGGTGGTCATCCCGAGCGCGGAGGGTTCACGGCTGTTTCCGTCGGTCGTCGCGGTCAACACCAAGAGCGGCGAACGGATGGTCGGCCAGGTTGCCCGCCGCCAGGCGATCACCAACCCCGACAACACGATTTTCTCTGTTAAGCGGCTGATGGGCCGGCGTTTCACCGACCCGGAAGTTGCCAAGGCGCGCAAGGTGCTCCCCTACAAGATCGTCGAGCACAGCAACGGGGATGCCTGGGTCGGGTTGAGCGGCCAGGACTATTCGCCGGCCGAGATTTCCGCCATGATTTTGCAGAAGATTAAGACGGACGCCGAAGCGTATCTCGGTGAGCCGGTGTCGCAGGCGGTCATCACGGTGCCGGCGTATTTCAACGATAGCCAGCGCCAGGCCACCAAAGACGCGGGCAAGATCGCCGGGCTGGATGTGCTGCGCATCATCAACGAGCCGACCGCCAGCGCGCTGGCCTATGGCCTGGACAAAAAGATTGATCAAAAGATCGCGGTCTACGACCTGGGCGGCGGCACGTTCGATATTTCCATCCTGGATGTCGGCGAGGGCGTTTTCCAGGTGCTCAGCACTAACGGCGACACCTTCCTGGGGGGCGACGACTTCGATCAGCGTGTCATCAACTGGATCGCTGATGAATTCAAGCGCGAACAGGGCATTGACCTGCGCGGCGATCGCATGGCGCTGCAGCGTCTGAAGGAAGCGGCCGAACGCGCCAAGATTGAGCTGTCGAGCGTCATGGAGACCGAGATCAATTTGCCGTTCATCACGGCCGACGCGGCCGGGCCGAAGCATCTGCAAATGAAGCTCACGCGCGCCAAGCTCGAGCAACTCACGGGCGATCTGATCCAGCGCACGATCGAGCCGTGCAAGCAGGCGTTGACCGACGCCAAGCTCGGCACGAGCGATATCGCCGAGGTCGTGCTGGTGGGCGGCATGACCCGGATGCCCGCGGTGGTCGAGGCGGTGCGTAAATTCTTCGGCCGCGAGCCGCACAAAGGGGTCAACCCAGATGAGGTGGTCGCGGTCGGCGCGGCTATCCAGGCGGGCGTGTTGGGCGGCCAGGTGAAGGACATCCTCTTGCTGGATGTGACGCCGTTGACGCTGTCCATCGAGACGTTGGGCGGTGTGGCGACGCCGATGATCGAGCGCAACAGCACGATCCCGACCAAGAAGTCGCAGATCTTCTCCACCGCCTCCGACATGCAGACCGAAGTCGAGATCGTGGTGACGCAGGGCGAGCGGCCGATGGCGCGGGACAACAAACTGCTGGGCAATTTCCGGCTGACCGGCATCCCGCCGGCCCAGCGCGGCGTCCCGCAGATCGAGGTCACCTTCGACATTGACGCCGACGGCATCCTGCACGTCGGCGCCAAGGACAAGGCGACCGGTCGCGAACAGAGCATCAAGATCACAGCTTCGAGCGGCCTGTCCAAAGACCAGATCAACCAGATGGTGAAGGACGCCGAGAAGCACGCGGATGACGATCGCAAGCGTAAAGCCGAGGTCGAGGCGCGCAACAAGGCTGACAATGCCCACTATCAGGTGCAGAAGTTTATCCAGGATAGCGGCGATAAGATGGCGGATGGCGACAAGAAGACGTTGCAGGAGGCCATGGATGCGCTGAAGGCCGCGCTGGATCGCAACGCCGCCTCCGATGAACTGGAGAAGCTGACCGACAAGCTGATGGACGCGTGGCAGACGGTCGGTGCGAAGATGCACCAGCAGGCTGGCCCGCAGACCCCGCCTCCGGGCGCGGGCGACGCCGGCGGCCCGTCGAACGATGGCGGCGAGGATGTGGTGGACGGCGAATACCGGAAGATGTAACCGGTAAGCAGTCGTGTTAACATAGCGGGCCAGACTCTTCAGGAGAGCCTGGCCCGCAGCATTTTCTTCCCGGACTCAGTAGATCTGAAACTCGGGCTCGGAGAGGGTCTGATACCCTCGACCGCCGGTCACAGACCGGCTGCGAACACGCCGCTGGCGATCTACTGAAACTTCTGATCTCTGCGGCCTACCCCCGCGGCAGCCGCCACACCAGGACGGCCCCGCCGACCAGCAGCAGGAGCGGCCAGATCAATCCCTCGTTCAGCCAGCCCAGGCCCGGGATGCCCAGGTTGCGCAGCAGCGCCAGCGCGCCGATCAACACCAGCGTGGCGCCGACCACCACGCCGATCTGCGGCGAGGGACGCGCGGCGGTTTGCCGCAGGTCGTCGCCCAACGACTGCGCCTTGGCCCGCATTTCAGCGACTCCGGCGTGGATGGTGGTCGGCGACCCGAGGACGCCTTCGCCTTCGTATGGCACGGCTGCCCACAGGATCACATAAAGCAGCCAACCGATGCCGGTGGTCAAGGCCAACAGCACGAAGAAAACGCGCACCAGGCTGGCGTCAAGGCGCAGATATTCGCCGATCCCACCACACACCCCGCCGATCAGCCGCTTGCGCCGGCTGCGACATAGACTTGCGTTCATGCATATCTCCGTTTATCCCTGGCGCATCCGCCATGTGCGCCACAGCAGATACCCGCCGCCGATGATCAGCAGCACCGGCCAGATATAGTTCAGCACCGCCAGGCTGCTCAAAGAGACCAGCGAGACGAACCCCAACACCGCCAGGACTCCGGCCGGGATCAGCGCCCAGCGGCGTTCTGGACGTTCGTCGGGCAGCAAATATACCAGCAGGAAAGTGAGCGCCAGGCCGAGCAACAGGACCCCGACCGAAGCAGCATCCGCGCCGGCATCGGCCGCCAGGATCAGCGCCGCGGTGCTGAAAAGCGACCCGGCCGGGATGATCGGCCACCAATGCTCGCGCCGCAGGATGTAGATCAGCGCGAAGCTCAAGCCGATGGCCGCTAGGAAGATCGCGCCGCCGGCCGCCTGCAACCGGTCGCCGAAACCGAGCAGCACGGCCAACCCCAGGAGCGTGCAGCCAGGGATCAGCGCCCACCAGTGCTCGCGATTGAAGAGGAACACTAGCAAGAAGGCCAGGCCGCCCAGCCCGAACAAGAGCATCCAGACCAGGTTCGTGATGGTTTCGCCCAAGACGCCCAGGTTTTGGAGCAACAGCACCGCCCCGGCGATCAAGAGCAAGATGCCCAGCCCCATGTAGCCTCGATTGTTGTTCACAGAAACCTCCTCCGTGCGATGATAAATGCGCAACGCGCCACAAACGCGCGCGGTTATTCTTCAATACGCACAAAGGGATGAGCGGTTGCGGGGAGGAAGGAAGCAAAAGCCGGAGATGGCATTACGCGCCATCCCCGGCCGGTTGTTTGTGACGATGGGGCTATCAGGTTCTCAACAGCGTAGCGACTTCAGTCGCTCAGCCGTCTCTACTGGCGACGGCGTCCGCGGAACGCCAGCCCCGCGCCGAGGCCCAAAAGCGACAGGCCGCCGAGCGCCAATACGCTCAACGCACCGCCGGTCTTCGGCAGGGCCGCCGGCGCCGCGGCGGTCGCGGGTTTCGGGGCCGCGGTCGGTGTGACCGGCGTAGTCGTTGTCACGGCCGTCGCGGCTTTAACGGCGGCCACCTGAGACTTGAAGTATTCGGCGATCAGCGTCGCCTGCGCATCCGTCACCTGGGTCGTGCTGAACGTCGGCATCAGCCGGGCGGGGGTGCGTAACTGCTTCACGACGAGATCGGCGGTTGGTTCACGATTTTGATCCACGAACCGCGCTTTGACGAACGCCTGCACATTGCCGTGGCAAGCAACGCAGCGTTTGTCTACCATCACCTGGCGGCCCGGCAGATCGGTGGCGGCGACGGTCGTGCTGACCGGGGTGAAGGAGGCCGGTTTGGGCAACGTCTGCATGTAAGCCCACATGTCGGTTAGCAGGGTGTCGCTGATCTGCGCCGCGGTGTAGGCGGGCATGTTGGCGCGCGGGGTGCGCACTTGCTTGATCCAATCGGCCGCGGTCTTGCCGTCACCGGCGCGCACGCCGGCGTATTTGCCCTCGCCGTTGTCGCCGTGGCAGCTTTTGCAGTTGGCCTGCGCCCATGCGGTCTTGCCCTTGGCCGGGTCGCCCGTGCCTTGCGCCGCGACGGTCGCAGCCATCAGAACGATCAGTAACAGTGGAAGCGCGGTAACCAGTAAGACTCGCTTAAGCATGTTATTTCCTCTCCATGAATAGTTGGCTTGCTGCCATCGCTGATGACAGCCTCGAGATGATAGGACCCCGTGATTCTGAGACGCTCTGGTGGTCGGATGAATTGTTACTCGCAGCTCAAAGGCCGGGCGCCGGGCTTCATTGGTTTCACGGCATCCACCCCACGGCCCATGGGGACTTCCTTCCTTTCCCCGTGCCTGTGGATTGGGACTACGGTCACAGACGGTCGGATGTGAATGTTCTATACTGACCAGGCGTCTTGGACATTAACTATGCCTGATTGTGTAGTGCAGTGATTATACTTGAATTGTTCCATAGCGCAAATCGGCTAAGGCATACTTGGGAGTCTTTGCGCGAACAGTGCAGGCGAACATCGCCAGAATCAAGGAAGGAAAGAATGAGTAGAATGATGTATCAGGGTATTCAGAAGCAGGTGGGGGAGAAGGCTACACGGCCGTCCTGGATGTTGGCTTTACTGATTTCAGCGCTTGCGCTGATGCTGGCTGCGTGCGCGCCTGCGGCTGCGCCGGCTATGCCCGCCGCGCCTGCGGCCGTGACAGCAGCCCCGGAGCCGACCGCCGCGTCGGCCGCTACGGCGACCTCGGCGCCGAAACCGACTGACAAGCCCGCGGCGACCGCCACCGCAGCGCCTCAGGCGACTGCTGCGCCGGCCGTCACGGCAACTTCGGCGCCGAAACCGACCGAGAAACCTGCCGCGACAGCAACCCAGGCGCCGGCCGCCGCGCAACCCGCGGGGGTGAGCTATACCAAGGATGTGATGCCGATCTTCGAACAGAGCTGCATCAAGTGTCACGGCGGCGACAAGACGGAAGCCAGTCTGTCGCTCAAAGATTATGCTAAGCTGATGGCCGGCTCGGAAAACGGCCCGGTCGTGAAGCCGGGCAGTGCGGCCGATAGCGAGTTGGTCAAGCTCGTCGCCGCTGGCAAGATGCCGAAGCGCGCCAACCGCCTGCCGGACAACCAGATCAAAATCCTGACCGACTGGGTGAACGCCGGCGCGCCGAACAACTGACAGGACTTACGCATTTCAGGCTCTCAGGCGGTCTGCGACCGCCGTTTGGCCGCCCATCGTGGCCTTTATAGGGCGACGACGCCGGTCGCAGGCCGGCTGGGAGCCTCACTGCGTAAGTCCTGTAACTGAGCGCAGCGTCAGCGTTTCTGTGTTCCGTGTGTTTGACAAAATAACGCGTCTTGTTGTATGATCCATTCACAATTGTATAGTGCACCACACAGGCTGTGACGGAGGAAAGTAAGCCAGGGGATAGCCTCCAGAGAGGTCGGGTCAGGGCTGCAAGCCCGGCCGGCGCAAACCTGACTGAAGTTCCCT
>Ga0172375_10013535_pt1 | contig 10107 bp, 5 predicted proteins | sample LakKiv1m_FD_114537 | JGI IMG/M metagenome (GOLD analysis project Ga0172375, IMG submission 114537) | Freshwater microbial communities from Kabuno Bay, South-Kivu, Congo - kab_092012_11.1m | ecosystem: Environmental > Aquatic > Freshwater > Lake | place: Democratic Republic of the Congo...
ACGCCGAAGACCGAGTTGCCGCTGAGCCAGAGGACGTTGACGCCGGCCTCAATGGCGGCTTTGGTCGCGTGGTATTGCGGCACGTCCCAATACTCGTCGTGGCCGACGCTGATAAACGTCTTGCAACGCGTGATTTGTGAGGCGTCGAGGCAATCGCAGTTGCAGCAGTACGTCACGTCGTAGCCGTGCTGTTCGAGCCAGTAGCTGAGAGGAAATTCCAGCAATAGAAACTCGCCGGAACCGACGGTGAGCGGATCGTTCGCAATACCGGCGTATTGCGCAAAGCGTCCGTAGGGCCGGTCGAAACTCGAAGCCACCTCGCGCGCGTGGGCGCCGCGCGGGTCGGTGTAGAGCGATTCGTTGACGGGCCAGCGGTTGTAGGCTTGCCACGTGTTGTCGCTGCACTGGAAGAGGATGTCGGCCTTGCGCGTGTCACGGACGATGAAAATGACGTAGCTCTGCCAATACGGTTTGTCGTCGCTGTCCGGCAACGTTGTGAGTCGTCCCAGATAAACGCCGCTCGTCCAGTCGGCGGGAATCTTCAGTGTCGCCGAGGCTTTCCAGCGGCATTCGCGCAACCGTTTCTCGCCGACGGGCGGGATGGGTTGCGCCGTGCCCTGCAACGGCCCCAGCGTCTTCATCAACCGCGCGCCTTTGCCGCCATAGTAGCCGGTGCGGAAGATTTCGATCTGGAATCTCTCCGGCGGATCGGTCGAGACCATGATGTCGAGCGATTCGCCGGCGAGAACGGATTGTTTCGAGCAGTACCCTTCGATCCACGGTGAACGATAGTTGTTCTTGTCGGTGCGCACGCGCGTCAGTTGCCAATCGAGCGCACCGGGCTTCTTGTTCTCGTCACGGATGAGGTTCGCTTGCGCAGCGACACTGGCGAGAAACAACGCGAGAACGAGTGCGGTTCTCATTTGCCGATTGCCCTCTTCAGTAGGTTGTGTGTGATCTGCTGCACGCGCGGGTCGGGACCGTGCGGACGGCTCCAGTGCGACCACGGCAACGTGTGGCCGGGCGGCATACTCAAATCCTGACACCAGAAGATTGTCGCGGCGTTGAAAACGAAGTTGTTCTTCGGGCCGGGATAGATCGTGGCGGTGTAGTGCGACAACGTTTGGCCGCCAACCCAAACCGGACCTTCGGCGACGATTTCGAGGCCGGGGATTTCCGTGGCGGCGAGATTGTGGTATTCCCAACCGACGAGGCCGGGGATGCGGTCGCCTTTCTTCAGGCCGGTGCCAGCAAATATCCAGTGGTCAGGTTTGGTCACAATCCAGTCGCCACCGCCGTTGATGGGGCGACCGTTGCGCGCGCCCATGAGCAAGCCCTCGTCGGGGCCGGTCTCCGGGAACGGGCCGTTCTTGGTGTGACGATCCGCCACGTATTCTTGTTTCCCGCCGTAGGGACCGCCGCGGAAGATAATGCGGTTGGGCACACCGGCGCCGTTGGCGCGGAACGGCGTGACCCAGCAGACGGCGTTGCCGGAGAAGAACATCAGGTTCACGCCGGCGTCGCGCATCTTCTCGGCGCTCCGGAATTGGCGGATGTCCCAATACTCATCGTGCCCGACGCTGAGGAAAACCTTGCACTTGAGGCCGTGGTCGGGCGCAAGCATGTCGCTGTTGGAACAATAGGTCACGTCGTAGCCGTTCTCTTCGAGCCAGTAGGCGAACGGTTGCTCGAACGACAGGAACTCGCCGGAGCCGACCGAGAGCGGGTCGTTGACGATGCCGGTATATTGCGACTGGCGCCCATAAGGCCGGTCGAAGCTCACATCCGCCCACGGTCCTTGGTTGCCCTTCGGATGCGTATAGACCGAGTAATGCGTTGGCCAACGGTTATAGGACTGCCAAGTATTGTCAGAGCACTGAAACAGGATGTCGGCAGGCCGTTCGTCGCGCACGATGAAGATGACGTAGCTCTGCCAGTACGGTTTGTCCTTCTCCGACGGCAACGTCGTGAGACGGCCGAGATAGACGCCGCTCAGCCAGTCTTTCGGAATCGCGATCTGCGTCGTCGGCTCCCACCGGCAGTCGTGAATGTCTTTCGGGCCGGGCTTGGGAACTGGTTGCGCTTTGCCTTCGAACGGGCCGAGCGTCTTCATCCAACGAGCGCCTTTGCCGCCGTAGCAGCCGGTGCGGAAGATCTCGATCTTGAATCTCGACGGCGGATCGGTCGAGACCATGATGTCGAGCGATTCACCAGCGAGAACGGATTGCCTTGAGCAATAACCCTCGACGAAGGGCGAGCGCATGCCATCGGATTTGTCGAGTCGGACTCGCGTGAGTTGCCAATCGGCGTTGCCGGGCTTGCGGTTCTCGTCGCGGATGATGTTGCGCGGCGCTGCGGCGCAAGAAAGAACAGTGGCGATAATCAGAAGCGCGTGGCGATTCATTCAACGCCCCGTACGATGTACCCCCCTGACTTCGCGTCGGCTTCGAGTTTGAGGAGGTTGCGTTTCTGGGCTTCGAGGAGCAAGTCATTGAAACTGCGAAAACCATGCGCGCGTTCGTTGAAGCCGGGATGACGCCGCTTGAGCGTTTGTTTGATCATCGAACCGAAGATCGGGTCGTCGCCGCGGCGTTCTTCGCTGATCGCCTCGAAGGTCTCGACCACCATCTCCAAACCGCGGTCGGGACTGAGGGATTTTTTCTCTCCCTCCGCCGCGACCTTGCGTGTCTTGGCCGGTTCGGGACGAACAAGGTCGTCGTAGTAGAGGAACTCGTCGCAGTTGTTGATGAAGAGATCGGAAGTCGAATTCTTGACGCCGAGGCCGATCACGGTCTTGTCGTTCTCGCGCAGCTTGCTCACGAGCGGCGAGAAATCCGAGTCGCCGCTGATGATGGCAAAGGTGTCCACGTGCTGCTTCGTGTAACAAAGGTCAAGCGCGTCCACGACCATGCGGATATCCGCGGAATTCTTGCCGGACTGGCGAACGTGCGGAATCTCGATCAACTCGAACGCTGCCTCGTGGAGGTCGCGTTTGAAGGCTTTGTAACGGTCAAAGTCGCAGTAGGCTTTCTTGACAACGATGTGCCCTTTCAAGAGAAGACGTTCGAGGACTTTTTGGATGTCGAACTTCGGATAGTGCGCATCGAGGGCGCCGAGCGCGATGTTCTCGAGGTCAAGAAAGACGGCCATTGTGGCGGTGTTTTCGCGGATACTCATTTCAGTGTCCTTTCAAGATACGTTTGGCATTGGCAATGTTGTCCACGCGCAGAATCATCGCGCCCGTGGCTGCATCAGGAACTGCGGCAGCGTAGGCGTACTCGATGTTGACCTTGCCGGCGGCGAGTTTGCGGGCAAGGGAAGCGAGCGCGCCCGGGCGGTTCTGGCAGGCGATGAGCAGAACGTCGCGCTCGACGACAAGTACGCCGCGTTCGCCGAGCAGGTGGAGGGCTTTCTGCGGCTCGTCCACGACCATGCGGACGACGGCATGATCCACGCCGTCGGTGATGGAGATGGCGAGGACGTTGACCTTGGCGACGGCCAACGTTCTGCAGACCGCGGCGAGGGTGCCGGGTTTGTTTTCGAGAAATAGGGAGAGCTGTTTGACGGTCTTCATACGTTTCCTCCGTGGTTGGGTTCCCTGACATATTCGCCGGAATGTCCGTCGCCGTCAACCTCGTACTTGACAAGGGCGGAATCCTGTATTACTGGAAGGAATATCAACTAGATGCTGAATTAGTGATACTAATGTACGCAAACGATACAAATCAGAGAAACGCAAACCAGCGCCGCCCGCAGGGCCTCTACGACCCGCGATGGGAACACGACGCGTGCGGCGTCGGTTTCGTGGCCGACATCAAGGGCCGCAAGTCCAACCGCGTCCTGCGCGACGCCTTGCAGGTGCTCGTGAACCTCCGCCACCGCGGCGCGGCGGGCGCCGAGCCGAACACTGGAGACGGCGCCGGCATCCTGCTCCAAGTGCCGCATTCGTTCCTGAAAAAGGCGTGCGGTCAGGTCAACATCGAGTTGCCAGGGCCACGGGAATACGGCGTCGGGATGGTTTATCTACCGCCGGATCCGTCGGCGCGATACAAGTGCGAGAAGCTGTTCGAGGAAATCGTCGCCGACGAGGACTTGAAATTCCTCGGATGGCGCAGCCTGCCGACGGCGGACGACACGCTCGGCAAGACGGCGCGCTTCTCAGAACCGATGGTCCGCCAGGTGTTCATCGCGCGCGATCCGAAGCTCGCCGATGACCTCGCGTTCGAGCGCAAGCTCTACGTTATCCGCAAACTCGCCGAGAAAGGCATCCGCTATTCCGGCATCAAGGGGGGGGAATGGTTTTATGTCGCCAGCCTTTCTTGTCGCACGATCATCTACAAAGGCATGCTCATGTCGGAGCAGCTTCCGCAGTTCTATCCGGAGCTGAACGACCCCGCGATGGAAACCGCGCTGGCGCTGGTCCATTCGCGATTCAGCACGAACACATTCCCGAGCTGGTACCGCGCGCACCCGTATCGTTACATCGCGCACAATGGCGAGATCAACACATTGCGCGGCAACGTGAGCTGGATGCACGCGCGCCAATCCATGCTCCGCTCCGATATTTGGGGGCCAGAGATCAGAAAACTTTTCCCGATCATTCATGAGGACGGCAGCGATTCCGCGATGTTCGACAACGTGCTGGAGTTCCTCGTCCTCTCGGGCCGTTCCCTCCCCCACGCGATGATGATGATGATTCCCGAACCGTGGGAACATCACGAGTCAATGCCCGACGATAAACGCGCTTTTTACCAATATCACTCCTGCCTGATGGAACCATGGGACGGCCCCGCCAGCATCGCGTTCACCGACGGTGTCCGCATCGGCGCCTGCCTCGACCGCAACGGCCTGCGCCCCTCGCGTTACTACGTCACCAAGGACGACCGCGTCATCATGGCCAGCGAAGTCGGCGTGCTCGACATCCCGCCGAACATGGTTGCGCAAAAAGGCCGGCTCCAGCCGGGCCGCATGTTCCTCATCGACACCGAACAGGGCCGCATCGTCGCCGACGACGAACTCAAAAAGAAAATGGCCAAGGAACGCCCCTACCGTCTTTGGCTCGATGAGAACCTCGTCCGACTGGAAGACTTGCCAGAACCGGCAAACGTCCACGAACCGGACCACAAAACTGTCGTTCGACGGCAACAGGCGTTCGGTTACACCTTCGAGGATTTGCGGTTCCTCATTGGTCCGATGGCACGCGAAGGCGTTCAGCCGCTCGGTTCGATGGGCAACGACGCGCCGCTCGCCGTCCTCTCGAACAAACCGCAGTTACTTTACAGTTATTTCAAGCAGCTCTTCGCGCAGGTCACGAATCCTCCGCTCGATTCCATCCGCGAGGAGATTATCACCTCGACTGACACGTTGATCGGCTCCGAGGGCAACCTTCTCGATCCGTGGCCGCAAAACTGCCGGATGATCAAGCTCCGCGGCCCGATGCTCACCAACGAGGATCTCGAAAAACTCCGCCATGTCAACCTCCCCGGTTTCAAGTCCGCTACGTTGCCGATTCTCTTCAAGGCCGCCGCCGGCGCGCCGGGGATGGAAGCCGCCATGGAACATCTCTGCAAGGACGCTGACAGAGCCATCGCTGACGGCGCCAACATCTTCATCCTCTCCGACCGCGGCGTGAACAAGGACAATGCCGCCATCCCCGCGTTGATGGCCGTGTCGGGCCTGCACCACCATCTCATCCGCAAAGAGACTCGCACCCGCGTCGGCCTCATCCTTGAATCCGGCGAGCCGCGCGAGATTCATCACTTTGCGTTGTTGGTCGGCTATGGCGTCAGCGCTGTCAACCCGTACCTCGCCTTCGAGACGCTCGATGACATGATCCGCGAGGGACTGCTCCCCGACATCGACCACAAGACCGCCGTCAAAAACTATTGCAAAGCCATCGTCAAAAGCATCGTCAAGACGATGGCCAAGATGGGCATCTCGACCATCCAGAGTTACCGTGGCGCGCAGATATTCGAGGCCATCGGCCTGAATAAACATTTCGTGGACAAATATTTCACCTGGACCGCCAGCCGCGTCGAAGGCATCGGCGCCGAGGAAGTCGCGCGCGAAGTCCTCGCCCGGCACCGGCACGCGTTCCCCGACCGCGAGGTCAACGGCGAAGTCCTCGACTCCGGCGGCCAGTACCAGTGGCGCAAGGACGGCGAGCACCACCTCTTCAACCCCGAGACCATCCAGCTACTCCAGTCCGCCACGCGACTCGGCAGCTATGACATCTTCAAGCAATACGCCGAACTCATCAACAACCAGTCCAAGAAGCTCTGCACGTTGCGCGGCCTCCTCGACTTCAAGTGGGCCGAAAATCCGGTTCCGATTGACGAAGTCGAGTCGGTTGAGGAAATCGTCAAACGTTTCAAGACCGGCGCGATGAGTTACGGCTCCATCAGCCAGGAAGCCCACGAAACGCTCGCCATCGCCATGAACCGTCTCGGCGGCAAGTCCAACACCGGCGAAGGCGGCGAAGACCCCGCTCGTTTCCATCCGTTGCCCGATGGCGACAACAAGAACTCCGCCATCAAACAAGTCGCCAGCGGACGTTTCGGCGTGACAAGCGACTACCTCGTCCACGCGCAGGAGCTGCAGATCAAGATGGCCCAAGGCGCCAAGCCCGGCGAAGGCGGCGAACTCCCCGGCCGCAAAGTCTATCCGTGGATCGCCAAGACTCGCCACTCGACGCCCGGCGTCGGACTCATCAGTCCCCCGCCCCATCACGACATCTATTCCATCGAAGACCTCGCGGAACTGATCCACGACCTCAAGAACGCCAACCGCCACGCCCGCATCAGCGTCAAGCTCGTCGCCGAAGTCGGTGTCGGCACCGTCGCCGCGGGCGTCGCGAAAGCGCACGCTGATGTTGTTCTCGTCAGCGGCCACGACGGCGGCACGGGCGCGTCGCCTCTCTCTTCGATCAAACACGCCGGCATCCCGTGGGAACTCGGCCTCGCCGAGACGCACCAGACGCTCGTGCTGAACAATCTCCGCAGCCGCATCGTCGTCGAGACCGACGGCCAGCTCAAGACCGGCCGCGACGTTGCCATCGCCGCGTTACTCGGCGCCGAGGAATTCGGGTTCGCCACCGGGCCGCTCGTCACGCTTGGCTGCATCATGATGCGCGTCTGCCACCTCAACACCTGCCCCGTTGGCGTCGCGACGCAAGACCCGCGGCTTCGCGCGCGTTTCACCGGCAAACCGGAGTATGTCGTCAACTTCATGCGGTTCATTGCGCAGGAACTTCGCGAGATCATGGCGCGACTCGGTTTCCGCGCCATCAACGAGATGGTCGGACGCTGTGACAAACTCGAAGTGAAGAAAGCCATTGACCACTGGAAGGCGCGCGGCCTCGACTTCTCGAAGATTCTCTACCAGCCCGTCCTCGAAGAAGAAGTCGGACGCTACCGTCAGGAACCGCAAAACCACGGCATCGAACGCTCGCTCGATCTCAACAGCCTGTTGGAGCTTTGCCAGCCTGCCATCGAACGCGGCGAACGAGTCCGCGCCACGTTACCGATCCGCAATGTCAACCGTGTCGTCGGCACACTCACCGGCAGCGAGATCACACAGCGACATGGCCCTGACGGTCTGCCTGAGGACACCATCGGACTCGCATTCCAGGGCAGCGCCGGGCAAAGCTTCGGCGCGTTCATCCCCAAAGGCATGACGCTCATCCTCGAAGGCGACGCCAACGACTACCTTGGCAAAGGACTCAGCGGCGGCAAACTCATCGTCTATCCGCCGTCAGGTTCCGGTTTTATTCCGGAGGAGAACATCATCATCGGCAACGTCGCCCTCTACGGCGCGACCAGCGGCGAAGCCTACATCCGCGGCATCGCCGGTGAACGGTTTGCTGTCCGCAACAGCGGCGCGACCGCCGTCGTCGAGGGCGTCGGCGAACACGGCTGCGAATACATGACCGGCGGACGTGTCGTCGTGCTCGGCTCGACCGGCCGCAATTTCGCCGCCGGCATGAGCGGTGGCGTCGCGTACGTGCTCGACGAGCGTGGCGATTTCCCGACGCGCTGCAACACCGCGATGTCCACGCTGGAAACACTCACCGACCCTGACGAGATCGAAGAACTGCGACGGCTCATCCAGCGGCACGGCGACTACACCAAGAGCGGTCACGCCTGGAAGATTCTTGCTGAGTGGGACAAGAGCGTCGCCCGGTTCATCAAGGTGATACCGGAAGATTACAAGCGCGTCCTCGAAGCCCTCAAAGCCGCCAAGTCTGCCGGCTACAGCGGCGACAAAGCTGTCAACGTCGCCTTCGAAGAGAACGTCAAGGACGTCAGCCGCATCGGAGGGAACTGATTTATGGGCAAGCCCACAGGATTTCTCGAGATTAGCCGCGAACTTCCGGTCGACACTGCGCCGCGTGAACGGCTCAAACACTGGCTGGAATTTCACGAACACCTGCCCGAAGACAAACTCCGCGCCCAAGGCGCGCGCTGCATGGACTGCGGCATCCCGTTCTGTCATACCGGCCGCATCCTGGCCGGCGCGGCGTCGGGTTGCCCGATCAACAACCTGATCCCCGAGTGGAACGATCTCGTTTATCGCGGCCTCTGGAAGGAAGCGCTCGAACGTCTCCTGAAGACCAACAACTTCCCCGAGTTTACCGGTCGTGTCTGCCCCGCGCCCTGCGAAGGTTCCTGCACGGTCGGCATGCACTTGCCGCCGGTGACCATCAAACAGATCGAGTGCGAAATCATTGACCGCGCGTTCGCCGGGGCGTTGATGACGCCGCAGCCGCCTGCCAAACGCACCAGCAAGAACGTGGCCGTCATCGGTTCAGGCCCCGCGGGCCTTGCCGCTGCCGCACAGATCAACAGGGCCGGACACACTGTCACCGTTTTCGAGCGCGCCGACCGCATCGGCGGCCTCCTCATGTACGGCATTCCGAACATGAAGCTCGACAAACAAGAGGTCGTCCTTCGACGGATCAAGCTGATGGAACTCGAAGGTGTCACGTTCGTCACCAACACTGAAGTCGGCAAGAATTATTCGACGCAAGAACTGTTCGAAGACTTCCACGCCATCGTTCTCGCCACCGGCGCAACCGTTCCACGCGATCTCCCGATTGAAGGCCGACAGTTGAAAGGCATCCATTTCGCGATGGATTTTCTGACGGCGAACACGAAGCGCCTCTTTGATCCAAACGAACCCTACATTGACGCCGCTGGCAAAGAGGTGGTCGTCATCGGCGGCGGCGACACCGGCACCGATTGCGTCGGCACGAGCCTGCGTCATGGCTGCAAGAGCGTCACGCAGTTGGAGATTTTGCCGCAACCGCCGTCGGAACGCGCCCCCGACAATCCGTGGCCACAGTGGCCGAAGGTGTACAAGCTCGACTACGGTCAGGAAGAAGCCAAGGCGATCCAAGGCGCTGACCCGCGCACGTATCTCGTCACGGCGAAGAAGTTCATTGGCGACGGTAACGTCACCGGCATTCTCACCGTCAAAGTCACATGGCAGAAGGACGCTCAAGGCCGGTTCATCCCGAAGGAAGTCCCCGGCAGCGAGAAGACAATTCCCGCGCAACTGGTGTTGCTGGCGATGGGATTCGTCGGCCCGGAAGCCGCGTTGCTGAAAGACCTTCACGTCCAACAAGACGACCGCACCAACATCAAAGCCGACTACGGCAAGTTCACGACGAGTGTCCGCGGCGTCTTCGCCGCCGGCGATTGTCGGCGCGGCCAGAGCTTGGTGGTCTGGGCGATCAACGAAGGTCGCGCCTGCGCTCGCGAGGTGGACCGCTACCTGATGGGCACCACCGATTTGCCATAAACTGGCGCTTGCGCACGACAAAGGAGTCTGGTAGTTTCCGCGCGCTTTTGAAAGTGCGTCCGTAGCTCAATTGGCAGAGCAGCTGACTCTTAATCAGCGGGTTCTCGGTTCAAGTCCGAGCGGGCGCACCAGCTTTGTTGCGACGGCGGGCTGCCGTGACGGCGGCCACTACACCAAACAGAACCAGCAACATGCTGCTTGGTTCAGGCACCGGCGAGAGCGAGCCGCCGCCGTTGAGCGCGTAGGTCTGCCCGCCGAGCGACGAATTCTTCGCGGGATCGTAGTAGATGGTTTGCGCCGTCGTCA
>Ga0172375_10013538_pt1 | contig 10106 bp, 13 predicted proteins | sample LakKiv1m_FD_114537 | JGI IMG/M metagenome (GOLD analysis project Ga0172375, IMG submission 114537) | Freshwater microbial communities from Kabuno Bay, South-Kivu, Congo - kab_092012_11.1m | ecosystem: Environmental > Aquatic > Freshwater > Lake | place: Democratic Republic of the Congo...
AGGTGTGGTTAAACAGGTTGACTTTCCTGCCTGGGGAGGGAAAGCCTCTTTTGTCTATAAAGTCTATAAAGAAAACAAACTAATCATCGACCAGAAGTTTTACTCTTCCTACCGCCCCTGGCAAGCTGTCTACCTCGTTGGAACGGCTGACTAATTCTCTAGTTATTAAAAAGATTTTCTTGATATGTTTTGGCACTAAGCTTATTTAGGGAAATTTTTTCAATCTGTCTGATTCTTTCGTAAGAGACTTTATATCTTCTGCCGATAGTCTTTAGCTTTTTTCTTTTCAGTCTTCTCACCAAAATATCTGCCTCTTTAGGTTTTAACCTATGGGATTTGCTAATGAAGTTAATAAAGTAACCAATCGTCTGGTTAGGCATTATTAAGTAGTTTTATTATATCAAATTAATTACTATATTAAACTAAATCTCAACCATCTTTTTTGTATGCCACCCTCTTTCTAACCGACTCGGTTAGAAAAGAATGGAAATCGCCCAAACCTTCGAGGTTGGTTAAATCTTGAGTCTTACCCTTCTTGGACTTAGCCGCTGTTTGTGGCAAGAACGACGGCCTTGAGGATCAGCAGCCATATTATTGCAAGTTAACGGCGAAGGTCTAGCTGAAGGAATAGAATCTTGAATAATTTGTATTTGGTCTCTAATAGATGATAATCTCCTGAATAATTCGCCAAAACCATTTGATCCAACAAAGTTTCTTAATTGGTGTGATAATCTTTTCTCTTCTTGCCTAAGAACCCTTAATTGTGTCTGTACTGGTAAAGAACTTAGCGCTTCTCTTTGTAACATCGCCTTATTATACCAATCTCTTTTAAATCTGTCGCAGAAAAACAAAAAGAAGTCAAATTTTCAATATCCTCGACCTACGAGGTCATGACACTATAATTAATTATAGTATTTCGAAAATCTTGTTCGCCCTTTTTCCGCCTCTGATCAATCTTATCTTTCCATCAATAACTCCAAAATACTCCGCCAAAATCTCCCTCACCCTCCCATTCGCTCTTCCCCTCTCCGCCCTTTCCTTTACCTTAACCACATAAGAATCCTCTGACTTTTTAACGATTTCTTCCTCCTTTGTTTCCGGAAAGACTTTGACTTTGATGAGCATGATTAATTGTAATAAAAAAAGTACACCTCGGAGGTGTACTCGCTTACTTCTTCAGGCTGAGAGACAAGTGAAGGAGAAAAAAGTAGTCAAATTTTCAAAATTTACGTTTCTCTATAGCGTTGTACCACCCTCTTTCTAACCGACTCGGTTAGAAAAGAATGGAAATCCTCGCCCTCCCAAGCCCCCGGGGTTGGCTATTAACTCTGACCCTCTCTCAAACATCCAAGTTGGGTTACTGTTTTCTCTGAAAATCAGAACCAGTTGTACTTCCATTTCGAAGATTAATCACTTCTATATCTTGAGGTCTAGAATAAGCCGCTTGATGACTATAAATAGCTTGTCTTGCAACTATCCCTAAAACTCCTCTGTCTGGGTAAGTGACGCTCTCCATTAATGACGTACGACATGTTGAACAATAAATTAAAAATTGACTGTCTTTTTTAACTCGTACTATTTTATTTGGTGTAGGAATAGAAACAGATGCCTCTGTCCTCATACTTTGAGTGATCCTAATACAATTTTTAATAATGTCCTATTTTATCAAAAGAACAATATAAAACAAGATTATCAAAATTTCCAGAGATGAGCGAGTATTTCAAATATTTTGTTTAGCCTTTTTCCGCCTTTAATTAATCTCACCTTTCCCTCCCCCACTCCAAAATACCCCGCCAAAATCTCCCTCACCCTCCCATTCGCCTCTCCCCTCTTCGCCTTCGCCCTCACCCTCACCACATAACTATCCTCTGACTTTTTAATAATTCCTTCTTCCTTCTCCTCTGTAAAAACTTTGACTTTGATGAACATAGTTAATTATCCATCTCTCCCTTCATACATTTATCTAACACCGAATCAAAAAGTTCTTTAAGAAGTTGTTTTTGATTAAAAAGTTTTTTCTTATACTCCTGCACCGCCTCCAGCTTTTCAACAATCTTTTGCTGCTCTTGTAATGATGGTAAAAATATCTTTATTCTATAAACATCATTTCGATTTAATCCCGGAACGCCGCTTGCTTTATTTAAATTATTTAAATTTAATCTGTTTAATAAATAAAAAATAAATTTAAGATTATAGTTTTTTATGAGCTTAATAAAATATGTTGTATCAATTGGCCAATAATTATTATCTGACCATGTTACCTTACCAATACTGCCTTTTCTACCTATTATTATTCCTGGCCCATTTACTAATTTTTTATTATGTATCCCAACTTTACCATTTGATCCAAATACAGGAATTAGCCCGTTAATTCTTTTTCTTTCAGGTAAACTTTCTCCATATTCAAAACTTAATATTTCTCCTAGTTTATATTGCGCCCATCCTTTTTTTGTTTTGAATTCTTTATTAGAAACAGAAATAAATAATTCTTCTATCCTTTTTATTTCTTTTCCATCCAACTCCTGCATTTTTCTGATCGCTTCCAATCGCTCAACGATTTTTTGTTGAATTTTTAAATCAGGTAAAAAAATATGCAAATTTAATAATTGACCTAGATGAAGAAATTTAATTATTCCTCCTTGAGCCATTCGTTTAAAATCCTGCGTTTTGGTATTAACTACATAAAAGAGATATTTGGTTAAAGCTTCTTTTGATTTATTTTGAATAACGTAAGTTCTTTGATATGCGTTAAATTGACCATTGTTGTGATATTTAACCCAAAAATCGCCATTTCCTGCAACCAGAATACTTTCGCCATCAAAAGCTGATTGATTAATTTTTAGAACCTCATCAGAACACGTATAAAAAGGGAATTTTCCATTTTTTTCTGCTTTATTAGCATCTAATTTTCCGGTAGCTATTTTTGATAATTCTCCCAATTTTTTCACCGGCCAGTTAGTTTTCATACTTCTTCTTGACCAATAATCTCAAAACCATCATTAAAAAGAATGTTACTTTTAAAGATAGCTAAGTAGTTTCGTTTCTCAATATCATTATACGCTACTTGTATAGTAAACTTGGCTACACTTGGATCTAATTCCAAATCAAATCCAGAAGGAATAAAACTTTCTGTGAAGCTATTGGGTGAAGCGGCCATCGCTGGAATTTTTAAGAGTTCTTTTGTTGTTCTATTATCTTTATAAATTGGCCTTAGATTTACTGCAACTCCTTTTCCCTCGTTGACCAAAATTAGACCTTTTCCTCCGCCTTTTTGTAACCTAAGGTACGGTCTTAAATTTGTTTTATGCTCTTTTCTTAAGTATTCAATTTGTTTATTAGAAATTCTTTTTAAATCCATAGTTTCACGAGAGTACCAAAAGATTACAATTAAGGTGTTATAAACAAGAAAATCATTAAATTTTACTTTAAAAATTATCAACAATAGAGAACCAATAAAAGCAATTCCGCCAAAAAACCATAAATATTCTTTTCTCCATATATAAGTCATTTTTTCTTTAATTTCATCTAATTTTTTTATTGGCCAATTGGTTTTTATTTTATATATCATTTTAGTGGACCAAAGTTTTTCTCATATGGATGTAATAATCTCCATAAAATATACTCTCGAGAAGTCATTTTCCCTTTCTGCCTATTGCAGCCAGAACAAATTAAATCCATGAGCGGATTTACAATATTTTGTATTAGCGATCTTGAAATAGGAATTACGTGATCCAATTCAAAATCTTTTCTTAATCCAAGATATCCGCAATATTTACATTTGAAATTCATATTCATCACCTTCTCTCAAATACCCCTTGACAAACACTGTACAAGGTGTTGTAATAATAATACAACAGTATGAAAAAAAGTCAAGCCTACATACAAACCATGACTTTCGGTGAGTTTTTTAGGCAGAGAAGAATTGCTTTAGGCTATACTTTGCGATCATTTTGCAAAACCTTTCAGCTTGATCCCGGCAATGTCAGCAGACTTGAAAGAGATATTATTCCGCCTTCTGTCGATGAGGAAAAACTGGCAGGTTATGCAATAGCCCTTCAAATAAAAAAAGAAACACCGGAATGGGTAACTTTTTTCGATTTAGCTCATACCGCAAAAGGAAGAATCCCAAAGGATTTATTAGATGAAAAAGATTACTACAAAATGTTTCCATTTATTTACAAAACAGTCAGGGGAGAAAAATTAGGTAAGGAGAAAATGGTTCAATTAATAAATCTGGTAAACTTTGGTAATGACACAAATATAAGTTATAATAAAACTATGACACCATTACAGCAGGAATTAAAAACATTCGAGAATAAAAAATCTGAATTATTGTCAAGATCAAAAGGTAAATTTGTATTAATTAAAAAAGAAAAAGTAATCGGAATATTTGAAACAGAAGAAGATGCTATTAACCAAGGATATGTTAAGTTTAAAAATACTCCCTTTCTGGTCAAACAAATATTAGAGACAGATCCAAACTATAATTTCTTATCGAATTTAATTAACGTTTAAAAGTATGTCATCACTTACTTCTCAATTTCCGAATCTTCAACAAAGTGGTCCAGTATTGCAAGTTAAAATAGATATCCCCCAAGTTTTAAAAGATTCAAAAGCTGTTAAGTCCCCTCCTCAATTACCAGAAATTCAAGCAATGATTGATACAGGGGCTACAGGAACAGTAATTAAAGAGGAGGTAATAAAATCTTTGAAACTTGAACCAGTTGGTGTCGTTCGTATCAATACACCTTCATCTAATGACGTTCTATGCAATAGATACTCTGTAAGACTATTGTTACCAAACAATGTTACAGTTAACGCAATAGTGATCGGGGCACCTCTAAAAAATCAACATATACAAGGACTGATAGGAAGAGATATTTTGCGTCACGGAGTTTTTATCTATACAGGTTATATCAATCAATTTACTTTAAGCTTTTAATAAATCTTTTACTTTCTTTTTTTGCTTCTCGATTTCCAAATCCAAGTTGTCCAACTCTTTAAGAATTTCTTTCGGATCACGATGTTTGATATTATCTTTTTCTGTCAATGGTTTATAAGCGTTAGCGGTGAGAACATATTCGTTTTCAATAATATCTTTAACTTTCGTATACCAGGAAAAACCTTTTTCTTCTTTTCGATCTTTATTCCACAGCTCAACCAATTTCGGAATATCGTTTTTATATTGAGCTCCGAATTTATGGGCTTTTGATAAAGATGAACCATCCCCTTTCATGTCAAAAAACCAAATCTTTTCATCTGCGTCAAGTTTTGGATTAATCTTCTTTTTAAAGATCAAAACCGATGTTTTCACTCCGGCATAATGAAAAACTCCGGCCGGCATTGAAATAACCGCTTGTAATAATGTATTTTCTAAAAGAAACCTTCTAATTTCTTTATCATCCCTGTTTGTGCCAAAAAGCGTGCCCTCCGGAAGAATTATTCCCGCTCGACCGTTTGGCTTTAACGCATCAATTACATAACCTAAAAACAAAACTTGTGTCTTTGTTGATTTTACCGGTAAAGATTTTTTGATTCTCTCCTCATCGACTTTCCCAGCAAAGGGAGGATTAGTCAGAACAATTTCATATCTTCTTAAATCTTCTTCATCTTCTGTGCCAGCGATTGTATCTTTTCTTTTAATATCAGACTCTTCCAGACCATGAAGAAAAAAATTCATTAAAGTCAAACGAACCATTTCCGGATCAATATCTTGACCAAAAAATGTTTCATTTTGTAAAAACTGCCATTGTTTTTGACTTAATTTATCTCCCGGTCCGCGATTAAAACCGTTATATTTGATTATTTGTGAAGTCTCAGAATTTTGAAGCTTAATCCAATCGTAAGCACTCAACAAAAACCCACCGCTTCCGCAGGCAGGATCAAAAACTGTTTCACCGATTTTTGGATTGACTATTTCGATAATAAAACGAATGATATGACGAGGTGTCAAAAACTGACCTAACTCTCCTGCTGCCTCAATTGAATTAAGCAAATCTTCATATAAATCACCTTTAACGTCCGAATCCAATCTAGAAAAATCTATTTCATCAATTAAATCTAAAGCATTCTTTAATGTGGTTGGATCATCAATTCTAAGTCTAGCTCCATGAAACATTTTTTTAATATTTTTCTTTCCATCACTAATATTTTCCATAAAAGGAAAAATTTCATCTCTAACGAATTTTAAGAGCGGTTCTCCAGTTTTATGTATCCAACTAGACCAACGAAATTTTTCATTTTTACCAGTATAAATTGATTTGTAAACTCTTTTAGTCAATCTTGATTCTCGTACTAAAGAAATGTCTTGTTCTTCTAACATTTTTAAAAAAAATAAGAAACTAATTTGTTGAATTCTACTAATTGGATCTCTCAACCCAGCACCCCAAAGATAATCGTTAAGACGAGCAATTTTTTGCTTGAACTCTTCTTTTAACTGTAAAACTTTTTCGTCCATAGTTATACAAAAATCTTACTATTTAATTCATTTAAAACTTCCTGAATTTTATCTTCGCCAAACAAACTAACAATATTATTGAATCCGCCAAATTGGTTGAATAAAGGTTGATTGAACATTGACAGATCGGGTTTTTCTTTATTAGCTAAATATTGATTTTTTAACATTCTTAATATTTTTGCTTTTTCGCTGTCAAAATTTTTCTCGATTAACCAGGATTCGAACAGATCTTCGATTTTTCTTTTAAATAAATTTTCTTCGGTTGGCACTTTATAAATATGTAACGCATCTTTTAAAAACTCTGGTAAAGTACCTTGAGGATAACGGTAAGCTGTTCTCAAATTTGTCTCATTAAAATAAAACTCTGGTTTGTTTAACTCTTTATAAAGAGTCTCGATTTCATTATTATTCAAGTCTTTGCCTTGTTTTATTTTTATCACTAAAGGATTTTTTTCAGATAAATAACTAGCTTCTTTTTCCCAATGAGTTTTATAATCGTCGATGTCAACTTTTTCTCCCTCTTCTCCAATTTCGACATATTCGCGCTTAACAACTAAGTCAATATTTTCTGGAGCATTTTCCGGAACCTGAACAAAAATCTTTTTAATGTTTTCTGGAATTTTCTTTTCTTCTTCGGTCAGTTCTTCCGGTTCTGTTCCCCAAGGAATTCCTTTTCTTTGTTCAATAAAAGCAGAATATGGATTATAACTTTCGTCATTAAAATCACGAGTTACTCCCATAAAATCATAGATTCTAAAAGAAGTTTTGCTGATTTTTTTGCAAAGACGGCTACCGCGACCGCGCATTTGTTGATATAAAATTGGTGATTTAGTCGGACGAACAAAAAGAATGTTTTCCACTTCCGGCGCATCGAATCCAGCATCAAGCATACCGACAGAAACTGCTATAAAAGGCATTTGTTCTTGCTTGAATCTTTTGATAGCCTGATCAACATTAACAACATTTGAAGTAATTACTTCGGCAAAACGGCCTTTATATTCCGGATAAACCTGATTAAGATAGTAAGTAAGTTGTGAAGCATGATTTTGGGTTACTGCAAAGACGATGGCTTTTTTCGGTTTTTTCAGACTTAATTTTTCTTCCTCTTCACGATATGATTTAGCGATTTTTTCATTTCTCGCCGGAACATTAATTCTTCTTTCCAAATCTTCTGGATTATAATCTTCATCCTGATAAGATAAACCTTCTAAGGAAATCTTTGTATCGACCCTAACAATATCATAACCGGCCAAGTAACCTTCTTTAATTCCCTCTCTAATTCCATATTTGAAGGTTGGATTTCCTTTTTCTTCTGTTTCTGTCCAACTATCAAATAATTTATAAGTATTTCTATCAATAAACATTGACGGAGTTGCGGTTAAACCTATTTTAATTGCATCAAAGTGATTTAGAACAGACTGATAAACATGATAGATTGATCTGTGGGCTTCGTCGGAAATAACCAAATCAAAATATCCGCTGGTAAAACTATTAAGTTGAGAATAAATTGTTGGTAAAGTAACAATAACAATAGAACTTTCTCTTTTTTGTCTTCCCCCAAAGAGAAGTTCAGAAGGATAATCTTTTAAATAATCATTAAAAGTTTCTTGCGCCTGCTTTCCTAGTTCGATCCTGTCAACTAAAAATAAAACTCTTTCAACAATGCCGGCTTCGAACATCCTTTTTATTTGCAATGCAATAGTTAAAGTTTTTCCTGTTCCTGTAGCCATAATCATTAACATACTTCTTTTATTTGTTTCTATTGCCTGATCGATTTTTCTAATTGCCTCTTTTTGATATGGTCTTATCTCGATATTTTCCCCTTTGAAGAAAATTTTGTCCGGAATTGGAATAACTGAAATAGGTTTTTTTGTTTTGTAAAGTATTGAAAGTTTTTCTAAATCTTTTTGTGAAAAAAAAGTAGTGACTTTTTGTTCTGGTCGATTTTTATGGTCCCAGAAATAGATATCTTGTCCATTTGAAAGGAAAATATAGTCAACGTTAATAGTTTTAGCATAATCTAAAGCCTGTTGTTTTCCAGCTTCTGGATCAATAGAAAATCTTTTTGCTTCAATAACCGTCAACGGTCTACCACGCCTATCTTTTAATAAATAATCGCATCGACCATCTTTAGTTAATTCTTCTGTAGAGACTTGATTTTTGTCTTCAATATTCCACCCGGCTTCACGTAATTTCCTATCTATGATTATGCGACTATCTGCTTCGCGAAGCACTTGACCTGAAGGAAAATCGGATTTCAGTTGTTCTTTTGGGAGTTTATAAGAAGTGTCGTTCATGCTCTATATTTTATCATTTTTCTTCCCCTTTATATGAAAACAATTTTTCTACTTGACAAATTGAAGAGGGTTTTGTGTTATAATATATTTGCTAAAGACTGGCAAGGGAGCGTGTTCCCCCGAACCAGTTTTTTTGCGTATTTAAGGTAAAACCTCAAAGCTATTTATTGATGAATAAAACTTTTTCTTTTTTTCTCCTGTCTCCGGATGCATTTTAAATAGCTTTTGATTCATAATTTTGTAGATGTTTTTCTCATATTCATTCATTTGTTCAATTTTTTTACCCTTTAACTTTAATTTAGCTCCATAAACTAATAAATCTGCAATTTGTTCTTCAATGTCAAAATTTTTCTTAGTAACAAAAGCTACTTCTGTAAGTGCATTTTGAATATCTTCAACCTTGATACTTAAAGAAGGTATGCCAACGGACAAAAAATTGCTAGTAACTTTTAATATAGAAAAAACACCCGATTTTCGACCTATCTCTCTGGAATGAAAAACAATATCAGTTTTTCCCCAATACTTAAATTTAATTTGATCAGAACGAATCTTTAACCACTCTCTAGAATATTCATTAACCATACAACCGCTCAGGATATAATGAGTAGAAAACTTTTCTTTTCTATCCGCCGTTCCTAGTTCATCGATAAAAAAATTTAGTAGATTCATTACAATAGTTAACCAATTTTCTTACAAATCTTTACCTTTGTCAACGGACTATAGTCTACATTTTGAGGTTGAAAATGAATTGGGTTATTTTAGGATTTCTCTGGCTTGGTCAACTTGTTCTGGATGTTTTTTCAACGCACGAGAAAGCACTTGTAAGGCGATGCTAAGGATTTTCCCCATTTCATCTTACGACTTTCGTTAAATAATTGGTCAGCTAGACCTTTGCCAAAGGGATCATTGGGATCGTATAAGATGGCTTTTTTTGCGGCTGTATAGGTATTTTGATGGTGTTCTTCCGGAAAACCTCTTCTCATAAGTTCACCTAAACCACCTCGCTCTTCCGAGTTTGTAATGAAGATTTTTATTCTTCCTTTCGCCGATGATTTTGGCCGGGACGCCGCCGACGATAGCAAAAGGTGGAACGTCCTTGGTTACGACGGCAGCAGCAGCGATGATCGCCCCTTTTCCTACTTTGACGCCGGGAAGAATGATGGAACGAGGGCCGACAAAGACGTAGTCTTCGATGACAACCGGTTTATCTTCGGCAATAAAATTCTCATCTTCAATGTCGTGCTCGGAGTTATAGATCATCACTTCGCTGGCAATGTCAACGTGATTACCGATTGTTAGCTTGGCTCTTCCGTCCAAAACCGCCCCTTCACCAACAATCGAGTCTTCGCCAA
>Ga0172375_10013539_pt1 | contig 10105 bp, 9 predicted proteins | sample LakKiv1m_FD_114537 | JGI IMG/M metagenome (GOLD analysis project Ga0172375, IMG submission 114537) | Freshwater microbial communities from Kabuno Bay, South-Kivu, Congo - kab_092012_11.1m | ecosystem: Environmental > Aquatic > Freshwater > Lake | place: Democratic Republic of the Congo...
CGAAATACTTATATAAGAAAATCAAAGGCTCTTTTTGGAAACCTGCGAATAAACTTCGCGGTTTCCAAAAAGGGGCGCGAGGAAACCGAGACGTTTAGTCTCAGGTTTCCGAGCTTATGTTCAGAATAAGGGGAAAATAATGACAAAAACACATCTTATACCTGGCTATTCACCCACCCACAGCGCGCTGGTTTGGGGTCGCGCAGTCGCATCTTCACTTAAATTATCACCCCTACAGCGTGGCAAATTGCTTTCACTCTTAATCGCTGATAATTTACCGGCTGGACTTCATAAAGAAACCAGGGCCGGAGAGCTTTGCCTGGCAATGGAATCAGATGCCTTTGCCCAAACTTTGCGCAGCCAGCTTGGCATTTTCATTTCTGGTTCAGCAGTGGAAGACATGACCCAGCATCTCTCATCTGACATCCCAACCCTTTTCCCCTTAGCTTCAAATACCTGGGTTTTTCTGCCCTGCACCCAAGCTTTTCAGCCTTATCTTTTATCTGCCCAGCCAGATATTGTAAAAGTAGTGCCTGCTTCCCTTTGGAAAAGTTTAGCCGGCATCTGCATAACAGATCCGAATTTTGTTGGCAGATTAGAACCAAGTTTCCCTGTATTTAAAAACTTGGTCAACATTGTTTTTACGAAAAAGCCCGTACCTTTTATTGGCACACAAGCTGAAATTGAAAACGTTAGGCAGATTGTTAATTCAGAATTATTTGGTCTGCCAGTGGAAACCATAAGGATAATCATTGCTTCTTTATCTGGTTACACCGGAGAAAGCGCGGAACAATTAGCCCTGGAACTGGCTTATCTAGGCATCCGGCCCGGATTTAAACCTTGGGATAACGGCATAACTCCGCTTTTACCTTTAAGCGCGTATTTACATTTATTAACTTTTGAGCAAACCGTTAATCCACACATTATCCGGATTAGCTCAAATGCTTTTCAGGTTAGAGACCAATATGGAGAATATCCAGTTGAGTTAGGCAACAACCAGCCTCAACCAGTTATTGCCATGCCAAGAGAAAATTTACCAGAAGCTCCTTTTTCCGGCATTCCTGATAATTCAGTTTACATGATTTCAACCGGCAATGGCATGGCGCCCAGCATTACTGTATGTTTTATTATAAAAGTAAACAACCAAAGCATTTTAGTGGAAATACCTGCTTATGCAGACCATTATTTAGCAGAGCTTGGGCTTAAATTAACTGATTTTGATTATGTTTACGTCAGCCATCACCACCATGATCATGACAGCACTGCCCAGCTTTTACCTCATTTTCAGTTCGATCAGCCAGCGCTAATTATGTCGCCGTTCACTGCCTATGCTTCAAACCATAAATCAGCCGCGGCAATTGGCGCTTCACCGGAAACAGTTTATGCCGGCTTAAGACTGCTGTCGGTTTACCCTGGCAAACCGCTTATTCTTGGCAAAGGCAAAAAAAGAGCTAAGCTTGAAGTTGGGGATGGTTTTCATGCTGTGCATTCAACTATGCTGGCAGTTTATTCTTCTTCTGACGGGGGCAAGACTTGGGAAAAAGAAGTGGTTTATACCGGCGACACACTTGGCCCCAGGGGATTAGCCAAAGCAGTCAGGGACGGCGTTATTACCCAGGAAAGAATGGATGCTATCCTTAATTTTGTCAAAGACGCGAAAGTAGTGGTAATTGACGCGGGCGCCAATATTATTCACTCCGAACCAGATGAAGTAATTAAAGAATGGCAGCCTTATGTTGCCGGTATATTAAAAATTATCCATAATGTGTTTGAAGACGTGCAAAAAGCCAAAGTTAGAAAAACTGATCTGGCCGCGCTGGACGAAAATCAGGCAGCTGCCTGGCAGGCTTTAATTGATAAAGGCTATATGATTGAAATAATGGGCACAGGCATTTTAACGCCTGCTTTTACCGGAAAAAGAGATGGATTTAATTTAAGCGACACTTCAATACAGCCTCTAGAAGAACAAATTTTTCAGATTTTAAACCGGGCTTTAGAAGTTGCGCTGGAAGCCGGAGCAAAGCTGGGATTTTCAGGGGAAATTATTCCGATTAGTTCGCTTAATACGTCTCTTTCTATTCTTTCGCAAGTGCCGCTGTTGCAAGGTTTAGAGCCAACTACTATCCTAAAATTGGCCCAGGGCGCCAGTATTGAATGGAAAAAAAGAGGAACAACCCTTATTGAAACCGGGGATACCAGAGATGACCGGTTTTTTGTCATTAGAAAAGGCACTGTTGAAGTTTTATTTACCGATTCTGAAGGTCAGGAAAGAAAAATAATCCTCGGGCCAGGGCAGATATTCGGCGAAAGGCGGGTCTTGCTGGGCGTGCCGGCCAACGCCACAGTGCGTTCTTTAAGCGGCTGTGAACTGCTGGTTTTAACCAAACAACAATATGAGCGTCTTTCTCCATCCGAAAGAAACAGAATTATGGGCAATTTAATCAAAACCGAAGAAATGCGGCCAATAATACAATCCGCTTTCCCGCATGCCAGCCCTGAAATTATCAATTACTTAATCAACGCGGCGCAGGAAGCAAGGTTTAATTTCAGCGATTATGTGCTTACTGAAGGAGATGCAGATGTTGATGCCCTATACATAATTGCTGACGGCTCTATCAAGGTCTGGCAAACTATTGACAGCCAAAAAGTATTGGTTGCGGAAAGAGGCAAAGGCGACATTATTGGGGAAACAGGAATTCTTACCGGCCAACCGCGCAATGCTGATTGTGTGGTGGATTCTTTTATGGCTATTACCTTTAAAATTTCAGCTAAAGTAATTGAAGATTTAAGACGGCTTTATCCCGGCATTGATTTATCGTTAAAACAATTAATGGAACAACGCAGAAAGCCCGATTAGATCGGCGAAAACCTGGTCAACGGCCAAATACGCAGGAAGGCTGGGCCAATCACATTTTGTTTTGGTAAAAAGCCCCAGTAGCGGCTGTCAGCAGAAGCAGGCCTATTGTCTCCTAAAACCAAATACGAATCCAAAGGAATATTAACAGGGCCAAAATCAGCAAAATCCTGGTTCATGGTATGGGTTTCTTTAATAACTTCGCCATTAATAAAAACCACGCCGTCTTTAATTTGCAAAGTTTCACCCGGAAGTCCCATCACCCTTTTGATCAGGTCTGTTTTGGTCATGCCTTCCGGAGCTACTTGCCTAAAAACAATAATTTCCTGCCGTTTTGGTTCACGAAAATGATAAATAACCTTGTTCACCACAATGCGGTCGCCAATATCAAGAGTGGGTTCCATGGAGCCGGAAGGGATCCAGAAAACCTGCAGGAAAAAAGCCCTGATAATCAGGGCCAAGATAAAAGCAACAATAATGGTTTCAGACCAGTCAAATATCCAGTGCAGTTTTGATTTAAATGTATTAGCCATTTACAGCTTGGGATTTGTCTTCTTCAATTTTAGTGGCGGAAGAACCAATGCGGTCCCTTAAATAATAAAGTTTTGCCCGTCTTACTTTGCCCTTGCGCACAACCTGGATACGGTCAATGCGCGGAGAATGCAGAGGAAAAGTTCTTTCCACTCCAACAGCTTGGACTAATCTTCTAACTGTAAAAGTAGCGCGGTTGCTGCCGCCCTGCCTTTTGATCACAATTCCTTCAAACCCCTGGACTCTTTCTTTCCCGCCTTCCACAATTTTGGAAAAGACTTTTATGGTATCGCCAACATTAAAGTTTGCAATATCATCTTTTTTTTGTGCTTTTTCAATTTCGTCAATAATGCGCATGAAACATCTCCTTTTAACGATTTAACAGACGGTCTAATATTATAGCATTTGCAGAGCGAACTGGCAAATGGTTATATTCGCTAAAACCATCAATTGGCTCTAAAATCGCATCAACTTTATCAAAAACCTCGTCAGCCAGGCCCCAGCCAGTGCCTAAAATAATCAAATACGGGGCATTCGAGCCCTTAATTTCTGTTTTTAACTGCTCAAAAGCAACCTTGCCTCTTGCTTTAGCTGAAGTTGCAATCACCTTTGGCTTGATACCCTCGATCTCCTTGATCTCCTTGATAACCTCGTCCAACTCTGACTTAACCGAGATTAGCTTAAAAGCCTCCGCCCTGGTCCAATTAAATTCCATACTTCCCTCATCCATCCAAAAATCAATTATTCGTTTGGCAAAAGCCTGCTGGGCTGGCAAAGGATTAACCACATAATATTTTTTAAGGCCAAAAGTCATGGCAGTCCTGGCAATATCGTGCAGATCAAAACCAGTAATACAAGTTGTGACAATGTCTTTTTTCTTGTTATAAATCGGGTGATGCAAAAGAGCCAGATAGACATTTGATTTGGCCAATAAGTCTGGCCGCTTTTGTTTGGTTTTCTCCAAAGCTTTTTCCTGCCGCCACTTCTCAATTTCAGCGTGATTGCCGGAAAGCAGGACTTCGGGAACTTTTTTGCCCTCAAATTCTTCAGGACGGGTATAACACGGATAATCCAAAATACCATTATAAAAAGAGTCTTTTTTAACCGAGTCTTCTTCTTTTACTACTCCTGGAATTTGTCGCGCCACAGCATCAATCAAAACCATGGCCGGGATTTCTCCGCCGGTCAACACATAGTCGCCAATGGAAATCTCTTCATCAACATAATCCCTAATTCTTTCATCTATCCCTTCGTAATGGCCGCAAATTATTATTAAATGCTCTTCTTTTGCCAGTTCTTTTATTTTTTCCTGCGTTAAAACTTTCCCGGTAGGACACATTAAAATGCTTTTGGATTTTGGTTTTTGGTTTTTGGATTTGGCTCGCACCACAACATCAACCTTCATCACCATGCCCGATCCACCGCCATACGGCGAATCATCAACTGTTTTGTGTTTATCTGTGGCAAAATCGCGGATGTTAACTGTATTAAAACTTAAAAGGCCCTTTGCTTGGGCCTTTTTAAGTAAACTTTCATTTAGCGGTCCCTGAAACATTTCAGGAAATAGGGTCAAGACATCAATTTGCATTAGACGCCGCGGATTTCTTGGATAACTCCGTCCTTTACAATAATTTCCGCGCCGCCGACTTTTTTATACAGGTTATCGCCAATAGAAACATTGACAGGCCCTTCCAGCGGGCCTTGCACAAACTCTGTGCCGATCACCAGTTTTTTTGCTTCTTCAATTTTCATTAAAAGATCTGTCTTGGCCGCTGCCTGCCTGGCTCTTTCATCGTTGACCTGCTGTTTAAAAGCAGCAGCCTTTTGGTTTAAGCCTTTTTCCTTTAAACTGTCCAGATAGGATTTTCCCCGTTCTTCAATCTGGGAGGTCTGGCGGTCAATATTTTCTACTGCCCTTTCCAATTCTTTAACCAAATTAGCTTTAAAAGCCTCGGTCACAATAGCCTTTACCATTACAACTCTTTTTAATTCAACCGAACCTGAAGCGTCTTTTATTGGCGGCCTGTTTTGCATGATTTCCCCTCCTAATTTTTGGGTTCTTTATCGGCAGTAATAATTTCTACTGTTATTTTCTTGTTTTGTTTTGCGGCAGCAGCCTTAGCAATGGCGCGGATAGAATTGGCAATCCGGCCTTCTTTACCAATTACTTTGCCGGCATCTTCCGGCGCAGTCCTAACCTCAAGAATGGTAATTGTGTCTCCGGCAGTCTCTTTTACGCTAATTTTATCCGGCTGGTCAACCAATGCTTTAACAATGTACTCTACCAGTTCTTTCATTGTTGCGCCTCCTTGGCTTGAGCCTCATCAAGAGGCTTGGGTTGAGCTTCATCGTTTTTTGGCAGAGCAAGCTCTGCAGCTACAGGTTCTGCCTCTGCTTTAGGCACAGAAGCTTCTGATTTTGATTTTCTTTTAGTCAGCTTACTAAGGTCAATTGGCTCCATAATGCCGGCTTTGCCCAGTAAAATCCTAAGTTTTGGCGTGGGGGTCGCGCCTTTTTTTAGCCAGTCTTTTACTTTTTCAGCGTCCACCTTAAATAAAGAGGGTTCTTTTAAAGGATCATATTGGCCTAATAAATCAACAATCTCACCGCCGCATTTTTCCGTGGAATTTTGAATAATTACCCGGTAAAAAGGTTTGCTTTTGGTGCCTTTTCTCTGCAATTTTATCTTTAACGACAAGTAAAACGCCCTCCTTCTTCAGACAAAGTGTTTATTATAACAGAATAATAATATGGCGTCAATTGGTTCTTGACGTATAAGCCTTATAAGACGCAGCAATATCTTCCAGGCAGTCGCCGCCAAACTTGGCCAGGAAAGCATTGGCCAGCTCCAACGCAACAACAGCTTCAGCCACCACAACTGCCGGCTCAACTGCACTGATATCTGAACGCTCAATTGAAGCCTCAACTGATTTTTTGGTGGCAATGTCAACAGATTTAAGCGGCTTGGTTAAGCTGGCAATTGGCTTAATGGCCGCGCGCAGGACAATGGGCTGGCCATTGGTCATGCCGCCTTCTATACCGCCGGCATTGTTGGTTTTGCGAAAATAGCCTTTTTCTTTACTATAATATATCTCATCATGCACTTTAGAGCCCGGGAGATCAGCACATTCAAAGCCTAAGCCAATTTCAACTCCCTTTACAGCAGGAATTGACATTAAAGCCTTGGCCAAATTACCGTCTAACCTTTGGCTGGCATCAATATAACTGCCTAAGCCAACCGGAGAGCCGGTTACCTGAACTTCAATAATGCCGCCTAAAGTTTCGCCCTGCTCCCTGGCCTGGTCAATCAACTTTTTCCAATCTTTTTCTGTTCTTTTTCCGGCAACTGATTCCACCTTGCCAAAAATATTAATTTTAAACTGGCTTAGCAATTTTTTGGCAATCGCGCCCAGCGCTACTTTTACCGCTGTTTCGCGGGCTGAAGCACGCTCAATAATATTGCGGATGTCCTGCTGGTTGTATTTTATTGCGCCGGCTAAATCTGCGTGGCCGGGACGCGGCTGGGTAACTGCTTTGTCAAACAATTCAGTACTGTGGTTAATAATACGCAAAGAAATCGGACTGCCAATGGTTTTATCTTTTCTAACACCTGATAAAATTTCAGCGTGGTCTTTTTCCAGGGTTTTCATCCTGGGACCGCGGCCATAACCTTGCTGCCTTCTTTCAAGATCACGATCAATATCTTTTTCGTTGAGGGGTAAATTAGCAGGACAGCCTTCTAGAATAGCTGTTAAGGCCGGGCCGTGTGATTCGCCTGCAGTTAAATAACGCAACATTGTGGGGAAATTATAGCATGGAAAAGTTTATGGTTCTAGGGGTTCTGGCAAAAAAGTAGTGGCAGCCCCTGCACCATCATCAACAACAATGCGATTACGGCCGCCATGTTTGGCCAGTGATTCCATTGTATCAGCCCTTCTTACCAAAGCTTCCGGGGTGTCGCCAGAAATAGCCGTGGCAATACCAATACTAAATGTTTTTCTAACCCGAACAACTAAAAATGGTTTGCCATCTCGGCCAGTTACCAGCTCAACAGATTTAATACCATGGTTAGGATGTTTTCTTGCTTTTGTATGATCATTCGGATGATTCATCACAACATAAAGGTCGTCCCTGCGTGCTTTTGCCTCGTCTAGCGTAGCATAAGGGATTCTAACAATTAAGTCGCTGCTACAAGTATTTAAAATACGTTTGGCAACGCTTATTGCAGCGCCTTTCCCCGCTTCTTGCCTAATGACAAATTCTTCTCCGCCATAACGATAAATTTCTCCGTCGCGCAAAACATGTCGCATTCTTGAAAATATTTCTGCCAAGACATAATCCACTTCATCATGAGACCAGACCTCGTTTAAGTCTTTAAAATGATCAATGTCAACAAAGATGGCAGAAACTGGTTTTGCCGGATCTTTTGGGGCAAGCAAAGCAGCCTCAAGACGCTCAAAAAGATACTGTTTATTATAAACAGAAACATCTTTATATTGTTCTCCGTAAAAAAGCAAACTGCCAAACTTGCTGTCTAACCTAAGTTGGTCCAAGTGTTCTAAAACCCTTTCAAGCGCCGGCGCCAGACTTTTTGAAAGGCGCTGTAAAATCATGTTTTGCTCTTCAGTAAAAGCATTTTCCAAATCACTGCTTACCACTATTACCCCCAGCTTTCTTGCGTCAGTGCTGACTAAACTGCCAATAATTGATCCCTTGCCGCCTCTGCGCCAGTCAACATCCCTTCTCTCTGATACCCGCCCTATATTTTCGCTTAAGCCGGCATCAAACAATTTTCTGGCAATGCCTTTGTGGCCCTTGCCGGAAAAATACCTGACAAACCGAATCCCTTGGTCTCTGTCAAAAACAATCCTGGCTACCAGGGCATCGGCATCTTGATCATGCAGCATAATAGTTACCCTTTGCGGTTTTTCCCGTTTTCCGTTAATTTCAAAAAAACCAGCGATTTTCCTCGATATCTTTTCCAGCATCATATCCAATGTTTTTTCAACTGAAACAATCGTCTGTATTTCTTCAAAGAACTTTTCAATCCTTTCGCTGGTAATATTGGCTTTCTTTTCGGCCAAACGGTCAAAAACCCCTTTAATAGTGCGGGCATAAATTTGATGGTCCCATGATGTTTGCCAGTCAATCTTATAAATACGGGTTAAAACCTCGCGCTGTTTTTCTGCAATTAAAACACAAAGCCGGGTCTCATTGGTCGCCCTAGGATCTTCATCTGGCTCTTCAATTAAAACCACTTCTCTGCCGTCCGATACAATTTCGAACATGGCTTCAGCAGGATCTGGTTTTTTCCAATCTGAAAAATGGGACGCAAGCATCTGCCTTGGAACCCTGGTTATTTTTGCAGGGGTTTCAGGCTGGGCCATCCAAGAATGGGCTATTCGAACTTGGCCTTCTTGAGAAACATCATAAGCCTTTAATTCCACTACCTGAAAATTGTCAAATAGAATTTTTGCCACCAAGGCTTCTGCCGTGGTTTTTGAACTAACTCCAATTAATCTTTCCCCGACTAAACTTAAAGCATGTAAAGCAGTTTCAAAGCCTTCTAATCTTTTGCGGGAAAGAGCTTCTCCGGAAAATGTGCGCGGCGCCGCTTGAATCGTCTTACCATCAACCCAAACACTAAAAGCTTTGAAATCAGTACCTAATCTTTCCGCGGCTTTAATAGCATGATTTAATAATTTTGCCAAGCCTCTTGGCCCAAGTTGCACTCCTTGGTCAAATTCCAGCGAAAGCCCTTTGGCTTGGTCTAATAATTGGGATAAACGCAGGGCCAGAGCCAAAGAATCGGTCCTAAAGCCGGGAAAAACATTTTGAATATCAGTCCGAGCTAGAACTCTTATACCAAACCGAGCAAATACCCGCTGCATGCTTAAGCCTCGCGTACCGCCAGCTTTGGCCGGAGATATAGAAATATTAAATCTGCTAACCATTAAAAGCTCCTACTATATATATCAGCAGGTTTTAGGGGAAATTTCAGTTTTTACAGCTGCCTGTAACGCTCGGCAAAAGCAGCAACCAGATCACGATAGTTTTGGGTAATCAAATTTTTACGGGAAAAAGCATTGTCAGCATAAAAAAGGCCTAAAATATTACCTTCTTGATCCAAAACAGGCAAAAGCAAGAACCTTGGCACTTCGTGTCCATTAACTTTAACAAGTTGCTTGATTTGATTTAAGATTTTTGACAGCTTCCTCGCATCAAAATTGCTGCCAAAATCCCTAATATCATACTGGGGCACGCCGTCAACCATTTCAATTGGGCCAAGAACAACCGCCTCGCCCAGATTTAAATTCTGCATCCGGCCAACAAAAGAAGAGTCGGGTATGTCTTTCTGCCGCAGCAAATCTTCTGCTTCTTGGGCAAATTGATCAATGCCTAAATTTCTAATAATTTGCCAATGCTCAGCTTCATCATCGGCGCCAATAGCCTGAGAACTGGCCAATTGTTCCCCTTTATTTTCAAAAAAGACCACGCGGTTAGCTTCAACCGCATAGCCCGGCATATAAGCAAAGCCGCCGCCGGTCATAAGTTTCAGCATCCAGCTCACCAATTCCGCCCGAGAACCAACTTTAGCAAAGTCTTCCTGCATTTGGTGTTTTAGTCTTTCTGCTTTTTTCAAAGACAAATAATGCATTAGTCTTTGGATAAACCTGGATTCATCGCCATTGCCTAGATTATAACTTTCACGAAAATCCA
>Ga0172375_10013540_pt1 | contig 10105 bp, 9 predicted proteins | sample LakKiv1m_FD_114537 | JGI IMG/M metagenome (GOLD analysis project Ga0172375, IMG submission 114537) | Freshwater microbial communities from Kabuno Bay, South-Kivu, Congo - kab_092012_11.1m | ecosystem: Environmental > Aquatic > Freshwater > Lake | place: Democratic Republic of the Congo...
CAGCTCGCCAACCGTGACCTTAAATTATGGCACCTTCATCCAAACGGTGATTGATTTTACCATCATTGCCTTTGCCATCTTTATGGCGATCAAGGCGATGAACACCCTGAAGAGAAGAGAGCCGCCGCCTGCCGTCGAAGAACCAGCGCCAAGCAGGGAAGAGATCTTGTTGACTGAAATTCGCGATCTGTTGAGGCAGAGATAAGGCAAAAGGTAGGGCGCAACCAACTAATTGTTGGGAAAGGACTTGCCCGATTGGTGCAAAAAACGTAAACGTTGATGAGTGCCGCGATGGCGCCTGAACGCTTGTTGGTGGGGGGGCTTCCCCTTTCGAAGGCAGTCCGGAGGCTCGGGTTGCCGATTTTTGAACTACCCTAATAAGGAGGAGTATTCATGACCAATACCGCAAAAACAGCAGTCAAGGGAAAAAAGGCAAGCACCCCGTCGACAGTCTTTAGCCTCTACGCGCCCGAGGCCCACGAAGTCTTTTTGATTGGCGACTTCAACGATTGGCAGACGGGGGAGCTCAAGGCTCGCAAATTCAAAGATGGCCGTTGGACGAAGAGCCTGCCGCTCAAGCCTGGGAGTTATCAGTACCTCTTCTTGGTGGATGGCGAATGGCGGCTTGACCCCGCCAATGCCGAACGGGCCAACAACCCATTCGGTAGTCAAAACTCGGTCATTACCGTTGCTTAAAACAACCATAAGGAAAGGGAGATGACCAAGACGGCATTGATCACCGGTATCACCGGCCAAGATGGATCCTACCTCGCCGAGTTCTTGCTCGACAAGGGGTACGAAGTCCATGGCATCAAGCGGCGGGCTTCGTTGCTTAACACCCAACGGGTCGATCATATCTACGAGGACCCGCATGTCAAAGACTCTCGTTTTAAGCTCCATTACGGGGATCTGAGCGATAGCTCCAACCTGACCCGTATCCTCCAGGAGATTCAGCCCGACGAGGTCTACAACTTGGGGGCGCAATCTCATGTCGCGGTGAGTTTTGAGGCCCCGGAGTACACCGCCGATGTGGTGGGGATGGGGGCCTTACGCCTGCTGGAGGCGATCCGCTTCCTTGGTTTGGAGAAGAAGACTCGCTACTATCAGGCCTCCACCTCTGAGCTCTTTGGTCTGGTGCAGGAGAGCCCGCAGCGGGAGACCACTCCTTTCTATCCCCGCTCCCCCTACGCTGTGGCCAAGCTCTATGCCTATTGGATCACGGTCAACTACCGTGAGGCCTACGGGCTCTATGCCTGCAACGGCATCCTCTTCAATCACGAGTCGCCTCGGCGGGGTGAGACCTTTGTCACCCGCAAGATCACCCGTGGTCTGGCCAACATCGCCCAGGGGCTTGAGTCGAGCCTCTACATGGGCAACATCGATTCCTTGCGCGACTGGGGGCATGCCAAGGATTACGTCAAGATGCAGTGGCTGATGCTCCAGCAGGAGGCGCCGGAGGACTTCGTCATTGCCACTGGGGTGCAGTACTCGGTGCGGCAATTCATCCTCTGGTCGGCTGAGGAGTTGGGGATTACCCTCGAGTTCCGTGGCCAGGGGGTTGAGGAGATCGGTGTGGTGGTCGCTGTGCGAGGCGATAAGGCCCCGGCGGTTAAGCCCGGTGATGTGCTGGTGCGCATTGACCCGCGCTACTTCCGGCCAACGGAGGTGGACACCCTGTTGGGTGATCCGGCCAGGGCCAAGGAACGTCTGGGCTGGGTGCCCGAGATCCCGGTACAGGCCATGTGCGCTGAGATGGTGGCTTCCGACCTGGAAGAGGCCCGGCGTCATGCCCTCTTGAAACGGCATGGCTACGCCGTTGCCGTCAGCACGGAGCGCTAGATGAACAGCGGCTATCTCTCTCCTACGGCCAAAATTTACGTTGCCGGGCATCGCGGCATGGTGGGGGCGGCGATTATCCGTCAACTGCGCAGGCGTGGCTGCACGAACATCGTCTGCCGTACCCATGCTGAGCTTGATCTCACCAACCAGGCAGCGGTCAACGCCTTCTTCGCCAGTGAGCGGCCGGATTTTGTCTTTTTGGCGGCGGCCAAGGTCGGTGGCATTCAGGCCAATAACACCTACCGGGCTGAATTTATCTACCAGAACTTGATGATCCAAAATAACGTCATCGACGCTGCCTACCAACAGGGGGTCGATCGGCTGATGTTTTTGGGCTCCAGTTGTATCTACCCCAAGCAGGCCCCGCAACCGCTGAAGGAAGAGTATTTGCTCAGTGGCCCCTTGGAACCTACCAACCGGCCCTATGCCGTGGCCAAGATCAGCGGTATCGAGATGTGTTGGAGTTATAACCGCCAATATGGCACCAAGTACCTGGCGGTGATGCCGACCAACCTCTATGGCCCTGGAGACAATTACCATCCTGACAATAGCCACGTTATCCCCGCCTTGATCCGTCGGGCGCATGAGTACAAGCTGCGCCAAGTCCCGGAATTCGTGGTCTGGGGCACGGGCACCCCGCGCCGAGAGTTCCTCTATTGCGAAGATATGGCCGACGCCTGTGTCTCGTTGATGACCCTCTCCGAGCAGGACTACGGTGTCTTCCTGCAGGAGGAGACGCCGCCTCTAGTCAACATCGGCACCGGGGAAGACTTGACTATCGCCGAGCTGGCGGCCTTGGTCTGCGAGGTGGTGGGCTATGGCGGCAAGATCGTGTTTGACCCCAGCAAGCCCGACGGCACCATGCAGAAATTGCTCGATGTCAGCCTCTTGCACTCCCGGGGCTGGCGGGCCAAGACCCCCTTGGCCGAGGGTTTGCGAGAGGCCTATCGCCTGTTCTGTCAGGAACAATGAATTCCCTCCCTCGCCACTAGCTGACCACGACATGGCCACCCACGAACAATCCTTCCTCCCAGTTGAAACAATCATCAGCTTCCTCGCGGCCACCCTGCCCTTTAATCGTCTGGCCCCGGATGTCCTCAACCGCCTCGCCGAAAAATGTCTGATTGACTTCTTCCCGGAAGGCACCATGATCTTTTGTCAGGATCTGACGGTGGTTAACTTCCTGTACCTTATTCAAAAGGGTGGGGTCAAAAGTTACCTCAAAAATGAGCGGGGGGAGTTGACCCTCAAGGACTACCGTGGGGTAGGGGAGTATTTTGGCTCCCTACCGATCATTCAGGGGACGAAGGCCAATCTCAATGTCGAGACGGTCGAGGACACCTTCTGCTTTCTGATCGCGAAAAAAGACTTTCAGGCCCTCTTAGCGGAGAACGCCGAGGTGGCCCAATACTTTCTGCGCACCATGTCGGCCAAGTTGGTGAAAGGTGTCTATGCCGAACTGCGTCAGAACAAGATCGCCCCTCGTGCCGAGGGTGCCCTCGTTCTGTTTAGCGCCCCAGTCGAGGAGATTGCCAAGGGCAGCCTCTTTACCGCCTCGACCAAGGCCACCGTCAAGGATGTGGCGCAGATCATGAGTGATAATTTCATTGGCTCGTTGTTGCTGAGCGATGAGAGTGGCGCCATCGTTGGCATCGTCACGGACAAGGATCTGCGCACCAAGGTTGTGGCCAAGGGGCTCGATTTTGACACCAAGGCCGTGGAGATCATGGCCTCGCCGGTGCAGACCATTTCCAGCCAGGCCATGGCCTTTGACGCCTTGCTCAAGATGATGAAGGAAAAGGTGCATCACCTGGCCATTGAGAAAAATGGCGAGATCATCAAGATGATCACCACCCACGACATCATGGTCGAGCAGGGGACGTCGCCCCTCTACCTCTTTCGAGAAATTGTCGCCCAACGCCGGATCGAGGGGCTCTACCCCTTGGCCAAGAAGATCCCCTCCGTCATTCACACCCTGATCGAAGAGGGGGCCAAGGCCAATAATATCACCCGGATGATCACGGTCTTGAATGACCATATCCTCGATCGCCTGCTGTCGCTCTTGGTGGCGGAGCTTGGGGCCCCGCCGCTGCCCTTCAGTTGGTTGTTGATGGGTAGTGAGGGCCGTCGAGAACAGACCTTCAAGACCGATCAGGACAATGCCATCCTCTACCAGGATAGTCCGGATCCTGAGCTGATGGCCCGGGCGGAGGCCTACTTTGTCGCCTTCTCCCAGGCGGCGATTGGCCATCTGGTGGCCTGCGGTTACCCCCTGTGCCCTGGCGAGATCATGGCCACCACCCCTAAATGGCGGCAACCGCTCTCGGTTTGGCAGTCGTATTTCCGTGATTGGTGCACGGTGCCCGAGCCCCAGGAGATCTTGCACTCGACCATTTTTTTCGATTTTCGGCCTGGCTATGGCGATATGGCCTTGGCGGAAGGGCTGCGGGCCATGTTGGCCAATCTTGCCCAACGTCAGGAGATCTTTCTGCTGTTTTTGGCCCGCAATTGCCTCTCGTCACGGCCCCCATTGTCGTTTTTCAAGAACTTCATTGTTGAGAAGGATGGCGAGCACAAGAATACCTTTGACCTGAAGAGTAAGACCATGGTCTACTTCGTTGATTTCGCACGCGTGATGTCCTTGAAGCATGGCGTGACTGAGACCAACACCCTAAGCCGATTACGCACCCTGCAAGAGGGGCAGTTGCTGCCGCACGGCCTCTGCTCGGAGGTGATAGAGGCCTACGAGTTTTTAATGCACCTGCGCCTGGTTCACCAACTGCAACAGCTTGAAGAGGGCAGGTCGCCGGATAACTACATCAATCCCCAAGACCTGTCGGACTTAGAGCGCCAAGCCTTGAAAGAGGCCTTCGCGGTGATCACCCGCATGCAAGAGGCGGTTCGCCGGGATTTTCAGATCCAAGACCTATGACCTGGAGAAAACGATGAGGTTTTCCGTGAAGCTCTTTGCCTTCATCCTGCTTGGGTTGCTCTTGCCCCAGCCGCTTGTTGCTGCAGGGGGGCAGCCCTTACTCCTCCTCTACTCCAACGACGTGCGGGGCGAGACGGCGCCTTGTGGCTGACACAGTCATCAGTTGGGCGGTCTGTCCAAAAAAGGATTTCAATTTAATGAGATTGCCCGCCAGTCGGGTGCGCCACGCCTCACCTTGGACGCCGGGGCACTTCTCTTTAAGCGCAGTACCCTCACCGTCAATCAAGAGGAACAGGAAAAACGGACGGCCGCCGCCCTGGTGGCCGCCTATAACCAGATTGGTTACGATGCCGTTTGTGTGGCTAGCCAAGACCTTATCGCTGGTCTGCCCACCCTGCGGGACTTGACCAAGCAGGCCAAGTTCGCCTGGCTGAGTGCCAACTTGGTCAATCAGGCCGACAACAAGCCGCTGTTTACGGCCAAAATCACCCTCAAGCGAGGCAATATCAAGGTCGGGGTGATTGGTCTGACCGGGCCGGCCGTCCTGCCCGTGGCTGAGGGCGCCGTCATCCTCCCTTGGAATCAGGTATTACCGGGGCTGGTCAAGACGATGGCCAAGGGGCATGATCTGTTGATCCTCCTCTCGAATCTTCCCCCTGCTGACAATCAGCGCATCGCGGAGGCCTACCCAGACTTGGCTTTGATCGTGCAATCTGGTGCCTCCGACAATCGGATTTCGCCGGAACCGATCGCCCATACTGTCATCGCCAATACCGCCCCTCAGGGCAAATACATCGGGGTGATGGAGATCTCCTGGCAGCCATCGAAGCAATGGGCCGAGCCAAAGGTTGCGGCCCTTGAGAAGAAAAAGGTCGATTTGGAGCAAGTGCGCAGGGAGTTGAGCCGCTATCAACAGGACAAAGATCCGGAGACGGCCCTCCAGGCTCAGCCGCAACAGTTGCAGGCCTACCACGCCTTTTTGGGGCAAGAGCAAAACCTGCGGACTGAAATTGACCAGTTGAGTCAAACCATCGGCCCAAAGACGGCCTTGCGAGGGGAGGCCTCCACCTACCGTAATCGTTTTGTGGCCATGGAAAAGGACTTGCCCGATCAGCCCGAGATTGTAGCCTTGGTGGCGGAACTGGGGGAGGATCTCAAGGCCCTTGGCCAACACCAGGCCCAGGCCGCCTCTCCTCCGCCGGCCAACTCGCCGTACCTCGGGTATCTGGGCTGCGCCCCTTGCCACCCTAGCCAGATGACGTCCTGGCAACAAAGCCGACACGCCAAGGCCTATGCGACCCTGGAAAGGGAAAAGCAGCAGCTCAACCCCGCTTGCCTCCCTTGTCATGTCACCGGAGTTGCCTCGGCGCAAGGGAACGAGGCCCTGTCCTTGCCCGCCGATCGACGTGGTGTCGGTTGTGAGGTCTGCCACGGCCCTGGGCGAGCCCATCAGGGGAATCCAAAGGCCAACCCCATGATCGGCAAGCCGACGGTTGATAGGTGTCGGGGGTGCCACCAAGCCCCGCATGATCCGGATTTTTTGTATGAGGAAGCTTTGAAGAAGGTGGGGCATTGACGCACAGTAAGACAGCCGGGCAGACGGCATCGAAAGGCAAGTATAGTGCTGTCAATCAGTACTTGCGGGAAATCAACCGCTATCGGCTGTTGACGGCAGAGGAGACGGAGCGCTTTGTGGCCATGGCTCAGGCGAAGGGGGGGGAGTGGGCTGGGCAGCAGTTGGTCACCGGCAACCTTCGTCTGGTGGTTCGGGTGGTGATGGATTTCCAAAGGTACTGGATGGACAACTTTCTCGATTTGATTCAGGAGGGGAATTTAGGCTTGACGCGCGCGGTTCTGAAGTTTGATGCCAGCCGGGGGGTGAAGTTTTCCTCGTATGCCTCGTATTGGATTCGGGCCTATGTCTTGAAATACATTATGGATAATTGCCGTTTGGTGCGGATTGGCACCAGCCAGCCGCAGCGAAAATTGTTTTATCGGTTGAACAAGGAGAAGAAAAGGCTTGAGGCCGAGGGCATTGAACCGAGCACACGGGAACTGTCGCAGCGACTTCAGGTCAAAGAGTCAGAAGTGGCCGATATGGGGGGCCGTCTTGATAACTGTGATGTGTCGTTGGATTCCCCACCCCCAGACTTTGATAGCCTGGGTGAACATGAGTTGATGTTGAGGGACGGTGGTATCGGGGTAGAAGATGAGGTGGCCGATCATGAATTTCTGGAGTGGTTCCATGTCAAGCTCCAAACCTTTACCCCGTCGATTGGTGATCGCGAAAAGGTCATTCTTCTGCAACGGTTGATGTCCGATGAACCGAAGACCTTAACCGAAATTGCCGAGCAGTTTGGAGTATCTAGGGAAAGAATTCGTCAATTAGAAAGCGCCTTACTCTGTAGGCTGAGACGGTTGCTTGGCTCGGAAATGAGTTCGTATAGCCATGCCTGAGATGAATCAAGAGCGAAGCCCGTCAGACGCCCCCTTTCTTTATGCCCCAGAGGGGGATGAGACCCCTGAGCCCTTGCCGGCCGAGGCGCAAACGGTTGAGGGGGCGGGGCTTGAGGGGGAGACAACCCCGCCCCCTCCTCCCACGGCGCTGCACTTCCCCGCGAATCGATTCTCCTTGGATGGCCCAGAGAACTTGTATGGTGCCGCTCAGCCGGCCCCGATCCATTGGGCGGTGGGCTGGGCTGACCTGATGATGACCATGTTTGTCCTGTTTTTGGTTCTTTACCTGTACCCCACGGCCCAGCGTGCGCAATTGCCACTTCCTGACCAGCCAGGGCAAGGGGAGTCGGCTCCACCGCAGGGGGGGCGGCCCAATCAGGCGGGTGGTGAGGTCAAGGGGCAGGCGACAGAGGGAGGTCAGGGGCAGGCGGGGCAAGGGAAAACTGGTGAGGCGGGTGAGCAATACAAGACCGAGGCCTTGGCGCCGTCCCCTTTGCGCGACCTGAGCAAGCTGATCATTGACGATAAGGAGTTCGGCCGCTTAGCCGAGATCGATCTCGCCCAGGATCGGACGGTACGGATCATCTTGGCGGCTGATCTCCTCTTCCCCTCGGGGAATGCCGAGTTGAGCCCAGGGGCCAAGGCGAATATCAAGAAGATCGCCGAGGCGCTGAAGACGACGCCTTATCAGATCAACGTGGTTGGGCATACCGATGATCGGCCGATCCGGGGTGGGCCGTTTGCCACCAATTGGGAGCTTTCGGTCATGCGGGCGACGGTGGTCACTCGTTTCCTCGTGGAAGAAATGGGTCTCCCCCCCGCCCAGTTTCGGGTCTCCGGCCATAGCTTCTACCAACCGCAAGTCAACAACGATACCGAGGCCAATCGCGCCAAGAACCGGCGAGTAGAGATCATCGTCAGCCGTGATCCCCCGCCAAGCTTACCCGCTTCCGCCAATCCCACCCTGCTGCAGTAAGGCGCTCGGCAAGAAATAAGCGTCCCAAGATTGCGCAGACAAGCAAGATGGAATGACGATTTCTGGCCGAGTGCCGAAGGAGCTCACCGATGATGATGAAGAATTTTTTTGGCTTGGCGCTCTGCCTGTTGATGATGGCGGCAGGCTTTGCCATCGCTGGCAATATGGCGATGTACTTCAATCTCTCCGGCTTTTTGATCGTTATCGGCGGCACCTTCGCCTGTGCCCTGCTCAGTTACCAGACTGATCGACTGGTGGTTGCCTGCCGGGTGATTGTGCAGTCCTATCGCCACCGGATCAAGGAGCCTCGCGACATCATTGAAATTTTGATCGATTTGGCCGTCAAATCGCGCTTTAAGGGCATCCTCTCCCTCCAGGAGGATGAGCATGAGACCTCGATTCTCTTTCTGCGTGGGGCGCTTGGCCTCTTGGTCGATGGGCGCCAGCCCATGGAGATCCAAGAGATCCTTAGCGCCGAGATGTATTTTTTTAAGCTGAGGCGGGAGGATTCGGAACGGATGATCCGCACCATCGCCAACTACTTCCCCCCCTTTGGTTTGATTGGCAGTATCGTTGGCTTGGTGGCCTTGATGGCGGGGGTCAACGACCCGGCGGCCATTTTGGCCTCCGTGCCGATTGCCTTGACCTCGACCCTGTACGGCTTGATCTTCTCCAACTTCTTGTTCTTGCCCTTTGCCGCCAATCTGGCCGAACGGACCAGCCAGGAGCTCCTGTTGCAACGGATGATTGTTGAGGGCGTGCTGGCCATCCAGAGTGAGATGAATCCCAGCCTGTTGGAGATCAAGTTGAAATCGTTCCTCACCCCATCGAGCCGTGGTGGTCAAATGGTCTCCCTGACCAAGATCCAACAAAAATTCAAGATCAAGCCGGAGGCCAAGGAGACCTCTCCCCTTGAGCTGCCGACGATCTAGCTCTGCTTGGCCCCCATCATCGCGTTAGCCACCAGTAGCCCACCCCCAAGACGATCACCGCCCCCACCCGAAAGATCTGGCTGACCAGCAAGAGCTCGGCGGCCAGACGAGGCCGGAAGATGCCGGCGTAGTAGGGGAATTGATGACGGATGGTGCGCATCGGTGAGGCAAGGACATTGCCGACTAAGAGGGCCAGGATAATCTCCCGTGCCCCCAGGCTGCCGGTGTGTAACAGTGCCCCGGCAGCGGCCATGCCGGCGGTGGATTCCGCTGCGACATGAAAGAGGACGATGCTGATCAAGCGGGGGTCAAACCAGGTTATGCGTGCGGTAATCAGGGACTGAAGCGTGTCAAACACCCCGCTCCGGTTGAGCAGGAAGATGATCGTGTAAATCGGTACGGTGAATATCACGATCCTTCTCATCTTGCGGGAGAAACGCCCTTGGGCCTTGGTGAGGGCCCCTCGCCAATCCACCTTCTTTCGTTTCATCGATGAAACCGCGACTGGCCCTCCAGTTGTGGGCGGCAACAGGATGCGGCTCAGGGCCAAGATGATCGCTGTCCGCAGAAAGGCGGCAGCCAACGTCAGGCCGACATAGGTGAAGGCGGCCCCTTGAATCAGCGGGGCGGTGAGCGAAAACAGGGTGGGCAGGTGCAAAAAATAGGTGGGCAGGCTGTTGAATAAGTTGGCCAACACCAGTTCTCGTTTATCAATTTTTCCCTGGTCATAGGCCTCAGATAGCATGGTGTTGGCGGCCAGGCCGGAAAAAAATGACACCGAAAAGCTCGCCCCAGTCACCTCCGACATATGCCCCAGGCGAATCAATGGGGCGGCGAGGCGCGACATGCCATGTGTCCAATTGAGCGATTCGATGAACAGGGCCAGTAGCAGGCTTGCCGCCATTGCCAACAACAACTTTGCTAGTGGCCAGGCCAGGGCCGACCAGAGGGCAGGGGGGAGGGCGGTGA
>Ga0172375_10013541_pt1 | contig 10105 bp, 7 predicted proteins | sample LakKiv1m_FD_114537 | JGI IMG/M metagenome (GOLD analysis project Ga0172375, IMG submission 114537) | Freshwater microbial communities from Kabuno Bay, South-Kivu, Congo - kab_092012_11.1m | ecosystem: Environmental > Aquatic > Freshwater > Lake | place: Democratic Republic of the Congo...
GACGGAGCGCTCGTCATCGGTGTAGATGCCCTGGGTGCGGGCGAGGCGAACCGTGTCGTTCGCCCCCAGCGGCTGGCCGCCGCCGCCGACGCAGCCGCCGCGGCAGGCCATGACCTCGATGAAGTCATAGCGGGGCTTGCGGCCGGCCTTGCGATCCTCGCGCACGGCCTCCAGCACCTGTTCGACGTTGCCCATCTGGTGGGCGACGGCGATGCGGACCGGCGTGCCCTGGATGGTAACGACCGCCTCCTTGACGCCCGTCATGCCGCGCACGGCCTCGAACCTCACATCCTCCAGCTCCTCGCGGGTGATCAGGTGGTAGGCGGTGCGCAGGGCCGCCTCCATCACGCCGCCGGTGACGCCGAAGATCGTGCCGGCGCCGGAGTAGTCGCCGAGGATGTTGTCGGCCTCGCTCTTGGGCAGATTCACGAAGTCAATCCCCGCCGCCTTGAGCATGTAGCCGAGCTCGCGGGTGGTCAGCACGACATCGGTGTCCTGCTGGCCGGTGGAGTGCATGTTCTCCGAGCGGCTGATCTCGTACTTCTTGGCGGTGCAGGGCATGATCGAGACCATGAAGATCTTCCTGGGGTCGAGGCCCATCTTCTCGGCGTAGTAGCTCTTGGCGAGGGCGGAGAGCATCTGCTGCGGCGACTTGCACGAGGAGAAATTCTCGATGAAGTCGGGCGCGTACTTCTCCATGTAGTCGGTCCAGGCCGGGCAGCAGGAGGTGATCAGCGGCAGGGCGCCCTTGCCGTGGGCGAAGCGCTGCACGAATTCGGTGCCCTCCTCCAGGATGGTGACGTCGGCGGAGAAGTTGGTGTCGAAGACCGCCTGGAAGCCGAGCCGCCGCAGCGCCGTGTAGGTCTCGCCGGTCATGAGGGTTCCGGGCGGCAGGCCGAAGGCCTCGCCGATGGCGACGCGGACCGCCGGGGCGATCTGCACGACGCAGTGGAGATCGGGGTTCTTGAGCGCCGCCCAGGCGCGCGCCGTCTCGTCCTTCTCGTAGATGGCGCCGACCGGGCAGTGGGCCGAGCACTGGCCGCACTTGATGCACGGCGACTCGGCGAGGGTGCAGTCGGCCGCCGGCGCGATGCGCATCTTCTCGCCGCGCTGCAGGAATTCGAGCGCCCAGACTCCCTGCATCTCCTGGCAGACCAGGGCGCAGCGTCCGCACTTGACGCACTTCTCGGGGTTGAGCACGAGCGACGGCGTCGAGGTGTCCTGGGGCAGCTTGTCCACGCGGACTTCGTAGGGATTCTCGCGGATGCCGAAGTCGGCGGCGATCTTCTGCAGCTCGCAGCGTCCGCTGCGCGGGCACTGGAGGCAGTCGTTCGGGTGCGTGCTGAGGATCAGCTCCAGCACCGTGCGCCGGATCGCGACAATGTCCGGATCGTGGGTGGTGATCTTCATGCCCGGGGCGATCTCGGTGCAGCAGGCGCGCAGCAGCTTGGGGGATTGGGCGTTGCGCACCACGCAGATGCCGCACGCGGCCCAGGGCCGCAGGTCGGGATGGTGGCAGAGCGTGGGGATCTTGACGTTGGCGATGCGGGCGGCGCGCAGGATGGTCGTGCCGGCCGGCGCCTCGACGGGGATGCCGTTGATCTCGAGTTTGACGGTGTGGTCCATGATTGTCTCCAGGGTGGCGGGTGGCGTTAACCGCGGACAACCGCGTGGAATTTGCAGACTTCAAAGCACTGGCCGCACTTGACGCAGCGGGCGGGGGCGATCACGTGCGTCTTCTTCCGTTCGCCGCTGATGGCGTTGACCGGGCAGACGCGGGCGCAGGCGGTGCAGCCGACGCAGGCTTTCGGATCGATCGTATAGGAGAGCAGGCTCTTGCACTTTCCAGACGGGCATCGCTTGTCCACGATATGCGCGCGGTACTCCTCGTCAAAGTAGCGCAGGCTCGAGACGACCGGGTTGGATGCGGTCTGGCCCAGCCCGCAGAGGGACGCGCGCTGCATGGCCTCGGCGATCTCCCGCATCCGGTCGATGTCCGCCATCGTCCCCTCGCCGCGGGTGATTTTGGCGAGCAGGTTGCAGAGGGTGCGCCCGCCGATCCGGCAGGGCGCGCACTTGCCGCACGACTCGTCAACGGTGAAGTCGAGGTAGAACTTGGCGACGTCCACGATGCAGTCGGTCTCGTCCATGACGATCAGGCCGCCCGATCCCATGATGGAGCCGATCTTGGAGAGGTTCTCGTAATCAATCGGCAGGTCGAGGAACTGCGGAGGGATCACGCCGCCCGACGGGCCGCCGGTCTGGGCGGCCTTGAAGGTGTGCCCGTCGCGGATGCCGCCGCCGATCTCGAAGATGATCTCGCGCAGGGTCGTCCCCATCGGCACCTCGATCAGCCCTGATTTCTGAACCTTGCCGGTCAGCGCGAAGACCTTGGTTCCCTTGGAGGTGGCGGTGCCGATGCGGGCGAACCACTCGCCGCCCTTGAGCAGGATGACCGGAATGTTGGCCAGCGTCTCGACGTTGTTGATCACGGTCGGCTGGCCCCAGAGCCCCTTGACGGCGGGGAAGGGAGGCCGCGGCGTGGGCATGCCGCGTTTGCCCTCGATCGAGGCGAGCAGGGCGGTCTCTTCGCCGCAGACAAAGGCGCCGGCGCCCAGACGCAGCTCGATGTCGAAGCTGAACGCCGAGCCGAGAATGTGGTCGCCGAGCAGCCCGAGCGCGCGCGCCTGGGCGATCGCCGTCTCGAGCATGGCGATCGCCAGCGGATATTCGGCGCGGATGTAGATGAAGCCCTTGGAGGCGCCGATGGTGTAGCCGGCGATGGTCATCGCCTCCAGGATCGAGTGCGGATCGCCCTCCAGAGTCGAACGATCCATGTAAGCGCCGGGGTCGCCTTCGTCGGCGTTGCAGACCATGTACTTCTGCCCGGCCTTCTGGATCTTGGCGAACCCCCACTTCTTGCCCGTCGGGAAGCCGGCGCCGCCGCGTCCGCGCAACCCCGACTGGTCAATCTCCGCGAGCACCTGGTCGGGCGTCATGGCGAACAACGCCTTCTCCAGGGCGGCGTAGCCGTCGCGGGCGATGTAGTCCTCGATCTTCTCGGGGTCAATCACGCCGCAGTTGCGCAGCACCACGCGCACCTGCTTCGGATAGGTCTCCAACCCCTCGATGCCGACGCGGGGCCTGCCCTCGCCGGAGCAGCAGACAAGAGCGGCGACGACGTTGCCGCCGCCGAGGTGTTCGGCGACAATCGCGCGGACGGCTTCGGCGTTGACGTTGCCGTAAATCACGGCGGGGCGGCCGGGCACGGACACCTCGACGGTCGGCTCCGAGTGGCACAGCCCCATACAGCCCACCGGCCGGATCTCCATCCGCTCCAAACCGGCGGCGGCGACCGCCTCGCGGATCGCGGCCAGCGTCTCCCGGGAACCCGCGGCAATGCCGCAAGTGCCCATGCCCACCGCCACCTGGATCACCGGCGCGGAGGCGCCGGCCGGGGCGAGTTCCTGCTGCTTCCGGATGCGCAGCTTGCGCAGGGCATCCACGGTCAATCTCTCACTCATGCTCTCCTCCTCCGGGCGGACGGCGCGCGCGGCCGCCCCACACCCTGTCGCTTACGAAGCCTGCTTGAACGGGGCCAGAATGCCGGGCAGGTCCTCCATCTTGACCTTGCCGTGCACGACGCCGTTGATCACCATCACCGGGGCCAGCCCGCAACAGCCGAGGCAGCGGACCGCCTCGATCGAAAACGCGCCGTCAGGCGTGACCGTGTTCAATCCCACGCCGAGCATCTCCTCGAGTTCGAGAATGATGTCCTCGCCGCCGCGCAGGTAACAGGCCGTGCCCATGCAGACCTGGATGCGGTTGCGGCCCGGCTTGGTCAATTTGAAGAAATTGTAAAAGGTGATCACGCCGTACACCCGCGCCAGCGGCACCCCCAGGCACTCGGCGACCTCGAAGGCCACCTTGCGCGGGATGTAGCCGAAGTGTTCCTGCACACGGTGCAACACCATGATCAGATTGCCCGGCTTGTTCTTCCATTCGGCGATGAACGCCTTCAGATCGGGCGTCAACAGTTGAACCGCCGCTTCCGCTTCCGTTTTCACGCTGCTCACGATGATCGTCCTCCATGCGCCCGCCCCTCCGGCGTCGGCCGGAATCGGCAGGCCTCGAAAAAAAGAAGCGCACATTGTCTCAAAAGTTGCCACGATTGCCAAGAGTAAAACGATTTCTTCTTGAAAAGGATCGTCATCGCATAAATATACTATATAAATTTCATAATATGCAACCTGATGTCATATTATGTGTTCATTCGGCGCCGCAGTGTGAACAATTGAACTAGACACGCCGCCCGGAACGTGGCATACTTGCGCCTCCTTGTACGTGGAAAGGATCGGCATGAACATGGAAGTGACGGGTGGCGCGCGGGCCGCCCCGGCCGCGCGCGGCGCGGCCGGGAGCCGCTGGCTGGTCGCCGGAATGGGCACGCTGTTGCAGGTGTGCCTCGGGACGGTGTACGCCTGGAGCTTTTTCCAGCGGCCGATCATGGCCGCCTACGGGTGGAACAACGCCCAGACGATGTGGATCTTCAGCCTGGCGATCTGCTTCCTGGGCCTGGCCGCCGCGTGGGGCGGCACGCGTCTCGCCGTGTTCGGGCCGACGCGCCTGGCCGTGGCCGGCGGCGCGCTGTACGGCGCGGGCTATCTGCTCTCGGCGCTCGCCATGCGGCACGGCAGCCTGGCGCTGTTCTATGTCGCCTTCGGCGTCATCGGCGGCGTCGGGCTGGGTCTGGGATACGTGACGCCCGTCGCGACTGCCGCCCGGTGGTTCCCGGACAGGAAAGGTCTGGTCACCGGCATGGTCGTCATGGGATTCGGCCTCGGCGCCCTCTTCATGTCCAAGGTTCTGGCGCCCGCCCTGATGCGGGCGTTCGACGGCGATCTGGTCTCGGTCTTTGCCGCCATCGGCGTCGCCATGACCGTTCTCGCCGCCGCCGCCGGCGCCTTCCTGCGCAACCCGCCCGCGGGGTTCACGCCGCCGGGCTTCGCGCCGCCGGCGGCCTCGCCGGCGGCGGACCGGGCCGCCGCCGCGACCGTCACGGCGCGGAACGGACTTCTTTCGCGCCCGTTCATCCTCCTCTGGCTCTTTTTCTTCGCCAATATCTGCGCGGGCATCATGTTCATCGGCATGCAGTCGCCCATGCTCCAGGATCTGCTGCGGGCGAGCGGGACTGCCGCCGGCGCGGACACGGCCGCCCTCGCCGCGGCGGGCGCCACGCTGATCGCCGTCAGCTCGCTCTTCAACGGCCTCGGCCGCCTCTTCTGGGGCGGACTCTCCGACGCCATCGGCCGCGTGAACACCTATCGCATCATCCTGGCCTCGCAAATCCTGGTGTTCGCCGTCCTGACCCAGGTCACGAACCCCTGGCTCTTCGGCGCGCTCGTCTGCTACGTGCTGCTCTGCTACGGCGGCGGCTTCGGCACCGCGCCATCCACCGTGCTGACGATCTTCGGCGCCCGCCTGATGCCGACCCTGTACGGCGTGCTCCTGACCGCCTGGTCCGCGGCCGGCATCGTCGGCCCGCAAATCGCCGCCCAGATCCGGGATCGGGCGCCGGATCGGGCGCCGCTCTTCACCTTCGCCGCCGGCGCCCTCATCCTGACATTCGGCCTGCTGCTGACGTTCCGGGTCAGCGACAGGCCCTTTCGCGGGCAAACCGCCTGACCGGCACATCCCACGGAGACCGCCATGCGCCCACCGAAACGAACCGCACGCCTGCCCCTGACCATCAGCCGCGAGTCCGTTGAGCGGATGTCGCGCTACCGCTCCCTGCTGGCGCGCCTGCACGCGATGGGTTTCACCCGCGTCTTCTCGGGGAATCTCGGCGACGCGCTGGGGCTCTCCGGCTCGCAGGTGCGCAAGGACTTCGCGGCGTTCGGCGCGCGCGGCGTGAAGCGGGGCGGCTATGAGATCGCCAGCCTGCTGGCCCGCATGTCCGCGATCCTGGGACCGCCGGGCCCGCAACAGGCCGTGATCGTGGGCTGCGGCAAGATCGGGCAGGCCCTGCTGCGCTCCTTCGGCGCCCGGCACACCGGCGTCACCATTGTGGCGGGGTTCGACAGCAACCCGCAGGTCGCCTCCCCCGTCCCCGACGTGCCGGTGCTCGACGTGCGCCAGTTGTCCGATTACGTCCGGGAACACCGGATCGAAGTGGCGATCCTCTGCACGCCCGAACAGGCGGCGCCCGAGCTGCTGGAGCAACTGCGCAGAACCGGGGTCGTCCGCGGCGTGCTCAACTTCACGCCCACGCCGCTGCGCAGCGACGAGACCTGCTGCGTGCAGAACATGGACATCCGCATGGAACTGGAGAAGCTCTTCTGCCTGATCCATTTCGACAAGCAGCGGAGCGCGACGCAACCATGAACCTCGCCATCCTGCATCAGACGGTGCCCCCGGGCGCCCCGCCGGACGAGCGGGACGTGCTCGTCGAGGCCGCCGCCGTGCGCGACGCGCTGGAGACGGCCGGCCATGCGGCGCAACTCGTGCCGTGCGACCTGAACCTGCGCGCCCTGCTCGCCCACCCCGCCATCCGGGACGCGGATGTCGTGTTCAACCTGGTCGAGAGCCTCGCCGGCAGCGGCCGGCTGATCCACCTCGCGCCGGCGGCGCTCGAAGCGGCGGGGATCCCCTTCACCGGCAACTCGGCCGAGGCGCAGTTCGCGACATCGGGCAAACTCCTGGCCAAACGGCTCCTGCGCGCCGCCGGTCTCCCCACGGCCGACTGGGTCGAGGCGGGCGACACGCCCGCGCCCGCGGACGAACGGGCCGACTGGATCGTCAAGTCGGTCTGGGAGCATGCGTCCGTCGGACTCGACGACGCCAGCGTCCTGCGCGCCGTGACGGCCGCCGCGGCGGCGGCCGCCGCCGCCGGGCGCGGCGGCGGCTGGTTCGCCGAACGGTTCGTCGAGGGCCGCGAGTTCAACGTCGGCCTGATCGAGGGGGCGGACGGCTCGGCGCGAGCGCTGCCCCCCGCCGAGCTGGTCTTTGTGGATTACCCGCCCGGGAAACCGCGGATCGTCGGCTACGACGCGAAGTGGGACGAAACGACGTTCGCCTGCGAGCACACGGTGCGGCGTTTCGCGGATCGCGCGGCCGAGGCCGCGCTCTGCGCGCGGCTGGAGGATCTCGCCCGGGCCTGCTGGCGGATCTTCGGGCTCTCGGGCTACGCGCGCGTGGATTTCCGCGTGGACGCCTCGGGCGCGCCGTGGATCCTGGAGGTCAACGCCAACCCCTGCCTGGCGCCGGACGCCGGGTTTGCCGCCGCGCTGGCCGCCGCCGGCGTCGGTTACGGGGAAGCCGTGTGCGGGCTGGTCGAGTCCGCGCGACGGCGCGGCGCGGGGCGCGGCGGCGGCGCCGCCGCCGCCGCCGCGCCGCCCAGGCCCGCCCGGCCCGCGGCGGAGACCGCGCCCGCGGCGATCCGCTTCCGCGGCGAGACGCTCCCCGCGGACGAGGAGGCGGTGCGGCGCATCGTCGCGGCCACCGGCTTCTTCCATGCCGATGAGGTGGACGTGGCGCGGGAGCTGGTCGCCGAGCGCCTGGCCAAAGGCGACGCCTCGGGATATTTCTTCGTCTTCGCCGAGCGGGAGGATGGCGCGGTCGTCGGCTACAGCTGTTTCGGGCCTGTGCCCTGCACGCGGTCGAGCTACGATCTCTACTGGATCGCCGTGGATCCGGCGGCCCAGGGCGGCGGACTCGGACGCCTCCTGCTGCGGCGGACCGAGGACGAGGTGAGGCGCCGCGGCGGCACGCGGCTCTACGCCGAAACGTCGGGGCGCGGGCAATACGCCGCCACCCGCGCCTTTTACGAACGCACCGGCTTCGACCGGGCCGAGGTGCTGGAGGACTTCTACGATATCGGCGACGCGCGCCTCACCTACTGCAAGGTTCTCGTCTGAGGCGCCGCAAACGGGCGGTCTGCTGGAAGGGTCACGCGTGGGCGGCGGCACGGGCGCGTTCGCGGGCGTCGAACTCCCTGGCGAGCGCCCGGTAGGCCTGCGCGCCGCGGCTCGCCGGGTCGAAGGTGACGACCGGCTGGCCGAAGCTCGGCGCCTCGCTGATGCGCACGTTGCGCGGGATCACCGTCTCGTAGACCGCATCATTGAAGTGCGAACGGACCTCCCGGACCACGTCGCCGGCCAGGTTGGTGCGGCCGTCGAACATGGTCATCAGAATCCCCTGCAGGCCGAGACCGGGATTGACGCCGCCGCTCCGCAGGCGCTCGATGAGATGGGTGATCACGCTCAACCCCTCCATCGCGTAATATTCGCACTGCATGGTCACCAGCACCCCGTCGGCGGCGGCCAGCGAAGCGGTCATGAGGATGCCCAGCGAGGGCGGGCAATCCATCAGGATGAAATCGAAGACGCTGGCCTCCAGGATGCGGTCAATGACCTTGCGCACCGCGTGGAGATGATCCCCGGACCGGGCGATCTCGATCTCCGCGCCGGCGAGATCCACCTCCGAGGGGATGATGTTGACCCCCTCGTGCGGGGTTGGCTGGATGATGTCGGCCACGTCGGTCGCGCCGGTCAGCACCGGATAGAGGCTCACCCCCGGCTGGCAGGCCAGTCCCAGGCCGCTCGTGGCGTTCGCCTGCGGATCGAGATCCATCACCAGAACGGTCCGGCCGTCCAGCGCGAGGGCGGCCGCCAGGTTGACGACGGTCGTGGTCTTGCCCACGCCGCCCTTCTGGTTGGCCACCGCGATCACCCGCGTCCTCCGGACGCCCGCCGACTGGTCCGCGCTCATCCGCCCCTCCGCTTGACCAGCGAGAAGAACCGGTCCTGGTAATGCTCGAACACGCCTTTGTCCTGCAGCATCTTGCCGAGCGGCTTGACCAGCGAGGCGTCGCGTTCGGCGGCGGCGAAGGCCTGATCCACGGCCTCGCGCACCGCCATCGGGATCCCGTCGCGCATCTCGAAGAGGTGCCGCTCGCTCATCTCGCGGATATTGGCCTGCGCCGAATCCTGCACCGTCTTCCAGAAGAGCCGGACCAGGCAGACGTCCCACGGCGCGTCCACGCCCTTGATCACGGCGCTGAAGGGATCGCGCCGGCCGGCCGCGGCGTCCTTGATCCGGCCGACCACGCTCTCCACGCTGTCGGTCACCACCTGCTCGCTGAACGCCTCCTGCTTCAGCGTGTAGCCGTAGCGGAGCACGCGCACCTGGTCCTCGTGCTCGCGCAGCCACTCCAGGTACTTCTCGGCCTGCTCGCCGAACCCCTCCAGAATCATGCTGGAATAGGCCGACGGCGTGACGATCTGCGGCCGCATGGCCTGCATCCGGCCCTCGCGCACGCGCACCTGCCCCACCGAGTCCATGAGCTCGCTGACCATCGTGTAGTTGATCAGCGTGTTGCCGAAGGTCTCCAGATGGCGTTTGGGCGAGACGAGGATCTCGGTGTTGTTCACCGCGTACCAGAAATCAAAGTGTGTCGGTTTCCTGCTCATGACTGTGACAAGGAAGCATACCCGAAATCCCGGCGCGCCGCCACAAGCAAATCCAGCGCCCAGTCCGCCGCGAGAGTCCGCGTCAATTCCAAATATGAGGCGAGTGGGTCTTCGGGGGCGGAGTCGGTATCGGAAGCGGTCAGCGACAGGGGGGCGGCGGGATGAAAGCGAATGCCTTTGTGTGCCCGGTATTCGTTGCGGTGAAAGCCCGGTTCATGGGCAGCAGAGACGAACCGCCAGGACGACTCTAGCGCCAAGCGGCGATCGGGACAGCAGAGAGCGTGATTGCGCGAATGCGTGAATGCGTGAATGCGTTGTCTTGACCGCAATCTTTGCCGTTGTCTCAAGAAGAAGACGGGAGGGCGAAATCGGTGAACGAGTTATGTTGCGCGCAACATAACTCGTTCACCGAAACGCTCAGCCCTTGCTGAGATGGCCTATCGTCCGCTCGCCCTCCACACGGCCACCCCTGTCGCTGACCCGTACTTCCATCTCCGAATTTAGAATTGCTAAGGCGGCGCTCATAAATAACATTTACAACTTACGTTTGGTTGTGGGATGTATGGTGTAGTTCCATTCGCCGTGGAATGGCGCGGGGACGAGGCGAACGTGGGTCATCGCTTCGTTGGAGATCC
>Ga0172375_10013542_pt1 | contig 10104 bp, 6 predicted proteins | sample LakKiv1m_FD_114537 | JGI IMG/M metagenome (GOLD analysis project Ga0172375, IMG submission 114537) | Freshwater microbial communities from Kabuno Bay, South-Kivu, Congo - kab_092012_11.1m | ecosystem: Environmental > Aquatic > Freshwater > Lake | place: Democratic Republic of the Congo...
CTGCCCCTGCGTGACGGGCTCGTCGAGGTTCACCACGGCGGCGGGGATCTGCTGGGCGCGCGAGTCGCGCTCGCCGAACGACCACAGCACCAGTCCTGCGAACAGCGCAGGCACGGCGACCGTGCCGACGAGGACGCGGGTCAGCCAACGGGGGAAGCGGACCATGAGGTCTCCTGGCTCGTGGGGCGGTCGTCGGGCGCCGGGACCGGCGCGTCGAGGTCGAGCAGGGCGTCGGGAGAGGCGCCGGCGAGGTCCGGCTCGGCGGGGAGCCGGTCAGCGGCCGCGACCACGGTCACGCCCGCCGCGGCGAGGCGCGCCAGCAGCGCCCAGCGGTCGGCGAGGACGCCGGGGTCGATGCGGATGCTGGCGGCTTCCTCGCCCGAGAGTCCCTCGACGGCGTCGACGCCGTCCACGCACAGCAGCGCGCCGGGACGGGCCGCGTCGGCCCAGGCGAGCAGCTCGTGGCGCGCGGGGAAGCGGGGGGCGTACGTCGCCACCCGGCGGACCGCGGCCGCCTCGCCGGGCAGGACGCGGTCGTGGACGACCAGGGTGCCGCCCGTGACCGGGAAGCGGCCGGCGTACGCCGCGAGCACCGCCCGCCGCCGCCATCGCTCGCCGCCGGTGACGACCGCCAGGTCGCCGGGACGGACGAGGTGGCGCACGCGGGAGACGACGATCCGGTCGGCCTCGTCCCGCAGCTCGAGCTCCTCCGCGCGCACGGCGACCGGGCCGTGCGCGCCGACCCACTCCTGGTGCGCGACGTGCACCTGGACGCCGGTGCCCTCGACGTCGAGGACGGGGAGTCGCCGGTCGAGCCAGCGGGGCAGCGCCCAGGCGCGGTCGCCGAGCACCGCCAGCACCGCCGGGACGATCGTCATGCGGACGATGAAGGCGTCGATGAACACGCCGACGGCGAGGCCGAAGGCGATGGGCTTGACCGCCGCGTCGGCGTGCGGCACGAAGGCGGCGAACACCGCGATCATGATGACCGCGGCCGCCGCGACGACCCGCGCGTTGGCCGCGTAGCCCTCCGTGATCGCCGCGCGCGCGTCCCCACCGTGGACGAACTCCTCGCGCATCCGCGAGACGAGGAAGACCTCGTAGTCCATGGCGAGGCCGAAGAGCACGCCCATCAGGATGATCGGCAGGAACGAGACGACCGGACCCTCGCGGGTGACGTTGAGCAGGTCGGCGAACCAGCCCTGCTGGAAGACCAGCACGACCGCTCCGAAGGACGCGAGCACCGACAGCAGGTAGCCCACCGTGGCCTTGATCGGGACCGCGATCGAGCGGAAGACGATGGTGAGGAGCAGCAGCGAGAGCCCGACGACCACCACGCCGAAGGGCAGCAGCGCTTCGCTCAGGCGCTCGGAGACGTCGATGGTGACCGCGGTCTGGCCGGTGACGAGGAGGTTGGTGACGCCGTAGCGCTCCTCCAGCTCGGGCGCCTGCGCACGAATCGCGCGCACCAGCTCCCCGGTCGCCGGGTCCGTCTGCGCGGTCTCGGGGACGATCTGGACGATGCCGAGGTCGGCCGTGCGGTTCGGCGTCGCGAGCACCACCCGCTCCACGCCGTCGAGGGCCTCGATGTCGTCGGCGAGGTCCGCCATCACCCCGACGGGGTCCATCGTCCGGATGATGTCGACGGTGACCAGGAGCGGGCTGGTGAAGCCGGGCCCGAAGGCCTCCGTCACGAGGTCGTAGGTGATCCGCTCCGATGCGTCCGGCTCGGCGGACCCGTTGTCGGGCAGCGCGAGCTGGAGCCCCGTCGCGGGGATCGCGAGGGCGAGGAGTCCGACGACACCGGCGGCGACCGTGGCCCAGGGCCGCGCGGTCACGAGGCCGACCCAGCGGCGGGCGAGGCGGGCGTCGCGACGGCCCGGCGTCCGGGGAGCGCGCGGCCGCAGCCGCTCCCCCGCGAGCGCCAGCACCGCCGGGGTGGCGGTGAGCGCGATGAGGACGGCGATGGTGACCGCGGCTGCCGCCGCGAGTCCCATGACGGTGAGGAAGGGCAGCTGGGCGGCGACCAGGCCGCAGAGTGCGATCACCACCGTGACACCCGCGAAGATCACCGCGCTCCCCGCGGTCGCGATCGCCCGGGCGATCGACTCCTCGACGGCCATGCCCTCGCCCAGCTGGGACCGGTGGCGGGAGACGATGAAGAGGGCGTAGTCGATGCCGACCGCCAGCCCGATCATCAGCGCCAGCGTCGGGGTGGTGCTGTTGATCGTCGTGAACGCGGCCAGCAGGAGCAGGCCGGTCATCGCGACGCCGACGCCGAGGATCGCGGTGAGGATCGGGATGCCGGCGGCGACCAGCGACCCGAGGGTGAGGGTGAGGACCAGGAGGGCGACGGCGACGCCCGCGGCCTCGGTCCACGACAGCGGGGTCGAGGTCTCCGCGAAGGCCTGGCCCCCGAGGTTGACCTCGAGCGGCGAGTCCTCGGGCAGCGCGGTCGCCGCGCTCTCGAGCTGGCCGATGACCTCGTCGTCGACCTCCTCGAGGGTGATCGCGAGCTGGACCTGCGAGAGGGCGTAGCGCCCGTCCTCCGACAGCGCCGCCGCCGGGTCGCCGGGACCGGACCGGTCGAACGGGTCGGTGGCCAGGCGGACCACGTCGAGCTCGTCGAGGCGGTCGACCACCCGACGTACGTCGTCGCCGTAGGCCTCCACACGCTCGCCCTCCGGAGCGACGAACAGCACCTGCCCCGAGGTGCCCGACAGCTCGGGGAAGCGGTCGGCCAGGACGTCGATGCCGGCCTGGCTCTCGGTGCCGGGGATGCTCAGGTCCTCGGTGAGCGCGCCGCCCGACAGGCCCGCGGCCGCGCCGAGGCCGAGGAGCAGCACGACCCAGGCGAGCAGCGTGCGCCTCGCGTGGCGGGCCACGAGGTGGCCGAGGCGGTACAGCGCGGTCGACATGCCGATACATTAGTGTATTGAATTCAGAACCGTATCCTCCGACGACGTCGGTTCGGTCACACCGCCGCCGACACCCCCTGGCCTCCTGGAGCCCTGCGATGAGCGAACCCGCCCCGCGCGCGAGCACGACCGTGTCGGCCCGCCCGGTCCGCAGCCGCGTCCACACCCGCCAGCGCCTGCTCGACGCCGCCGAGGCCGTCTTCGCCCAGAAGGGGGTCGGGGGCGTGACCGTCGACGAGCTGACCACGGCCGCCGGATTCAGCCGGGGCGCCTTCTACTCGAACTTCTCCAGCATCGAGGAGGTCTTCCACGCCGTCGTCGAGCACCAGTCGCGCCAGCTGCTCGACCGCGCGCGGGCGGCCATCGAGGCACTCGACCCCGCCTGGTCGTGGGAGTCCCTCGACGCGCTGCTGCGACCGCTCGTGCCCGACGACCCGTCGTGGTTCCTCCTCCAGCAGGAGTTCGCGGTCCAGGCGCTGCGCTCGGAGCGGACCCGCGCCGCGTACGCCGCGATGCGCGAGGGCCTGCGCGGCGAGATGGAGGAGATCATCGCGGCCGCGCTCGAGCTGCTGGGCCGCCGCTCGCTCCTGCCCATCGACCAGCTGACCGAGACGGTGGTCGCGCTCTTCCTCCATGGCGTCGGCACCGACCACCACGGCGTCGGCTCGCTCACCTCCGAGACCGTCGCCTCCAGCGTCCTGCCGCAGGTGATCCTCGGGCTGTCCGAGCCGACCTGAGCGTCCGGGGGCGACTCAGAGGTCCAGGACGGTCGCCGGCCCGAAGGTCATCGCCAGGTTGGCGATGGTCGTGGTCGACAGCGCGCGCTTAGGCAGGCCCAGCGAGCGCAGCTCGTCGGCGATGGGGTGGTCGCCGAGGCGCAGCCGGGCGCCGCCCGGCCGCGAGCGGACCCCCTCGGGCGCCATCTCCCAGCGGGTGACCCGGGTGACGCCGTCGAGGGAGGAGTACGCGCTCAGCGCCAGACCGAGACCCGGCGCGGGCAGCGGCAGGCCGCGGGTCACGCGGAAGTCCGCGACCCGACGGCCCTCGAGCTCGAGCGAGGTCCGCCGGCTGCGGCCCTCGAGCGAGGTCGTGAACGTGCCGACCTGCTTGGGGAAGCCCCAGATCTCGCGGCCGGCGGCGCAGGTGAACTCGCCGTCGACCGGCAGCTGGTGGATCAGCACGCCGGCGTCGCCGGAGCGCAGCGACGCCCACGACCCCCGTACGCGCTCGGGCGCCGGCCGGTCGTGGGGCGCGACCAGGAAGGCGACCCCGAGCTCGTCGTACGGCCCCAGGTCGTTGTCGACGTACCGGACGAAGACCAGGCAGGCGAGCGCGCGACCGGGGAGGACCGGGAGGACGCGCAGACCCGACGCCGCGATCACCTCCTGAGCGGCGCCACGCGGGACCGCGTACATCGCGGTGAACGCCTGCGCCGTGCGGACCCGGACGGGCAGGTCGACCCGCCGCCCCAGGACCTCGACGGGCGGCGCGGACAGGTCGGAGGTGGTCACGGGGCCGAGTCTGGCGACCCAGGACACACCGCGGCAAGGGTGAAGTGCTGCGCGCGGACGCCGACCTGGCCGACCATAGGGGCGTGACCACCTGGACCCGGGCGCGCGAGCACCCCGCGACACCGGCGCTCGCCGGCCTCGTCGTGGGCCTCGTCGCCCTGCTGTCGGTGGTGTTCTCCCCCCTGCCCGGGGTGTCGACGTGGTGGCCCGCCTCGGGCTTCGCGGTCCTCGCCCTGCTCGTGGTGCGGTGGGGTCTCGCCTGGTGGGCGACGCTCGTCCTGACCGCGCTCGGCGTCGTGGTCGCCAACGTGGTGGGGGGTCGCGAGCTCACGACGTCCCTCGGGTACGGCCTGGGCCACTCCCTCGAGGTCGCCGTGATCAGCGCCTGGGTCCGGCACGGCCGGGTCGACGAGCGCCCCACCCTGACCCGACCGGGCGACCTGATCCGCCTGGTCTCGGCCACGGTCGTCGGCGTCCTCATCGCCTTCCTCGTCGGATCCGCCACGATCGCGCTCACGACGAGCGCCTCGCCGTGGCTCGCGGCGCCGGTCCTGCTCACCCACACCGCCGCGATCCTGCTGATCGCTCCCCTCGGCTTCCTCGAGAAGCTGGAGCCGGTCGACTGGCGACACCGGGAGACGGCGCTGCAGTGGGCCGCGACGCTCGGGGTCGCGGCGGCCGTCTTCGCTCCGGGCCAGCTGCTGCCGCTCTCGTTCGCGCTGTTCCCCTTCCTCGTGTGGGGGGCGCTGCGGATCGGCGTCCGCAGCGTCGCCTACCAGCTCGTCGCCCTCGGCGTGCTCACCACGATGCTGGTGCGCGTCGGCTCCGCGGTCGGCCAGCCGCTCGGCGAGGTCCGCTCGACCGCCAGCCTGGCGCAGGCCTTCCTCATCGCGGCGGCGCTGATCGTGCTGCCGCTCGCGATCGTCGTCGACCAGCGCCGGGTCCTCGGCCTGCGGATCAGCGCGAGCGAGGAGCTCTTCCGCCGGACGTTCTCCGAGTCCCTCACCGGCATGCTGCTGATGCGCCGCCAGCCGACGAGCGACGGGTGGACGCCGTTGGTCATCGAGGACCTCAACGCGACGGCCGCCGAGATCCTCGGCGCCACCCCCGAGCGACTGGTCGGGCAGGACTGGGCGCGGATGATCGACACCGAGATCGCCCTCCCCGAGGTCGTCACCGAGATGGAGCTCGGGCTGCGGCCCGGGTGGACCCAGGAGGTCGACCTCCTCGTCGGCCGCCACCGCCGGGTCCAGATCATGCTCAGCCTGCTCGCGGGCGGCGCGTCGGACGGCGTCTTCGTCGCGCAGATGATCGACGTGACCGCGGCCGCCGCCTCCGCCCAGGAGCTGCGCTCGGAGCGCGACTTCTCCCAGGCCGTGCTGGAGACCACCGGCAGCCTGGTCATCGTCGTCGCCGTCGACGGACTCGTCGTCGGCATGAACCGCGCGGCCCAGGACGCGACGGGCTTCGCCGAGGAGCACGTCGTCGGCCGGCCGCTGTGGACCACCCTCATCCCCCACGGCGAGCGCGACCACGTGCGCGGGTGGTTCAGCGTCGGGCAGGGCGTCCCGGCCCGGCACGAGGGCACCCTGCTCACCGACTCCGGCTCGCGACGGCTGGTCGTGTGGTCGTGCGCCTACCTCTTCGACGACCTCGGACTGCCGACCCACGTGGTCCTGACCGGCCTCGACGTCACCGGCGAGCGGACCACCCGCCAGCTGGTCTCCCACCTCCTCGAGGCGGCCTCGGACACCGCGATCATCGGCACCGACCTGCGCGGCTCGATCACGGTGTTCAACCGCGGCGCCGAGGAGCTGCTCGGCATCAGCGCCGACGACGTCCTGCTGGCGGCGACGCCGGCGCGCTTCCTCGACCCCGCCGAGCTTGCCGCACGGGGCGGGTCCGCCGACGACCTCCCCGGCCTGCTCGCCCGCCTCGCGGACGCCCGCGACACCCACACCGACTGGACCGCGGTGACGGCCGACGGGCGGCGGCCGACGGTGGCCGTCAGCGTCGACCGCGTCCGCGACTCCTTCGACGAGCACATCGGCTTCCTCATCGTCGCCCAGGACGTCACCGAGCTCCGACGCCAGGCCACGGCGCTGCGCACCTCACTCGACAAGGAGCGCGAGGTCGTCGAGACGATGCGGCGGCTCGACCGCGCCAAGGACGACTTCATCTCCACCGTCAGCCACGAGCTGCGCACGCCGCTCACCTCGATCGTCGGCTACACCGAGATGCTCCAGGAGGGGGTCGCGGGCGAGGTCGACGACGAGCAGCACCGCCTGCTCGAGATCGTCCGCCGCAACGCCGAGCGGCTCACGACGCTCGTCGAGGACCTGCTGACCCTGTCGCGCATGGAGGCCGGCTCGTTCACCGTGGAGAGCGTCGTGGTCGACCTGCGCGAGGTGCTGACCGCGGCGTACGACAGCCTCCAGCCGCTCGTGACCTCCCGCGACGTGCGCGTCGAGCTCGCACTGCCCGACCAGCCGGTCCCGGTGACCGGGGACCGGCTCCAGCTCGAGCGGGTGGCGCTCAACCTGGTCAACAACGCGGTGAAGTTCACCGAGGACGGCGGCGCGGTCGTCATCCGGCTCGACACCACGGACGACCGCGCGGAGGTCGAGGTCGAGGACACCGGCATCGGCATCCCCGCCGACGAGGTCGGCCAGCTGTTCACCCGCTTCTTCCGCTCCTCCACGGCCCAGTCGCGCGCGATCCAGGGCACCGGCCTCGGCCTCTCGATCGTGCACCGGATCGTCGAGGCGCACGGGGGCACCATCACGGTCGAGTCCGAGGCCGACCGTGGCAGCACCTTCCGCGTCAGCCTGCCGCTCACCGCGGCTGGCGCCCGTGGCGCCGCGGACCGGCCCGGAGCCGAGGCGACGGCAGACGTCGCGCCGGAGGGTCAGAGCGAGCGGCGTACCTGATCGACCAGTGACCGGAGCGCGGCGTCGGTCGCGAGCCGCTGCGCGGTCGCCGGGGCAGGTCGCGTCCGCGACCGCTCGGCGCGCGCGGCGCCCAGGAGGTCGAGCAGGTCCTGCATGTCGACGGTCTCCTCGGTGAGGGCGCCGTGGCCGACGGGAGCGCCGATCCGCTCGCGCGCGTGGTCCTCCGGCAGGCGTACGCCCAGCTCGACGCGGTAGACGGTGTCGGCGACCTCGACGTCCACGTCCGCGACGGCGCCGGCCCAGTAGTCGCCCGAGGTCGGGTCGTGGACGACGACGGCCTCACCGGGCTCGAGGCAGCGCAGCAGACCCGCGGCCGTGTGGCGCACGACGAGCGAGCGCGAGCGACGGCTCAGCTGCGGGACGATGCTCTCGACGAGCTCCATGGGAACCTCCGGCGGATCGGGGCCGGAGTGGTCCGGCACTGCACCACCAACGAGGCCACCGGCCCCCGGGTCACGCCGCCGGGAGTGCGAGGAACCTCTCGCACCGGACGCCTCAGATCGCGTCGCCCGTGGCCGATGAGGGACGTTCGGGCCGGAGAATGAGAGCGGTCCGCGCCGACGGGGGAGGCGACGCGGACCGCAGATGCCGGCGGAGTCTCGGGTCTCCACCGACAACCCCGATCCTGCCACGACGCCCGACGCCGGCCAAGGCTTCCCGGAAGTCTTTGCCTGGGCTTGTGCATCCCTTGAGGAAGGCCCGATCGAGGGCGTGCGGACGAGCGCCGTTCAGGCACACAGCCCGTCGACGGTGGCCTCCAGCTCGCCCTCGTCCGCACCCTCCGAGGGGGACGGGTCGGGCGAGGGGCCGTCGGTCGACGGCGAGGAGGACGGGCGGGGGTCGGGCCGAGCGGTGTTGCCCGGCTGCTCCGCCGCCGTGATCGCGCCCTCGGCGTACGGTCCCAGCGGCTCGTCGCGCCGGATGCGCTCCCACAGCCCCTCCGCGTCCTCGGTCCAGGCCAGCCGGCCCGCGTCGGCGCCGTCGAGCTCGACGAAGGGCACGGTGACGAACTCGATCCGGTCCAGCCCGATGCCGGCGAACTGCCGGCCGAGACCGGCGAGGTCGAGCACGCTCGCCAGACCGGGGTCCACGGTGAGCGAGCGGGTCGCGGCGTCGAGGAACTTGATCAGCCGGTCGACCCGCAGCAGCGTCCCGCCGGAGACGACCTCGGCGGCCATCGAGGCGACGAACGCCTGCTGGCGACGCATCCGTCCGATGTCGCCGGTGACCGAGAGCTGGCTGCGCTCCCGGACGTACGCGAGGGCGCCGTCACCGTCGAGCCGCTGGACACCGGCATCGAGGAAGATGTCGTGCTCGGGGTCGACGACGTCGGTGGGGATGCAGACCTCCACCCCGCCGATCGCGTCCACCATCTGCTTGAACCCGTTGAAGTCGACCTCGACGAAGTGCTCCACGCGGATGCCGGTGAGCTGCTCGACCGTCTGCAGCGTGCAGGCCGCTCCGCCGACCTCGTAGGCGGTGTTGAACATGACGCGCTCGGCGCCGGGCACGACGGTGCCGTCGGCCAGGGTGCAGTCGGGACGCGTGACGAGCGCGTCGCGCGGGAGCGAGACGCCGTACGCCCGACGGCGGTCGGCGGACAGGTGCATCAGCAGCGTCATGTCGGCGCGCTGGCTGTCGGCGGCCTCGCCGTCGATCGCGTTGCCCTCGCCGGCGCGGGAGTCGGAGCCGAGGACCAGGATGTCGAGCGCCTCGCGCGGCCCGTCGACCACCTCGTTCTCCGGGCGGTCGGTGAGCTGCCCGGAGACGTCGTCGACGGTGAGGTTGCCCTCGAGGTGCCGGATGAAGAGGAAGGCCGACCCGGCGACCGCCACGACGAGGGCGACGAAGACGGCGATCGTGACCTGCCAGCGACGGCGGCGCCACCAGACGGTGCGAGGAGCCGCGTGGCGGCCCGGCTCGGCCGCGGCGTCGGACATGGTCACAGCCTACGGACGGACCGTACCGAGGGCCGTCGGGGCGCTCCGGCCGCGGAGGACGACCTCGTCGCCGCGTTGCCAGTGGGCCCGCTCCGCCTCGCTCGCCGCCTCCACGCTGGCCCAGGCGACCAGGAGCCGCCCGTCCACGTCCTTGGCCAGGTCGGTCAACCGCGCGGCAGCGTTGACCGCGTCGCCGATCACCGTGTACTCGAAGCGCTCGCGGTGTCCGACGTTGCCGGCGACCACCTCGCCCGTGGCCACGCCGATCCCGGCGCCGACCTCGGGGACCTCCTCGGCCAGGCGCGCCGCGATGTCGCGGGCGGCGCCGAGCGCGGCGCCGGCGTGGTCGGCGAGCTCGGTCGGGGCGCCGAAGATGGCGAGGACCGCGTCGCCGATGAACTTGTTGACGAAGCCGCCCCGCTGGTCGACCTCGTCGACCACGACGCCGAAGAAGCGGTTGAGCATCGCGACGACCTCGGCGGGGTCCCGCTCGGCGGCGAACGACGTGGAGCCGACGAGGTCGACGAACAGGACCGACGCGACCCGCGTCTCGCCTCCGAGCGCCACCTCGCCCCGGGCCGCCGCAGCGGCGACGTCCCTGCCGACGTGACGGCCGAACATGTCGCGGATGTGCTCCCGCTCGCGCAGGCCGCCGACCATCTCGTTGAAGCCGGCCTGGAGCAGGCCGAGCTCGGTGCCGTCGAAGACCGGGACCGAGACCTCGAGGTCGCCCTGCTCGACCGCCTGGAGGGCGTCGCGCACCGAGAGGACCGGCGCGACCACC
>Ga0172375_10013544_pt1 | contig 10104 bp, 13 predicted proteins | sample LakKiv1m_FD_114537 | JGI IMG/M metagenome (GOLD analysis project Ga0172375, IMG submission 114537) | Freshwater microbial communities from Kabuno Bay, South-Kivu, Congo - kab_092012_11.1m | ecosystem: Environmental > Aquatic > Freshwater > Lake | place: Democratic Republic of the Congo...
CGGCTCGCCCAGGAGGTGGCGGTGATGGCGGACAAATCCGACGTCACCGAGGAGATCGTCCGCTTGAAAAGCCACATCGAACAGTTCCGCCACTTCCTCGCCGCACCCGAGCCCACGGGCCGGCGCCTCGACTTCCTGCTCCAGGAGTTCTTCCGGGAGATCAACACCACCGCCTCGAAGATCAGCGAGGTGACGATCTCCCACCAGACAGTGGAGATGAAGAACGAGGTGGAAAAACTGCGCGAGCAGGTGCAGAATCTTGAATAAATGCAGAATGAGAAATTAAGAATGAAGAATTAAAAACCATGTTCTCTTCATTCTGCATTCTTCACTCTTAATTGGTGTCCCATGGACCAACGGATGATCAACGTGGGTTTCGGCAACGCCGTGCTCGCCAGTCGGGTGCTGGCGGTGGTGAACCCGAAATCGTCGCCCATGAAAAAGTTGAAGGACGAGGCCAAGGAGCAGAAACGGCTCATCGACGTCACCGAGGGCCGCCGCACCCGCTCCATCATCATCCTCGACAGCAACCACGTGGTGCTCTCCTCGGTACAGCCGGAAACGATCACCATGCGCTTTGCCGCCGCACCGGGCAAGGAAAAATTCGACGAGGAACCGGAGCCGCTGCCCACGCCGGCCAGGAAGGGGGCCAAATGAGCGGTACCCTCCTGGTCATCTCAGCCCCTTCGGGCGCCGGCAAGACCACCCTCTTAAAAAGGATCATGGCCGAGGTGCCAAATCTGGGCTTTTCCGTCTCCCACACCACGCGGCCGCCACGGCCAGGTGAGCGGAACGGGGTGGACTACCACTTCGTCAGCCGCGGGGAGTTCCTCGCCATGCGCGAGGGTGGCGCCTTCCTTGAATGGGCCGAGGTGCATACCAACTTCTACGGCACCAGCAAACAGGCGGTGGCCGACAAGCTCGCCGCTGGCGTGGATCTCTTCCTCGACATCGATGTGCAGGGCGCCAAACAGATCAAGGAGGCGCATGACCTCGGCGCCGTCTTCCTTTTTGTCGCCCCGCCCTCGTGGCAGGAGCTGGAAAAGCGGTTGAGCGGCCGGGGCACCGAGACGGCGGAGACGGTACGGGTCCGGCTGGCCAATGCGAGAAAGGAGATGGCCGAGGCGCACTGGTACGACTATCTCATCGTCAACGACGACCTGGCCGCAGCCACCGCCTTGCTCAAGGCGGTACTCCTGGCCGAACGCTGCCGGGGCCGCCGAGGCGCCAACGGCGCGCCCGTGGCGTTTCCCACGCCATGAAGAGACCACCCCGCTCTGCTGCCCGCCCGGCGCCTCTTGTCATCTGGGGGCTCCACCCGGTGCTGGAACTGCTCCGCCACCAGCCGCAGCAGGTCACCGAACTCTTCCTGGTCAGGGGCCGCGAGTCCCAAGGCTTCCACCAGCTCACCGGCCTGGCCAGCCGCCACGGCATCGCGGTAAAACAGGTGGAGCAATTGCCCATCCCCGACGCCGATACCGTCACCCACCAAGGGGTAGCGGCCACCATCCGACCTTTCACCCCCATGGACTTCAACAGCCTCCTGGAACGGCTGGCCGGCACTACGGCCCCCCTGCTCGTGGTGCTCGACTCGGTCCAGGACCCGCACAACCTCGGGGCCATCATCCGCGCCGCCGCAGCCGCGGGAGCGAACGGCATCATCCTGCCCAAGGACCGCTCGGCCCCCCTTTCCGGCACGGTGCTCAAGGCCTCGGCCGGCAACATGGCGCTGCTCAACCTCTGCCAAGTCACCAACCTGGCACAGACCCTGAAAGAACTGAAAAAAGAGGGGTACTGGATTTACGGCGCCGCCGGCGAGGCAGGCCAGTCGCTCTATGCGACCAGCTTCACCGGGCCGGTCTGCATCGTGATCGGCAGCGAGGGCAAAGGACTGCGCCCTCTGGTGGCAGAACAGTGCGACCATCTCGTGGCCATCCCGCTGGCCCACGGAGTCGAATCCCTCAACGCCTCGGTGGCCGCCGGGGTCATCCTCTTCGAGATCGTCCGCCAGCGCCAGCCTGCGGCCTGAAACGCCCCCCGGCCTTGACTTCCGGTGGGCGGGAGGCCATGATACAGCATGGTCACCATCAACAAACACGTCACCATCCCACTGAGCGAAATCGCAATTCACTACACCCACGCCCAGGGGCCTGGGGGCCAGCACGTCAACAAGGCCGCCACCGCGGTGCACCTGCGCTTCGACTTTCTCCGCTCGCCCTCGCTCCCCGAGGAGTGGAAAGAACGGCTCTTGATCGCGAATGACCGGCGGATCAGCGCGGAGGGGGTGATCGTCATCAAGGCAGGCCGCTTCCGCAGCCAGGAGAAAAACCGGGATGATGCGCTGGCACGGCTGGCAGAGCTGATTCGGGCCGCCACCGCGGTACGCAAAAAACGGCGGCCCACCGCGCCCACCAAAAGCTCCAGGGAAAAACGCCTCACCAGCAAGGTCAAAGCCGGCCAGACCAAAGCCCTGCGCCGCTCGGTCCGCCACAACAACGATTAGGCAAGGCAACAGTCTTTCAGCAGAAATTCTCGGTGATGAACACCTTGCCATCCCTGGCGATGGCAACGCCGACCCCCTGCCGCCGATAATAGCTGGTCAGGATGTTGCGCCGGTGGCCCTCGCTGGCCATCCACCGCCGCACCACTTCGGCGGCGAGTTGCGCCTCGGTATGCCAACGGTAGATGGTTCTGCCCTTCCGCTGCACAATGGCACTATAGAGATTGTCCTGCGCCAGGTTCTCACCGCCTACACAAATCGTTTCCGGCCCGGAAGGGGTGGCGCAGTCGTACCCCGCCGACTGATAGCGGTCGGAAAAATCGCGGCCATCGGGACCGTAGTGGGAAAAGAAGCCGCCCGAGGCCATCTCCTGGCTGTAATTCCTGGCAATGCGCCGGAGACGTTCGTCCCACGCCAGTCCCGTAAGCCCAGCCTTTCCCCGCTCCAGGTTGATGAGGGCATGGATTTTCTTTTCCAGCCTGGCGGCATCCATCGCCGGTTGCCCCATACCACGCGAATCCTTGCGAGGCGTAGCGCCAACTGCCGGCCCTGCCGGCCAGCAGAGACAGAGGAACAACAGAAGAATGAGGATGAAGGGTGTTTTCCGCATGGCAGTCAAAAACAGTGCTGTTTCCCAGAGAGGAGGTCGGTTCAGTCAGCCCAGCGGATCTGCGCCCTGTCGCGCACCACGATGAGCGGTTTGTTGTCGTAGGCTTCGATGAAGCCGGTAACGCAGACCGTCTTCCCCTCGAAGAGGATCTCCGACGCGTTGTCGAACTTGCCGCGGTCCGCGCCCATGATGGCGACGGAGAAGACGTGGTTCGGGTAGGGACGGCCGAAATTGATGAAAGTGGGCTTGCCCCATCTCATTTCTTCTGCACCTTATCCTTGAACAAATCGGCAAAGGTGCCCAGAGATTTCGCGGCTGCCGGCTTCTGGGCCATGTACTCCTTGAAGTCGCCGCGATTGTCCTCTGCGGCGTCCTTCTTCTTCCCGCCGCCCTTCTCCGGCCTGGCCGCTTTCTCCTCGCTGCCCACCGGCCGCGGCACGGAGAGCGAAAGGCGGTGTTTCTCCACATCGAGGCTCTCCACCTTCACCTCGATCTCCATCCCTGGCTGCACCACCTCACGCGGGTGATGGATTTTGCGGCCCGCGCCCAGGTTCGAGACATGAACGAGGCCGTCGATGCCCTCGGCCAGGGTCACAAAGGCGCCAAAGTCCGCCAGCCGGCTCACGATACCTTTGTGGATGGAGCCCTCGGAGAAGCGGCCCGCCGCAGTTTCCCACGGATCGGGCAAGGTCTCCTTGAGGCTGAAGGAGTAGCGCTCCTTGGCCCAGTCGAGGTTTTTGACCACCACCTCCACCTGCTGGCCCACGTTCAGGTGGCCGTGGATATCCCGCACCTCGCCCCAGCCGATCTCCGAGGCCGGGATCAGCCCCTCGATGCCGCCAATATCGACAAAGGCGCCGAATTTCTGGATGGAGGAGATGGTACCCTTGATGCGGTCGCCCACTTTCAAGGTCTGCTGCAACTCTTCCTTGTGCTGCTCGCGCTCCGCCTCCAGCACCTGGCGGTGGGAGAGGAGGATGTTCTTGCCACCCTCGCGGAACTCCATGACCCGGAAGGGCAGCCGCTGGCCCAGGTAAATCTCGGCATTCTCCACCCGGCGCAGGCCCATCTGCGAGTAGGGGCAAAAGGCGCGGCTGTTACCGAGCTTCACCAGGAATCCGCCCTTGGTCTCCTGCTCCACGGTGCCCTCCACCGGTACCCCGCTGCGGTAGGCCTCTTCAAGGTGGGCCGCGGCGGCGCTGCCGCTCACCTTGGTGGTGAAGAGCTTTTCCTGTTTTTTCACGGCGAGGAAATAGACGGTAACCCGGTCGCCAACCTGCACGGTGCAGTTGCCCTCGCTGTCGAGGAACTCGTTCTTGGCGACCACGCCTTCGCTCTTGCCGCCGAGGTCGATAAAAATCCACTCTCGGGCGATGCTCACCACCGTGGCCTCCACCTGCTGACCCGGGGTCAATTTCGTCCCGGCCTTCACACTATCTGCGAACAGATCCGCAAACCGTTCTTCCATCTCGGTCGTACTCCTTGTTCGATGCCAAAGGTTATTCCTTGAAAAAGCGCGCGCCGATCTCCACCCGCTCCACATCGCTGGTGGCGCAGTCGAGGATATAAAAGCCGGGCTGGTCATCCTTGCCCAGCAGCTCGCCGGGGTTGATGAGCATGGTCTCGCCGATCCGCTCGACCCCGTAACGATGGTTGTGGCCGCAGCAGACCACGTCAAAAGTGCCTTGGCTGGCGATGCCACGGGCCAGTTGGGGGTAATGGGTAAAGGCGATCCTAAGCCCCCCCGCCTCTACCGCGCCAAAGGCGCCGTGGTGGGTGATGGCCGGATAGCGGCTACCGCATGCCTGGGAGATGAGGTGCTGGTCGCCGGCGTTGTTACCGTAAACGATGTGGGCGGCACCGCCGAACTGGGCGAGCTCATCGAGCATGAAGGGCGAGATGAGGTCGCCACAGTGGATGAGCAGGCTGACGCCGTAGGCATTGCAGTAAGTCACCGCCGCCCGCAGGTTGGCGATGTGGTCGTGGGTGTCGGAGAGGATGGCGATTCGCATGGCAGTTATCCGAAAAAGGCCCCGATTTTCGACAGGGCGTGATCGTTGATGGCTTGGTCTTTCAGTGAGATGCGGAAATAGCGGTCATCCAGCGAGGCAAAGCTGCTACAGTCGCGGATCATGATCCGCTCTTGCAGCAAGGCCGCCTTCAGTTCCGGCGCCCGCACCGGGCCGGTGAGGCGGCTCAGGATGAAATTGGCCGCGCCGGCGAACGATGTTACGCCGGGCAGGGCAGCCAGCTTGGCCATCACCCGCGGCCGTTCGGACTCCACAAAGCGGATCACCTGCTCGCAATACGGGTCGCCATGGCGCAGGGCAAATTCGCCGGCCAGTTGCGCCATGCGGTTCACCCCCCACGGCTTTACCCGCTGGCCGAGTTTGGCGATGCGGCTAACACTGCCCGCGAGAAAGCCCAGGCGCAGTCCGGGGATACCGTAGATCTTCGAGGTGGAGAAGAGCACCAGCAGGTTTTCTGGCACCCCCAGGCTCAAGAGCGAGGGCTCGCGGGTAAAGGGCAGATAGGACTCGTCCACCAGAAAGATGGTCTCCGGCTTGGAGCGCGCCAGGGCGATCAGCGCCGCCGAGGGCGTGAGCACGCCGGTGGGGTTGTTGGGGTTGCAGAGAAAGACCAGCTCGCCGCCGGTGAGCCTTTCCGCCAGGGCGTCAGGATCGAGGCGAAAGCCCGAGGCCGGATCGAGGATGAAGCTCTCGACCGGAACCCCGGCCCACTCGCAGGCCGTGGCATAATCGGCATAGGTGGGGTTGACGATCATCGCCCGCTGACAGCCGAAGGCTGCGGGCACCGCATAGATAAACTCCGTGGTGCCGTTGCCGGCCAACACCTGCTCCGGGGCGATCTTGTTTTTCTCGGCAAAAAGGGCGCAGAGCGATTCGCTGCCGGTCTCCGGCAGGTAACACAACTCGTCCAGCCCCGCGATGAGCGCGTCCTTGATGCCGGGCATGGTGCCAAAGGGAGTGAGGTTGCTGCTGAGATCAATGAGGTCGCTCACCTCGCAGCCGAGGGCCTTGGCCGTAGCAAGGATATTGCCGCCATGGACCGCGAGCGGATTCGTGGTCGTCATGGCAGATTCCCCTTGAGCGCCAACGGCAGGCCAGCGGTGACCAGCACTACATGGCTGCACGCTGCCGCCATCTGCTGGTTGGCCCAGCCGGCCAGGTCGCGGAAGCGGCGGCCTAATGGCGCTTCCGGCACCAAGCCAAGCCCCACCTCGTTGGCCACCATCACCACCGGCACTGCTGACGCGGCCACACCCTGAGCCAGATCCCTTACCGCGCCCTCGATCTCGGCATCCGAAAGGTCGTGAAGCAGCAGGTTGGTAAGCCAAAGGGTGAGGCAATCGATAAGGAAGATGTCGGTCGCTCGCTGCCCGTTGCAAAGCACCCGCAGCGGGTCAAGGGGCTCCTCCACCGTCTGCCACTCCGCGCTACGGCTCTGGCGGTGCAGAGCGATGCGCTGCGCCATCTCGGCATCGTCGGTGCGGGCCAAGGTGGCGACAAAGGTTCTGCGAGGATAGCGGGCCGCAACCCACTCCTCGGCAAAACGACTCTTGCCGCTGCGGCAACCGCCCAACACCAGCATGGTAAAAGGGGTTCTCATCAACTCATCCATTTCCTTGTTCCCGCGACCGCACCGCGAGCGCAAGATATTGCTCGCCATGGCAGAAAAGCAATCGTTTAGCCACCAGGTCGTTGAGGAAGACGGTCAAGTTGTTCTCTGTAACACGCGGAAAGCGTTCCAGCAAGGTCTTGCGGTCGATCACCGCGTTACAGGCGAGGTAGATGGCGCGGGAGGTTCCCTTGAGCCGATGGTGGAGCACCCGCCCCTCGGGGGTCTCCTGGCGGATGAGGAGGAAGGGGCCACCGTCGCGCAGGGTGAGCAAGGGCCTACTGACCGCCGACTCGCCGCGCTTGGCGTGGAAGCGCTGCCACGCCGCGACCTTTTTGACCACCGGCGCCCAGAGTTTTCGGATCTGATGGCGATTGCCTCGGTAATCGCCGATGAGCAACGTGAGCTGGCCGAGTAACTCCGTGGGGATGAGCTGCCGGTAGTGAGGGTGGCTGTGGACTGCCGCGATGCCATAGTCGCTTGGCGCCGCCGCCACCGGGCTGCCGTGGCCAAGGAAAAAGGCGGCGGTGGTGAGCGGCGGGAAGGGCCAGAGGAAGTCGAGCACCGCCAGGGTCTCTTCGACTTCGGCCTCGGTGGCGCCGGGGAATTCGGTGATGAGGTTGCCTTCGAGCCGGATGCCTTGGCTAAGGCACGCCTTCATCAGCGCGATATTATCCAGCACCGTGGCGCCCTTATTCATGCGGCGGAGAAGAGAATCGCTCAACGCCTCGATACCGGCCTGCACGGTAATAAGCCCGCCCCGGTGCATGATGGCCAGTTCGTTCTCGCGCAGGTTGGCGCGGATCTCGGCAAAGAAGCGCAGATCGCGGCCATCCTGGCGCAACAGTTCAAAAAAGCGCGGCGCCTCCTTGGGCGGCAGCACATTGTCGGTGAAGGCGAAATCCGCCACGCTGTGGAGCTCGGCCAAACTCCGCACCTCGACGGCCATGGCTTCGGCCTTCTTGGCCCGGTAGCCGCACCACTGGAGGTTGAGATTGCAGAAAGCGCAGCGGTTCCACCAGCAGCCGCGGGAGAACTCCACCGGCAGCTGGGGCAGGAAAGGAAGCCCCGGGCCGAAGTGGGCGGCCATCTCGGCAAAGTAGGCGGCATAGTCCGGCACCGGCAGGGCGGCTAGGTCACGAAGCTGGGCCGCTTCCGACTCGGCAGCCGGGCGGCCGGCGAGCCGCCGACAGATGGCGAGCAACGGCTCCTCCCCTTCCCCGGCGATAATGTGATCGATAAAGGGAAAAACGCGGGCCAATGATTCCCCGGCCGCCCCCGCGCAGGAGGAGCCGCCAAAGGCAATGGGCAGCTCCGGGCAGATCTTTTTCACCGCCTTGGCCGCGGCCAGCGAGGCGAAAAGCTGGTGGAAGCAGACGGAAAAGCCGGCCAGCCCAAAGGTCTGCCATGGCTGGCGCCGCACCCAATCGGCCAGATGATCGCGGAGGATGGCCACGGTGCGGTCGAAGTCAAGGAAGGGCCTGCGCCCCATGAATTTGCAGGCTAACCGTGCGGCGGAATCGTGCATCTCCGGGAAGAGGAGTGGCGCGTAAAGCGCCTCGCAGAGCCAGAGGCCCTGGCTGATGCGGTGGTAGGTCGCCGGCCCAAGCAACCGCGCCACCTCAAGGTACGGATGAAGCGCCACCGGCTCGATCCCGGCATCCCGTTCGGCAAGATAGGCGCTGAGTACCCCGAGCTGGATGGAGGGCCGGTTATAGAGCGGCCACGGCATGGCGATCAGGGCCGGCCGGAACCGCCCGGGGTTGTCGGCCTGACGCGGTGCCGTTATCACTGTTCGAGGATCTCGGTGCCGGCTGGCGGGGTGAAGTGGAAGGCGGCACCACCCACGACGGGGTTGATCTCGATCCCGGAAAAGTCCAGCGTGGTGACGCTGCCGAACTGGTCCACCACCTCAAGTCGGGTAATGAAGTACTGCTTGGGGTCCACCCAAAGGTAGAGATAATCCACCTGCGGGTGCGCCGCCTTGGGGATGAGCTTGATGGCATAGAGGCCGGGCCGCTGTTTCTCCGGCGCGGCGGCGGCCACGGTAAAATCATTCATGATGCGGCCACGGCCGGAGAAGAAGGCGTAGGTGACATCGGACTGGAGATATTCGTCCATGGGCCGCACCATAAGCTGGCGGCTGGCGACGTTGTAGAGGGAGACCTTCTTGCCGTCGCTGACCAGCACCTGGGCGTCGGGTTTCTGGTAATCCCAGCGCATCTTGTATGGTTTCTGGAAGACCACGGTACCGCTCCCCTTGCGGCTTCGATTGCTCATCGGCAGGGTGGTGCGCTGCTCAAAACGGGCACTGTAACTTGTGGTGCGGTCATAGGCCGCTTGCAGGCGCTGGGCGATCTCGGCCGGGGCAGGCTCGGCCGCCAAGGCCATGGCCGGCAGGATGACGGCAAGAAGGAACAGCGGGGGGAGCGCGCGAATCAAACGCATACCATCCTCATCAGTGGTCCATGAGAACCTTTTCCAGGGTGAGTGGCCGGCCGAAGATGCGCTGGGCAATGGCCGTGGCCGCTTCAGTGACGTCGGAGACGTAATAGCGGCTCGACTGACCGCTGGCCGCAAGCTCACTGGCCAAATCTGGATGTTGATCGAGATAATCGCGCAACTCGGCAGCCAGAGCGGCAGAGGAATCGATCACCTGGACCTTCTTGCCGATCCGCGCCTGGATGATCTCTTTCAGCAGCGGATAATGGGTACAGCCCAGGACAAAGGTATCGACCTGATTATGCTTGAGCGGCTGCAGGTAGCGGCGGACGATCATCTTGGTCTCGCGCTTGTCGAGCCACCCCTCCTCCACCAGCGGCACCAGCAGCGGACAGGCCTGGGAATAGACCTGGCATCCCTCGCGCTGTGCCTTGATGGTGCGTTCGTAGACCCCGCTTCTGATGGTGGCCCTGGTGCCGATCACACCGATGCGCCCCTTGGTGGTGCAGCGCACGGCCGTGTGCACCGCCGGGGTGATCACCTCGAAAATCGGCACATCGAAGCGCTGACGCAGGAGGTCGGAGGCAATGCTGGCCGCAGTGTTGCAGGCGATGACAATGAGCTTCGCCCCCTGCTCCAACAAAAATTCGGTGTTCTGGCAGGAGTAGGCGGCGATGGTATCGGCACTTTTCGAGCCATAGGGGGTTCTGGCCAGGTCGCCGAAATAAACCAGCGGATATTGGGGCAGGAGCTGTTCGATGGCGCGGGCCACAGTCATGCCGCCCACGCCGGAATCAAAAACACCGATCATAGCAAAACGCCGCAGGTTGAATTGGTTACTTTCGCGTTGCCCGCACTATGCTTTCCCCCTCGCCAAAAGTCAACCACCAAGGAGGGGACAAAAGAAAGGGCA
>Ga0172375_10013545_pt1 | contig 10103 bp, 12 predicted proteins | sample LakKiv1m_FD_114537 | JGI IMG/M metagenome (GOLD analysis project Ga0172375, IMG submission 114537) | Freshwater microbial communities from Kabuno Bay, South-Kivu, Congo - kab_092012_11.1m | ecosystem: Environmental > Aquatic > Freshwater > Lake | place: Democratic Republic of the Congo...
AAAGGCAGGGAAAGCCAAGCCATTAAAAAGAAAACAAACAGCCAAAAACTTGTTAAAGCAATTAGCCGAAATTTTGTTGAATACATTGAGCAAAGCAAGGTGGGGGAATGCGTCAAAAAAAATATCAAAGATATTGATGTTTTGGTTATAATGGGCGCTGGAGATATTTACAAGCTACCCAATAGCTTATAAATATCTTTAGCCACAAAGGGGGTCGGGGAAATTGGGTATTTCCCCGTGGAAGAAAACAGCGAGCTTTAAGCGAGCGTTAGAAACCGAGGGTTTCTAAGGAACGAGCAAATGCGAGCGACGCTGGAGATATTTACAAGCTGATTGACGAGTTAAAACAGTTTTCCACAAGTAAATTTATTTAATGTTTGACTTAACCAATTAAAGCAGTTAAAGTAAATAATATTTAAATTATACTTAAATTCAAAAGTCGGGACAATAAAAATACTTAAAATATGAGCGCCTTAATCATAATTTTAATCGTAATAGTTGTGGCAATTGTTGTTGTGGCAATTGTTATGAGTTCAAAGAAAAAGAAAGGGGGAGAATTAATGGCCCAATCTCCAATGTCAGAGCAAAAACCAACAGCCCCACAGGAACAGGAAAATTCAAGTTCGGAAATGGGCAATTCTAACAGCCAACCGCAAATCTAAAAGATTTTCAATAAAATGGAATTCGCCCGTTTGGGCGAATTCCTTTTTATCATCCACTATGCTCACAGAACAAAAAACAAAAAATATACAAGAATTTTTATCTCAATGCCAGGAAAAATCCAATCCTGTTATTATTGAAGAGTTAGTGGAAAACATTGATAAAAAGTTCCACCCTCTTGTAAGGCATCAAATAGAAACCGGAGGAAAAAGAATAAGACCAGCTTTGGCTATTGCTTGTTGCCATCTTTTGGGCAATAAAACAAACGATGTTTTAAAGCCAGCATGCGGACTGGAAATCCTGCACACGTATTCCTTAATTATTGATGACATAATAGACAATGGGCTTTTTAGAAGAAACAAGCCAACGGTATGGGCAAAATATGGAAAATCAATTGCAGAATGTATTGCCATTTTCTACGCTTCATCAATTTTTCAAACAGCTCAAAAAAGCCCGAAACCCATTGAGGTTTCGGGGCTTTTTTCAAAAACTCTAAAAATTTTGGTTGAAGGGGAAATTTTAGATATTTTATTTGAAAGAGAAGGCCGACGGGAAGAGCCCTATGTTATAGAAAAAAGGCCAAAGAATATTTCTTTTAAGCAGTATTTGGGAATGATATCTCAAAAAACTGGCGCGCTTTTATCGGCCTGCTGTGAATTGGGAGGAATTATAGCCAATGCCAGCCCAAAAGAATTGGAGAACTTAAGAGAATACGGCATAAATTTGGGCATTGCTTTTCAAATGCAAGACGATATTTTAGATATGTTTGGAGATGAAAAGAGTTTTGGCAAAAAAATCGGCAAAGACATTGAAGAAAGAAAGGGCGGAAACTTGGTTTTAATGATGGCGTTCAAAAAACTATCTACAAAAGACAAAGCAAAAATTACTTCAATAATGAAGCAAGACAAACTAATAGAACCGGATAAAAAAGAAATAATGGGCATCATTAAAAAAACCGACGCTTTAATTAAGTCAATGGAAATGGCCAAATCTTACGCAGAGCAGGCAAAGAAGGTCTTAAAAAAACTGCCCCAAAACCGCTGGAACGAACTTTTAGCTGATTTAGTGGATTTTGTTGTTGAAAGAGGGAAATAAAACAATGTGAAACATAAAAAGTTAAACATTAAAAGTTAAAAAAGTTCGCTTAAAGCGAACTTTTTAATTTTTATGTTCCAACTAACCTGAATTTATGCTTGAATAATTGGTTTTTTGGGGGTAGGATGAAAGAATGATTTTAATTTATGGAAAACGAAAAATCCAATTTAGAAAAAACATACAACCCAAAAGAAAAAGAAGGGGAAATCTACCAAATGTGGGAAAAAAGCGGATATTTTACTCCCCAAATTGACCCTGCCAAAAAACCTTTTTCTGTTATAATGCCCCCTCCAAACGCCAACGGTTCCTTGCATGTGGGACATGCTTTGGGCGCGGCAATACAAGACATAATGGTTAGATACCATCGAATGAAGGGGGACAACACTTTGTGGTTGCCCGGAGCTGACCATGCTGGTTTTGAAACCCAAGTGGTTTTTGATAAAAAATTAGAAAAAGAAGAACGCAAGAGGAACGAAATTCCCAATGAGCAGTTGTTAAAAGAAATGACGGATTTTACTTTGAGGAATAAACAGATAATGGAAGACCAGTTGCGAAAACTTGGCGCATCGTGTGATTGGACAAGAGCCAAATTTACACTGGACGAGGGCATTGTTAAAACCGTCTATGCAACATTTGAAAAATTAAAAAATGACGGACTAATTTACAAAGGCAACCGCTTGGTAAATTGGTGCTGTAAGCACCAAACAACTCTTTCTGACGTGGAAATAAAATACGAAGAACGAACCGACCCTTTGTATTACATAAAATACCCGCTGCAAAAAATCAAAAATCAAAAATCAAAAATCAAAATTGAAAGTAAAAATTCAAAATTAGAAAAAGGATATATCGTAGCGGCAACGGTTAGGCCAGAAACAATGCTGGGGGATACGGCTATAGCAGTTAATCCACAAGATAAAAGATATAAAAATTTAATCGGTAAAAAAGCAATATTGCCTTTATTAGATATTGAAATTCCTGTTATTGCCGATGAATCAGTTGATATGGAATTTGGCACAGGAGCTGTAAAAGTTACCCCAGCCCATGATTTCGCGGATTATGAAACATGGCAACGTCACAAAGACGAAATTCCCGGACCAAAAATTGTTATTAATCAATACGGAAAAATGAACGAATTAGCCGGCCCCTATCAAGGTATGAAAGTTATGGAAGCGCGAGAAAAAATAGTGGCGGATATGATTGATAGGAGGCTTTTAGATGAAAAAGAAACAAACAAAAATTACAAGCACAACGTTGCTTGCTGTTATAAGTGCGGCGCAGTTATTGAGCCAACTCTAATGGACAACCAGTGGTTTGTGAAAATGACAACTCCACCAATTAACGGGGGACTGTCTTTAAGGGACTTGGCGGTTGCTGCTGTTAAAAACGGAGAAATAAAATTTTTTCCCAATAGATTTGAAAAAATATTTTTGCAATGGATGGAAAACCTAAGGGACTGGAACATATCGCGCCAAATTCCTTGGGGCATTAAAATACCAGAAGAAAACGAACAAGTTTTTGATACCTGGTTTTCATCGGGCCAGTGGCCATTTGCCACTTTGCAAAATACCCAAAAAGGGGATTATGAGTATTTTTATCCAACAAGCGTAATGGAAACAGGAGCAGACATTATTTTCTTTTGGGTGGCTCGAATGGTTATGCTTGGCATTTACGCAACCGGGAAAACGCCTTTTAAAAGCGTTTATTTACACGGACTTGTTAGAGATAAAGACAAGCAAAAAATGAGCAAAAGCAAGGGCAATGTTATCAACCCCCTGGGGGTTGTTGACGAATACGGAGCAGACGCTCTAAGAATGGCTTTGGTGTTTGCCAATTCGCCCGGACAAGACATACCATTTTCAGAGGAGAAAATAATTGCTCAAAAAAGGTTTGCCAACAAAGTGTGGAATGCCTCAAGATTTGTTTTGCAACAATCCAATAACACCCTCCCCACCCCCGAGGTGGGGAAATCTCCCTACCTCAGGGGTGGGGAGGATTTGACAAAAACAGAGGCAGATGAAAAAATTTTAGAAACACTAAAAAAAACCTCTAAAGAAATAACCAAAGACATTGAAAGCTTCCAATTTCACGAAGCAGCTCAAAAGATTTACCATTTTTTCTGGCACACTTTTTGCGATGTTTATATTGAAGAAAGCAAAAAGCAAATAGAGCAGGGGACTAAAGAAGAAAAAGAAAGCGCCAAAGCCGTTTTGCTTTTCGTTTTGCGGGAGTCAACGAAGCTTTTGCATCCCTTTATGCCTTTTATCACCGAACAAATATATCAAATGCTACCCAATAAAGACGCGGAAAGTTTAATAATCGCCCCCTGGCCAATGAACAACAAAAAAGCGTCAACAAACAACGAATAACTATGCAAAATAAAAAAATAAGTTCAATTATTAAGGCCTACGAATATTTAATGAAGGGTATAGAGAAAACCGCGAAAACTGGTGTCGGGGACAGGGCATATGGCGGAATTATTCGTGCTGGCAAGGGTAAAATGGTTGAAAGTATAGCCGCTGAAATTGTAAAAATAGCGTGGGAAGAATTAGGGCAAAAATCCGAACGACTAACAATTGATAAAAAGAAAATAAAACTGCCAATCAAAAAAGATTATATTAAAAAAATAAAAAGCCCCGAAGCAAGGCAGTATATTTTAGATAACATTGATAAATATCGCTTTCCGCTAGGCGTAGATTTACATATTTTTATTGATAAAAAATTTATTTTAGCTATGGAATGCAAGGCTTACACAGAAAACGCAATGATAAAAAGAATTTTAGTTGACTTTTCTTTGTTTCACGAAATTTTTCCAAAAGCTGATTTTGTTTTATTCCAACTTGAAAGCCAGCTTGGCGGAGATTATTCGGAATTAAAAAATATTTCATTCGGTAGCCCATCAACTCACACTCTTTTATCTTATTTTGATATTGATTTGAACATTATTACCTTATTAAAAGGTGAAAGAAAAGTAGACAAACCAATCCATAAAAAACAATACTATAAACCGCTCAGTAAAGAGGGTATATGGCAAGTAGTTGAATGCGTAAAAAGCATTTTACAAAGACACGCTACTTAGAATAAAGTTTCCAATAATCTTAATTCAGCTGTTTTGCAGTATTCTGGGGCAATATCAATTCCTAAGAATTTGCGATTTAATTTTTTAGCGACAGAAGTGGTTGTGCCAACTCCATTAAAGGGGTCAAGAGCAAAATCATTTTTATAACTGAAAAGTTTTAATAAACGAGCCACTAATTCCTCGGGAAACATTGCTGGGTGCTCATATTTTTTCATATTTCTTTCAGGAGCGATAGACCATTTGGCATAGACCCACTTTTTAAATTCTTCACCAGCAATATCAATGTTTTTTGAATCGCCGGTTTTTTTATGAGTTTCTTTGCAAAAAACCTCAATAAACTCCCATGAATATTTTAAATAAGGCATGCTTGGGCTTTTCCAACTGCCCCAAGCGGTATATTTACAATTATAGTTATTTTTTTCCCAAAGAATTTCTCCTTTCCACAAAAGCCCCAAATCTAATAATTGTTTTGATATTAAATGATGAGTTGGAATATAATCAGAAAACAAAGGTTGAACATTAACGCAAAACCTTCCGCCCGGTTTCAAAACTCTCGCGCATTCTCGCCATATTTCGCTTAATTGGTTAAAATAATCACTCCATTTTCTTGTATCGTTTTTAATGTCGCTTTTATAGTCTAGGCCAAAATTATAGGGCGGGGAAGTAATAATAATATCAACAGAATTATCAGGCATTTCGCTTAAGACTTTTTTACTATCTCCGCATATAATTTTATTTATAAACTTTTCAATATCTTGAGTATTTGTTTCTGTTCCAGCTAATTCTACCGAATAGTTAAAATTTTTCGTACCCCCGCGAAATTGTTCTTTGACCAATCTATTTTTTACTTTTCTTTCTTTTTCGCGATTATTCTCTTCGTGTTGGTAAGAATGGCAAGAATATGTTGGGGTATAAACAGGAGTTGGGGATAGGAGAGCGTCTTGCGCAATTGAGATAGCTCGGGCTTTATAATGTTCTTTATTTAAAAATCCTTTTTCTGTTAGTGTGGCTATATGCTGATGAACGGTTGACTTAGCGGATAAATTAAAATGCTTTTTGATTTCTTCAATTGATGGGGCATATCCTTTTTTTTCTATAAATTTTGTGATATAATCAAGTAAAAATTTCTGTTTTTTAGTTAAAGTAAGCATCTTTTTAATTTTAATTATTGTTTAATTATACCGAACATTATGCGAACTATCAAAAACTAATCTGTGGATAACTTTTTATAAACATTTCTCATAAAACAATAAAGCAATTGAAAAAGAAGCCAAAAAGTATTTCAAAGGGGAAAGTGGTTGCCACGATTGGATCTATGTGGAAAGGGTTAAAAATCTATCTTTACATATTGGAAAAATAGAAAAAGCTAATTTAAAATTTAACTTACATAAGGAGATGATTTTTGTGGCAAAAACAGCTCTTGAAAAAGCTCGAAGCTGGCCTTATGGAACCTTCGTTAAATTCTTTTGCGTTGACAAGCAAAGATGGATTGAAGGAGCCGTGGAAACAGCTTGTATCGGTAATAGTATTTTAGTTAAAGAAAACGGGGCTTTTAAGGAAACTTCTGTTGACATCCGAAGTATCAGCGAAGTGGAGTACCCGATATAAGGGATTACAAAACGAGAATTTGCTATAATTAAAGCAGGAAAATAATTTATTCCTGCTTTAGTCATTTATCGCTTAAAATGAACAAAAAAACGAAAAAAAATTTATTAAGTTTGTTATTTTTTGGAATTTTTATGGCAATTTTAACAATAATTGTGGTTCTTTTGCTTAATATGCAAACCGAAAAACAAGGTCTCGCGCGCATTTATCAAAACATTGACGAAATCCCAAAATCCCAAACAGTTATGGTATTGGGGGCTTCGGTGCGACAAAATAAAACAATGAGCGATATGCTAAAAGACCGAGCCAACACCGCCATTGAAATTTACAAAGCCAACAAGGCAGACAACATTCTGGTTTCAGGAGATGGAAAATCAAAAAATTACAACGAGGTTGAAGTGGTAAATAATTATCTGCTGGGACAGGGAATACCAAAAGAAAAAATTTTGCTGGATTATTACGGCTTTGACACCTACGACAGCTTATACCGAGCGCGCGATATTTTTGAGATTAAAGATATAATTATTTCCACACAGGATTTTCACTTGCCAAGAGCCATTTTTATAGCTCAATCCCTGGGAATTAGCGCTTGTGGAATAGTGGCTGACAAGCATAATTATAAAAATATGGAATTAAACATTGGCCGAGAATTGCTGGCCACAGTTAAGGCCTATTTTGATGTTTTTTATAATGTTAAGCCAACAGTCCTCGGTAATTGATTTTTTAACAGAATATGATAAAATCTTAAAAACTTAACAAGTTATTATTTTTTTGTATATTAAAAAATAAGGAGATTAAGATGGCTGATAAAGAAAACGTTTCTATTGTTTTGCTCAAACAAGTTCCTCCGTCCCTAAAACTCCCAAGACTCAAGATTGAAAATGTCCTTTCATCTATACAAAAAAGAGGGTTTGAGATTCTTGAACCAAGGTGGGTAGCGATAAGCGAAAAAGAAGCCAACTTATTATACCCAAGCTCTAACGAGTGGCTTGAAGTTGTTGGGAATAAAGTTTTAACAAACTGTCAAGAGGGCGCAATAGACCCCATTAAAAAATTTGGAACATCTAATACAATTGATTTGGGGTTAATCGCAAAAAAGTGGATTACAGAATATTTAACAAGTATGCCACTTTTGGCATTAGAGATAACTGGAAAAAACGGAGACACTATCCAAAGTTTCCGTGATTCTCTGGGGGGCACCGACCCTTCAAAGGCAGCAGAGGGAACATTAAGATACGAATTTCGGATACCCGGAGAATCTGGTGTTGAGTCGGTGCGCAAAAAACGTATGCTGTTAAATACCGCCCACGCCTCTGATTCCCCAAAGGAAGCCAAACGAGAAAAGGGTATTCTCTGGGAAGCCATGGTTTGGAATCCTGAATATGAATAATTTATCAAATAGCCGCTTGCTTTCAAGCGGCTAAATTTTTGCAAAAAATTGTTTCGCAATTTGCAAGAAAATAGTATAATGGAAAAACCAAAAAAAATATGCCAAATCAAAAAAAAACTTATGCTATGTCTTTGGGGGGTTCTGTGATGGTGCCAGAGGAAATTGACGAGCAATTTTTAAAAAAATTCCGCGATTTTATTTTTAAAAAAACGGCCTTGGGTTATAAGTTCATTATTATCACGGGCGGGGGAAAAACCTGCCGAAAATATAACCAGGCCGCTATAAACGTGGCCAATGCCACAACTTTAGAGCAGGATTGGCTGGGTATTGAAACCACCAAACTAAACGCATTGCTGTTGAAAACTATTTTAAAAAACAAAGCTAACCCAATCTTGCTTGACTCTCGGGGAAAAATAAAAAGCTTTGGCAAATATTCAATAATAATTGGATGTGGCTGGAAGCCGGGCAGTTCCTCAGACCTTGATGCCGCCCAAACCGCGGCGGATTTTAACATAAAAACAGTTATTAATTTAAGCAATCAGGACTATGTCTACACAGCCGACCCCAAAAAAGACAAGAACGCCGCTCCAATCATAGAAATATCTTGGAAAGATTATCTAAAGCTAATTCCCAAAAAATGGGTTTCTGGAATGAACACTCCCTTTGACCCAATAGCCGCCAAAGTAGCTATAAAAAACAACCTAAAAGTTATAATGGCCAATGGTAAAAATTTGGCTAACTTGGAAAAAATATTAACTGACAAAAAATTTAAAGGCAGCGCAATATCTTAAAAATGTTTAAAAAGCAGATAGTTTTAGTTGATGAAAACGACAACCAAATTGGCAAAATGGAAAAGCTAAAAGCCCACCAGCTTGGTTTATTGCACAGAGCTTTTTCTGTTTTTATTTTTAACGATAGAGGAGAAACGCTTTTGCAAAAAAGAGCAAAAAACAAATACCATTCAGCTGGGCTTTGGAGCAACGCCTGTTGCTCCCATCCAACATCAAACAACATTCAAGAAGAAGCAAAAAAACGCTTAAAAAAAGAAATGGGCATAAAATGCCCAATAAAAGAAACTTTTAGTTTTGTCTACACAGCCAAAATAGGGGACTTAACCGAAAACGAATTTGACCATATTTTTGTTGGTTTTTATGATGGCGAAATATCGCCAAATAAAAAAGAAGCCAGCGACTACAAATGGATTGATTCTGAAAACCTAAAAAACGATATCCTTCAAAATCCCCAAAACTACACCGAATGGTTCAAGCTAATCTACGAAAAAGTTTTTAATTATGACAAAATAAAAGATGGTGCAAAATGGTTAAATGGCCAGTTTACTCTTGAAAAAATAAAATCTGTAAAATAAAAAACCACAGCAAACGGTTTCTAAGAATTATTGAATTTGAATCATTCTTCTCTGCCTCCTTTAAACAAATTTATTAACGGCTCAACAATCACTATTTTAAAAATATTAAAAAATATTACAGGGATATAGAAAATATTGATTAAAGTTTGCTTTGGATCTCCTGGTTCAATAAGTTTGTCTCCCATATTTTTTAAATAAGTTAGCAGGGGGAATATTTAGATTATTATCCCCCCAAATATACTAATTAACAATAGATACCTTCTTCTTTTGGATCTTTCACTTCTTCGTTGGGCACTTTCTTTCTCCTGTTAAATCTGTAAAAGAAAAGAGGAATAAGGCAAAACCTCTTTTCTTTTGTTGTGTTGTTAATTAGACGCTGTGGTCAGTGTCACCTTTACCAAAACTTCTTTCAGATCCTTTGCCGCCTCTTGGCGTAGAAGAGTTGCCTGAACCATAATCGCTATTAGTAGTTCCAGTAGAGCGACCATTGCCCTTGCTTTCCCCTTTGCTAGAACCTCTGTCAATATCTCCTCTTCCACCAGTGCCATAATCACTTTTACCAGAACCTTGACTCCTACCCATAATGCACAAACCTTTCGCTGCATTTTACAGCTGTTAGAATTAATTGAGCTATTGCTTTTAAAGCGAATAAGACATTCGCCTTATTTTTAACTGCTTTTAGGTTAGCAAAAAAAAAACAAGGTTTGTCAAGGCCATATGTCTGTGTTTAATTCAATTTAGGCATTTTTAGTCGTTTTGCCTATATTTTTCAATTATGATAAAATTATAGAAATGAGTATAATAAAATAATTAAATAAACTTCTTGAAATTTTTAAAAGAGTAGAATTTTAAATAAATAAATAATAGAAAAGCCGTGTTGATGAATTTTGGCGAAGAGCCATTATTACAAC
>Ga0172375_10013546_pt1 | contig 10103 bp, 9 predicted proteins | sample LakKiv1m_FD_114537 | JGI IMG/M metagenome (GOLD analysis project Ga0172375, IMG submission 114537) | Freshwater microbial communities from Kabuno Bay, South-Kivu, Congo - kab_092012_11.1m | ecosystem: Environmental > Aquatic > Freshwater > Lake | place: Democratic Republic of the Congo...
CAGCAAGGTCGCGAGCACGAACAGGGCGGCGGACCTGACCATCAGCGGGACGCGAGAACGTGGACCAGAAAACCGACGATCGCGCCGACGAGGAAGATGCCGCCAGTCGAACCGCAGGCAATCAGCTTGGCCTCATTCGGCGCGTTCAGGACCTTTCCGTAGTCAATGGAAACCTGAGTGACTTTGCCGGCTTCTATTCTGAACGAACTCGTCCCGGCGTTGACCGCCGCGAGTCGCCAGAACGAGGAGAGCTTTGCGCCGATATTGCCCTGGCGGATGCGCCAGTAGACATCCTCCAGGCTATCGTTCGAGATGATCGAGACCGAGTGCTCGCCGGTCTTGAGCTTGCGCATCTCGACCGGCGTCCGGCCCAGGTACTCGCCATCGAGGTAGACGGCGATGCCGACTGAATTCGACCTGACGGTGAGGTAGCCGGAATCAGCCGGAGCGACGCCCGACAGGAGTAGAGCGAGACAGTATCCCAGCACGACTAACAATAGCCGATTGACGGGGCGAAGTCAAACCGACTTGCCCGAACCTGCGTTCCGACCGAAACCTGCCTACTGCCGGACCCGGGTGTCGGCGACGACCCAGTCGCCGATTAGCTTCAGTGCCGACGGCGCAATTGTCTCTTCGATCTTCGCGTACTCGCTCACCCCGCCGGTGTTTGCGGTCTGGAACAGGTGGTTCAGGCCCGGCAGTTCTTTGACCAGAAAGTCCTTGTTGCCGCCGGCCTTGAGCGCGGCCTCGATTGCCGCAAGGTTCTCCTTGGGGGCGACCTGCACATCCTTTTCGCCGTTGATCGCCAGCACCGGCTGCCGAAGCTTCGCTAATGCCGGGCGCGGGTCGTAGTTCAGGAAATAGCGGAACCACGGCGTGAGCACCTGCTTGACCTGCTGGTCTACCGCCTGGCTGGCTGTGTCGGCCGGGCTGAGCTGCGACATCGCCTGTCTGAGCAGCAGCTTCATCTTCGCTGCAACGGCTGCGCTATCCATGTTGGACCTGGCCAGGTCGAGCAGGGCACGTTCGGTGACCGCGGTTTTCTTCAGGGTCGAGTCGGCCGCGCCTTCGGCCCTGGCAACAAGCTGGGACTGCAGCATTATTACCGAGTCGCCTCGAACGCCGGGCCCGGCCATCAAAACTACGAACGCGACGTCGGGCGCCTCGTTTGCTGCAATCGGAGCGATGATGCCGCCTTCGCTGTGGCCGAGCAGCCCGATGCGCTTCGGGTCGATGTCCTTACGGGTCTTGAGATACTCGAATTCCGCCTTTGCATCGGTAGCAAGGTCAGCGGTAGTTGCGGTCTTTGCGTCACCGGTGGACTTTCCGACGCCGCGGTCGTCACAGCGGAGCACGGCGATTCCCTGCCGGGTCAGGTAGTCTGCCAGCACCAGGAACGGCTTGTGTCCAAAGACCTCTTCGTTGCGATTCTCCGGACCGGAGCCGGTGATGAGGACTACAGCCGGAAACGGGCCGCCCGAGTCGGGTTCGGTCAGGGTTCCGGCGAGAGTGATGCCGGCGGCCTTGTTTTCGACCGTGACTTCCTCTTCCTTGTATGGGTACGGGGGCTTCGGCTCCTGCGGCCGGTTCGCCTGTTCGACCTTCTCGATGCGCTTGAGCACGAGCGGGAGGGTTGTGCCTGCCTGGGTCCAGGTGCCCTCGATGGTGCTGTCGTTCTTCAAAGTTCCCTCGAACCCGCCGGCTATGCTCTTAACCGCGAGCTTCAGCCTCCCGTTGGTGAATGAGCAATCATCGACCGGAATGCCGGTAGCGCCCTGGTCCGGGCTGTCGAGGGTCGCTGAGAGCTTACCGTCGTCGCCCTTGTTGATATGGAACACGACCCGGAGTTCGGTCCCCGGTACTTTGAGTGTGCCCTGCCAGAGGCCGGCGACCCCCTTGGCCGGGCCTGCCTTGCAGCCAGTGACGGGCAACAGCATACACACCAGAACCGGAACGAGGATACTTGCGAGCCAGCGCGACTTCGATTGTTTCATAGCCGCATTCTAGACCCCGCCGGTTCGGTAGTCAAGCTGCTGCCCGGATGGGCAGCACGGGGGGGGCAGGCTATGACCGGCTCACGGCCTCGCGCAGGACGGCGATGTCTATCCGCTTCATCTGCGTCATTGCCTCGGCCGCCCTTGCCGCACGGTGCGGTTCCGGATCGACGAGCAGCTCCATCAGCGCGTCAGGAATCACCTGCCAGGAGACGCCGAACCGGTCCTTCAGCCAGCCGCCGGCGCTCTCCTCGCCGCCGCCCGCCAGCAGTCGTTCCCAGTAATAGTCCACCTCGGCCTGGTCTCTGCATCGCACCAGCAGTTGGGATGTCTCGGGCGGTCTATAAACCGACCCCCCGCCCAGAAGCATCACGTCCTGCCCGTCGAGACGTACGGCCGCACTAGCCACGCTCCAGGCGTCGGCGGGCGACCCATCGGGATGGCGGCTGACACCCACGACCCGGGAATCCTTGAAGACAGAGGCATAGAACCTGGCTGCGTCTTCCACTCCGCCCGAAACCCAAAGGAAGGGCATCAGCCGTATCCTCGGCGTGCCCGCGACATCCAGACTGGCCGCAGGCAAGGTGCCTTCAGACTTCGCTGTCACGGTTTCGCTCTCGGCCGTTTGCGGCGTGCCGATGAGTGGGGCATCGGGCTCGGCCGGCGGCGTCGGAGCAGCGGGCTGCTCGGGCTGGGCTTCGCCGGCGACAGCCGTTCTATCCTCCTCGGCACGGGGGACAGCTTGGGGCTCGGCCACCGTTACGGGGATGACAGGCTGCACGGCTGCCGCCTCGCTCGCGGGCATTGAGACTGGCTGCTCGACAGGTAGCGGGACCTCCGGCAAGGCGGCCGGCAGCGCGGCATCAGGCTTCAGTGTCGGGACCTCGCCGGCAGCGGGCATTCCTTTCTCTTTTGCGGAAGCGCCCGCCGTCGCGTCTTGCTCATTCGCGGCAGGAGTTGCATCGGCCTGAACCGGCGCTGGAAGGGTCACCGGCTGCACTGCCGCAATCTCACCCAGCGGCGGCAGGCCCTGCTTCTCCTCGGCAATCGGGACACCGAGCATGGCCGTGGGCTCAGACGCGACAGGCTGCGCCGGCGCGGTTCCGCTGGCTGCCGTGGTATGCTCCTGTTGTTCGGGAGCGTCGGGCTGAGGAAGCGCTGGCTGAGTCGTTTCTATATGCGGTGCAGTTTTTTCTTCCGAGGGAGTCGGGACATCGGGTTTGGCCGGCTGCGCTGGGGTAGCCGGCTGCGGGGTTGCGACGTCGCTCACGGGCGTTGGGCCCTGCTCCTTGGCGATAGGGGAAACCTCGGACTGAACCGGCGGCGCAGGAATGACAGGCTCCACCGGAGCCGCCTCGCTGGTCGGGGTCGGTTCTTTTCCGGTTGCCGGAGTCGGAACCTTGGTTTCGACCGGCGTGGGGGGAGTGTCCAAGTGCGGGGTTATTGTCTTGGCCGCGGGTGTTGAGTTCGGTTCCGCATCGGGACGCTGTGCCTCTGGCCTGACCGGTGATGCCGGACGAACCGGTCTGGTGACTGCAATCCTGCTCGCGGGCGTCAGGTCCAGTCCTTCTACCGGGCTAGAAATGTCAGAGGAGGCGACGGGTCTCGGGGGCTGCGCGGTCGTGGCGTCACTTGGGGGTGTCGGGCCCTTCTTGCCGGCCTTGGCCGGTGGTCTTGCGGGCTGGACGGGCGCCGGCACAAGGTCTCCACATTCGGCGCGCGCGGCGGCCGACAGCCCGCTGACCTCGTTCCTCACCTTAGCCGCATACTCGGCGTCCTGTCCCCATTCGGAGTCCGGTCGGCCGCTGAGGAGCGCAAGACACGCCTGCTCGGTCGTCAGGAACCGCTTGCGGGCGACCTCGTCGGATGGCGACTGCTTTAGCGTGTCGTAGGCGGCCTGCAGCCGGACATAGTGGTTCATGAGCTGCGTCCACGCTCTCCGCGGGTCGGCATCGGGCTTCTGTGAACGCGCGAGATTGAAGTTGAAGAAGAGAAACACTGCCAATCCCAGCATCAGCGTCAGCGTGAACCACATCGGCAGACGCAGAATCACCGACAGGACCGGCAGACCAACGACAACGGCCACCCGCAGCAGCGAAGAGCGCCGCTTAGTGCGCCCCGCGGGTGCCTGCTCAGAGCCAGACGTATCACTTACCGGCACTTAGCCTCCTCAAGCGAATCTCGACGGATGGACCAGCGACAACGGCCCGTCGCTCGTTCGACTTCACCAAGTCGGTTGCATTGTAGGACTAGCGGACTGCTATGTCAACGGTCCGGAAACGCCAGATGCAATCTCGGAACCGCGGGGCCGTTCCCGGGGTCCTCGCACATTTCCCACTCCGGCGTCTGACCGCAGACCCGGCCTCGGCGCCCCGGTGATTTGAGCCTCGCGCAAGCAGGCGGCCGGCAGAGAACATCAGCGACTGGCGATTGGAGGTTGACTGACGGGTACGGATGTCAAACGGTTGCCTCCTTGGGCGAGGCGACTGGAACCGACCATCCCCGGAGGCTCTTCAACTACGTATCCCATGTATCGGTATGCCCGAAGACGATTCCGGTACATCTTCAGAGTCATCGCGCAACTTGTGTCAACGTAGTCGTACACGAGAACATCCTTCTTTCCCGCGCTTGGCCGCTGCAATCTCCCTGCATACTGGACCAGTCGTCCCTTGAACGAGATGGGCAGGGCCATGAAGAGTGTATCCAGTGCCGGCAGGTCAAATCCCTCTCCAATCAGCGATGCGGTCGATACGAGACAAGCCTTCTGTTTCTCTTCGATTGCCGTACGCAGCTCGGACATCATCCTCTTTCGCTCGGGCAAAGGCACTTCCCCGTCCAACCTGAACATGCGAATGTCGGCCCCGCTGCTTTGCCCCTGGATCGCCTCGCAGAGCGACTGCAGGTGTTCTTTCCGGTCGGAGATCACGAGCGGTACCCTGCTCTCAAGGAGCGCTCGTACCACGTCGCCGGCGATCATCTCGGTCCGCGCGGCGTCCCTGACAAGGTAATGCCAAACAACGTGAAACGCGGCCATGGGGCCAGCTTCCTCAGGTATGCTGAATCCTGTTTCACGGACCACCACTCGCTTCGGCACGTCACCAATTTCCAGCGTCCGGACCTCGTGGCGGATCGGCCCGCACTGGAATTGAATTATCTTCTGAAGTCCGTCCTTGCGGTAGGGCGTAGCCGTAAGCCCCAGCACGAATCTCACCGGCAATTGCTTAAGCACCTGTTCGAAGGACAGTGCCGGTATGTGATGGCATTCGTCCACGATGACCTGTCCGTAGTGTGGAAGGACATCGCTGAGGGCGGAGGCACGACTCAGTGTCTGGAGCATCGCGATGTCCACCCTGCCGGTCGCACGCTTCTTGGTCCCCGACAGCAAGCCTACTTCTTCTTCGGCCACGTTCAGGAACTGCGAGAGTCTGCTGCGCCACTGCTCTACCAGCGGCTGACGGTGCACCAGGACCAGTGTGGGTGTTTTGCGCGCCGCCACCAGCGCGCACGCGACAACCGTCTTTCCGGCTCCCGGCGGGGCCACGAAGACCGCGAACTCGTGCTTTTCCAGGGCATGCACGGCTTCCGTTTGCTCGGGTCTGAGTGTGCCCTGGAATTCAACAAGCATTCGCTTCAGATGCTGCCGCTCATCGGTTACGCGCACCCTGGCGCCTGCGGAACTCAGAATCCGAACGGCTCCGTCGAGGACTCCGCGAGGCAAGACGAGTCGGTCGGCCTGCAATTCGCCGCTGAAGACTATCCGGGGATGCGGATACGTCGGCAGGCGCATCCGATTCAGTTTGTAGAACTCCGGATTAGGAAACGCAGCAAGCCGTTTCAGACGGCCAACCAAACGGGACGGGATTCCGCCCAGCGGGATGGCTATCTGCGAACTGAGTCGAATGGCGACAGGTACGCCTGCCATCCGTGGCTCGGATTCGTCTTCCCTGGGGATGACCAGGCAGTCCTCGATGGGCGCGCCTGACACGGTGTCTTCCGGCCCACCGTCGCGGACCACGACCGCGCCCGTCGCGCCGGCCTGATGGATGACCGATTCAACGTCGGCGGAGCTGAGACGGCGAACCTGCGAAAGATACTGCCACTGGTCCGGCAATGGTTCAAGAGCCGAGGTCAGAAACACGCTGTTTCCCTTTTCTCTCGGCACCCTCTGCAGTGGCAGCGCTATGAGATTTCCGAAACCGCCTTTGGGCAGGAAATCCTGATTCGGGAAGAACCGGTCGAAGCTCCCGAATCCCATCAGTGGCGACCGGTCAACCGTTCGCGCAAGGATCAACGTCCCGAGCTGCCGCGCGAGTCGCGCCGGCACCGGTTCGCAGAAGAAAAGCCAGGCATGAGCGCCGTTCCCGGAGCGCGATCTCTCGACCGCCACATCCACTCCAAGCTCGGCCCCGGTTCGTTGATATGCCAACACGTTCTCTTGCCATCCCTGCCCGTCGAAGTCACACGCAAGGAAGATGCATGTGTCGTCGGCCCGAATGGCATAAGTCCCTATTGTGCAGTTGCCCCGAAGGTGGGTTTCGGCGACCTCGTTGTCCAACGGCAGAAAAGCCCGGCCAGGGCACTCGGAGCATTTCACCTGCGGTTTCTGACAGACCCCACGAACCCACTCGTTTCGACACGCCGGCGCATAGCCCTTCGTGCCCTTGCGCGAGTTCTCCCATAGCCTTGGGAACACGTCGAGCCGACAACCAAACAAGCAGAGGAACAGAGCCACCCGGTCTTCGGCAGTTGCTGGAACCTCTACCGCCGCAGGCCGTCCAAGTGGCTCAACATCCTGTGACGAGTCACGCTTCAGCGCTTCAAGCCGCTCCGTCAGCGCACGCCGCTCGGCGTCAAGCAGTCTCAGCCGCTGCTCCAGTTCGGCCACCTCCGCCTGATGCTCAGCCATTAGGCCTGCCCTTCACGTCCAGGCGTTTCTTCCGCGATATTCTGTACCCATGACCGCGCTGCCTGGTCCATCTGGTCGTGAGTTCGGCTGCGTGAGCTTACGTACCGGTCGCAGAACCTAACGGTCACGTCGTAGATGAGCTGGGCCTTCCGGAAACTCACCAGCTTCCGGTACCCACCGTACCTCGGAATCAGCGGCTCAGGCATCGTCATGTCAATCCTGCTTGACCAGACTCGCCATCCTGTCTCTTATCGCCTCGACGTGGGCGCCCCGCGTTGTTCACCGCCATTCCGTGCGGCGCTTCAGTATTTCGGTTATCAGTCCGTTGACTGCGTCTTCGATGCCGGGCGGCGCGGCGTTCACCATGATTGCGAGCGCGAGATCGCGGTCCAGGAAAACCAGTGCGGTGCAGTAGAACGTGCCGGCACTGCCGTTGTGGAAGCTGACCGGACGGCCCTCGTACTTCCCTTTGACCCAGCCAATCGAGTAGCGGACAAGAGTGTCTCCGCAGGTATGCAGGAACCGGCAAGTCGCCGACCGGATGACGGTGTCACGCCCGCTTAGCCCGAGCAGGTTGACCTGGAGAAACCGGGCGTAGTCGCCAATCGACATATTGACGTCGCCGGCTGCGGCACAGACGTCCGGCATCCGATACTTCTCGTGCGGGTCGTGAGGAACGAGCTGGCCGTTCACCGCGTCACAGTAGTGACCCCAGGGTTGTGTAGCTTCGTCGAAAGCCGGCCAGCCGAACCGACCGTCGATCCCGGCGCGAGCGAACAACTCGTCGGCCATCAGTTGTTCCCAGCTTCTTCCGGCCGCCCGCTCAAGCATCGCCGCCGCGACCGCGAAGCCACCGTTCGAGTATCGATATCCGAGCACGGTGTCTGGACTGACCGGTGGCTGCCGCAGAAGCCAACCGGCAAATGCCAGGCGCCGTGAACCGATATCTCCCTTAAATGCTGCGACCGGCTTGAACTCGGCGCCCGACATCATCGGCACTATTCCAGCTCGGTGAGTAAGGAGGTCGAGAAGCGTCTTCTTCCGGTATGCCGCGCGAGCGCTGGACTTGAATCTGGGAAGCGCGTCAACAATTCTTGTGTCCCAGCTTATCAGGCCTCGCTCAACCAGGGCGGCCGCCACGAATCCGGTCATCGCCTTGGTGTTGGATCCCAGGTGAAATCGGTCGTCGAGCCGGACCGAGTCGTCGGTACCCAGCCGTCTGATGCCGACGGCGCCAATCTCGAGAACTGAATCGCCGGTCACCACCGCCGCAGCGACTGCCGGCAGCCCGTACTCGCTCCGCCAGCCAGCGAGTTGATCAAGAAGTGCACGCGAGCCATTCCCTAAGACTGTCCCGGCCGATAACAGCAGCAGAGCCACCGCGAGCGCTAATGTCCCGACCACAGGGTGAATTCCGGGCAACCGTTGTGCCTCGCAGTCAGGAAACGGGACCTTGCGGTTCTGGTCGAAGTGGTCAACCAGCCGTTTGACGGCGTCGGGTGTGGTTCCCATTGCGCCTGAGCATATGTCAGCAGGGCTGGAAGTCAAGGCCAACGCCCGGATGACCAGCGGGGGTAAGTTCAATCATTGGGTACAAGCCCGCGAAGGCGTGAAGCCGCCTAACCTCCTGAAGAATCGAGCGCTAGGTCGCATTCCCGAAAGTCCACACCCCCGCCCGGGGGATAGCCCTCCCAGTTGCAGTCGAGATCGCTCTGACGGTTGTCTACGGAGTCGTTCTCCCGGTTGCCTGCACTGCTATCCTGTCCGTTGCTTCCTCCGCAGTTCGGCCCGCTGCTCCGCCGGTTGCTCACCCCGTTGTCCTGACGGTCGTCCCGCAGGTTGTCCGGACCGTTGCGGCCCGAGTCGTTCTCCTCGTTGCTCTCCTCGCAGTTCCGAACACTGCTCCGCCCGTTGTCAGGAGAAAAGCCGTTTGAGCTGCTCTGAGGGTAGCTCAGGCCGATGTTCTGTCGGTTGTTCGCAGGACTGCGGCCTCAAGTGCCTTCCGGGCCGCTAGTGCAAGGTGCCGAAGTTGTGTATAATCTGCGGGCAGCAATCTAGCAGAGGAGAGCATGATGCGTACTGTTGTCTTCCTGGTATGTCTGTTCGGCGCGGCCGGCATGCTGCCGGCCGCGAATATCCTGCCGAATTCGTCGTTCGAGAACTGGCTGTTTGGAATACCGGTCGGCTGGCTGACTTCCCAACTGCTCTACCCGGGTTCGGCGGTACAGGATTCGGTCAGCAGCCACACCGGCATCTGCAGCGTGAAGCTCACCAGCACTGATACGGCGGCGTTCGTCACGACTGCCGTCGCGGTCACGCCCGGTCGCAGCTATTACTTTTCCGGGTACGCGCTGGTGGCGGGGACTCTGGGCGGTTCGTTCGCGCTTTTGTTCCTGACGGCGCAGGGAGACACTCTGGGCAACCCCGTGCTGCTGCCGGTCTACTACTCAGGGTCTGAATACCATGAGTACAATACCTGGGTGACCGCACCCGAATCCGCCGCCGGCCTGGCGGTTGCGTTCGCCACTCTCGCCGGACTGGAGGCGAACATAGATGACATGACCCTGGACGATACCACGTCGGGCGGCGTCGAGGAATCTCCGGCGCTTGCGCGGGTGGCCGGTACTGGCCCGCGCAAGGTCCTTTCCGTCGCCGGGTCTTCGGACTTCGCTGCCGGCCCGGCGGCTTCGTACGATGCTATCGGACGCCGCGTGGCCGGCCGGCCGCGCAGCGGCGTCTACTTTGTGATGCCAGAGAGGTAGGCGCGAATGGCAACGGTTGAGTTCTACGTCGAGGAACGCGACGGCGGGTTCGTCGCCCGGTCGTCGTGCGGCTGCATCATGACCGAGGCGGCGACGCTGGAGGAGCTCTACACCAACGTGCGCGAGGCCGCGGCGTGTCACGCCGAGGAGTGCTCGCAACCCCGGGCAATCAAGCTGCGGTTCGTGAAGGTCGTGCGGGAAGAGACAATTACGCCGTGAAGCTGCCGCGGGATGTCTCGGGCCAGGACCTCGCGCGCCGGCTCAGGCCATTCGGCTATGATGTGACCCGTCAGGTGGGCAGCCACATGCGCCTTAGCACGCAGGAACGCGGAGTACACCACGTGACCATTCCGGCCCACGATGCGCTGCGCGTCGGCACGCTCGAGTACATCCTGGACAGCGTTGCCCATCATCTAGGGTGGAACCGACCGGAGTTGACGC
>Ga0172375_10013551_pt1 | contig 10101 bp, 3 predicted proteins | sample LakKiv1m_FD_114537 | JGI IMG/M metagenome (GOLD analysis project Ga0172375, IMG submission 114537) | Freshwater microbial communities from Kabuno Bay, South-Kivu, Congo - kab_092012_11.1m | ecosystem: Environmental > Aquatic > Freshwater > Lake | place: Democratic Republic of the Congo...
AACCGTTGCCGCACGACTGCCCCGGCGTCACGCCGCTGACGCCGACGCCGGCCTGCTGCGCCTACGGCTACGTCTACTACAATGGCGTCCCGATCGCCGGCGCAGCCGTCACGATCCGCAGCAGCCACGGCGAGCGCGCGATCACGACGGGCGCCGGCCAGGCCAGCGCCTTCCCCTACTACGGCGCGGACTTGGCGTCCGCGCCGCTGAGCGTCCAGGCCGGCGAGACGATCACCGTCACCGCCCGCTACGCCGGCCGTACGGGCATGACCGTTCACCAGGTCGGCGCGGCCGGCCAGCAGGTGGACGTGATCATGCTGGTTTCCGGCGTGGATTTGACCATCCAGAGCATCGCGGTGGCCCCGCCCGACCCGGCCTTGCCGGCCGCCGTTGCGATCACCATGACGATCCTCAACCAGGGGGATCAGGCGGCCACGGGCTTCCGCACCTATCTGTACGTGGATCCCGCCGACCAACCGCCGTCTGCAACCACCGCGGATACCAGTTGGACCTCCATCTTCGGCCTGGGCGCGGCCGCGTCATATCAATGGGCCGTCACCGACATCGAGTTGGGGCCGGGCTGTCACACCATCTGGGCCTGGGTGGATCGAGACGATGCGGTGGCCGAGGCCGACGAGACCAACAACCTGTCGCATATGACCATCGGGCCGTGCGCCACGCCGACGCCCACGCCGACGTCGACCGACACGCCGACCCCGACGCCAACGCCCACCCCAACCGAGACGCCGACGCTGACCCCGACGCCGACGTGGACTCCCGCCTGCCAGCCAGATGCCTACGAGACCGACAACCTGTGCAGCCAGGCGCACGACATCACGACCGACGGCATCCACCAATTGCGCAACCTGTGCCCGGCGGGCGATGCGGACTGGGTCAAATTCCCGGCGACGGCCGGCATCACCTACACCATTGAGGCCAGCAACGTGGGCGCGGATGCCCGGATGATCCTCTCGCTCTACGATCGGTGCGACGGCGCGCCGGCCTTCGGGAGCGGCGCGCGCATCGTCTGGGCGCCGCCGGCCAGCGGGACGTATTGGGTCAAGGCGGAGCATCACGCCCCGCAGTACGGCCCGGACGCGGCCTATGACCTTTCAGTGACCGCCAGCACCGACTGTCCCGGCGACATCTACGAGCCGGACGACAGTTGCAACGCCGCGCGCGATCTGCCTACCGACGGCGCGCGGCAGACGCGCCTCTTCTGCCGGGCCGGCGATCCCGACTGGGTGAAGTTCCAGGCCAGCAGCGGCGCCACCTATTTCATCGTGGCCGACAATGTGGGACCAGACGCCAGTCCGATGCTTTCGCTCTATAATGCGTGCGCCGCGCCAGGCTCATGGGGCAGCGGTCAGCAAATCCGCTGGATCGCGCCGACCGACGGCCTCTACTACGTCAAGGCGGAAAACCACAACCCACAGAACTACGGCCACACGGCCCGCTACGATCTGCGCGTCGAGATGACCGCCTGCGCGGCCGATAGCTACGAGCCGGACAACGACATCGCGCACGCCAACACCATCGAGGTAGATGGGGCGGCGCAACGCCACCAGTTCTGCCCGGCCGGCGACGAGGACTGGGTGCGCTTCACGGCCACGGCCAGCCTGAACTACACCCTGGCGACCGCTAATTTGGGCGGTGCGTCGGACACGGTGCTGTGCCTGTTCGGGAACGACGGCGCGCCGATCGCGTGTGACGACGATGGTGGGGGCGGCCGCGCTTCGCGGCTGACCTGGCTGGCGCCGGCCGATGGCGTCTACTACGCCCAGGCGCGGCACTATGATCCCACTGCCAGCGGCCCGGACACCGGCTACGACCTGACGGTCGCGCGCCAGGCGTGCGCCGAAGACGCCTACGAGCAGGACGACCAGCCGACCGATGCCCGGCCGATCACGACCGACGGCGTCAAGCAGCCCCATAATACCTGTCCGGCCGGCGACGAGGACTGGGTGAAATTCGATGTCACGGGCGCGGCCGGTCAATATATCATCGAGACCGCAGATCTGGGACCGAGCGCAGACACCGTGCTTTTCTTGTACGATACTGACGCGACGACTGAATTGGCGTCCAACGACGACTACGACGCCGGCGAGGCGTCGCGCATCGTCTGGCGGTTCCCGGCGGCGGGCACGTACTATGCCAAAGTGCGCCACTTCGCCCCCGAGCCATACGGCGCGGGCACGGCGTACAACCTGGCAGTGACGTTCCAGGCCGGCGGTACGTCCACGCCGACCCCCACGCCCACGTCTACGCCGACCCCCACTGCGACCCCGCCGCCGCCCTCGCGCGTCGAGACGCTGATCCTGACCAACCGGGCGCGCGTGGCCGCGCTCTACGGCGACCAGTCCGCGACCGATCTGTTGGGCCGCCTGGAAGCGTTGGCCGGCTACCCGGCCGCGCCCGGCGCGGTCATCCAGGTGGAGGCGAACGCGGCCGTGGCCGCGGCCTACGCGCCATGGGTCGCCGATCCACTCGATACGACCAGGGCCAACAACGTTGCGGCGGCAATCCGCAACCTGATCCTGCAATACCTGGCCGATAACCCCGACGTGAAGTACATCGTCATCGCCGGCGACGACCGCGTGATCCCTTATCGCCGCACCCTGGATCGCACCAACTACCCGGAGAGCGAATACACGAGCAGCGCGTCGGCTGGCACGACGCTGTGGGCCGCGTGCCGCGATGACATGTCGCTGACCGATGACTACTACGCCGACCGGGCGCCGACCCTCTGGCAGGGTCACGAGCTGTACATCCCGGACTACGCCATTGCCCGGCTTGTCGAGACCCCGGCCGAGATCATGGCCCAGATAGATGCGTTCCTGGCGAACGATACGGTCGTCGCGAACAAAGCGTTGGCGACCGGCTACGACTTCGTGATTGACGCTGGTCAGGAGATGGCGGACACGTTGCGCACCGACCTGGGCAGCGCCAACACCGATGACGCGCTGATCGGGTCGAGCTGGAGCTGTAATGATCTGCGCGCCAGGCAGTTGAACACTGCGCCGCGCTTCGACGTGCAGGCGATCAACGGCCACGCCAACCATCGGGCGGAGGGCTGCGCGCAAGGCGGCGTGATCCTGGCGGACGAGATCGCAACCGGCACAGCCGATTTGACCGGTGCGGTGATCTACACCGTCGGCTGTCATTCCGGCTTCAATGACCTGGGGAACGATGCCGTCGGCCAACGGGGGCTGGACCTGACCCAGGCGTTTGCCCGGCGCAAGGTCAACTACATCGCCAACACTGGCTTCGGCTGGGGCTATCGCTTCGGTGTGGGCCTCTCGGAGCGGCTGATGGCCGACCTGACCCTGGAACTGCTGCGCGGCGACGCGGCGCGGATCGGTCCGGCCTTGCGCGACGCCAAGCAGCGCTACTACGCCGAGACGAACGGCTTCACCGATCATGACGAGAAGATCCTGATCGAGGCGACGCTATACGGCGTGCCGATGTACCGGTTGACCACCGGCAGTACCCTGGGCGATAAACCACCGTTCCCCAGCGCGATAGTCACCAACACCGTCCCGGCGACCTTCGGCGAGCTGCGCCAGGGTCGGGTGGAGGTGGGGCTGGTCGGGTCGTTCAGCGCCCTGGTCGAGACGACGACCGCTGATGGCGCTTACTTCGCCCTGGACGGCCGCACCCAGATGGCGGCCGGCGCGCCGATCCAGCCGCTCTTCTTTGCCGACATGACCGCGTCGACCGCGGGCGCGCTACACGGCGCTTTGCTGCGCAGCGCGACCTATAGCGACCGGCCAAATTTCACCCCGCTCATCGCCCGGCCGATGAACGAGTACACGACCACGGTGAGGACAGCATTCACGTCTACTGGCTGGCATCCCCCCGTTCCATTCGCGGCGACCGGCGCGGGCGGGCCAGAGAACTTAGTTGCGCTCCTGGGCCAATATCGGGCCGAAACCCGCACCGAGCGGCTCTACGACCGCCTGGCGTTCGACCTCTTCTACAGCGCCAGTCCCGATCGCCTACCGCCGACGATCTCACTGGTGAGCGCGGCGGCCATGGGCGGCGCAGCGCGCGTCAAAGTGGCGGTCGCTGATCCTGCGGGCATCCATCGCGTGGTCGTTGCCTACACTGCGGGCGGGGGCGCGTGGGCGAGCGTGGATCTGGTCTACGATGGGATCATGCGCAAGTGGGTCGGCGCTATCCCGGCCGGTGTCGCCTGGTTCGTCCAGGCCGTGGATGGGGCTGGCAACGTGGCCGTGGCCGATAACAAGGGGCGCTATTTCACGACGCGCGGGGGCGACATGCGGCGGGTCTACCTGCCGACGGTGTTGAAGATGTATAGCCGGTGACGGTCATCGCCGAAGCGCAGCCGCCGCGGCGGGCGTGTGTCTGCTTATGACCGTCATTGCGAGCGCCCTTCGCAAAGCAATCTCACGCGTAGCGCACTTTTGTGACCATCTCGAGTATAATAGCGTTCAATGACGATGACCACGAATACAACCCTCACCGCGATCCCCGGCCTGCGCGTCGGCCATGCGACCGATCCGCTCGGGTTGACCGGCTGCACGGTGATCCTGTGCGACGGGCCGGACGGCGCGGGCGCGGTCGGCGGGGTGGATCAGCGCGGGGGCGCGCCCGGCACGCGGGAGACCGATCTGCTGCGGCCGCTGCACCTGGTGCAGGCGGTGCACGCGGTCGTCCTGGCGGGCGGGAGCGCGTTCGGCCTGGCCGCGGCCGATGGCGTGATGCGCTATCTGCGGGAGCGGGGCGTCGGCTATCCGGCCGGGCCGGCGCGCGTGCCGATCGTCCCGGCCGCGATCCTGTTCGACCTGGGGCTGGGCGCGGCCGACGTCTATCCCGACGCCGCGATGGGCTACGCTGCCTGTCTGGCCGCGACCGACGCGCCGGTTCCCGAAGGCAACGTCGGCGCGGGGACGGGGTGCAGCGTGGGCAAGGCGTTGGGCATGACGTGCGCCACGAAGGCCGGCATCGGCAGCGCGTGCATCACGGTCGGGGCGACCGCAGAGAGATCGCCCCTACAGGTCGCCGCGCTGATGGCGGTCAATGCGTTCGGCGATGTGGTGGACGTGGCGGGACGGATGATCGCGGGACTACGGCCGCCGCCCGGCGCAGCGTTCAGCGATACGTTGGGGTTCCTGTGCCACCAGGGGGCGGCTGAACTGCCGTGGCCGGCCGGTGCAACGGTGATCGGCGTGGTGGCGACCAATGCGCGGCTGACGAAGGAGCAGGCCAACAAGGTCGCGCAGATGGCGCATGATGGGCTGGCGCGGGCGATCCGGCCAGCCCACACGATGTTCGACGGCGACACGATCTTCGCGCTGGCGACCGGCGCAGTCGCGGCCAGCGCGACTCTGGTGGGCGCGCTGGCCGCGGAAGTGACGGCGCAGGCGATCCGGCGAGGGGCGCAGGCGGCTGTGGCCGCCGGTGGGCTGCCGGCTGCCGCGCCTTGATCCGGATAAATTGGAACCGCCAAGTCGCCAGGATAGGAATCCTCGGATCTTTGCGCCCTTTGCGTCTTTGCGGTTAAGCTCCCTAATCGCGCGCCCGCCGTCTCCGGCTGCGCAGCCAGACCGCCGCCACGATCGCGACGATCACGAGCACCGGCCCGCCCAAGACGACGAGCCAGATCAGCAGATCGCCCAGCCCGCGCAGGATCGCGCCCAGAGTTCCGGTGGCGGCCGTGAAGGTCTTTCCCGGCTGCCAGATGACCGGCGTCGGTGTGGCGGTTGGTGTGGGTGTGGCGGTTACGGTTGGGGTCAGGGTCGGCGTCGGCGTCGGCCGCTCCGGTTCCAGGTTGACCAGCAGCGTCGAGAAGGCGGAGCGATCCTGCAGGAAGTTCATCCGGCCCTTCACCTGGTTGATCTGACCCTCGATTTCGGTCAACTGGGCGTTGACTTTCAGCGCCTCTTCGACGGTTTGGGCCTGCTTCAGGAACTCCCGGACGCGCGCCGCGGTCGCTTCGAGGTTAACCAGGCGTGATTGCAGATCCACGTACTCGTCGGTGACATCTTTGCCCGACGCCGACTCGTTCAGGACTTTGAGCGCGATGGAACGCAACTGCCGCTGGACGACCTCAAACTGATCCACCGGCACGCCGAGGGTGAGCGTTGCGAGCTTGACATCGCCGCGCATGGTCGTTTGCGAGCTGATGATGTAGCCGCCGCTGTCCACAGCGATGTTCGTGACCTGGTCAATCGCCCGGTCGGTATCGGCGACCAGCAGGTTCATCTCGCCGTTCTTGATGATCTTGCGGATGCTCGCAGCCGACGAAACGTTGGTGTCGGTCCGCGCGGCCGCCAGCTCATCGGCGCGCGGCGGGGCCGCGGTGGGGGCGGCTGCGGCCGGTTTCTGGACGACTTTTTCGACCGGTTTTTCGACGACCCGTTCGATAGCCGCCGGCGCTTTTGTTGGCTCCGGCGCTCTGGCTGCAGGAACAGCGGCCGGGACCGGCGACAGAGTAGGCTGCGGCCGCGCGCTGCACGCGGCGCTCAGCGCCATGAGCAGGAAGAGCGCCAACGCCACGCAGAAGCGAGATAATACGATATCGCTTTTCATCGTGCCCTCCTCCGTTGGGTCAGGGATGCGCCTCGATGTTTTTGGGTCTCATCTTTGAGGTATTGTATCATCAGACATGCGTTGCGTCAATCGTTTTTTCGATGCAGAGGAATACGCATGATCGTGCAAGGAGGATTTCATGGAAGTGTTTAGCCAACAGGGCCGCGCGCTTGTGTGGACGCGCGACCACGAGACAGTGCGCGTCGAGCCGTGGGGCCGCGACAGCTTGCGCGTGCGCGCCACGGTCGGCCCGGCGATCCGCGACGATCTGCCTGGCGCGCTGCTGCCGCCGGCCGCCACCCGGTCGAAGATCGAGATCGGTGCGGCGCAGGCGGTGATTCACAACGGCGCGCTGGATTGCCTGATGCTGGCCGACGGCAAGCTGGCATTCTTCCGCTCGGATACCCGCGAGGAGCTGCTGTCTGAAGCGCCCGGCCATTTCGTCTGGCCGCCGGCGCGCTCCTTCACGCCGGCTGCGGGCGATCTCTTTCATCTGGAAGCCCGGTTCGCCGCCTATGAGGGCGAGCGGCTCTATGGCCTGGGCCAGCATCAGCACGGCCGGCTCGACCAGAAGGGGTGCGTGGTGGATCTGGTGCAGCGCAACACCGAGGTCGCGATCCCGTTCCTGCTCTCCAGCCGGGGCTACGGCTTCCTCTGGCACAATCCGGCCGTGGGCCGCGTGGAGTTGGGCGGCAGCGGCACGCGCTGGGTGGCCGAGGCGACGCCGCAGCTCGACTACTGGATCACGGCCGGGAAGACGCCCGCCGACATCCTGGCGCGCTACGCCGACGCCACCGGCCATGCGGCCGTCCTCCCGGAGTGGGCCGCGGGCTTCTGGCAGTGCAAGCTGCGCTACCGTTCGCAGGCGGAGCTGCTGGAGGTCGCCCGCGAGTACAAGCGCCGCGGGCTGCCCCTCTCGGTCATCGTCGCGGATTTCTTCCACTGGACGCTGATGGGTGACTGGCAGTTCGACCCGGCGCAGTGGCCCGACCCCGAAGGGATGGTGCGCGAGCTGACGGAGATGGGGGTCAAACTGATGGTGTCAGTCTGGCCGACCGTCAATCTGCTCAGCCCAAACTACGAGGAGATGCGCCGCCGCGGCCTGCTGATCCGCAACGAGCACGGGCTGCCTGCACACATGCTCTTCCAGGATTGCCGGCCCGAGGGGCGGATCTACATCCAGTTCTACGATGCCACGAACCCCGATGCGCGGGCCTTCCTGTGGGATCGGCTGCGTGAGGGTTACTACCGGCACGGCATCAGCGTCTTCTGGCTGGATGCGTGCGAGCCGGAGATGTACCCGGCGCACCCGGAGAACCTGCGCTATCACCTGGGCAACGGCCGGGCGGTCGGCAACATCTACCCGCTGCTCCACGAGGCGGGGGTCTGGGAAGGATTGCGCGGCGAGGGGGAGACGGAGATCGTGACATTGTGCCGGTCGGCGTGGGCGGGCAGCCAACGCTACGGCGCGGCGGTCTGGTCGGGCGACATCCCCTCGACCTTCGAGGTACTGCAAAAGCAGGTGCGCGCCGGACTGAACATCGGGCTGTCGGGCATCCCGTGGTGGACGACCGACATTGGCGGGTTCCACGGCGGCGACATCGAGACGCCGTACTTCCGGGAGCTGATCGTGCGCTGGTTCCAGTACGGCGTTTTCTGCCCGCTTTTCCGGCTGCACGGCCATCGCCAGCCCACGCAAGGATGGACGAGCGGCGGCCCGAACGAGGCCTGGTCGTTCGGCGACGAAGCCTACGCAATCATCCGCGAGCTGCTTTTCCTGCGCGAACGGCTGCGGCCCTACGTGATGGCGCAGATGCGGCTGGCGAGCGAAGCGGGCGTCCCGCCGATGCGGCCGCTCTTCTTCGACTTCCCGCAGGACGCCGCGGCCGCGGGCATCGAGGACGCGTTTATGTTCGGGCCGGATCTGCTGGTCGCGCCGGTGCTGGCGCAGGGCGCGACCAGCCGCCGCGTCTATCTGCCCGCAGGCGCAACCTGGCAGGACGCCTGGACGGGCGAGACGCTCGCCGGCGGCCGCTGGATCGAGGCGCCCGCGCCGCTCGAACGCATCCCGCTCTACCTGCGGGACGGCGCGACGCTGCCCATTCGGGCGTGAGGGTTGCTTGTAGCGTAAGATAGGATCTTGCGAGTGGGTGGCTCAATTCGTAAAATTTGTGCAATTCGGGGCTGCCCCGTACGCATTGCGCAAGTCCTGTCACTCAGCGCAGAACCAGCGGAAGGTAGAGCCAGCGCCCCGCCGTGCCTGTCGGTGTGGCCGTTGATGCAGGCGCGCCTGTCGGCGTGATCGTTGATGTGGCCGTCGGCGTCGCTGTTGGCGTGCGCGTGCTCGTCGGGGCGGCCGTTGCGGTTGGCGTGGCCGTCGGCGTTGGGGTACGCGTGCTCGTCGGGGCGGCCGTTGCGGTTGGCGTGGCCGTTGGCGTGCGCGTGCGCGTCGGGGTGGCCGTGGCCGTCGGTGTGCGCGTCGGGGTGGCCGTGGCCGTCGGTGTACGCGTCGCGGTCGGCGTCGCCGTGGCCGCCGGCGCGGCGGGGTATTCGTCCGCGCCGATATCGGGCGCGGCGTCGCGCAATGTACCGTCCAGGTCGGCGGCGATCCCGGCCGCGATCCCCGCATCGCGCGCTGCGCTGCTTGCCTGGATGTGGTAGTCTCCTGTCGCCGACGCAACGAACGCCGGATCGCCGTCTAGCGCTGTGGCCCCGCACACGCCGTCGCCGGTGTTGCCCCAGAACAGGGTGCGCGTCGCACTGATGCTCCCGCTGGCCGTCGCCGCCAGCCCCAGGATGTGGCCGGCCACGATGGTATTGACCAGCGTCAGGCTTCCGCCGCCTGCTTCCAGGGCCGCCACACTTTGCCCGGCGGGCGCGTCGTTATCGGCCACGGTGTTGTGGCTCATCTGCGCCGCGTTCAGGCTGTAGACGGCTGTCCCGCCTGCTCGCGCAAAGTTATTGGCGATCACGTTGTTGGTCAGGCTCACCGCGCCGCTGGTCGCGATGTAGACGCCGCCGCCCCGGCCTGCGCCGGAGATTTCGCTCACTATGTTGTCGAGGACACGATTGGCGTTCAGCATGGCTGACACGCCGCCGAGCAGCGCCACCCCGCCGCCGTGATGCTCCCCGCCGTAGACGCCATTGTGCAGCCGGTTGCCGTGGATCAGGTTGCGTTCGGCCACGAGGATCCCGCCGGCCGCGCACACGCCGCCCCCTTCGGCCAGCCTGCCGTAGATGCTGTTGTCATCGAAGATGCTATCTTGCAGGGTCAACTGCCCGCTGTGGAGATAGAGGCCGCCGCCCTGGCCCTGGTTGGGGCTGGAGCCGCCGGCCGCGTTGCCGGCGAAGCGGGCGTTGCTGATCTGTAAGGTCGTGTTGGCCGCCCACACCCCGCCGCCATAGCCCGCGTAGCCGGTGTAGTTGTCCTGGATCGTGTTGCTGATCGTCAGGCTGGCGGCTGCGTTCTCCAGATACAGCCCGCCGCCCCAGCCGCCCCCTTCGCCGTCCGTGCAGCCGTTGAGCGCGATCCGGTTCTCGCGCCAG
>Ga0172375_10013552_pt1 | contig 10101 bp, 11 predicted proteins | sample LakKiv1m_FD_114537 | JGI IMG/M metagenome (GOLD analysis project Ga0172375, IMG submission 114537) | Freshwater microbial communities from Kabuno Bay, South-Kivu, Congo - kab_092012_11.1m | ecosystem: Environmental > Aquatic > Freshwater > Lake | place: Democratic Republic of the Congo...
AGCGCTTGGCGGCGCGATCCGGCCAAGCGCGACGCCGAGGCCCATAGCCACAGCCATCACTATGATCTCGCCGGCAGCGAGTCGCCCGAACGCCCCGTCACGGCCCTGTTGAAGTTGCGCGATGTACCGACGCCGGTGCAGTACCCCAGCGCCACCCAGCAACACCAGGGCGAGAATCTTGGCGCCAAGGATCGCCCCGTAGCCAGATGCTAGGGAAGACCACGAACCGAGGCGGAGCCACGAGCCGACCAGACCGGACAATGCGACGGCGACGAAACACCACAGTGCGATGTTGGAGTACCGGCGGACGACGGCCGAGAGGTCGTCCTGCAACACGCGCGAGCTGGCCACCAGGACCACGAGACCACCGACCCAGACACTGATGCCGAACAGGTGGATCGCCTGGGAGTTGACGGCGATGTCGTGGTTCAGCGAGCCCCCTGCATGACCGTTGAGCGCGATGGGCCAAAGGCCGGCAAGCCCGAGCACGGCAAGGACGCCAGCACCCGCGGTGCTCCGCATGATGGCTGTCCCGCTAGCTACGAGGAAGGCGATCAAGGCGCTGACACTCAGGTACTGGCCCACCTCGAAGTCGGTGGCGAAGAACGACAGGGTCCTCCAGAGATTGGCGTCGGCCAGCGACAGCCCCGAGATGTCGGCGTAGGTCAGGACAAGGGTCACGATCGCCGCGACGGTCCAAACCCAAGCGGATGCGGCGGCGATCCCCGCGATCCGACTCCACGCGCTGCCACGACGCCAGGGGGTGGTTCGAGTTCGGGCGGAGAGGCCGGTGCTCAGAAGCACCAAGGCACCGACGGTGACCGCCGCGGCGAAGTCTCGTACACCCCGCGCCGCGGGGAGGCCCCAGCGCGTCAGGAACTCCGGGGCCGGGATTCCGAGTTGTGGCGCCGGACTCAGGTCGCCGCGGGCTGCTAGGAGAAGAACAGCTACCGTGGGGACAATGAGCCCGGCGCCTGCGACCACGAACGTGGGCCGCGCCGACCGGAGGCTAGTCATCACGCACGCGCCCCCGCCTACGCTGGCCCACAAGGGTGGCGACGATGCCTGCGCCGATCGCGGTCATCAGTCCAACACCGAGCAGCGCGACCCACCACTGAGTACCGCGGTTCTCCCCCTGCTGGCCGGGCTCGGATGTCAGGTCGGGTGAGCCTGACTGCGGGACCGGCGCTGCGGACTCTGACGGCGCCGATGTCGTGGGAGCAGCGGTTGGTTCCGGTTTCTCGACCGCGGGAAGCGGTGCTCGGAAGCTGAACTCGCCCGTCACAGGGTGCCCGTCGGCGGAGACGACGCGATAGGTGATTCTCCAGACGACCGGCTCCACTGTTCCGCGTGCTGCCGGAGGCAGCTCGTCGGCCGGGACCGCCGCCACGATCCTCTGCCCCTCGGTCGTCGTGCTGAGGGTCAGTGGGTCCTGGTCCTGGTCACCCACCGACAGCGCAACCGTTGCGAAGTCGCTCGACATCTTGTCGCTGAAGGTCAGCGAGACGGTTCGCGGTGGTTCCGACCGCGTCTCATCTGCCGCTGGAGTGGAAGACACCAGGTCTGTGTGTGCACTTGCCGGCGCTGCCGATCCCGCGACAAGGCCGCCAGCCATGATGCTTGCGGCAGCACAGGCAAGAAGAAGGTTCAGTCGCACTTGCTCGCCTCTCAAGGGCCTTCAGAAGAGGAGTGGTCCATGCCAGGCATGTCCCCCATGTCGTCGGTGTCGTCGGTGCCCGGCGAAGGCGCCGGGGCGCCGCGCGTCGCGAGCATGTTCTCCATTGCCGTGATCTCGACTGCCTGTGACTTCTCGATCGCTTCGGCAAGTACCGTGACTTCGGGGCGGTCGGAGCGAGTGAGCAGGGCCTGTGCCATGTCGATGCCCGCTTGGTGATGAGTGATCATGAGTTGCAGGAAGAGCACCTCTGCCGCTACGCCTTCGAGCCGCGAGAGCCGGCTCAGGTCAGCCGAAGAGGCCATCCCAGGCATTCGTCCATCGGGGAGCAGCATGTTGTGGCCGCTCCCTGCGTCAGCCATCCAGAGCATCGCCGGCTCGCTCGACGACTGCGGCAGGCCCCACTGGTTGAGCCAGGCGTACATCTGGCCGATCTGGTGCTGCTGTGTCGTGATGATGTCGTACGCAACGGCCCTGAGCTCGGGGTCTGAGGTCTTGTCTCGAATCGTCAGGGCCATCTCGACCGCCTGGGCATGGTGAATCTGCATGTCCCGGGCGAACCCGGCTTCGGCGCTCTCGGTGGCGGGCGTATCCACGCTCCCACCCCTCACCACGTAGCCGACCGCCATCAGCAGGACGCTGACAACGACGGCAGCTGACACCCAAGCGATCACTCGCGCCGAGCGCCGACGCAAGATCGGCACGTCGTATGCCGCATCTCTCGCCCTTCGCTCGCTTGCCGCCGCGTACTCGTTCAACTCATCCGTTCGCCGCCCGGGGGGCCGCGGCGGGCCGGCAGGGTCCCCGGCGATCACCGCTGCACCATCCCGCCGGACAAGTCGAGCGGGAGGCTGCCGTCCGAGCCCCCGCTACAGGACGCTCCGGGCTCAGGCGCTTGAGACCCTTGCACGTACTCCCGAAGGAAAGCCTCAAGCCGGGGGTCATCGGTGCTGTCGAGCATCAGCTGGCGGCCCCACGCGGAGGCGACGACAGGCGAAGGTAGGTCAGGGAAGGGCGACAAGATCGCGTACGAGCTCGGCATCGCTGCTCGGAGCTCGTCGACCTCGCTTGCAGCCAGATCAGGGCGATACGTGACCCAGGCAGCGCCATGCTCCATCGAATGCACAGCATTCTCGCTAGGGACTGGCACGTCGTAGATGCCGCAGTTCAGCCAGACCGGATTGTGGTTTCCACCCGCAGGGGGCGTCTGCTCGTACTCGAGTTCGCCTATCTCGTGACCTGCGGTCACCGTGTAGGTCTGTACGTCGCTCGCCAACGCCGTCGACGCGCGGTCGGACTCGGCACGTGATCGCTGGGACACGATGATCGCAGGGACAATGATCGCGATCACCGCCGCAGCCACTGCGCCACCGGTCAGGGCGTTGCGGAGACGCTCTTTCCGCTTCTGCTGGCGCTGGATCTCGGCCAACTTCTCGCGGCGACGCGCAGCACGCGTCTCTGTAGGACGGCCCTTCTTCGCTGCCAACAGGAACCCCTTGACTCCAAGTCGCGGAGCCCCGGCGCTCCATCTACTAAGATGGATAGTAGCAACTCGGGTTTGGGCGAAGCTTCGCCCGTAAGGGCTAGAGGCGGACGCGCAGGCCGGCGATCCGAACAGGCGCCGGGATCTCCTCGGCGGCTGTTTGTTCCACGCCGACGACACAGCAGTCGTGTGAAATGCCCGTCCCCGCGGGGAGGAAGGCCAGCGCCAGGGGCGCCGTTGCGATGCCGACGATCATGGCGGCGATCACGGCTACCACGGTGTGCTTCAAGGGCTCGCGCGGGAGCAAGAGCCTACGAGCGCGAACGACCACGGAAGGTCCGGCCGCGCCAAGTGTGCCTGAAGGCAGCGTGCCTCCACGATTCGCTACGGATAGCCGATACAACGCGTCGGCAAGCGCCCGGCGGTGATCCGGCTCGACGGCATCGTCGGCGTGCATCTCCGCCAACTCGGCAATCTGTTCATGTGCGACGCGGAAGAACGGAAGGAACGGAAGCGCGCTCGCTAACGCCCGGGACCGCTCAACGAGTTTGCCGTGCCGTGACCGCAGGTGTGCCCGCTCATGGCTCAGGACAAGCTCCAGCTGCTCGTCGGTCAGTGCCTCACGAGCCGTTCGGGTCATCACGACCACATCGCCCGGGTGGCCGTGCCCTCTGCCGGGCACGCAGTAGACCAAGGCGCTCGGGTGGTCCAGGACGAACACGCCGTCGTCAGACTGCTCGGACACGATCGACAGGCGGGCGACATGATCCGCCCGCGACCTCGCGCTCTCCCGCCTTTGTCGCCAGAGCGCCACGGAAACTCTTCCCATCAGGACGACGAGCGCAACGAGTACCAACGTGCTCATCAGCGCACCGCCCGGAGTCGAATACTGACGACTGATCTCGACGACGCACGCACGGAGCACTTCGCCAAGTGTGGACGCAGCGGACAGCCCAGGGATTGTCAGCGCCAGGCAGGCTAGAGCGAGCGACGCAATCACCGAGCCGGCTAGCGTCTGCCAGACCGCGATCGCGAGCCGGGGGGCGCGCTGGGGCCATCGAGCACGGGGCAGCCAACTCTGGCCCGCGCACATGAGCACGAAGGCAAGGAGAAGGAGAGCGAGCGCGCCAATCATGCGCCACCTTGGCCACGTCGGCCAGGCGTCTTCAGCACCTGGCGCAATGACTCCAAGCCGTCTTCGTCAAGCCCGTCGACGAAGTGCATCAGGACGCCTTGCCTGTCACCGCCCTCCGCAAGCACATCACCGAGGAGCACAGCCGTGTATTCCTCGCGCGATTGCTTCGGGGAGTAGAGGTACGCGCGACCCTCACGAAGGCGATCGAGCAGACCTTTGCGATGGAGATTGTCCATCACGGTCATCACGGTCGTGTAAGCGATCTTGCGACCTGCCGCAAGCTGCTCATGAACGGTGCGGACAGGCTGCGGTTCGCCCGCAGCCCACAGGTGCTGCATGACGGCCGCTTCGAGCGGACCTAGTCCTCGCACAGCGCCTCCCTTCCTACGAAGCCCAATCGTAGCCTTGTCCCTCTCCCGCGGACGGCCAGCAATGTCTACTATGGATGCTAGTAGCAAGGGCTCGCGGCGAGACGGGGTGACGCGATGAAGGTGAAGGTGATCGGACTAGCCGCTGCCCTCGTGCTGATCGTCAGCGGCGCTCTCTTGACGTTCAGGGGCTTGGGTTGGCTAGGCGGAAGCGCCGTATCGGAGGACGGCACCCTGGCCACCTTGGGGTCGATCATCGCCGGATTGGGAGTTGCGCTCGGCTACGTCTCGCTGAGGCGCAGGCTACGCGGAACGTAGGGGTCGGACGGAATGGTCGGGCACTTAGGACATGTCGCGGAGGCTGGCGCTACCGCGCTCCAGGTGCGCTGCGGCGAGAAACGATTCCGGCACCTCCGGCGCACCTTGTCCTCAACTGGCTCGCGTGGCCGGGAGGGTAGGTGATCGGAGTGAAGCGCTCATGGTCAGTCGGCCGATTGGCGGCAGCGACTGTTCTTGCGTCGGTGGCGTTGGCCGGATGCTCCGAGGACGGTACGAGTCCAACTGAGTCGCCCACACAGGCGGCCCCCTCGCCGAGCCCTACCCAGAGCAGCCCGCCAACCGAGAGCGAGGCGGCATCCGAGGCCGCATCTGCCGTTCTGCGGACCTACTTCGCGACGGTCGATCTGGTCCGGCAAGACTCCTCCGTTCCGCCGAGTGAGCTGGACACGGTGGCATCGAGTACCCAACTCACCGCTCAGCAGAACCTGCTCAAGAGCCAGCGCGACGACGGACTCCACCAGGTTGGGGACACGCAGATCATCGAGTTGAAGGTGGAGTCAGTCAGCCTCGACAACCCGGCGACCGCGCTCATCGACGTGTGTTGGGACGTGAGTGACGTGGACATCGTTGATGCAGAGGGCGACTCTGCCGTGGCGTCCGAGCGTAAAGAGGTTGGTTGGACTCGCTACACGGTCACCAACGACAAGTGGGACGCAGCGCCCGAAGATGGGTGGCGAGTGTCAGGCGGCGCGGATCTGGAGAAGGAGCCGTGCGCCGCGTCCTGACCGCGGTGCTCGCGGTCACGATCCTGAGCGGGGGCCTGGTGGTGTTCAGCGCCTATCCAGCCAACGCTGACACCGTGTGCAGCCAGACCGACCCTGCGACAGGCAAGTGCCTGATCTGGGTCGAGGTGCCTGCGACTCCCAGCGATCCCGCCGAGAACGACGACGACGGCCCAAAGGACACAGGCACGGGCAAAGCCTGCTATTGGGACGGGACCAAGCAGGGCATCTCCGACCCGCCACCGGGACCAGTACCGTGCACCAGCGAGTATGGCTACTGGTCCAACTCATGGAACTGCTATGTCCGACTCCTTGACCCTCAGCCTCCGGCGGGCGATCCAAGTTGGCAGGGCCATGAACCCGGTGATGGCGCCGTCTACCAGTGTTACCAACCGCAGGTGCATCTCCTGATCCACATTTGGTCACAGGACCCGCCCCCCGACTCCGGCGCTGGTCCAACGCCGCGCGAGGTCGCACAGATCGCGATCGAGCAGATGGACCTTCGGGCGATCGACATCGGCATCACACCAGCTCCCGGCGAGGGCAGCATTGGGATCGTCGGTATGCCTGTGTGGATGTGGGCGACGAACCCAGACCGCCACTCGGTCGGCCCAATCACCGAGTCGGCGGCGGCAGGCGGTATCACCGTGAGCGCGACCGCTCGGCTACACAGGATCAGCTGGGACATGGGTGATGGCACGAAGGTCACCTGCGCATCAGCCGGAACGCCGTACAGGGCGGCGTACCAGAACAAGAAGTCACCTGACTGCGGCCACGTCTACACCAAGTCCAGCTCATCGAGGCCAGGTGACAAGTTCACCGTGACGGCGACATCGGACTGGATCATCACCTGGGCGGGTGCGGGACAGACGGGGACCATCCGGCTGAACGGGCTCTCCCGCTCAGTGCAGATCGCGGTCGGGGAAGCGCAGGTGCTCGTGCAGTAGCCGGGCAGAGGAGGCAGCGGGGTATGAGCAAGACAGCCATCCAAGACGACAGGACGCTCGACGACGAGTCGAGTCCCGCCGCCAATCAGCTTGCGCCTCCGCCCAAGCTCCGACGAAGGCCGGCCGTGCTTGCCGCGGGTCTGCTGGCGGTCTGCCTCGGCGCACTACTTGCGGCCTGGGCATGGACCGCGACGACGAACACCCAAGAGGTGCTCGTCGCTCGGAACGCCATCGAGCGCGGTCAGGTCATCGAGGCCGGCGACCTTGCCCGTGTCAGGGTCAGTGCCGACCCTGCGCTTCGACCAGTCGCGGCCAGCCAGCTTGATGAGGTCGTAGGCCAGCGTGCGGCAGTTGATGTGGCGGAGGGCGCCATGCTCACCCCGGACACGCTCACCTCGGCGGTCGTGCCAGCAGGGACCAACTCCATCGTCGGCGTCGCGCTCAGCCCTGCGCAGGCACCGGGGCTCGACCTACAGACAGGCGACCGTGTCCGCGTCGTGGTGACGCCCGGTCAGGGCGAAGAACTCGCCTCCGGCGTGCCAACGTTCAGCGATGCCGAGATCGCCGGAGTCTACGTCTCCGAGGAGACCGGACAGATGATTGTGGACCTGCTGGTCCCCCACGCCGATGCCGCGGTTCTGGCCGCACGCGCAGCCACGGGCAACGTCGCCCTCGTCCTGGACTCGCGGGATCGCTGATGGCTGTCATCGCCCTAACCTCAGCGGCCGGCTCACCGGGAGTCACAACGACGGCGCTCGGGCTGTCGTTGCTGTGGCCTCGCCCGGTCTTGCTGGTCGAAGCAGATCCCACGGGTGGTTCAGGACTCCTCGCGGGCTACTTCCGCGGCACACGTGAGTACGTAGCTGGACTGATCGACCTGGCGCTGACGACAAGCAACGTTCACGATGTGCTTGCGGAGGTCTCCCAACGGATCGACGGAACCGAGGTCTCCTTCGTCGCGGGTACCCGCTCACACGCTCAAGCCTCCGCACTCCGAGACCTGTGGCAGCCGCTGGCGGTCGAGCTGGCCGAGCTGGAGTCCACCGGCCAGGACGTCATCGTTGATGCTGGCCGCCTCGGTCTCGTTGGGTCACCTGAGCCCCTTCTGGCCAACGCCGATCTGACGCTGCTCCTGACCCGCACAAGTTTGCCCGCGCTATCCGCCGTGCGTTCATGGGCGGAGTCGGCGCATCGGGGCACTTTCGGCTGGCAGCAAGCAGGGATTGTGGTCGTGGGCGAGAGGCAGCCTTACGGCGCCCGCGAAGTGTCGGGCGTCCTCAATATGCCGGTGACGGCGAGTCTCGCAGACGACCCAGAGTCAGCCGCCGTATTCCATCGCGGGTCACCGCTCCCCAAGCGATTCGACACCGGCCCTCTGGCAAGGAGCCTTCAGGCAGCGATCGCTGCGATCCACGCGGCAGTATCGCGGCGGCGCGGCGAGCTCCTGGAAGGAGCACTTCCATGACCAGCAACGGCGTCGGTGACCAGCCACACGATCTGTCTGTGCTGCCTCTGTTCGCTCAACAGGTTCCGTCGGGAATCGATGGACCGGCTGCCTCATCACGTCGCCCCGCAACGCTGCCCAACGGCTCGGCCGCGCGCGCGGCCGTCGCGTCAGCCGTCGACTGGTCGCTCGTCGCCCAACTCCGCGCCCAGGCGTCCGAGCAACTCAGTCAGGCTGTGGCTGCTGACAGGGCTCGGCTCGATAAGGCGGCACAGGAGGAGCTGGGCCGCTCGATCGTTCTCGACCTCATTGAGACCACCGTCGCCGAGCGGGTGAACGCGGGCAGCACGGCGATGCCAATCGACCAGCAGAGCGCTCTCGCCCGCGCTGTCTTCGATTCCCTCTTCCGACTCGGGCGGCTGCAACCGCTTGTCGACGACGACCGAGTCGAGAACATCATCATCTCCGGCTACGACACGGTGGTGCTCGAACTGATCGACGGCTCGCTCGTGGACGGTCCTGCCGTGGCCGACTCCGATGAGGAGTTGATCGACTTTCTCGTCTTCCTTGCCTCCCGCAGTGAGGTGAACGCACGCGGGTTCTCCGAGGCTCAGCCGAGCCTGCATCTGCGCCTCGATGGCGGCTCTCGTCTCGCAGCAGCCGCGTGGGTCACGCCGCGGCCGTCCGTTGTGATCCGCCGACACCGGCTCATGGAGGTCACCCTCGATGAGCTCGTGGAGCGAGAGATGCTCACCCCCGTGGCAGCCTCCTTCCTGCGGGCGGCGGTACGAGCGCGCAAGAGCATCGTTGTAGCGGGGAGCCAAGGAGCGGGCAAGACCACGCTCGTGCGGGCGCTGTGCGCCGAGATCGACCCATCCGAGGCGATCGGCACCTTCGAGAGCGAGTACGAACTCCATCTCCACGAACTCAATCGGCACAGGATCGTTCACGCTTGGGAAGCCCGTCCGGGGTCTGGCGAGCGTGGCTCGGACGGTCGACAGGCCGGCGAGTTCAGCCTAGACGAGGCGCTGGTCGACTCGTTCCGCTTCAACCTCTCCCGGCAGATCGTCGGCGAAGTCAGAGGCAAGGAGATCTGGGCGATGATCAAGGCGATGGAGAGCGGTACCGGCTCCATCTCCACCACACACGCCTCCGATGCCATCGCCGCGGTCCGCAAGCTCGTGACCTGCGCAATGGAGGCCGGTCCTCATGTCACGCACGACCTGGCCACGAGCAAGCTCGCTGCCACGATCGACCTGATCGTCCAGCTCGACTTGCGTACCAACACGGTCGGCGGCGTGTCACACCGGCGGCGTCGGGTTGCCGAGATCATCGCCCTGGCTCCAGGCGAACGCGAGAACGGCTACGCAACCACACACGTCTTCGCGCCCGATCGGGACGGCACTGCGGTGCCTGCCGTCCTTCCCGACGAGTACCAGTCTCTGGCCTCGTATGGCTTCGACCTCTCCCGCTTTCTCATGCAGCAGGCGCAGCCGTGATTGCCCTCATTCCTGCCCTAGCCGGCGCTCTGATCGTCGCTGGCATCATCGGCATTGTCACGGGGCTGCGGTCGACCAGCACTCCACCGAGGCGCGCTCCATCCCGACGGACGCGCCCACTCCAAGACCTCGACCGCCGCACCCGCCTGCTCCTGCTTGGCAGTCTCGCCGGTGGGGTTGTGGCCTGGCTCGCGACAGGGTGGACTCTGGCCATCGTCGCAGTACCCGTGGCCGCGGTCGGACTCCCGATGCTGCTGTCATCGGGGTCGGCTGCGGCCAGGATCGAACGGCTTGAGGCGATGGAGGAATGGACCCGCTCCCTCTCGGGCGTGCTCACTGTCGGTGTGGGCCTGGAGCAGGCGCTGGTCGCCACGCTGCGTTCCACTCCGGCCCCGATCTCAGCCGAGGTGACCCGGCTAGTTGCCCGGTTGCGTGCTCGGTGGGTCACCGAGGACGCGCTGAGAGCGTTCGCAGACGAGTTGGATGACT
>Ga0172375_10013553_pt1 | contig 10098 bp, 9 predicted proteins | sample LakKiv1m_FD_114537 | JGI IMG/M metagenome (GOLD analysis project Ga0172375, IMG submission 114537) | Freshwater microbial communities from Kabuno Bay, South-Kivu, Congo - kab_092012_11.1m | ecosystem: Environmental > Aquatic > Freshwater > Lake | place: Democratic Republic of the Congo...
CAGGCGTTTTAGGCGCGCCAGGTACGCGTCGCCGGTTACTTCGCCGGATTTGCGGAGGCGTTCCACATCTGCAATGGATTCTTTCAACATGCGGCGCTCGGCTTCGAGCGATTCCCTGCTTTTATCCTGGAATGACACTTTCAACTCGGGTTTCGGCGGGACAGAGGCGATGATTGCCGCAATTACCAGGATGATCGCTGAAACAATGAGGCTGACAATCAACGGCGTATACTGGAAACCGGGGATGGAATTAAAATTGACCCGGTTGGCTTCCACATTGCTTCCATCTGCGATCACCACGTAGCGCTCGCCGTTTAGTCTGCCCACGTCAATGCGTGTGACACCGCTGTATTGAGGCGGCAGGTTGTTCCGTGCTCCGTTTTCCGTAAACACTGCCACTTTGCCTGAGTCGTCGCCAATCACGGCTTCCTCTTTGCCGTCTTCGTTAATGTCAATGCCCGCGATCTCGGTTACTTTGTCGGATAAGGAGCCTGTCCAAAGCTGCGCGGCGGTTGTGCCGTCGAAGGAGAAGGCCCACACGCCGCCATCTTTTCCGCCAACCACGATTTCACGCGAAGACGGGTCGCCGTTCAATTCCACAATGCGGACTTCGCTCACGGCCTGCCCAAGGGATTTCTCGAATAATAGGCTTCCATCCGCGGCGTTATAGATATGGAACGCGCCATATTCTCCGCCTGTGATCACTTCACTGTTTCCGTCGCTGTTCAGGTCGAAGGCGCGCATTCGGCGGAGTTGTTCCTGTGTGTGGAACCAAACCTGCCCGCCCTGCGCGTCGAAGACGGCGATTGCGCCGTCGTTTGTGGCGATGGCAGCGTGGGGTTGCCCGCCGATCAACGCATCGTCCATGCCGCGGACTTCAGCGGCGCCAAGCGCGCTGCTCCAGCGCGGCTGGCCGTCCAAACCCAAAGAGAGGATATTGCCTTCGTTGTCGCCGAGGACAATTTGAGGTCCGGAAGCGAAGCGGATGACCGCCACGCGGGCCGGGAATCCAATGCTGAGAGTCTGCGCGAGTGTGGTCACCTGTCCCTTGGAGATGATGTCCACAGACATGCCTGTGCCGGTGTAATAGACGATGATGTCCTCCACGCCGTCGCCGTTCACGTCGCCGAGCGTGGTTTTGGGGGAGGCATACTCGAAACTCCACATCACATTGCCCGCGCCATCGAAGACCGTGATGTTGGATGTGTTTTGAATGAAGAGTTCGTCCTGACCATCGCCTGTCAGGTCGATGACCTTCATGCTTTCAGCGGTTGGGTAGGCTTTCGACCAGACAATGTCGCTCCCAAATTTTTCAGCCGCGAGCGCGCCGCTAAACGCGAATACGCCCGCCACAACCATGATGAGACAAACGAGAATGAACGCAACTACAAATGGAATGATTTTTTTACTCATTTATGCGGCCTTTCGTTGCAGGAGGGAATAGGCGGATTGCAAAACGCCCAGGATATTTTCATGCTCCACTTCCTCGAACGGGGAACTGGCAACCAAATTGATAATTCCGCCTTCCGTGTTCAGGGTGGTGATCGTGTATTTGCCGATGCTCTGCCCCTGCTTTACTTTCGGATTTGCGTCCATGATATAGACTTCGGGATTTACCACTATCCGGACTTTCAAATCGTGTTCCGTGCCTTTGAACTTTTCAGGCTTTGATTTGTATTTGCCGCTGATGCGGCTGCGCTTCATATAGGATTTGCGCTTTTTTGATTTTTGGATTGCCGAGACGCGAATGACATTGCCGTCGTACAACTTGGCTTTTAGCGCCAGCCACTCATCACGGAAATATTGTGTGGTGCGGTCCTGCGTGTCCCTGGTCTCACGCGCCACTTTGGTGTTGAGCATTGCGCCTGTCAGGTCGAGATGCCCCAGAAAGGTGGAGCCCGGCCGCAGGTCGTCGCGCAGGATTTGCACAATCTGCTTCAATCCGCTGTAGCGCGGCGGGAAATCCTGCGTATCGCTCCTGCGAAGGCTGCGCGCCATCACAATCGCCGCGATCCACAACACAAGTCCGCCCGCTGAAAATACAAATGAGACATATCCAAGCAGGAAGAGCAGGACGTCGATCAGCGCCATCCCGATGCCGGCAAAGAAGATGAGCAGGGGAATCCAGCGCCATTTGTCCCCGGCCTTTTCGGTTTTATCGACATCGATTCTCAATCTGTCCATTCCCTGGATGATGGATTGAGGCCTGTCGGCGATCGAAAGGTAAAGCGGCGCATAGTCCTTTTTGCCGAATGCGGTTTTGGGCGCGACTTTTTTGCGCGCCGTATTCAGCAGGTAGAGGAAAATACTCAAAACCACCACACCGGCTATGGCGGTACCGCATAAGAATGTTTCCATGCTCTCTCCTTGGGCGTTCCTGTCTTATAATTTGTGGATCGCCATTACCTGTATGCCTGCGGTTGGGAACGTAAACAATTCCGGGCAGGCAGCGTACGTGACATTTTGAGAAACGGATTTTCCAATGACCAAAATTCTCTACACTGCTTTCGATATTGTACCAAGCCCAAAGGGCGCCTCGACCCATATTTTGCACAATATTCGCGGCCTGGTCAATGGTGGATATGATGTGCATCTTATCACGCCCAACGACGGCCTTCTACCCACCGAAGATACTATCGAAGGCGCGCGCGTCACGCGCGTCCCGCAGGACCTTTCGCGGAATTTCCTGGCGCGAGCCGTTCATTTTGGAAAAGCCGTTCATTTGCACATGGCAGCCGCATCGAATTACGATGCCGTGCATTACCGCAACGTTTGGGACGGCCTCCATCTTGCACAGGACAAAAAACGTTTTGGACATAAAACCCTGTTCGAAGTCAACGGCCTTCCCTCGATTGAACTCAAATATCATTACCCGGGCATCGACCACGACCTGTTACTCAAGATCAAGGAACAGGAGTTGGCGACCCTCCATTTGAGCGACGCCATTATCTGCCCGTCCCGCGTGACCAGGGATTACATTGCGTCTCTGGGCGTGGACCGAAAACGGGTCACCGTTATTCCAAACGGAGTCAACCCCTCCGATTTTTCCGCGTCCCCCCTGCCGCCGCGGGAGGGGCGTGTGCCCGTCCTGCTTTACGTCGGCACGCTTGCCGATTGGCAGGGACTCGATGTGGTCGTCAAAGCGCTCCCGCACATTCTTGCCCGTCACCCCGTTCACCTGCGCATCGTTGGGCGCGGACGCTCCCGCCAGCGAAAAATGCTCGCGAAGCAAATTCGCAAATTGGGCATGGAGGAGCATGTGACGGTTCAGCCCGCCGTGCCGCATCATGAGATCCCCGCATTGATGGCGGAGGCGGATATTTGCGTCGCTCCACTTGGATTGAATGACAGAAATGTCACGCAGGGGGCCTGTCCGATTAAAGTACTGGAATACATGGCTGCGGCGCGCCCCTTGCTGGCCTCGAACATGCCGATTGTGCGCGAACTCATCCGCGAAGACGTCGACGCATTGTTGTTCTCTCCCAGCGATCCCGAGGATTTGGCGCGGCAGGCGCTGGCATTGCTGAACGATTGGGACTTATCCAACCGGATAGCCCAGTCCGCATCCAGGCGTGCGCTGACGAAATTCACGTGGCGCGAGTCGCAGAAGAAACTGTTGAAGGTATATGAGAAATTGTTGGGGTAGCGGGCTATTGCTGTTCGAGCCTGCTTTTTGCAGGCCGGTAGATCGCCTGCAAAAAACGGATTCTCCTGACAAGTTCCACGATTAGCACGGAGCCGGCGACCGCGATGAAATAAGTCGCGACCGCCACAAAGAAATATCTGCCTGAAAACCTTGCCAGCAGGTCGAATGAATGATCCTGCAGGGGGGCATGGAAGATCAGGATGACCAGGCTGTTTTTGCCAAGATACGAGAGTCCCTTCGCGAGCCAGTTGAAATTTGCCATTAACCTGGAAACCTCGACCACTATGAAAATGCCGGCCAGGGCAAGCACAGTCGAGAAAACCAGGCTGTCGTATCTTCGCAGGTTGAGGTCCGTCCTGAATTCTGTCAATGCGTGCAGGCCGAGGAACAATGCAACGGCAAAGGCCAGCCATGCGTAATGGATGCGTGGATTTTTCAGCCGGTCACGCGCAAGGAACCCGAGCATGAAGTAGAAACTGGAGATCAACCCAATGTCCGCGCTGAATGGAAGGCCGTTGATCTTTCCGTGATGTTCATGCCATGTGTAGGGAATCCCCCAAAAGGAACGGATGGTCAGCCATCCAATTGCAAGCATGGCAGGCAGAGCCAGGGCCTGGATAAGTTTGTTTGCTTTGTCGAGTTTGGTCAGGTTCAGGAAGACCCAACTGAAAATGGAGACCCAAAAAAGGTGCGGGAGGAACCATGTCCACACCCAGCGGATGTGCGGGCCTGCCGCGTAGAATATTCCAATAATGGACTCGCCAAACGGGTCGTCGTTCGCCTTGAAGATAAAAAACAGGATTTCCACGAAGACGGTTGTAACAAGATATGGCTTGAGCAAAGAGTCCGCTTTCTCCTTAAGAGTCGCCGGGAAGGATTTCCCCGGGCTGAAAAATATGCCCGAGAGGAAGAAAAACAAGGGTACGTGGAACGAATAAACGATGTTATAGATTTCGCTCTTGTCGTTCAATACGATCCAGTTGTGGCCGAAAATGACGAGCAGGATGCCGATCCCTTTTGCGATGTCAATGTGCGTGACGCGCGTTTTCACCTGAACATGGATCGCGTTGTTGACGTGACCGTTTTCATCAATGGCGGATTTGGGAATGACGATGGATTTTGAATGGCTGGCTGGGATGGGCATAATATCCCTGATTTTACCGAATTATCGAGACCAGGTATCCGGCAAGCGCGCCGCCCGCGATCAGCCATGTCGAATTCACCTTGTAGCGCAGGATGAGAACGAAGGAAGCGACGGCTATGGCCGCCGCATAAAAATCTGTCAGCGAAGAGAATCCAAGTTGAATGGTGACAGCCGCCATCAGTCCGAGAGAAGAAGCGTTGACCCCGTCGAGCAGGCTGCCCGCCCAGGTCGAGCTCCGAATCTTCGGGATCAGGGGATTGGATGTGACGACAAAAATGAATGAGGGGAGAAAAATTCCCAGCGTGGCAAGGAGCGCACCGGACACGCCGCCGAGAATGTACCCGATAAATGTGGCGGAGGTAAAAAGCGGTCCCGGCGTGACCTGGCCGATGGCGATGGCGTCAATGAGTTGCTGGTCGGTGAGCCAGCCGAGGCGGAGGACAAAGTCTGCGCGCAGGAAGGCGAGCAGTACGTAGCCGGTTCCGTATAAGACCGAGCCGATTTTGAGGAAGGTTAAAAATAGAATGGGAAGGCTGAATGGAATGGGAATTTGCGCCAGGCCGAGACCACCGAGAGGAAGCAGGACCGGAATTGTTCTTTTGAATTGCCTCCAGTTTGAAATCAACATGACAAATAATCCGCCCGCAAAGAGCAATGCGATTTCATTGAGCCGCAAAAAATACAGCACGAAGACTGCCGCGCCGGCCAGCGCAGTTAGGCGATTTTTGGCGGCCTTCCTTCCAAGCGTCCACAACGCCTGCGCGATGATGGCGATGACGACGGGTTTGATCCCGTACATCAGCCATTCGAGTTGCGGCGTCGACCCAAAGTGGACATACAGCCACGAGAAACCAAGCACGATCAGTGTGGCAGGCAGGACGAAGCCCAGTCCGCCCGCGATCAAGCCGGGCCAGCCCGCGCGCAGGTAGCCGATGTGGATTGCCATTTCGGTTGAGTTTGGTCCGGGGATTAAATTGGTTGCGCCGAGCAGGTCGAGGAATTCTTCGTCGGTCAGCCATTTGCGGCGGGTGACGACTTCGTTGTGCATGATTCCGATATGCGCGGCAGGCCCGCCGAATGCAGTGAATCCCATTTTTAGGAAGAGCGCGGCGACTTCGGCGAGGGGAGACATGCGGTTAAGTTTACCGTTAAAAACAAACCCTAAAGGCTTTTCCTGCCAGGGAAACCTTTAGAGTTTTATATTACCTTGTCTGGTCTGCGTGGCGCCACCAGTAATATGTTGCAACGAGGCCGATGATGCTTGTGAGAATCACGACCACGTAACTGTGTAATTCAAGTTGTGCGGCTTGTGGTCCCGCCGCTCCGCTGAACATTGAGGGAACTGCCCACGGAAACCAATCTCCCCAGCCCATCACTGCCGCGATGTTTGCCAAAACCATCGTGAAGATAGTCCAGCCAAATGGAGGCATGTATCCGCGCCCTACACTGGCGACAAACGCCACCAGAGACATCAACGGAAGTGTGAGCGCCGCCGACCCCAGGATATTCATGAATGAAGCGCGATTTAATTCCGCCGACCAGCCAGGGATGACAACCAGCGTTCCCACCACGAGTCCAACTCCAAAGATGAGCAGGGTCATTGCAAACGACCATGCGAGGATGACAATGAATTTGGCGGTGATAATTGTTTCGCGCGAAGTCGGCAGTGCCAGCAATTCCTTGACGGTGTGGTCGGAGAATTCACGCCCGAAGATCCAGATCGTGGTGATCGAAAACAAGATCAATCCGCCGGCCGCAACCGCCTGTGTGATGAAACCGAAAAAAGCGGTCCAGTCTGCCACACCGACCATCAATTGCGCTTTCGCGCTGATCAACCCCATGGCTTTTGCGGCTTCGGGGTCTTTCAGGATGATCATAAACAACCCGCCAGCCAATGGCGCCATTGAAAATCCGAGGGCGGTGAACAGCGGAACTTTGGAGCGAATCATTTTGAGCGTTTCAGCCCAGAGTGCAGAAGTAAGGCGGGTCATTTTGGGTCTCCCGTTAATTGCATGAAATGTTCTTCGAGATTCTGCTGTTCCACCGCGAGACGCGTGGGCGGTGTCCCCGCGTCGACGAGGATTTGCGCAACGGCATCGGGATGTTCAATTGCCTGGGCGTTCCCAATCAGAATCGTTTCATCCTCCATCACCGGTTTATATCCCGCGCTTTGCAGATTGATGAACGCGCTTTTGAGATTACGCGCCTGCACTTCAAGATGTTTCGAGCGCAATTTCTCAAGTTTGCCGGTATCCAATTCTTCGATCAATCGTCCATTGTGGATGATACCGATGCGAGTTGCAAGGCGATCCACCTCGGTGAGGATATGGCTGGACATGAAAATGGTCACGCCTTTTTCCTGCGCCAGCGATTTTAGCAACTCGCGGATTTCAACGACACCTGCAGGGTCGAGTCCGTTGGCGGGTTCGTCGAGCATCAGCACCTCCGGTTCATGCAGTAACGCGCGCGCCAGCCCAAGGCGTTGGAAATTGCCGCTCGAAAGTGTGCCCGCTTTACGGTCCGCGTAGGAAGCGAGGGTGAGTCGTTCGATCACGTCATCCACAACTTTTGGATTTTGAATCCCATTCAGACGCCGCGCCACATCCAAATTCTCCCGAACAGATAATTCTGGATAAGCCGACGGACTCTCCACGAGATGTCCCACCCGCCCCCACGGCCCGCGTCCACCTGGACCGAGAGCCTGATTCAACACTTTGACATTTCCCTCGCTCGGGCGGATCATCCCCAAAAGCGCGCGGATGGTTGTGGTTTTGCCCGCGCCATTGAGGCCGAGGAAACCATAGATTTCGCCCTGCTTCACGAACAGGTTGACATTACGCACTGCGCGAACGTCGCCGTAGTATTTCGACAAACCATTTGTTTCAATTGCGTAGTTCATATCATGCCTTTTTTACATTGAAGATCGAGCCGATGCTTTTTCGATACTGGACAAAAGCCGATTTTCCTTTTGGGGTGAGACGGTATTCGGTGTGCGGAATTTTTCCGCGAAAGGTTTTCTCTGTTTGGACATAACCCGCTTCCTCGAGCCGCGAGAGATGTACGGATAAATTTCCCTTGGTCAGGCCGCTTTCCTTGAGCAGGAACAGGAAGTCTGCCGATTCAATTGAAGAGAGCAGGGTCGTCAGCATCAAACGCGCCGGTTCATGGATCACGCGGTCCAACCCGGAGAGGTTTTTCATACATCCTCCGCGTAGGGGGTTGGGTTTTCCTTTCGATAGCGCAGGAAGGTTACGAGGCCCGAGATCAACAAAATGACGCCGGAGATCAAAACCAAAAAACTGAGACTGGCTAATGTCCGATTGACGCTTTCCAGCACATACGGCGGCAAAATTCTCTGTTGAGGATTTACTTGAAAGGTTGGTAAACCGATTGCAAGTTGATAGATGCCAATTACGATACCTGTCAATAGAATTGTTATTCCTATGAGTCGAAAGCGACGTAGACCCATCCATTCACCAGCCAGCAAGAGCAGGACTGCCCATAGTAGACCCAGCCCAACGGGGAACCAAATTGGCATGGAGGACAAAACACTGTCTGCCGAGGCAATGAACAGGGATGCGGCTAACAGCCCAAATATGGGCAGGAGCAGGAAGAGAATGACATTTCGGATCAGGATTAATACCTGTGTTGCCGTCACTCGATTTCCTCTCACGAAGCCCGTACGCGGATAGGTAAAGTGGTCTTTCAGCCACCACAAGAGCAAGACCGCTGTCAGGATGCCGAAAATCTTCACGACGGCAATTTTGCCTGTAACCGATAGAAACCAGGATGGGAACGAAGGTTGCGAAGCATTCCTGCCGAAAAGGAGTATCCCCGCCAGAAGGATGAACAACCCGCCTGCGGCCATTTCGGTAAATCCATCCACGAACCAATATGCCCGGGTGCGTTTTATAACGGTATCGATTTGTATATTCATTCCTGCTCCTGTTGTAAACTAGTTTGTAATATAAACCTGTTTACAAAAAATGTCAAGATCAGGGGTATGCAACAGAAAATTTTTATTGACTGATGTTACGCACCATCCCGAAGGTTTGGGCAGAAAGCAAGCCTAAATTACAGGAACCTTCGGGACGTTCTGCGTAAGGTGAGTTATTGAGTAAAAAGCAGTTGAAATGCTGCAGGAAAACATACCCCCTGTTTTTTTTTGAGAAGCGCGCAAAAAAAAATCACCCCCGCGATACGCGAATCCACTGCCCCGTATTCAGGGGCAGTGGATTCGCGCCTGTTGTCCGAATTGCCCAATCAGCCCAATACGGACCGTATTTTTTCCTCGAGCGCACCGGGAAGGAGGAGTTTCGTCAGAAAATCCTGCGCGCCGGCATTATAGGAGTCCCTTTTTGTGCCGTCGTCGCTCAGGGCGGAAACCATGATGACCGGTACGTGCCGGAGTTCCGGGTCTGCCTTGAGCATTTTGCAGAGTTCGATCCCGTTGATCACCGGCATCATAATGTCGAGCAGTATGAGATCAGGGGATACCGACCTCGCCACCTGGATGGCATGCGTACTGCTATTGACAGAGGCAGGTTCATGACCATTTCTCTTAATCAGGTTTTCAAATAAAGTGGTGGTCTGTATGTCATCGTCTACTATTAGAACTTTTGCCATGATTATTCTCCAAGTGCCGCTATGGACTGCAACCCCTGAAATTTTGTCAATGATACGCCGAAAGATGCCAACAGACAAGGTGATTCCAAGGGGGTGGTCCGGGGATTCGCTTGTTTTTCTGGCGGTTGGAAACCTGCCTTACTGTCACATCATCTCCGCCTGTGCCGCGAAACCAACGGTTTTTGAGGTAAAGGTGTTTGTAAAACAGGATTGGATTGCCTGTCAAATAAAAGCCATTGAATTTTATCCAGGAAGGTATATACTATAACCATACATGGCAATTTTTATTGTTGCAAAAGGGCGTAACCCAGCCGCCTGAATGTGGATAATTTGAAGGTTTTAGCGTAGAAAGGAGCATTCCCATGGAAATAGAACGGAGAAAACAGAGACGGCGAAAATTTACCTATTACATGCGCGTGATGGATGCAACTACATTACGTCCCATCGGGCACCTGTCGGATATTAGTACAATAGGGATTAAGGTCGACAGCGACAAGCCTCTTCCAGTCAATGTGGATTACAAACTGCGCGTGGATTTAACCCCGGATATGGCAAGCAAAACCTATATGATCTTTAATGGCCGCTGCAGGTGGTGCCAAATGGACAAACTCGAACCGAATTCATATAACGTCGGGTTTGAGGTTAATATTCTTTCCCACGACGATTCTGTTATTTTCCAGAG
>Ga0172375_10013554_pt1 | contig 10098 bp, 12 predicted proteins | sample LakKiv1m_FD_114537 | JGI IMG/M metagenome (GOLD analysis project Ga0172375, IMG submission 114537) | Freshwater microbial communities from Kabuno Bay, South-Kivu, Congo - kab_092012_11.1m | ecosystem: Environmental > Aquatic > Freshwater > Lake | place: Democratic Republic of the Congo...
ATGCTTTAGCGATCCTTGAGAAGATCAAAATCAAGCCTGATTTGGCAGCAGTGTATTATAACTTTGGGATCTTAGAAAAGAAAAGGCCGGATAAAGAAAAATCCACACAGTATTTGCGCAAGGCGCTTGAAATTTATCGCGAGATCGATGAAGTGGCTTATAAAAGGCTAGAGAAGGAGATATAAGTGAGGGTAAATTTTTATTAACTAGGTAGATAATTAAAAATTTGGGGCTAAGTTGAAATAGTACGAGGAATGTGTTATAGTTATATCGTAAGATAAATATGGCGAGGGGTGAAACTACCAGCAGGCAGGCAATGCCAAGCTAAAAATAAAAAATTTGAATTTCCCCCTTGCCATCTTTATTGGGAAATAAAATTTTTCAGAAAAACTCCGAATGCTAGAAATTAAGATTCGGAGTGTTTTATTTATAACCTGTTGAAATATCCCAAAGTAATAGTAAAATAACCTTAAAGGGGGGTTATTATGAAGAAGCCCGCAATCTTTGTTTTATTTCTGACCATTTCATTAGTTTTTACTCCTTTTGTTTTAGCCCAAGAAAAACTTTGGTTAGATTTAACGGATGAAGCAATTACTCAATATCAACAAAAAAAGTATGATTTAGCTATCCAAACGGCCAGAAAGGCTTTGGATGTAGCCGAGAAAACTTTTGGCCCGGAACATGCCAATGTGGCGGAGTCGCTTGATAACCTGGCAGTCTATTTACAGGCTGAAAATAAATTTGAGGAAGCGGAAAAGCTCTATATCAGGGCTTTGGGGATAATTGAGAAGACTTTTGGCCCTGAAAGCGAATATTTAGGTATATTCCTTAATTATTTAAGTAAGTTTTATAAGAAAATAGGTAAGCTGGATGTGGCTAAGCAGATGGAAGATAGGGCAGCACAGATAAGAGCCATGAATAACCCTCCAAAAAAATAATTTGCCAGGGGTTGAAAAATGGCAAATTATGTGTTATACTTTTTGTGTAAATTGACATTTGACAATTTTAGTAGATTTGACCTACTGATAAGGGCAAACTGGGAGTGATCCCAGGACGTCCCGTAAAGTCATACCTAAATAAAGCTTATATTTGGGAAAGACTTTCGGGACCCCAGAACTTATACCTGAATAAAGGTAAAAGTTTCGGGGCAAAGTTACCTGTCCTAAGGAAACTTAGGATAGAGGGACCACCAAAGAGGGGAAGATGCCTTGAGAATCCCTCAAGGCTTTTTTGTTTTATAGCCCTAATGGTGCGTTTGTTAGCCCTTAGGGCTTTTTTTATGAGTGGTGTTTGCTGCGCTACCCTGGAGGGGGGTGTAAAACATGCAAAAAATAGTAAGAGAAGGTGAAGAATACAGGATCAAGACACATAGGGTTATTACTATGCTTGACCGTAAGGAAATGGATTTTTTAGATAATTTGGGAAAGGATGCTTTGTTTTCAACCGGCCATAAACTTTCATACAATGATATATTAAAGGGATTAATAGATTTTGCCATTGAGGCGGGGGTTTCCGGTAAGAAAATTAATTCTGCCGAAACTTTAAAGGTTACGATGCTTAAGGCTTTGTCCCATTCTCCAAAGGCGTCGACTATAGAAAGGCAAGGTGAGTAGGATGAGAAAAATAGCAATGATTTTAGCAGCCTTTGTTTTTTGTTCAGCCGGGATATCCTTAGCGCAAGTAAAAAATATTGAATTGGAGAAAATCGTTGTAACTCCGCGTTCAACCGACGCAATCAATAAAAAAGCAGTTCAGGATTACTTATATCAGCGCGATTATACTAAAATGAAAGAACAGCTTGCTATAAATAATGCTGTTCAGGAAATGTCGATAACGGACAAAGATAAGGCTTCTCAAGAGGATGCTGTGGAAACTCCCGAATATAAAAATTCGCCCGTTAATAAAGGTGTAAGAGGTGTTGGTAATGTTGCTACTTTTTGGGCGGAAATTCCGCAGACCATGAATGATGTAGCCAGAAGAAATGGAATACTGATTGGCGCAACAGGCGGGTTTGTTAAAGGTTTAGCAGTCGCTTTTGTCAGAGGTATAGGTGGCTTATATGATACTGTAACCTTTGCTTTGCCGCCTTATGATGAAGCTCCTGTTGAACCGGAATATGTTTGTCCGGTAAAAGATGGTAAATTTACGTTAGCAAGATGGTAAGGCAGAAAGCCTACACCAACCCATCAAATTGGGTTGGGTGTAGGTAGTAATATATAAATTTTAATTCAAGTGCGTTACCCCTTTCACCAATTGGTGGGAGGGTGTACTCCTCCGAAAAGATGCCCCTGACTAGAGACAGGGGCATCTTTTTTTGTTAGATCCCCCATTTTTATACGTCTATTAGGTATACATAATTTTCCACACCGTATGTGTCTGCCATGTACAAAAAAGACACATAAGGTGTGTACAAGAAAAGGGGGAAGCGGAGAATGAGAGTAAAAATTTTTGTTTGTATGGCTATTATTTGGGTTCTAACAGCAGCAGCACCGTATGTTTTAGCTCAAAGTTGGGAATGTATAAGTAGGGAGAACGTGGATATTTATTCTACGTTTATAACTTCAGAAGCAGGGGAAACGATCTATGCGGGTACGAAAAATAAAGTTATTAAGAGCCAGGATAGAGGAGAATCCTGGAGGCAAGTTTTGAATGTTGGGGGTAGCTTAGGGTCAATCAATCTTATAACAAAAGGTTCCGATGATTTGGTTTATGCAGCTACAGGAAAAGGCCTTTTTTGCAGCGTTAATCAAGGAAAGAATTGGCGTAGGATTTTTAAAGGAAGAAATTATTTGGAGAATAATTGTAATGTAGTATTAATCCATAATGGAACGACCTACCTGGGCACTTCAAAAGGAATATTTATCAGTAAAGATAATGGAAGAAGTTGGGATAAAAAATTAGGGGAATTTGATGATAGTAGTATTATATCGATATCCCCAGATAAAAAATTGAAAAATTGTATTTACGTTGCCAGTACCAGGGGAGTATTTAAGACGCTAGATTCAGGGTTGAATTGGCATAAAATTTTTACTGGCAAAATTGATGAAACAAATTCTAGTGAAGAGGTTGTCGAGAATCTCGAAAACAAAAGTTATTCCTACATAAAATATATGGCTGTTGATGATAATTATGCCGGAATTTTGTATTTAGCATCCTCGACGGGAATTTATAAAAGCGAAGATGCAGGCCAGAGTTGGCAAAAGATTCCAGAGCATGGCTTGCTTGACAAAAATTTTAGTTTTTTGATTGTTTCTGCGGATTCTTTGCTTTATGCTGCAACCAAAACAGGAGTTTATGAGTTTAGAGATGAAAGGTGGTATGAATTGTCTTTTGGGCTTACTGCCGTGGATATAAGATCATTGGCTTTAGATGCGCAGAATAATTTGTATGTATGCTGCGAGAAAGGATTGTTTAGAACAAAATTTAAATTGGAAACACAAGAAAATTCAAGCAACAATTTTGAGATGTTTAGTAAAGATGCCCCGGATATTGAGGATGTACAGAAGGCAGCTATCAAATATGGCGAGGTTGAACCGGAAAAAATTCTACTTTGGAGAAAACAGGCGGCAGCGAAAGCTTTGTTGCCGAAATTGAGTGCCAGTGTAAATAGGGATACGGGGGATATCTGGCATTGGGAATCAGGCTCTTCAACTAAAGCTTTCGATGATGCCTTAATGAAAGGCAACGACGCTGTTGGTTGGGATGTAAGTGTAAGTTGGGATTTGAGCGAATTAATCTGGAATAGTGACCAAACATCGATTGACAGCCGTTCAAAACTTTTGGTTGAATTACGCGGGGATATAATTGATGAAGTGACGAAGATTTATTTTGAGAGGATTCGGGTTAAGATGGAGCTTAATAGCCTGCAGATCGAAGACAGGAAGAGGCGTTTTGATAAAGAACTGAAATTAAAAGAATTGACTGCTATGCTCGATGGCTATACGGGAGGTTATTTTTCTAAAGGTTCTAAAAAAAATAAAAGCTGATCTGAAAAATAATAGAATAACTATTGAAAAATGCTGTAAAAGGCATATAATTTAATCAAATAAATATCGTAAAAGGAGGGCTTGATGAAGTTTAAAAGTGCGGTAATTAGCCTCACAGCAGTTTTATTTCTTGGGTTCTTAACCGTTGCAGAGGCCAAAATGAGAAAATATTCTTATCCTTATGATATTTCTCAGCTTGAGTGGCAATTGTTGAATTGGACATCCGCTTGGAGAGGTACTACAAACCTTACCGATCCTTTTACATTAGACCGCTTGGAATGTGATAGAAACGGCTGGATAGTGAATGTTTATGTTTCCGGCGACAGCGACCTGGGGACCGAAGATAACTTGCAAAAATCTATTAATAATATCACGGAAGTATTTCAAAACAGATTTAAGGATTTCGTTGCTGAAACAGATTTGATTGTTCATTACAATCTTGTATCAAAAGACGGGGTCAAGGTTTATAAGGAGTACTTCGCAGGTGCTTTTAGCGAAGGGCATCAAGCCTCCGAAGAGGCAAGGTCAAAAATGGAAGCAACGACTTCCTATTGAGCTTGAAATATCTTGAAAATTGCCTTAAGTTATGATATTTTTAAAACAGTTTCTCGTATTATTAACCAAAAAAAGGTGGAAATATGTCATTAGTTGTACATTTAACAGATGATAATTTTAAGAATGAAGTATTGGATAGCCCTTTGCCGGTATTGGTGGATTTCTGGGCTCTTTGGTGCGGCCCGTGCAAAATGATCTCTCCTTTTATTGAAGAGATGGCCAAAGAATTTGATAAGAAGATTAAGGTCGCCAAGATTAATATCGATGATAATTCAAAGGTTCCGACCCAATATGGAATCATGTCAATACCCACAATCATGTTTTTCAAAAACGGTAAAGTGATGGATCAGGCTGTCGGTGCCTTGAGTAAACAGGAACTAAAGAAAAAGATCCAAGAAAATCTCTAGATGAAGCGAATCTTTATCGCTGCCACTAAGCAGAACGATGGTAAGACTACGGCTTGCCTTGGCCTGATTTGTAATTTTCAGGATAAGTTTAAAAAAGTCGGATTTATCAAGCCTATCGGGCAGCGCTATCTGGAAGAAGAAGGGATTAAGATAGATGAGGATTCTGTTTTAATTGAAGAGGTTTGTGGTATAAAATGCGGGCTAAAAGATATGAGCCCAGTCGCTGTTGACAGGGGCTTTACAGAGAAATACATAATCCGCCCGGATCAGAGATCCATTAGTGCCCAGATCAAAAGCGCATTCGAAAGAGTTTCGAAACGCCAGGAATTGGTAATTATTGAAGGTACGGGCCATGCGGGAGTAGGTTCTGTATTTGACCATTCCAATGCGGGCGTTGCTAAGCTGTTAGGATCAAAAGTGATCATTATTTCATCTGGCGGAGTTGGAAGGCCTATAGATGAAATTGTTTTGAATAAAGCTCTTTTTGATAAAGTAGGTGTTAAAGTTTTAGGGGTGATCGTCAATAAAGTCCTGCCGGCTAAATTTGAAAAAATCAATCAGCTGGTAAGAAAAGGCTTAGAACGTCTTGGAATACCGGTTTTAGGGGTAATCCCTTACGATCCGACATTAGCAAGGCCTACCATTAAGCAGATACTGGATGAATCTGATTTCGATCTGATTTCCGGCAAATCCAATTTAGATAGCTATGTTTCCCGGGTGATAGTCGGGGCAATGAAGCCTAATGACGCCGTTAAATACATCGTTGAAGATAGCCTTTTAATTACTCCGGGCGATAGGGAAGATATTGTCAGTGCTATTTTGACTTGTTTCAGGGATAGCGAAAAAACAAAACTCAAAGTTTCAGGTATAGTTTTAACTGGAGGTATCGACCTGGAGAAAACAACGATGGACGCATTAAAGAAATCAGAAGTTCCGGTTTTAATTGCTAAAACCGATACTTATGATGTTTCTTCTTTTGTGCATGATTTGACCGTTAAGATCAGGCCGAGGGATAAGGAAAAAATCGATACGGTCATAAAACTGGTAAAAGATAACGTTGATTTAAATAGAATACTGAAAGGGATGTAAAAAATGGGAATTATAGAAAAAATAAGAGAAATTGCCAGAAGCAATCCAAAAACGATACTTCTGCCGGAATATTATGATAAACGTATTATTGAAGCAGCGAAGATACTCGAGAAAGAAAAAATTGCCAATGTCATTGTTCTTACAAAAGATAAAGTTGACCCCAGGGACAGAGAAAGATATATTGCCGATTATTATGAAGCAAAAAAAGCTAAAGGAATTACTATTGATTCGGTAAAGGAAATTTTTAACGATACGCTTTATTGTGCCGCAATGATGACAAAAGAAGGTAAGGCTGATGGTTTTGTCGCTGGTGCAGCTCATACTACTGCCGATATGGCTAGGGCCGCGATACATTGCTTGGAGATCGATCCTCGTATCAGTATAGCATCCAGTTGTTTCATTATGGCCGTACCTGATTGTGTTTACGGCGAAAATGGAACTTTTGTTTTTGCGGATTGCGGTATAATCCCTGACCCAAATTCCAGGCAATTGGCCTGTATTTCTATTGCCGCGGCAGAGTTGGCAGCTAAAATTTTAGGCATGCCTCCGAGGGTGGCTTTATTAAGCTATTCCACAAAAGGCTCGGCCAGGAATAAAATGATTGATACAGTTACAGAAGCGTTGCAAATTGCCAGGTCGATGTCTCCGGAATTATTAATTGATGGCGAATTACAAGTTGATGCGGCTATTGTGCCGGAAGTGGCAAAAATAAAGTGCGCGGATAGCCCTGTTGCCGGGAGGGCGAATGTATTGATATTTCCGGATTTAGAAGCGGGAAATATCGGATATAAGATCGTAGAACGTTTGGCAAAGGCTCGGGCCCTTGGGCCATTATTATTGGGTTTAACTAAGCCATGCAGCGATCTGTCCCGAGGTTGTTCAGTTGAAGACGTGGTTGATTGCACAGCAGTGACTGCAATTAGAGCGCAATAAGGAAAAATGAAAGTACTTGTTATAAATAGCGGAAGTTCATCAATTAAGTATAAGCTTTTCCAAATGCCCCAGGAAAATTTAATTTTAAAGGGTACCATCGAGAGTATTGGCGAAAAGGGCTCTTTAATAAAAGACCATCAGCAGGGCTTAAGGGAAGTATTTAAAAAAGTTGATGGTGTTGCATTGATCGGGCATAGGGTGGTACACGGGGCAGAACAATTTAGAAAACCGGTTTTGATTAATTTCTCGGTCTTAAAAAAAATTAAACAATGCTGTGCTTTAGCACCTTTGCATAATCCTCCGAATCTTACCGGAATCTTAACCTGTAAAAAATTACTTCCGGGGATCGAGCAGGTGGCGGTTTTTGATACTGCTTTCCATCAAACTTTGCCGGAATACGCTTATATTTACGGCCTGCCATATAATTATTATAAAAAATATCGGATCAGAAAATATGGTTTTCATGGCACTAGCCATGAATACGTTGCTAATGAGGCTGCAAAAAAATTAAAAAAACCTTTAAGCAGATTGAAATTAATTACCTGTCATTTGGGTAATGGCTGCAGCATTACTGCCGTTAACAATGGAAAGTCTATAGATACCAGTATGGGGTTTACTCCTTTAGAGGGTTTAGTTATGGGTACGCGTTGTGGAGATGTTGACCCGGCACTGGTTGGTTATATTATGTTGAAAGAAAAATTAAATCCTATTCAGGCTGAGAAGATCCTTAATAAGGAGAGCGGGCTTAAGGGGATTTCCGGAATAAGTAATGATATGCGGCTGCTTGAAGAGAAGGCTTTGGCTGGCAACAAGAGAGCGAAATTAGCCATAGATATTTATGTTTATAGGATTAGAAAATATATCGGCGCTTATATTGCCGCGATGAACGGGTGTGATGCAATAATTTTTACGGCTGGCGTGGGTGAAAATCAGAAAAGTATCAGGGATGCGGTATGCGAGGGCAATTTAACTTATCTTAAAAATAAACCTAAGATTTTGGTAATTCCTACTAATGAGGAATTGATGATAGCCCGCCAGGCTTATAAATTGGTAGGCCAGAAGGGCCACGCACCCAATCTAATAGGATAGATTGGTGTGTGCTTTCTGCGCTACCAATTTATCATATAAAATTGGTATATAAAATTGGGCGCAAACGCTTGCTGCGCTAAGAAGGGAAATTAAAATGTCTATGATGAGAGTTATGTTGAAATCTAAAATACACAGAGCCAGGGTGACTGAGGCAAATCTTTATTATGAAGGCAGTATTACCGTTGATGAAGAGCTTTTGGAAAAAGCGGACATCTTGCCGGGTGAAAAAGTAGAGGTTTTTAATTTAAATAATGGGCTGCGGCTAGAGACCTATGCCATCAAAGGCAAGGCTGGTTCAGGCATTATTTGTTTAAACGGTCCTTCGGCAAGAGGGGCTTGTCCGGGAGATGAAATTATTATTGTGACTTACATATCTATTGATGATAAAGAAGCTAGAAGTATTCTCCCAAAAATCGTAAAAGTTGATGAAAGAAATAGAATTAAAAATTAAGCTTTTAGGTGAAGATGTTTTAAGGCAGGCTGTTAAGCCGGTTGATAAAATTACTGAAAGCCATCGTAAATTGCTAAGTCAGATGGCCAGGCTTATGTACTCAATTGATGGAGTTGGTTTAGCTGCCCCTCAGGTCGGTATCAATGAAGCGTTGATTGTTGTCGATCCCAGGGACGGTACAGGGCTTTATAAATTAGTTAATCCCAAGATAATTAAAAGAGATGGTCAGCAGGACAGCGAAGAGGGGTGTCTTAGTGTACCGGGGGTAGGAGTAAAAATTAAACGGGCAAAAAAAGTTGTGCTTGAGGCGCAGGATGAAACCGGAAAAAGTTTGGTTATAGAAGCAGAAGGGTTTCTTGCCAATATCTTCCAGCACGAGCTGGATCATTTAAACGGGAAGCTGATAGTGGATTACCTGCCCAAAGAACCCAACCCTAAACAGTCTAAAAATAAATAGTTTTATCTTAGGAGTTCATGTATGTACGATTTAGTCATAATTGGTGCAGGGCCCGCGGGTTTAACCGCCGGGATTTACGCGGGAAGATTCAGGCTTAATACTCTTATAATCGAAGGTATGAGCATAGGCGGGCAAATCATTCTTTCTCCAACTATTGAAAATTATCCCGGTTTCCCTCAAAGCATTGCTACTTCCGAATTAATAGATAAATTTAAAAAACAGATAGATGATTTAGGGGTTCTTTTGTTTAACGAGGAAGTCACTCAGATACTACCTGAAAATAAAGAAAGAAGTCAATGTTTTAAAATTAAAACAGCGGAAAATATTTACGAAACTAGATCTGTGATCATTGCATCGGGTGCTAAAGCAAAAAGGCTAGAGGTAAAAGGTGAAGAGAAATTAGTCGGCCGCGGTGTATCTTATTGCGGCACTTGTGATGCTCCTTTTTTTAAAGGGAAAGAAGTTTTATTGGTCGGCGGCGGCGACAGAGCTTTGGAAGAAGCATTGTTTCTTACAGCTTATGCCAGTAAAGTTACTCTTGTGCACAGAAGGCAGCAATTCCGCGGATCAAAAATATTGGAAGAAAAGATCAGGGATAATCCTAAAATAATTCTTATGTTGGATAGTGTTGTTGAAGAAATTGTTGGGACTAATAAAGTTGAATCTGCTAAAATTAAGAATGTGATTACTGGCAAGATTATTGATTATCCGGTCCAGGGAGTATTTATATTTGTGGGTATTAAGCCCAATACAGATTTAGCGAAAAATCTATTGCAATTAAATGAAGCGAAATTTATAATTACGGGTCCGGACATGAAAACGTCTTTGGATGGGGTATACGCCTGCGGTGATTGCCTTCAAAAGTCATTATACCAGGTTGTAAATGCTTGCGGCGAGGCGGCAGTAGCTGCTGATTCGGTGCATAAATATTTATTGAATCTTTAAAAAAGGAACAAAGTGATGAAAGATTTTCCGACAACAAACAAAAAGTTAATTGATTGGGTTAATAAAATGGCTGAAATGTGCCTGCCGAATAATATTGTTTGGATCGATGGCACAGAAGAACAGAAACGTAAACTCGAAGAAGAGTGCGTAAATACAGATGAGTTGATATTGCTTAATCAAAGCAAG
>Ga0172375_10013555_pt1 | contig 10098 bp, 14 predicted proteins | sample LakKiv1m_FD_114537 | JGI IMG/M metagenome (GOLD analysis project Ga0172375, IMG submission 114537) | Freshwater microbial communities from Kabuno Bay, South-Kivu, Congo - kab_092012_11.1m | ecosystem: Environmental > Aquatic > Freshwater > Lake | place: Democratic Republic of the Congo...
AAATATATAAGAAAGATTGTTGATGATCTAATGATTGTATATATGATCTCTTTAATGGGTGTTTAATATATACATGAAGATTATCAACCATCCATTACATAATGGATCAGTGGCGTTTCGTCGGCGGATTCTCTAAGAATCAACACTCAATTGTGTTCCACATAACCAAAATTTACACGAGTATGAAAAGACTCAACCTTGTTGATCCCTATTATGAGGCTTCTGTCCCATTTTAAATCTTCAAGGGTGTAAAGTATTGAATGAAAAAAATGTTATTTGTTGCAAATGTGGTAAAGCTGGAGGAAAGTTTTTAAAATTAAAATGTGGACATATTTATCATGCTGAATGTTTAGTTGATTATTTTGTAGAAACAAAACAAACAAATGAACAGTATTGTAAAATATGTAACAAATTAATTGATTGGAATGATGTTTATCAAATTAATAATTAAATCAAACAAAAAATACGAATTTTTTGTTTTGATTTTTTGAGTTCAATCAAAAGATTGAAAACTAGACATGATTTTACGTGATTACTTCATCATTCATTGTCCGTGTCAAAGTCATAGCGGGTGTCGTCGTTATCTTCAAATACACGTTCCACCTGTTTGAAAACCGAGTCATAGTTCCAGAACCCGCCGATGATTCCATAATCAGAATAAAAATCCGGCAAGTTTTTGTAGTGGTGTGTTTTTTCGTTGAGTGTAACAAGTGCCATGTTTCGGTGGTAGATGCATTCAACGAGAAGACATAATTCACGGTATGATGCCACGTGATGTACAATCTTATTGATGGACTCCATGCGGAAAAGTTTGCTGAGTTTGCTGAGCAAAAAACAATCGCGATTGTTTTCAAGATTTGTCAGATCACTCAGTTCACTAATCCATCCGACAATTGATGGAATTGACTCGTCGGGAATAGATCCCAATGAATCAGCAACGAGTTTCATGATGTAACACGCGAATGTACATCGTTCGTGTACAGCAATGCTGTAAGAATGGAAGTTGTGTAGATTTGCAAGAGTAGGGGTTTCCATTTTATCACATGATATAAAAAACAAATAGAGATTACAGAAAAATGGATTTTTCAATTTTTATTTTTTAATTAATATAGGAATATTAATTAAAATAATCTTCCGTAAAATTTGTTATTTTACGGAAGATTGTGTGCACGGTACCATTCTCCAATCTGAGCGAGGCTATTTTCAAGAGTGGACATGAATGTTTCCGATTTTCCACCAAGGATGTATTGTGCTGGTTTAACTTGATCTTCGTTGAAGAATTCCTTGAAAATACATCTGAACATGTTGGCAACTTCGGGTGGATTCATATAAGAATCCAAACTATATGTATTTGCAATAGATGCCACAGCCTCAAGTTCATCATCGGACAAGTAGAGCGGGTAAAGTGCATCAGTACGACTCGTGATACTGCATAGCGTAAGGTAAACAGTGGTCACATTTTTAATGTGATGTTGCATAACACTTATGCGAGGTGCATCCATTTCAACACAATAGTCTGATACCTTAAAACACTAATCAACAAACACAATGGAGAATATAATGAATTGGTTTTTTCAACTTTTTTTGATAAAAAAGTTGAAAAAAGTTGAAAAAATATACCAAATAGGTCGTAAAAAATAAATAATAAATTATCACAAATGAGAAAATATGATATGCCAATGCTTATTGTTAGTCATAATGTTAATGAACGTTTGAAATTAGCTATAAAGATAATGAAAGAACTATTGTTATCATGGCATAGTCGTTATATTCATATTATTAATAAGGATGTTGTTACAGATGATATATTGAATGTTCATGCTAATCGTAAAATTCGTAAAATAGAATATAGTGATGATAGTAAATTTGTTAAATATTATAAACATGAAGAAGATAAACAGGATGAAGAACTACCCGTAATTGCAGTGAAGCATGAAGTTGATTTATATAGTACAGTTGAATTTAAGTATCAACAAATTCATGAAATAAATGATGATATTGTTGATAATATATTTATTACAGCGCAAAATGGAATTGATGCACAAAAAGAATATATAAGGAAATTTGGATTTAATGAAATTTATACGAGTAATGATTATATTATTAATGATTTTAAGAATGAAAGCAAAAATGTTGATTTATACAAGAAATTATTTAAGAATTGTAATGAATATGGAATTCGTATTATTTATTGTATTGATAATTTACACCCTTGGAATTTTTAAATGGACACTTTTATTTATATATAAAATATATAAATATGCATCATTCGAATGATTTTAAATTATTCGCAGTTAATCATTATTTGAAAAATGATAATTATTTACAAACAAGTGAATTATTTAATTGCAAAAGAACATCATTAATGAGATGGGTGAAAAGATACAATGAAACAGGTAATGTATTAAATCAGCCAAGAAATACAACATCGTACAAGGTAATGCAAAAACATGTAGATTATGCATTACAACAAATATCTAAACATAAATTGATAACGTTGGAAGAATTAGATAAAATATTACGTCACCAGTTTGATGATTATGATATAACACCGAGATGGTTGGGTGAAATTTTACGAGATAATTATATTTCACGAAAACGAACCAAACGCAGACATTTTCCAGAAACTAGATATGGAAAACCAATTAGTTATACTGATGAAGTTCAAAAATTATTCAAGAAAATTAGACAGTATGATATCAATGATATTATTTCTATAGATGAAACATCAATAAAACCAAATATGATTCCAGAATATTGTAGAAGTGAGAAAGGAAAAAGATGTTATTATAAATCATCGGATAATAGAGTATTTCAAAAATATACTCTTATTGTTGCCATATCATCAAATGGTTTAATTGGTTATAAATTATATAATAAAGGTGGTATAAATGAAGGAAGATTTATTAATGTAGTTTGGAAAAAGAAATTTATGATTGAGAAAATACGAAAATTAAAGATAACAAAAAAAGAACGTAAATCAAGAATATCACAATTGTGTTCAGATTTAAGAAAAATTAAAAAAGATATACTAAATGTATCTGATACTGATTATAAATCAAAATGGTTTTACCATGATTGGATAAATATGACTAAAAAAATAATTGTACCAGATAAAATAAAATTTGACAAAAATAATATATATTATGACATACAATGTCATTCAAACGATTATTTTATTTGTATGTTTAATATGATGAAATATGTCGATACTGAAAATGAAACTATATATAATTTGTTTCCGATGAGAACAGAAATTATACCAAAACACATTAAAATTGATACTACATCAATTGTTCATTGTTTAATGGAAAAAAATAAAGGATATTTTACAACTAAAGGAAGATTAAAAACAAATGAGGATAAAATATGGAAATTCTTTTTTAGAACTGAATTATCATGTTTCAAAAAGAAGAATTACACATTTAATCATATGATAAATACTGATGGTGTAAGTTGTTCGATATTATTAATTCGTAATGATATGATTGAAAAACAAATACCAAAACGCAAAATAAAACAATCATCTGAAAAATATATTAGTGATTTAGATGACATAGAATACGAACAATTAAAAGATAAAAAAATAATAGCATGTGACCCAAACAAATCTGATTTATTATATTGTATTGATAGTCTTAAAAGAGAACGAAATCAATACAGATATACACAAGACCAAAATAGAAAAGAAACTAAACAAAAGAAATATAGAAATATCATGAATGAAAAGAAGAAAAATAAAAGGATTGATGATAAAAATATAATAGAAATTGAATCACAATTATCAGATAAAAATCGTAAAACACTTAATATTGATAAATTTAAAGAATACGTAAAAGAAAAAAATAAAACAAATCAATTATTATTCAAATTTTACGAAGATAAATTATTCAGAAAATTTAAATTGAATGGTTACATAAATAAAATTCAAAATGAACAAAAAATGATAAAGAATTTCATTGATACATTTGGAGAACAAAAAGATGTAGTTGTGTGTATTGGTGATTGGTGTCAAAAAAAACAAATGAAATATAAAGAACCGACTAAAGGATTAGGAATAAGAAGAACATTGAGAAAAAATGGATTTGATGTATATTTAGTTGATGAAGATAATACAAGTTGTAAATGTAGTAAATGTCATGAAGAATGTGAAGTATTTAGAACATGTGAAAATCCACGCCCATGGAAGAAGAATGAAATCATCTTAAGACACGGTTTACTAATGTGTAAAACATGCAAAAGACTGTGGAATAGAGATGAAAATAGTTCTCGGAATATTCATAAAATAGTATGGTGTGCAATTCATAAGAAACAAAGACCAGAGTATTTATGTCGAAAAAAGAAACAAATAATCAGTGGTGCTACGTCGGCATCACAAAACCAAAAATTACACAAGTCTGAAAAGACTAAACCTTGAAATTTATGGATACTTGTGTCCATTTAAAAATTCCAAGGGTGTAAATGATATAAGTGAAAGTGTAATGAATGAATTTGTGACAGTTATTATAATGGATGAATCACAAAAAGAAGATATAATGAAAAAATATAATACAATAACAGCAGATATGATAAAACAAGTATTTAATCAAGATAACAAATATTTGTTTATTAGTCAACGTCATATATGTAAAAGATCTACTAGTGATACTGATAAATTGAATAAAATTTTATCAAAACCAGTTGAATATGCAACAGAAACATTGATTGTGTCCAAAATATATTTATTTTCTTTTGAACCAGAAATGTTTATTTCATTATAAAAATTGAAAAATAAAGATTATAAATTTATGTTTTTTTAATATAAATTTATATAAAAAATGGAAGAGAAACAGAAAATATCTACAATTGAATGGATGAATATTGAATATGTTATTAATTATGAATATAATGAGAAAGTAATAGAAATGTTAAATTCAAATTTGTTATTTCATGATATTGATAAAGAAATATTAATGGATTTTATTTATTATTTTGATGAAAATATAAAGTGTCATCTAACATTTTCTATTGAATCAATAATAAATTTAATTGGTGGAATATATGATATACGACAAGAACGATTAACAAGTATTCAGGAACTTATACATAAACATGGAATTGATATAAATAACATTCGTGCATTTGAACGAGAATTAGATATAATTGAGCAGAATAAAAATAATAAAATAAATAAATTACTAGATTGTATGAAATTTTCAGATTATAGTTTAGTATCACATATACATAATAAAATATCATATGGACAATTTATTGAAAAATTAATAACAGAAACAAAATATGATGAAATAACTACATTATGGTATAATGTAAAAATTGTAGTTAATAAAATGAGAGAAATGAATATAAAGAAAGAAGTAGAAATTGAAGAACAAAAAAAAAAATATATTGTTGTTTCGTTTACATAAAAAAATGAAAATGAAAAATTGAAAAATAAACACATTGAATTATATGACAATAAAATAATATGATTATCACACAATAATAGAGGCACATTTGAAAAAAATTATTGAACTAGCAAATGAATATGCAAATATTATAAAAGAATTTAGAGATATTGTAAAAAAAGGAATAAAAAATGAAAAAGAACTATCAAAAGAATATGGAAATGCACAAAAAGAAATCAGTAATAAAAATAAAAAGAGTGGAATTAATGAAGATGACGATGAAACAGATATTGATTGTTTTAATGATATTTACAATGATTGTGTATATGATGAGTTATTTATTACATTGAAAGAAGGACATTTTGATGATATTAAAAATACATTGTTTAAAAATAAAATTGATAAAGTTGTAGATACATTTTTTGATGAATATCTGAAAGATTTTAATGAAAAAGAATAAAAGTAAAAATAATTATTATAATTTGTTAATTATAATAATCATGATAATGAATATGTCGTTTAGTGATATCAATTATTTTATCAATTTCATTATCAATTTCATTATCAATTTCATTATAAATTAATATTGTATTATTTATTTGATTAATTGTTATATGATTTGTTTTGTTTACTTTATTTATAAAATTTTTGATTATTTGGTGCATGTATATATTATAAAATTATAAAAATAAATCAAAATGATTTTTATATATACTATTTGAATATATATATAATGAATATATATTCAAATTATATTATTGAAATTTGAAATATTATTATTATAATTTTTTAATCAAAATAAAAATGTAGATTTTTATTTTGATTTTTGGTTTCAATCAGGTGATTGAAAACCTACACATTTTACACATGAAAGACATCAAACGAATGAAGACGCTATCTCGCCATCATCAATTCATTTGAATGCCACCATAGAATTCATTGATTTCGCCGTCATCGTCCCAGAAGTAGCCGGCACGAGGTTCCTCCACTGCAATGCGTTTGCATTCTTCATCCCGTTGACGTTCATCTTCTTCCCTCAGGGCACGATCATACGGGGTGACGATTGAAGAGAATCTTGGAAGATCATCGTCATGATCAATGCCATCAGAATACACATCCAAACCATCATCATGGTATGGAGTTACGATATCTCCCAACACTTGCTTGAATCCAATCGGAATGATGGTATCATATTTAGTGTCGGTGTCTTCGTAGAACTGATGGAGTGCTATCATTTCATTGATCCGATTCATACAACAATAGCATTTGCATTTTGTCCAGTAAGTATGTGTTTCCACACCCATTCGTTTTCGTGTCGCGCTGTCATGTATTGTTTTGTCGGAACAGTAACAGATAGCAATGTCGCTTGAACGGAGACACATAAAAAGAATGTCAAGTTCTTCTTCGTGTCGTACATTGTTGAGAATGCAGTACATGCTGGTGAAATCCAGAGGCAAATGTTTGACCATTTGCAAGACTTCATTGTAGTCTCCAACAGCATCAATTGCTTGGAATGATCCAATTTGCTGAGCCATCAAGATAGCTTGTTTGATTTGCTGTTCATTGAGATAACCGAATGAATTCAATGCGATGCAAATTCCAGTACACGCTTCCTTGAATGTGTAAGCTTGTTCAGAATAGCCAGACATTATTAAATCACTTGTTTTAAAAGTAATGGAAATATCAATTATTTATGTTTTTCAATTTTTTTAATTAAAATGAAAAATATAAATTTTTATCGTTTATACATCAAAATAATTTTTATATACTATTTGGATCAGTATTTAGTGTTTAACATAAATGTGAATATGAATTATTTTGTACAAGTTGTTTTGTGATAATGACATTGACATTATTGAAATCACAAACTATTTTTCTAATGGAAAGATTAGTAAAACATTTACACTTAAAAATAGAAAGGTTGATGAATGTTTAAAATCTCATATATTGAATGAAATGGAATATGATATTTATGGAACATATAACCATCCAAAAAGGAACTAGATGGAAAAATTGAAGGAGAATCAAAAAGATTTTTTGAAAATGGTGATATAATGGCAAAATATAGTTACAAAGACGGAGCAATATATAAGTATGAAACATATTATGAAAATACACATAAAATAAACAAGAAAAGAAATTTTACATTAAATCTGTCTATTATTTATGATAATGATAATAAAGAGATTGAAACATGTAATAAAAAACAAAAACAAAATGTTTTTTAAGTAACACTCAATATTAAAAAAACAAATGATAAATTTTATTTATCATTTGTTTATGAAAAAAATTGGAAAAAATAGGAAAAAATAATATAAATAAATATATTAATATTTATCATATATATAAAAATGACGAGTATGTTAGAAGAAATCCATTTTAATTATTTTAATCATAACAAGGAGATAACAGAAGATGATTACAATAATATGTTTGATAAGAGAATAAAAAAAATGAAAGAGCATGTACCACATATAAGTAACATGAATGATTGGATGTTATATTTTAGTGATTTGATTAAATTTTTAGAGCAACATGGTGAGTTTGTTACAATGGATCAGTTAATATCTGGATATGAACCGAAGAATAAATTTGAAGTAAAACAAAAGTATAAATATCCTTATGGAACATATTATGTGTTTTCAATAAAGAAGAATTTATAATGATATATTATATATTATTATGAATTTCATCTATATTATTTTTCTAGTATTAGTAATTATTATTATATTTTATATGTTATGTAAAAAAAGTAAAAATATGGTTAATTTTTTATCAAATATTAGTGGAATGTCATATTCATTGAATGATGAACCTAAAATATGGAAAGAGATTGTTAAAAAAGAATTTGACTTGAAATATACATCACAATTTGCTGATCATGTATGTATAAATGGTGTTAATGATATTGCATTTTTAGAAGATCAATTAAATGACAAGCAAGAAGAAAAACTTGATAATTGTGTAAAAGAAATAATAATGAATCCAACATCATTTGGAAATGTTGCATATACAGCATTACATGCACCAGAACCGTATAATGAAAGAGCACACAAGTTATATGACAAGATGATTACCAAAGTTACTGAATAATTTTTTTATTATTTATTTTATAAATAATAAAAAAAATTGAAAAAACAATAATTTGTATATATATAAATAAATAGTAAAATTTATAAAGATGTGTAGTGAATTTCGTGAACGATTTGAAGGAAACTATAGAATTGTAGAAGAATATGTTAATGGTCAAAAAAATGGAATATCAAAAAAATATGCACCAAATGGAAAGATAGTCGAAACAATAAATTATAAAAATGATGTTAAACATGGTGAAAAGATTGATTATATGCTGGGTTCAATTTATTGTAAAAGTATGTATGAAAATGGATTACAACATGGTGATGAAATTGTATATCATATTGACGGAAACGGATCAATAAAAAAGTAAGGTTAATTATATTAATGGAGAGAAAATTGGAAAAATGTTATCTTATTATAAAAGTGGACAAATTGAAAGTGAAGTAAATTTTGTTAATGGAGTTGAAGAAGGATATAAAATTAGTTATTATGATAATGGAAAAATAGAAATAAAATGTTTTTATACAGATGGAATAATTAGTGGAATATATGAAGAATATTATAAAAATGGAAATATAAAAATAAAATGTTATTATGCTGATGGTGTAATAAATGGATCATATGAAGAATATTATGATAATGGAAAAAAAAAGATGGAATATAATTATGACAAATATGGACTTAAAAATGGATTATGCGATGAATATTATGAGAATGGAAATATGAAAATGACATTTTATTATTTAAATGATATGAAAAATGGAAAATGTATTGAATATGCAGAGGATGAAAAAGTTAAAAATGAAACAAGATATGAATATGGACAAATAAAAGATTAATAAAAAAATTGAAAAAGGATTTGAAATTTCTAATGATGGAAGGTGTATTATTTTTTATAAAGACGATCAAGCTAGTGCAAAAATGAGAGTTTGTATAAATGAAGTTGGTTACAATTATGTTGAATTTATTAACATATGTAATTAATATGAAGATGTAATCAAAAGACAACATGTAGAAAAATTGGAAAATATGGAGGAAATTGGTTTGAAATTGCAATGCCTAAACATCCAGATATAGAAGTCGAAATTTATTTGAATGAAAAGAATGAAGAATGTATTTAATGTTGTCAAGATGGAGAAATAACAGAAGTGAAGATTATATATTGATATGTTTTATATCAATATAAAAAATTGAATTTAACAATACATAATAATATGATTATAATGATATAATCATATTACAATGAATTCATTTATTGATTTATTTGAATATATTAAAACTATATCAAATATAAAAGATTTTTTAAAAGAACCATGGAAAGGGAAAGATAAACAAGAATCATTATTTAGGTTATTTGCATATTTAAAATGTATTCCATATTTTCAAAATTTTGATGTATGTGAAGGAAATTTTAATAAGCGTACTATTAGACCAATTAAATCTATTCAAAATATTTTACATAAATCATTGAAAGATAAAGGAGATATTTCTGATATGACATTTGTGAATGATAAAACAATTTATGCAACTTCTTCTAAAAATTTAGAAAAATATCATATTAATGATTTAGATATTGCAAATATAATGTTTATTTTTACTAAATATAAGAAGTATACAAATAAGTATGTTTGTTTAA
>Ga0172375_10013556_pt1 | contig 10097 bp, 5 predicted proteins | sample LakKiv1m_FD_114537 | JGI IMG/M metagenome (GOLD analysis project Ga0172375, IMG submission 114537) | Freshwater microbial communities from Kabuno Bay, South-Kivu, Congo - kab_092012_11.1m | ecosystem: Environmental > Aquatic > Freshwater > Lake | place: Democratic Republic of the Congo...
AAGATCCTGGCCGCCGCCCGCAAGGCGATTCGCACGCAGCAACAGGGCAATCAAGTCGTCATGGTCGTCAGCGCCATGGGCGATACGACCGACGATCTGTTGGAACTGGCCGGCAAGGTCTGCGAACGCCCGCCCGCCCGCGAGATGGACATGCTCCTGTCCACGGGCGAACAGATCAGCGTCGCCCTGATGGCGATGGCCATCCACTCGCTGGGCTACAAAGCCGTGAGCTTGACCGGCGCCCAGATCGGTATCAAGACGGATGCCACCCACACCAAGGCCCGGATCAAATCGATCTCGACCGAGCGCGTCCAGCGGCTGTTGAACGAAGGCAATATCGTCATCGCCGCCGGTTTCCAGGGTATCGACGATGATTTCGACATCACGACCCTGGGGCGGGGCGGCAGCGACACCACGGCCGTCGCCCTGGCCGCCGTGCTGAACGCCGACGCCTGCGAAATCTACACCGACGTGGACGGCGTCTACACCACCGACCCGCGCCTGCTGCCCGAAGCAAGGCACGTGGACCGGATCAGCTACGACGAGATGCTGGAACTGGCCAGCTTGGGCGCCGGCGTCATGCACAACCGGTCGATCGAGTTCGCCAAGAAATTCGGCACGGCAATCCATGTCCGCAGCAGCTTCAGCGATTCCCCGGGCTCGATGATCGTCGCCGAACCGGAGTTCGCAGACCGCCCCGTGTGCGGAGCCGCGGTCATCAAGAACGAAGCCCGCGTCTCCGTTCTGGGTATCCCGGACCGTCCCGGCGTCAGCTTGCAGATCTTCTCCGCCATGGCCGCCAAGAATGTTAACGTGGACATGGTCGTCCAGAATGTCGGCGAAAACGGCTTGGCAGATATCTCCTTCACCGTGCCCAAGAACGAACTGGCGGTGACCTTGGAAGCCCTCCAGCAAGCCCTCCAGCAGCTGGGCTCCGGCGCCCTGTCGCACGACGAGAACGTGGCCAAGGTGTCCGTCGTCGGCCTGGGTATGGCCAAACAATCCGGGGTGGCCGAGGCCATGTTCAGTTCCCTGGCCGCCGAAAACGTGAATATCCAGATGATCAGCACCAGCGAGATCAAAATCTCGGTGCTGGTGGACCGCGAATCCTACCAGCATGCCCTCCGCGCCGTACATCGCGCGTTCGAGCTGGACAAGCCCTCGCCCGCCGGGGTGACGCCGCTGACGTCCGCCCAGTCCAAGGCCGATGCGGCTGACGTCGCGTCCCGGCTGCGGGGCGCCAATATGGAGGAACTGTTCATCGACGATATCTCGTTGGACGAGACCCAGGGACGCGTCACGATCAGCGGCGTGCCCGACCAGCCGGGCATCGCCGCCCGCGTGTTCCGCGAAATCGCCGCCGGCGGAGTGTTCGTGGATATGATCGTCCAAAGCCACGGCAGCCATGCCGACCAAGCCAGCCTCAGCTTTACCGTGCCCCGCGGCCAGGTGGACAAGGCGACCGACGTCGCCAAGCGGCTGGTCAAGCAGTTGGCTTGCAAGAGCGTTACCAGCTGTCCGAATATCGCCAAGTTGTCCGTCTGCGGCGTGGGCCTGCGCAGTCATACGGGCGTCGCGATCCGCATGTTCCGGGCCCTGGCCGACGCCGGTGTCAACGTGGATATGGTCAGTACCAGCGAAGTCCGCGTCAACGTCGTGGTCGACGGCCGCGACGGCGACAAGGCCCTGGACAGCCTCCGCACGGCTTTTGCCGATGCCCTGGGCTAAACGCCATTTTCGCGTTTTTTTCCCGCGTTTCCCGGTTGCAAATTGGCCCGTACTGTTTCTAATCAGGCCATCCGCTCGGCGGAGATAGGTCGATCCACCCCACTATTCTGTTCTCAAGGAGGGCTGTCAACGATGGCACAAGCCGCAGGTAAAGCGCTCAGCAAGACCGAACTGTATACGAAAATTGCCGAAGCCACGGGGTTAACCAAGAAGCAAGTCGAGCAAGTGTTCGACGCGTTCAAGAACGAGATCCAGGCCGCTATCTCCGCCGACGGCCCCGGCATGATTCAGCTGCCGGGGCTGATCAAGATCGTCCGGAGTGTCCGCCCCGCGACCCAGCGCCGCCAAGTTCGCAATCCGGCGACCGGCGAAATGCAGTGGGCCGAAGCCAAGCCGGAGAAAGTCGTGCCCAAAGCCCGCATCCTCAAAGGCTTGAAGGATATGGTCTGAGCCCAGGATTGGCGTGATCGCCAAACACGCGGGACTACGCCCTCGCCCCGGCAGCCGCGACGCTGGGACGGGGGGACATGATCCCCCGCACGGTTGAGGATCGCACATTCGTCGTTCGTCGTTTAACCGCGACCCAACGGGGAGCGCGTCGCCCACGCGCTCCCCGTTGGGTCGCGGTTAAACGAGCCAATGCTAACCGCGTGGAGTACCGTAGCGCTTCATTCACTCCGGCCAAACGGACTTTCGTCCGTTCTACGCGCAACTCGCAACGTCGCCTACGCCTCTTCGACCACCTTCCAGCCGATGGCGTCCGCCAAGGCGAACACGGGGTCCTTGAGATCCCCGTAGAACGTGACCCGGTGCCATCCCCAGCGGTCCCATTCCGTGAACAGCTTTTCAATGTCCCCGACCGGTTCGGCCGCCAGCTTGGTGCGGCACGCCCGGTCGTCCGGGTCGTTGGCCACGGCCTTGCCTTGATGGAATAGGATCTCCTTCCGGTCCGGGGCGATCTCCAGCGTCGTGGTCAGATAACCCACCGGCAGGATCGAACGGACGCTGGCTCCTTGCCGGTCCTCCGAATGCGTCAGGATCTCAAAGGCATTCGTCGCCCCCTGGGGCCCGAAGACCCGGTTCGACGCGACGCAGTGCGCATAGATGATCTGCCGCTTGGCCGTGTCGATCACCGGATCCGAAATGTAGCCCGGCCGGCCTTGCGTCAACGCCGTCATCGCCACCATCGTGGCCGTCGAACGCACATCGCACTCGCAGGCCCCGATCAGCCCTTCGTTGTTCAATTCGTGGAAGCCCAGGCACGGGTACGCATGGATGTGCCCGCCGTAGAATCCGCCCAGACAGTTGATGGTGATCGCGTTGGCCCCATGCTTCTTCAGCACGGCCTTTTCGGCCAGGTACATCGCCGCCGACTGTTCCAGCGTCTCCCGCGACACGCCTTCGATCTTGGCGGCCGTCTTTTCCCAGCGGTCCGCCACCGCGCACGCCTCGTCCCGATCGGCCGCTTTCCAAGCCTCGTTCAGTTCCGCAAACGCCACATACTCCATCGGGATGCCCATCAGCGGCTCCGCCGGGCCGGAATCCGTGCCCCGCAAAGCCAGGATTCTCGACTCCTTCATCCGCCGCACACACTCGTCCGTCGCCAGCGTCTGCAGCGGGTCCGGCGTGCACGCCAAGCCGCCGGCCGCCGGTGTCCGCTCGCCGCGCACCCGCGCCGTCGCGGCCACAAAGTCCGCTGCGCTGCCGCCCCGCTTGACCACGTCAAAACACTTCACCGCTTCCGCCACGTCCTCGATCCGCGACGACGCGACAAAGCCCAGATTCGGAGTCTTGGCCCGAAGGAACCCGGCCGTATAGACCAGGAACCCGCCACTGCCCGCGTACTGCAGGTCGGCGTACAGCACCGGCTTGTCCGACTTGACGATCGTCTGCACCACCCGATTCCAGCAGTTCAGCTGGTAGACCAGGTACCCGTCGATCGCCGCCGAACGGTCCTCGTCCAGGATCTTCTGAGCCTGCTCGGGTCCGGTGGCCAGCGAGGGGAGGAACTCGAAGCCCGGGCACCGCTGAGCCAATTCCGTGTTGATCCGTTGCATGACCGGATGGAAGTCGAAGCCCACGTTCGGCCAGTCCGGTCCCGGCTGGACCGGCGCGTGCAACGAGTACACGATCCGAATCCGCAGCTTGCGGTCCTCGCCCGCCGCGCGGACCGCCGCGCGCGGCCCGAACAGACCCGCCACTCCTGCACAGGCCGCACAGCCGGCGGCCAGGAACTTGCGCCGATCGACCAGGCAACCAGCACACCCGGACAGCACATCAAATTGTCTCATCAACCCGTCCTCCGTTAAGCATGGGGCAAGAAGGCCAACCGCGGCCGCCGCATCGACCTGCCACACCGGTAACCCGAAGCGTCAGCGAGGAATCGCCTCGCCGCTCGTCGACGTTTCCCGTTCCGAGGCTGGCGACGCCGTGCACCGCGCCAAGCACCAGTCCAAGATCTCAGTCCCTTCGGGCGGAACATCCGCCACGCGATCGGCGCCGACTCGTTTAACCGCGACCCAACGGGGAACGCGTGGGCGACTCGCTCCCCGTTGGGTCGCGGTCATACGACGATTGACGAACGTGCCATCGTCAAACGCGTGCGGCGTACACTCCGCCCTGCTAAGTCCTTCCTGGCCTGGCGCCAAACGCCCATCATACCGTCTGTCCAGCCGCGGACCAAACTATTCGGACCGAAAAATCCAAGCAATTGCGAATTGCCATGACTCGCTTGCCATAACCGTGCAAGTTGCATCGGTTGTTGCCGAACGGCATCATCTACTCGTCCAGTCGCAATTCTGTGGTCCGTAAGGTGTTGAGGCGGAATTCCAGTCGTGTCACGGCTTAGGCACGGGTCTTGCTCCGTTGGCCGCGGGGAGATGTCATTTTCGCTTGCGCTCCCACCCTCGGCCCAACGGCGTGAGGCGGCATGACGGCAGCTGGATTGGCTCAACCGAATCGCCAGCGGTCGTCGGCAGCGAAGTCGCGGCACGCAGTGGGGCGTACCGACGAAAGAGTTGGGGTTTTGCAACCCGCAGTGTCACCATAACTCAATTTCAGTAGGAGGTTGGAACAACATGAGGAACTTGGTTCTTGGTTTTGCCGCTTTGGCGGCCTTGACGTTGGTCAGCGCCCAGGCGTACGCCGGTCACGGGTATGCTGCCACCAGCTGTGCCCCGCCCACCACGTGCGCCCCCATGACCACTTGCGCGCCGGCGACCACGTGCGGCCCGAAGATCGTGTACCGCGCCCCGATGACGACCTGTGCTAGCTGCTGTGCCCCCGTGGTCAGCTGCGCCCCGGTTTCCAGCTGCGCCCCGGTGGCCAGCTGTGGTCCGGTGGCCAGCTGCGGTCCGCGGATCGTCTGCCGGCCGCGCATCGTGCTCTGCCGGCCCGCCACCACGTGCGCCCCGCCCAGCTGCTGTGCGCCGGTGACGACCAGCGCCCCCGTGGTCGTGCAAAAGAGCGAAGTCGTCCAGAAGAGCGTCGTCCAGAAGGACGAAGCCAGCCAGAAGTAAGACGCAATCCGACAGCTGAGCAGACTCCCAGTTTTGCTGTAGATGACCGGACCTCGAAAGAGGTCCGGTCCTTTTTCTTGCTCGGGAGAATTGACAACGCGAACTTAGCTCTATTCGGACCGTGGTGCCCGTCGGCAGCGGGATTTCGCTTGGCTGCGGGGCAGGTACGGGGCGCGTGCCCGGCAAGCGACTCCTGCGGATTCGAGTGTTCTCGATCAGCTGTTCGCTGACTTGGAGCTCGAGCCCTGAGAGTCCCTCATCGGTCCCTTCCTCGATCCCCTGATCTATCCCTTCATCTTCCCCTTCATCTCCAACCCGATCTCCCGGGCGGCGCAGGGTGCGGTATATTGGGTCCGTCTGGCTGAGCTTGGTTGTCACCGGCTCGGCCTGTCCTGGAACCTCAAGCTCTGGAAGCCTCCATGTCCGACACGATTCTGGCGTACGATCTGGGAACCGGCGGCAACAAGGCATCGCTGTACGGGGCCGACGGGGGATTGATCGCCACCGCGTTTGTGCCCTACGACACGCAGTATCCGCAGGCGGGCTGGCACGAACAGCGTCCGGACGCCTGGTGGGAATCGGTCGTCCGCAGCACACGGCAACTGCTGGCTCAGGAAACCGTGGATCCGCGGACGATTCGTTGCGTCGCGATTTCGGGGCATAGCCTGGGATGTGTTCCGGTGGATGCGGCGGGGCGGTTGTTGCGCGACACGACGCCGATCTGGTCGGACAAGCGGCCCATCGAACAGGCGGCGCGGTTTTTCCAGCGAGTCGATCCGCGGCATTGGTATCGCTTGACGGGCAATGGCTTTCCCGCGCCCCATTACACCGTGTTCAAGATTCTCTGGTACCGCGACCACGAGCCGGAGGTGTACGGCCGGATCCACAAGGTGCTGGGAACCAAGGACTATGTCAATTATCGGCTGACGGGCCGGCTGGCGACGGATTACTCGTACGCCTCGGGCAGCGGCGTGTACGATCTGCAGCGCTGGGACTATGCCGACGCGCTGCTGGCGGCGGCCGAGCTGCCGCGCGAGTTATTGCCGGAGATTGTTCCGGCGACGGAGGTTCTGGGAGGGGTGACCGGCGAGGCCGCGGAAGCCTTGGGGCTGCCGGCGGGGATCCCGGTGGCTTGCGGGGGCGTGGACAATTCCTGCATGGCGTTGGGGGCGAAGAACATCGCCGAGGGCCGGATCTACGCGTCGCTGGGCTCGTCGATGTGGATCGCCGTTTCGTCGAGCCGTCCGCTGTTGGACGACGTGTCGAAGCCGTACGTATTCACGCACGTCGTGCCGGACATGTTCACGTCCGCGATCGGCATGTTCTCGGCCGGCACTTCGCTGCGTTGGGTCCGCGACCAGCTGTGTGCGAATCTGGCGTACCAGGCCGGGCGGGACGGCCGCGACGTCTACGACGTGATGACGGACCTGGCGGCCCAATCGCCGCCGGGGGCCAGGAAGCTGTTGTTCAATCCCAGTCTGGCGGGCGGCTCGTCGCTGGAGCCCAGCCCGCACATCCGCGGCGCGCTGTTGGGCTTGGACTTGGGGCATACGCAAGCGGACGTGATCCGTGCCGCCTTGGAGGGCATCGCCTTGAACGCCCGCCTGATGCTGGATGCGCTCCGGCAGTTGGGCAAGGTGGGGAGCGAGATGGTCGTGGTCGGGGGCGGGAGCCGCAGTTCGCTGTGGCGGCAGATCCTGGCCGACGCATTGGAAATCGAGGTCCTGAAAACGAATGTGGGTCAGGAAGCCGGCTCGCTGGGTGCGGCCGCCGTGGCCGCGGTGGCCTGCGGGCTGTGGCCGGACTTCAGCCGCATCGACCAGGTTCACCAATTGGAGGCAACTGCCGTCCCCGATCCGGCCGCTGTCGGCGTCTACCGCCAGCTGTTGCCGCTGTTCGACCAGGCGCGTCGCGACCAGGCTCGGCTGGGGGAACAGTTGGCTGGGCTGGCGAGCGGTTGAGCGTTGCCGAGGCCGGTGCGAACCGAGCCCGGCCATCTTATGCCGCGGACGGTAAAGGATGGCACAATCCGCGGTTCACTCGCGGCAGCACGGTGGTCGCAGCACGCCAGCGGTTCGGGTACAATCGGGGCTTGCCTACCGGAGACCAACCCCATGCCTTCCAAAGCACTCGCCGTCTTGCTGTCCTGCCTGACCGGCCCGGCCTTCGGCCAAGCCCCCAAGACTGTGCCCGCGGCCGCCGACGCCCAACCGTCGCTGCTCGGCTCGTTCCTGGACGCCGGGATGCCGGACGAGGTGCTGTTCGCCGTGCGCAAGCCTAGTCTCGACGGGCATTGGTACGCCAACATCGCGTACTACTCGACGGACCAGTGCCAACCCACATTCCCGATGAACTCCGGCGGACAGCTGTGCATCTACAACGTCAAGACCAGGCAGGTCCGGACCCTCTTCGAGGACCCCGAGGGGAACCTCCGCGATCCGCAGATTCACTACGATGCGCAGAAACTCGTTTTTGCGTACCTGCCGCGCGGCAAGCGACATTACAGCTTGTACGAAATCAACCTGGACGGGACCGGCTTGAGACAGCTGACCGGCCAAGGCGAGGATGTCTCGCCCGGCATGGAGGACGACCAGACCTACTCGCCGCCCGGCTGGGATGATTTCGAGCCCACCTACTTGCCGGACGACCAGATCATCTTCTGCTCGACGCGGGCCAACCGCTACGTGCAGTGCTGGATGACCCAGGTCGGTACGCTGCACAAGTGCAACGCCGATGGGAGCAATCTCCGCGCGCTGTCCGCCAATGTCGAGCACGACAACACGCCCTGGGTACTGGCGAACGGCCAAGTCGCCTACATGCGCTGGGAATACGTGGACCGCTTTCACATGGGCTACCATCACCTGTGGTCGATGAACCCCGACGGCACGCGGCAGATGGTGCTGTACGGCAACCAGATCAACCACGGCACAATCCTGGCCCCCAAGCCGGTGCCGCACAGTCCCAAGCTGGTCGCGACCTGGTCGCCGGGCCACGGCATGCGCGAGCACTACGGCAAGATCACCCTGATCGATCCGCGGCTGGGCCCGGACGATCCCCAGGGCGTGCAGACCATCAGCAAGGACAACATCCACTGCGACCCGTGGGCTTTCAGCGAAAACCACTTCCTGGTCGCCAACAAGACGGCCCTCGAACTGCTGGACGGCCAAGGCCGGACGGAGGTCCTGTACCGCTTGCCGGAAGCCTTGGCCAAGGCCGGCTACTGGATCGGCGAGCCGCGGCCGGTGATGAAACGGCCGCGAGAGCCGGTGATCGCGGACCAAACCGATTCGCAAGCCGCTGACGGCATGCTGGCCCTGGTCAACATCTACCGCGGCCGCAAGATGAAAGACGTCCAACCGGGCACGGTCAAGAGTCTGCTGATCTACGAGGTCCTGCCCAAGCCGATCAATTATGCCGGCGCCATGTCCGAAATGTCCGCGGGCGGAACGTTTTCCGTCGAACGGCTGATCGGGTCCGTGCCGGTCTCCGCCGACGGCAGCGCGTACTTCAACTTGCCTGCGGTCCGCAGCTTTCTGTTCTTGGCCATGGACGAGCGGGGGCATTGCGTCAAGCGGATGCACTCGTTCACGTCCGTCATGCCGGGCGAGACCACGACCTGCATCGGCTGTCACGAGAAACGCACCGAAGCCCCCCACGCCGACGATCGCGATCGTTTGCTCCGCCTGCAGCGGACGCGGCCGGTTGATCCCGAACCGGTCGCCGGCGTGCCGGAGATCTTCGATTATCTGCGGGACATCCAGCCGATCCTGGACGAGCACTGCCTGGAATGCCACAACCACGATCGCGAGGAAGGCGGATTCAACATCTCGGGCCACTGGGGACCGCTGTACCCGATCGGCTATATCCAGATGTCCTGGCGGCAGCTGTTCGGCGACAACCGCATCATCCTGCCGTACGCCGAGCACAGCAAGAGCAACTTTGAACCTTACGCCATCGGCACCGGGTCCAGCCGGCTGCTCCGGCTGATCGAACAGGGGCACCAGGGCGTGCGGATGCCGGAACCGCAGCAGAAGATCATTCGCCACTGGCTGGACGCCGGCGCCAACCACGCCGGGACCTATGCGGTCAACAGCCACGGCACGATCGGCTACTACTTGCACAGCGTCAACGTGCGCAACGACAAGGACTGGCCGGAGACGCAGAAGCTGGTCGAGGTGATGAACGGCCGCTGCGACCGCTGTCACGCGCCGACGGAAGCCGAGAAGCAGATCGGCACGTACAAGTTGCCGGCGCATTTCTATGCCCGCTATTACCCGCCGGACGAATTCCAGAAGAACAAGTACGTCGCGCACACGATGTCCGAAGACGGCGGACGGTTCAATCGGCACTTGATCTACAACTTGTCGTACCCGGAGCTGTCGAAAGCGGCCCGCGCGCCGCTGGCCAAGGAAGCCGGCGGACTGGGCGTGTGCCAGGCCCGGTCCGGCGAGCCGGTGTTCCGGGACAAGACGGACCCGGACTACCTGGCCATCGTCGCCGCGGTGGCCCGCGGCCGGAGACACATCCTGGACGAGAACAACCGCTTCTGCATGATCAACCCCAGTCCGAACAACGGCCCGGACTGCCCGGTCCGGTTCGTGCCCCGCCGGGACTACGTCCGCGAGATGATCCGCTACGGCGTATTGCCGGTGGACCACGATTTCGCCGCCTCGGTCGATCCCTTCGAACTGGATCAGGCCTACTGGAAGACGTTCTGGTATGTTCCCAAGTGACGACGCCCCACCCGCCTACGGACTTCCCGCCATGCGACACCTTCCCCTACTGCTTGCGTTCTTGCTGGTCGTCCCCCTGTTCGCCGTGCAGGCGGCCGAGGGCGATCCGTCCGCGACC
>Ga0172375_10013557_pt1 | contig 10097 bp, 11 predicted proteins | sample LakKiv1m_FD_114537 | JGI IMG/M metagenome (GOLD analysis project Ga0172375, IMG submission 114537) | Freshwater microbial communities from Kabuno Bay, South-Kivu, Congo - kab_092012_11.1m | ecosystem: Environmental > Aquatic > Freshwater > Lake | place: Democratic Republic of the Congo...
AGGACGAACTTTTTGGTAGAACTCGAGAAGAGCTTCTTCGGTGTTTGTAGTAGTGTCTTTTAGAAGAGTGGTGGAGATATATTGATGATCTTTGTCGGTGTCAACATCTTTGAAGAGGTTAAGGATTTCTTCGTTGGTACTAAAACCTAGTGCGCGAAGAAGGGTGGTGGCGGATACTTTGCGGTGACGATCGATACGAACTGAGAGATGATCGTTGCGACTGACCAATACTTCGAGCCAAGAGCCACGCATAGGGCGGATTTCGGCTTGGTGGATGGCACGGCCAGAGTGAGGATCGACTTCTTTAGTGAAGTAGGCACCTGGAGAACGGACTAATTGATCAACGACGACACGCTCAACACCATTGATGATGAAAGTACCCGTGGTGGTCATCATGGGGATGTCACCCAAGAAAATTTCTTGCTGTTGGGTGGCCTTGGAGTGGAGATTGGTGAGTTTTACAGTAGCCCAGAGAGGAGCCTCAAAAGTAACACCTTTTTCGAGACATTGTTTTGGAGTAATTTTGGGAAGACCGATTCTGTTACTTAAAAATTCGAATTCGAAAACCTTACCTGTGAAGTCCCTAATAGGGTTTAGTTCAGTGAGAGACTCGCGAATGCCATCCTGAAGGAATTGCTTGTATGAGTCTATTTGAATTTGGATTAAATTCAATTCTGGTAATACTGAGTTAATTGATCCCCAGTTTTCACGATTGGTTTGTTTATTCATCCGTTTTTTGGATTGTAAGGAAAAGTAAATAACAATGGACAACACATACAAAGACTTGACCGAGACAAAATCCAGCCAAGTTTATAGCAGTGCCAATAGGATATCATAAAGTCAAGGCTGTTGTCAACCTGGAGTTTCATCATCTGACAATATAAAAGGCCCCCGATACAATCGGGGGCCAAGGGGGAAAGTGACACTTACTTGCGTACAGCAGCGAACCGCCAGCCCGAATCCCAACCACCACCCCACCAATTGAGGCGGAGGTTACGAACGCCCTCACTACCGCTGAGGCAAGGCACGAGGACGCCGCCATCGGAGTCACGCCAGGTGGAACCAAGAGCGACGATCCAGTTCTTTCTTTGAAGATCAGGGTATTGAGCGCCCAGCTCCATTAACTCTTTGAGAGTGGCAGGGCGGCAACCTTGTTTGTTCATTTCTGCGATGACATCTTCGGAACTGATATCGCGGTCAAAATTGAACAGGTAGATAGCAACTCCTACCAGACCTTTTTCAACGGAGGGGAAGTTTTTGGAAGTGATGTCATCATTTTTCCAACCAAACTTGCCAACTTTGATCAGTTGTCCGATGGTCTTGTCGTAGTTGATAGTGATGGTGTAGCTGGGATATGGAACTTGAGGTTCTTTGTTGAAGCCATCCAGAAGACCCTTGAGACTGTTCCGTTCGACTTCAGACAGAGTGCTGGCATTTGAGGTAATTACTTGGGCGATCTTTTCATACGCTGTTTTAGGCATGATTTACTCCTTTTTTGAGGTTAAAAGACGAGAATTGAGAAGTGCTTTAAAGAACTACAAAACTTGAGGGGAGTATAGCATATTATGGGAGAAGTGACAGAAGGAACTATTGGTTTGAGCAGTCCTTTTTGAGGTAAGTACAGACGTTTTGGTTGTGCTGCTCTATTGTGTTGGCGAAGTGAATTATGCCCTTAGTATCATGGAGATAAAACCAGGCTGGGGTTTTCTGGGGACTGGCGGCTGCCATGAGAGCTGCTTTACCTGGATTACTGATTGGTTTGGGAGGAAGACCTTGGTTTTGGTAAGTATTGTAAGGAGAGTTTACTTGGAGGTCGGCTTTGGTAAGTGACTTGGGCCACCAATCGCAGTCGAGTTTTTTGCAGCGGGTATTGGAAAGGGCGTACTGAACGGTTGCATCAATTTGGAGTGGCCAGCTGGCAGCTAATCTATTTTCTATTACACCGGCAACTTCGGGCATTTCTTCGGCTGTCGCTGCTTCTCTTTCTAGTAAGGAGGCGAGAATGGTGACCTTGAGCTGACTTGCAGTGGAGACGTTTGCCTCAGATAAAATGCTCTGATATCTACCAACTAAACGATCGATAACGGCTGAAGCCGAGGCTTTGGGATCAAAATCATAAGTATCAGGGAAAAGCCTGCCCTCTTTGTCGGCTGTCTGGGAAATAAATTCTGTTGTCGAAAAAGTCTTTCCTTCGACGGATTTGAAGGCTGTATCAAAAATGAGGGCAATTTCTTGACGACGCAGACCTTCGGGAATGGTGACTCTTACGGTTTTGGTGCTGGCGTGTGTGAGGCTGTTGGCAATATCTGTGATACTCATATTGGGCGAGAGACGGAAGAACCCTGCCTGAACTTTACTGGAGATACCAAATGTGACAACGGTAATCTTAAAAGCGGCTCTGGACCTAATAAGCTTGGCATTACTTAACTCTTGACCAATCCTGTCGATTCCCCACCCAGATTTGATTTCAAATTCTGAGGCAGTTGTTGGAGTGTTGGTGACTGGCCTGGTACTGACGAAAAACCAGCCGAAGAAGGCGATAACAAGGATAGTGAGGGCGACAAAAAGACGTTTGAACATAGAATTAGACTTCACTCAAAAGAGCACGACGGTAAGTTTTGGTTTTGGGATTAAAAATAAAAATACGACCACATTTGCAGGTAACCTGATTGCAGCCAGAAACCTTCTTTGAAGGGATACTGTCTCCTTCGACGAGAGGAGTTCCACAACCTACACAGGAACCTTTGGAAAGAAGCCAAGCTTGAACGGGAGCAATGATATTCTTGAACATAAATTAATTATATATGATGGATTTGGGTGAACAACAATCCCTCTATTTTAAGAGGGATTGAGGGAGATACTATGATTTTTCTGAAGAAGCATCCTTTGTTTCAACTTCCACAAATATACTTTCTATTTCTTCGATGGTGAACTCGCCTGCGTCATGCCCCCAGACTTCAATTTCTTCTTTATTGTTTATGTCTTTAATTAATCCTGAAGGATTAAATATCATTTTTTCTATCACTATATTTCACCTCCTTTCCCAATAATTGCCAAAAAAAATAGGCCTTTCGGCCTTCTTTTTGAGTAATCGATAATCTGCGTATTTTCAATCTATTTTTCATTCCTAGTAGATAAATATATACGAGAAAAATCAGAGATGCAAGTGACTAATTTGAGTCGAGGTAATCCTCCAGAATAATGGCAGCGGCAGTTTGGTGTTCGTCATGTTTGCGTCTTACTAGTGTTTTGCCCGTATCTTTTAAAAGGCTTCTGGCTGAGCGTGAGGATAGATCTTCTGAGAATAAAACAATCTCGCCCGAGAAGACTTTCTCGAGTTCTATTTTGAATTCTGAGGCAAATTCGACAAGTGGGCCGTGATTGGGGGTGCCGATAACAATTGTGTCTGGATTATTCTTGGCGATTACGGGCAGTAATTTACCGAGAAGTTTGTCTTTTCTCGACTCAAAAATGGTGGATAGAGGCTGTGCCAAAATGCCCTCTTGGGAGATGGCAATTCCTGTATGGGCGGTACCAAGATCGAGACAAAGTATTACTGGCATAGTTTGTATTATAAAAGGAAAAAAGGCGCTGGTGAGGCGCCTTTGAATTTTTGGCGCTGAAAGGCAAGTAGGTAGCGGTGTTACCCTGCATCTTTCGAAGTAGGTAGCGGTGTTACCCTCCGAGCCTTCCAGCAGAGAGATGATAACACAACAAACTACACTGTCAAGAATATGAGATTGCCACTCCGCCTTAAGCGGTTCGCGATGACGAGAAGTCAATTTTCAATTAGAGTAGCCTCAACGACGAGTCTTTTAAGAGTAGTTCCTGGTGGAACACAAGTAATTACTTTGATAGTTTTGGCGTTGTAGTTTTGTTTTAGAACCCAGAGCTCTGAAGGCTTGACCTCAATAGTGCTAGTTACACGATAGGTGTACTCTTTGTCGTTGTACTTAACAAAAATGTCTGAACCTGGTTTGACCTTGGGCAGATTGGAAAAAATGGTAGTGTATTTTTCTGGATCAAAAAATTGAGGAAGGGTGGAGTGACCAAAAATCACAGGGGAACCTGGCGACCCCGGTAGAGCTGTTTGGGGATACTGAACTAGATGCTTGGTAAGATCTTCATCAAAAAGACTAACAACCAAATCACTAAGTCCCAAAGAAGGAATAGAAATGGAGTAGAAATCAGGAATACTAGCATCATCATGTGTTTGAGTTGAAAAAAGACTACTGTCTGTGTTTCCGGGGAACCAACTGCTGGCTTTGGTGTAGTCGAGGTCACTTAGGATTTTTGGCTCTTTGCTCGAATTTGCATTTGATTCGTAGTAAACAGGAGAAAGTAGTCCTTGATTGAAATTACCAAAAAGTTTGACATCTTTTAGCTGATAGCTGACGACAGGGTAAGCCACAGCACCAAGAATGCCAAGGCCTAGGGCAGAAATTAGCGTAGGGACCGTCTTTAGATAGATGGGGATTTTACGTCCAGGATGCGGATTTGACGCCGTAGCCTTTTTGTAACCATAGAGCATATTATTTAACAGCTAGCTCAAATTTGATGTTTTTGAGGGGAATGGTATTGGCGAATAAGGGGATCTTGGGGGCAATCTTGATGGTGAGGGTTTGGAATCCTTGGATTGTAGAGAAGATTGGTTTTATTGATTTTGTAGGCTTGCCACTTATGAATCCCGCATATTTGACTTCATCAATAATGGGAAACAAGCTAGACTCAGCGTTTACTTTGGCTTCATAGAAACTATCTTTTTTGACAGGAGTTTCTAAGACTATCGAGGTGTTTCCGGCAAAGATTTCTGAACCTCCTGGAATTTGGGGGGCGAGCTGTGAAGAAACTAACTGAAATAGAGTATCTTCTCCGTAAACTAAAGTGTCTACAGAACCTTCTAGCTCAAGATTTAGAATTGTTGCTTCTTCGCCGACATTTTTGTCAAATGATTTTTTGGTATAGACAAAATCGGAAAGGACTAATGATTTTAACCCGGGGGTTTGAGTTTGAGTCGAGGCTTCGATCTGAGCCTTAATTTTGTCTCCACCAGCCAACAAGAGCTTGTCCTGATCAGCTTTAGATACCGCTCTAACGGCTCTTGAAGTACCTCCAGAGAAATCGGCATCAGCGACCGCAACTATTGTATTTTTGGAGTAATTATCAACTGAGAAGTTTGAGTTTTTGGGAAGATTGTAGTCGGCACCAATTTTGGCTGCTGTCACTTTGACACCTGAGACAATGCCGTAAGCTCCCGGTGTAAGGCCAACATCGGCACTCTTGGAAGCTACAGTGATAGCATCGGAGATTGTGTAAGAGTATTTGCTATTTTCTGAGAGTATGGTGGAACCTGCCTTGATCACGATGGGGGCTGTCGATTTGTTGGCTATGGAAATTGTTCCTGTAGCCTTTTCTCCTACCGTGGCTTCACCAGTTGTCTCAATCTGCTCTTTGGCAGATCCGGAGACTGTTTTTTTGGTGGCTAGTAGAGTTGGGGTTCCAGAAATCGAACTTTCAGCAATTGCGATATTAAATTGTCCTGAGATTTTTTGAGGTACGAAGTAGATTGAGACTATTGCCTCTCCGGTAAAAAGATAGAGAACATATCCCAAAGCGATTAGTACTGGCAGGATAAGAAGATAAAGCCATTGATTTTTCTTAAGTTTGAAGTGAGGGAGACTGATTTTAGGGATCTTGGGGAAAGAAACGACTACTTTTGGACTTGGCTTGGAGACTATGGTCGGTTCGTCACTTGTGATGGCGAATTCTGGCTCTTCTGAAAAAGAGGATGTTTCGGGCTCTGAATTAAATTCTGGCTCAGGAGCTGCTTGTGCAACTGAAGATGGAGCTTCGGCCTCTTCATAAGAAAAACCTAGCTCTGCTATAGATGTGGGAGATTGTTCGGGGACATAAATATTGGTTTCTTCTTGGGGAAGATTTTCCTCTTGAGGTTGCTCTTCTTTGATCTCTCCTGTGAGATACTGAACCGCTTCGGTACCGCCGGTGAGAGCGATAGCTTTGATACTGAAATCAACAGGAAGAACTTCGACCTTGGGCATATGCTGGAAAGGAAGTCTCTCTTGCCATGGATGTGAAGTAATTCTTTGTTCTTCTTCTTCGAGTGCCCCTCCATTGGTAAGGATAAAACGTGAAGGAAGCTTTTCGTTGCCGATAACAGTAAGGCCTTCTTCGACATCTTGAGCTAAGTCGTCCGATCTGGCGGCTTCTTCAGAGGAGGTAATTTCACCCTTTTCGATGATAGAAACGACTACTTTGGTGGTGTAGATTTCAAGAAGTATCGCTGTTGGAGGAATTCCTTCTAGCTTCTTCATGTAGTGAGCAATGGCGGAGTTGATTGGCACCATGCCAATTGGGTTTAAACCAAGCTCTTTTATAAGTCTGCTGATGAGTTTTGTTTTTGAGGGATGAACTTTTCCATCGTTGATCCAAGAATCAGGAAGCCCAAAAATGACTTTTCTAGGCTCGGAGTTGATGACTTTGACAGCTTGCTCCAGAGAAGCATCGACGCCATTAATGAGAGAGTCTTCATCTTCCCAAGACTCAAAAGAGCCTACTTTGATGACTGAAGGAACTCCTTCGGATACTCCCCAAAGGGCTGTTTTTATAAGAGACTCGTGAATTTCAATCGCCAGAAAGTAGTCTGGTTCTGAAGTTTTTGATTTATTTCCAAATAGATTTACTAGGTTCATGTTCGGCAGTCGTCAAACAAACTGCAAATAGAGGCGGCGCGTACCGGCACCCAAGGACTCTTGTTTGACTACCTTTATCTTAGCAAGTTCTTTGGTATTCGTCACATGGGGACCGCCACAGATTTCTTTGGAGAAGATGTTGTTTTCGTTTCCAATTGTATAAACACTGACAATGTCTGGATATTTTTGACCAAAAAAGGCCATAGCCCCTGATTCGATGGCTTCATCTTTGGGCATTTCTTCCCTAACGACTGGAAGGTTTTTAGCAATTTCCTTATTTATCAAATCTTCAATGGACTGAATTTCTTCGTCAGTTAGCTTTTCAGGATGAGAAAAATCAAATCTTAGTCTTTCTGAGGTAATATTGGAGCCTTTTTGGCCAACATGAGTCCCAAGAATCTGACGAAGTGCGGCATGGAGAAGATGAGTGACGGTGTGATAACCCGTGACAGTAGTCGAGTGATCAGCGAGGCCGCCCTTGAACATAGCAGCAGAAGCAGTTCGGGATAGTTCTTTGTGTTTTTCAAACTCTTTTTCAAACTCGGTGACGTCAACTGTAATATTCATCTGGGAGAGAATTTCGGTAGTGATTTCAAGGGGGAACCCGTAGTTTTGATATAAATCAAAAGCGGCTTTGCCATCGACGTGAGGATTTTTTTGGAGATCTTTGATACCTTTGTCTAGAGATTTTCCGAAACGAGCGATTTCCATTTTAATTTCACCTTGAATAGCGGGGGTGTCTTTTTTGAAATCGAAATAGAGAGGTGAGTAACTTTCGGTGACTTTGGCAGACAGCACTGCTAGATCGTCGAGTTTGTCGAGATTGTTGGTGAGGAAATAGAGTTTGACTGCAGCACGGCGAAGAAGTCTTCTTAAGACATATCCTTGGGCTTTGTTGCAAGGGAAAACACCATCTTTGATTAAAAAGGTAGCGGCGGTAAGGTGATCGGCAATGATGCGCATGGGAGGCTGATTTGTTGGATCCTCGTATGACTTTCCCGAGATTGTTTCAATTTCTTGAATTAGAGGATAGAGACTGCTGATTTTGAACATGTCGGGGTCATTATTGGTAGCTGCTTCGAGACGAGTGAGTCCTCCGCCAAAATCAATATTCTTTTTGGGAAGTTCTTCGAGAGTGCCATCTTCTTTTTTGAGGTATTGCATAAAAACGGAGTTACCAATTTCGATGAAACGACCACAGTCACAGTTGGGATGGCATTTTTCTTTTTTGAAGGCCGAGCTTTCGTGGAGCTTTAGTTCTTCCCCAAAATCGAAGAACACTTCGGAGTCGGGACCACCTGGCTCGCCGGCGGGCATGTTTTCGGGAATACCAGCACGAGACCACCAGTTTTTGGTGGCAGGATAGGCGAAGATGTGATCGCCTTCTTTGGTTTCTAGACCGACTCTGGCAAATAGTGATTTCCAGATATTGATAGCGTCTTCGTCTTTCCCAACTCCAGAGCCACCTTCGTAAACTGTGGCGTAAAGCTTATGGGGGTCTAGACCAAGACCATCTTCTTTGTTGGTTAAAAATACAAACAGCCATTCCAGCTGTTTTTCTTTGAAATAGTCGCCGAGAGACCAGTTCCCCAGCATTTCAAAAAAAGTAGTGTGACGGTTGTCCCCTACTTCATCAATGTCTTGTGATCTAAAACATTTTTGAGAATCGACAAGGCGTGTGCCTAATGGATGTCTTTGACCAAGCAGATAAGGCATCATGGGTTGCATGCCAGCGGAAGTAAAAAGAGTGGTGGCATCGCCTTCGGGAACTAGTGAAGCAGAAGGAATAATGGCGTGACCACGCTTCTCCATAAAAGACAAATATTTGGATCGAATTTCGTTGATGGTCATTTGAATACAAATTATAAACCAAAATATAAGCTATTCTGATGTAAATCGCACAAAAATATGTGAAACCAAATTTACAAATGAAAATAAACCATCAACTATATTGGTCTATAAGGATGGACTGAGGGAGGAGGAGGTGGAGGGGACTCGAAGTCGTAGGTGGCGTGATGTGGTGTTTCCATGGGAGTGATTACGGGTGTTCGGGGAGCTTCTTTGTGTTCAAAAGTCTCAACAATTGGCTCTACTATTGGCTTCATTACTTCGGGAACTTTTTTGTATTTCTCGGGAATGACATCGAGAACTTCTTTGACTAGTTTGCGGCCTTCTTCCGTACCAAAAAGTAGAGCAGCGATGACGCCAATGGTAGCGCCCATGGCGAAAGAGGAAAAGTGGTTATCAGTGTTTTTAGGATTCATCTTCGTCAAGATTTACTGGGGCTGATGGCTTGTCTCTACCTAGCAAACGTTGAACCATCTCGACTATCTTGCCAGACTGACGAAAACCTTCGATGATGGCAAAAAGACCAACAGCGGGCTGGGAAAGTTTTTGGAGAGTTTCATCGGCGGTATCAAGAGTTTTGTTGACTCTTACTAGTGAACTTTTCATTTCCCGAAGAACCAAGATTAATTCGATACCAACAACGACAGCAATTACGGTTAGAACAGAAATGGATACCAAAGAAATTATTTGTGGCAAAGTCATATATTCATAATAGCATGGGGAGGTATTAAGTATTATGTATTAGGTATTAGGTATGGGAAAGAGGAACGATTTGTATAGATTCCGAGTCAAGCTCGGAATGACGAGTACGTCAGTTTGAGATTATTGTGAGAGGGATCTCGGTGGTTTGGGATCTACCAAAGCGATTGACTGTTTTTATGGTGATTTCGGTTTCTCCAACTGGAAGGTTTAGTTTCATTTGAAAAAATCCATTTTGATCTGGCTTTATGACATTATCCTCGTTGACTGTGACCAGAGAGTCGGCTGAGGTAATTCCTTCTACATCTACAGGAGAAGACAGGACTGTGCCACTTTGGGGTTTTTGCATCTGAAGTGGAGGTGGTGTGAGAATGGCACGGAACTGGAAACCTAGATAAACAACAAAAGCAACTACCCCAATGATGATGGGGAGGAGTTGGGAAGATAAAGATGGCAGAGCAAATTTTTGAGGTTTCTGGTGAGTGATCTGAGCTTTTCGGTGTTCGGGGTTTTTGTAGTCTCTTCGGAAAACGGCGATTAGCTCATCAGGATCACTGCCCATACTCAAGGCTAGATTTCGGATAAAACCTTTGGCAAAGGTTTCTGAAGGAAGAAGGTCGTAACGATCGGCCTCGAGAGCCTCAATGTATTTGACGTCAATTTTGGTCGCTTTGGATAGTTCTTCTATCGAAATATTCTTTCGATTTCTGTCTGCGTGAAGCAGCTGGCCGACTGATTTCATAACAGTTATTCTTCTGATTCTTCGTTTTGGGGCGTGAATTCGTCGAAGTTGTTAACAATTATTTCACGAGGTTTATTGCCTTCGGCGTGAGCGAGAAT
>Ga0172375_10013558_pt1 | contig 10096 bp, 17 predicted proteins | sample LakKiv1m_FD_114537 | JGI IMG/M metagenome (GOLD analysis project Ga0172375, IMG submission 114537) | Freshwater microbial communities from Kabuno Bay, South-Kivu, Congo - kab_092012_11.1m | ecosystem: Environmental > Aquatic > Freshwater > Lake | place: Democratic Republic of the Congo...
AAGTACACCTAATACAATTTCACAATTAAAAAAACTAGGTTTTTAATTTTAATTTTATATAAATATACACATACAACAACAAATTGACTACTTAACAATTAATTAAGGAGAGAATAATATGTCAAGTTGGGGTAAAACGGACGTCTATACGGCGGCACCTCTTTGGGCTCTATCATACGTAAATAGAAAACCAGTTCTAACGAATATGGGTCCAGCGGACTCAGCAGGTAGTAATGATTTATTTGAAAATACTGCAGCAAATGATATTATAACAGGTATCACTGTTGGTTTATTTAACTATGCTTCTAGCGAAACACAATCAGGTAAAATTGCTCATACTGGTTGGGTATTAAAGAAAACTGGTTCAGGTGGAAGAGCAAATAGAGATCAATACGAGACACTTGTTTGCTTAACAAGTAATTCATAATATATTTGTTTTTAGGGCGGTCTTTATAGACCGCTCTAGTGTATAAATAATAATAAGTGATCTAGGTATTACCTAGAGTAGCATTCCCGAAAGGGTTTAAAGGAGATAAAATGGCAGATAAAAAAATCACGGCGCTGACCGATTTAGGTACAGCATTAGCAAGTGCCGATCTATTTCACGTAGTAGATGACCCATCAGGCACACCAATTAATAAAAAAATATCAGCAGAAAATGTTTTTAATAATATACCATCTTGGTTAGGATTAAAACAAACTGTTCAATCAATTACAGCTGACGGTTCAACAACAACAGCAGTAAATGTAACAACAGCAATTACAGCTATCAACGCTACTTCAGCAACACATTCTTGTGGTTTAGCAGATGGTTCTGATGGTCAAATTAAAACAATATTAGATGTGTCAACATCTGGTACAAACGCTATAACTATTACGCCTACTAACTTAGCAGGATATACAACAATAACTTTAAATGCACCAGGAGAAACAGTTACCTGTTTATTTAAAAGTTCTAAGTGGTATATCATTGGTGGTCAAGGTTACGTAGCAGCATAATTAATTGGAGAATATAATGGCTATTGATGAAAAAACATTATTATCTGAAAGAGAAGTATTAAAAAAAGATTTTGATACACTTTCAGATAGAATAAGACAAGTTGAAAAAGATTTAGGCACTATGAAAGGCAATTTAAATGCAGTGTATGGTGCGATTCAACAAGTCGATAAACTAATTGTTCTATCTAATAAAACTGGTAATAAAATGCCAGAAGAAAAAGAAAGAGCGTTAAATATGGCAACAAGTTAATGAAACGATTTAAGTCTTTTGTTAGCGATGAAGATTTAAAGGATTTTGAAGAGGATATAATGACAGAAACACCACCGGATACCGCCGGCGCTATGGCGAGATATAAGGAGGGAAAGGCTGGTTTTACTGACATATCACACTTGAAGGCCAAAGGTCTGATACCTCGTGCCGATGGTACGAAGAAAAAATCAGACAAATACAAATAAAGGGAAAAATGAAAACATTTAAACAACATATAAAAGAAGGTCACTATGCAGGTGATGCTCAGGGTGTTGGAACAGCAAGTCAAAACTCTGTTGAAGACAGTAGAATTGGCGCTCACAATATACAAGACCCTGCTGTGTTGAAAAAAGTAAATGCTGCTATCGGTGCAATTGCTGATAGAGAACATATCAATCCAGAACACGCAGTAAATCAACTAAAGGAAAAACTGAGTAGAATTGGATTATCTTTTGACAACGTAGTTTTAGAAGGAGACAAAGGGACTATAGCTGTTGCATTAAAACAGTTTGGTGGTCGTTTTGGAAAAGACCTTGATACAAAACCTGAAGATGTAATAAATGATGATGGTATAAGTCACAGAAAAGAAGGTGGCTTAAAACTTGAAATTAGTTATGAAAAAATAAGTAACAATACATCAAAGGTTTACGCTAAGCTTATATAAGTTTAGCAATGTTTAAACAGATTACCAAAGAAAATTGGTTGTTGTTTGCTCAACACAATTACGACAATCCAACTTTGGAAAAACAAAAGGAGTTTTACGAAGACCTAAAAAGATTTAAGTATCTTAAAAGATTGTTTCGTAAATATCTTTTTACAGGTGAATTAAATATACGATTAGTGATAAATCACATAATTGTTTTACAAAATGTTTTTGGAGTAGATGCGGCAGTGACACTTTTACTATTTAAAATAGATACAAAGTTTTGGCCTGCATTAAAATCTGTTTTAGATTATTTAAATTTTTTATATCCACACGAGTTACAAGAAGTGTATAGTGATAAAAAAATAGAAAAGATGTTAAAGGAACTATAATGGCCAGTCCACTAATTGATTTATTAATTACGTATAGAGTTGTAAAATTACTTGTTACGCCTTTTGAAAAACAAGAAGCTTTTGCAAAAGGCATTATAGATAAAAACGGTAAGGTGTTAAAAAAGGCCTCACAATTAAAAACACAAGCTGAAAAAGATTCTTATACGATATTACACAGATTTATCTTTAATCTAAAAAGAATATTAGGTAAAGTAGGATTAGGCGGCTCCATTGCATCGTTTGGTGTGGCCCTGGCATTATTATTAAAAGAAAATAAAGATATGGAAAAATATAAATCTTTAATAGAAAGCACCGTAATACAATATTTAAAAGACACAAATAGATATGAACAAATGATTAATGAAGTAAGAGTCATAAAAGAAACAAACGAGAAACCATATATGACTTGTTTTGGTATTGATATATATGAAAAAGATGGAAGGTTATATTCAGAGTATGAAAAAGTTTAAAAATTTTGTAAAAGATTTTAAAAAAGAAGACGCACCTGCAAATGCAGTAGGTACGGGTGTAAATGTATCTCTACCACCGGCGGTTGAACCTGGTATTCTACCTAAAAAGAAAAAGAAAAAGGGTGTAGTAATGGGAATGATAAGTAGAAAGATACAAGAAAATGATGACAATAATAATATCATACTAAAACAAATACTTGATGGTATTGACAAAGTAGATGTTGCGATTGATACACAACATCAAAAAAAAGAAAATATAGAATTTATAGAAGCCAAGTATAAAAAGTCCTTTAAAGAAAAATATCACATTAACAATGTCAGAAAAAAAAACATTTAAATCTTTTAAAGAGTTTGCAAAAGATTATTTAAAAGAGTATGATGACGCTTACTTTGCGGGCACTGGTGGTTTCTCAATAGGAAGTTTAGACGCACTTAAACCTGTGGCAGATTTAGGACCAACAGATAGACCTCCAAACAATCAAGGAACTGGTTATTCACGTGGAACAACTGCGGTAATGCCTCAGGATATACCACGAAAAAAGAAAAAACAAAAAGATGAAAAAGAAGAAGATACTGATAGAGTGCCTAGAAAACCAGGTCAACCTGCAGGTTCTTCAAAACATAGTGATTTATATACAGACGAAAATCCAAAAGGCACAATTCACGGTTTAGGTTTTGTAGATGCCGCAACTGCTAAAGCATCTGTAAAGAAGATTGAAAACTCTGGACGGTCACACGCACATAAGATACAAGCAGCGATAGCAATGAGTCAAAGAGCAAAAGTGGCCTCTGAACGTGCAAAAGACGAAGAAACACGTAAAAGATTAAAAGCTGCACACGAGATTTATCAATCCTACATTGATAAAAACAAGAAAAGTGAATAACGTTAAATTATAAATATAACAATAGGAGGGAAAAATATGATAAAAATAATAACTCTCATTTTAATTGGAATAATCATTGGTTGGTATTTACCAAAACCAGCGATTGTAGATACTTTAAAAGATAAAGTTGTAGAAACAATTAAAAATTTAAAAGATAAAATTAAAGGTATTTTTATAAAATAATTTTATGCTAAGTCTATTAGGTTCATTATTAGGTTTCGGTACTTCATTTGTACCGGCTGTTTTCAATCACTTTAAAGAAAAGTCTGAAAGAGAACACGAATTAAAAAAGATGGAACTACAGGCTCAATTAATTGAAAAAAATATATCTTTAGACATAAAAAAATTACAAGCACAGGCTGATGTAGAAGAAACAAAAGGTCTTTATGAACACGATGCCTCATTAAAAGGCGGTTCATTTGTAGATACAATGCGAGCTTCTGTAAGGCCTGTGATTACATATACGTTTTTTGGCCTTTTTGTTGCAATAAAAGGCTGTGCTTTAATCTCATTACTAGGTCAAGGAAAATTACTAATTGAAGCACTACCTTTACTATGGGACCAAGAAACATCTGCGTTATTTGCTGCTGTTGTATCTTTTTGGTTCGGTGGTAGAGCACTCGATAAGTTAAGCAAAAAAAAATAATCACTAACTAACTGTAAGGAGTTAAATGTATTACATAATTGCGTTTACAATTATTATTGCTATATGTACCTATATAATACTTTTTAATGAGTAAAAAAAGACAAAAAATATTTAAATTATTTGTGGTATTAGTTTTTATTATCAGTTTATTAGCAGGTGCTCGTTATGCAAATGGTGTTGAATTATCAAATAAAATAAATATAACACAGCAACAAATATACAAAGACGTATTGTCGGCGTACACTAGTAATTAAATTATTGCTGTTTAAAAAACGTCTCTTTAAGAGATAGAAAAATATGGCAGAAAACGGTACAACAGATTTAAAGGTTCAAATAGAAGGTCTAAAAAAAGACATTCAAAATGTAAATAGTATCAATGCACGGTTAGATACCGCCATTGATAAACTTACAGATGTCTCGTCATCAATTAAATCTATGTTGGCCGTGCACGAAGAAAAGATACAACAATCAGAAAAAACTGACGAAGTAATATTTGAAAAAATAAAAGATCGTGCAGATGAGATAGATAGTGTGTATAGAGAACTACAGAGAGAAATTAATCAAGTTGAAAGAAGATTACTTATAGAAATAAAGGCTTTAAGAAACGATATAGGTAGTAGAGTTACAATGCTTGAAAAATTAAAATGGGTATTATTTGGTGCCGCTATAGTTGTAGTTGCCATACTTACAAAAGATGTTAGTAAATTATTAAGTTTATTTTAGGTTGACTTTTTAAATTAATTGTGGTATATTAGATGATGTGTTATGTCGTCTTATATTGATTTAAAATACATTAATATTGTATCGTCCAGACTAAAGTTATTTAAAAGAAAAAATGATTTTTTGTTTAACTTTAGATGTCCTCATTGTGGTGACTCTAAAAAAAGTCGTACAAAGGCAAGAGGTTTTTTATATCGTGTAAAGAACGATATGTTTTTTAAATGTCACAATTGTGGCATGGGACAAAATTTAAATAATTTTTTAAAGTTTTTAGATCCTCATCTTCATAATCAATATATTATGGAAAGATACAAAGGATCAACGCCTGCGACACCGAAACCAAAGTTTGACATCAAGCCACCACATTTTAGTGAGGGATATACACAACTATTAGCAGATTGGATAGAACAGTTATCCACAATTGAAGAATTACCAGATAATCACCCAGCAAAAAAATATGTTATAAAAAGAAAAATACCAGAAAAATATTTTGATATATTATACTACACAAATGAATTTATGGTGACAGTAAATAAATGTTATAAAGATACCTATAAAGATTTAACAAAAGACCATCCAAGACTAATTATACCTTTTTACGATACAATAGGAAACATATTTGCTTTTCAAGGTAGAGCATTCTTTAATGAACAACCAAAATATCTTACAATTAAATTAGATGAAACAAAACAAAAGATATATGGTTTAGAAAGAGTAAATTTTCAAAAACATATTTACATTACAGAGGGTCCAATTGATAGTTTGTTTATAGACAACTGTCTTGCCGCTGCGGGTGCAGACCTTTTTATAAAAAATGTAAATTCAAAAAATATTACATATATTTTTGATAACGAACCAAGAAATGTTGAGATAGTAAAACGTATGTATAAAGTGTTAGAAAAAAATTATAATATTTTTATTTGGCCCAAGTCACTACAATCTAAAGATGTAAACGATTTGGCGATGTCAGGATTGACAGTTTTAGAAATTCAAGGTATTATAAGTAACAATACACACACAGGACTTTCCGCCCTCAATGAATTAAACAATTGGAAGAAGTGTAAGATATGACAACAGAAAAAATATTTGTTATTAAACGAGGCGAAAGAGATAAAGAATCTCTCAATATAGAAAAAATACACCAGATGGTTGAGTTTGCCTGCGAAGACATATCAGGCGTATCTGCTTCACTTGTAGAAATGAAAAGTGGTTTACAATTCTATGATGGCATTTCTACAAACGAGATACAACAGATACTCATAAAATCTGCGGCAGATCTGATATCACTTGAAACACCTAACTATCAATATGTTGCGGCAAGATTATTATTGTTTAGTTTAAGAAAAGGAATATTTCATAAACTATGGGATCACCCACATTTATATGATCATACAAAAAAATGTGTTGAACGAGGTGTGTATGATAAAAATATTTTAACTTGGTACGATAAGTCAGAGTTTGATCGTATGAACTTATGGTTAGATCATACAAGAGATTACAATTTTACCTACGCAGGATTAAGACAAGTTATAGATAAGTATTTGGTACAAGATCGTAGCACGGGTAACATATTTGAGACACCTCAGTTTATGTATATGTTAATTTCTGCAACCATCTTTGCAAATTATCCAAAAGAAAAGAGAATGACTTATGTTAAAAAATATTATGACTCGATTTCGAGGTTTAAAATCAATATTCCCACTCCTGTTATGGCGGGTGTTAGGACTCCTATTAGGCAGTACGCTAGTTGTGTTCTTGTTGATATTGATGACACTCTTCCTTCTATCTTTAGTGGGGATATGGCTATTGGCCGTTATATTGCTCAAAGGGCTGGTATCGGTATCAACGCTGGCCGTATAAGAGGTATCAATTCACGTATTAGAGGCGGCGAGGTACAACACACAGGTGTAATACCTTTTTTAAAAAAATTTGAAGCGACTGTAAAGTGTTGTACACAAAACGGTGTAAGAGGTGGGTGTGCGACAGTACATTTTCCAATATGGCACCAAGAAATAGAAGACATATTAGTTTTAAAAAATAATAAAGGTACAGAAGATAATAGAGTTAGAAGATTAGATTATTCCATACAAATATCAAAATTGTTTTACCAAAGATTTTTAGATGACGAGTATATAACTTTATTTTCACCAAACGATGCACCAGAATTATATAATGCGTGGGGCACAGAAAAATTTGATGAGTTATATGAGGCGTGTGAAAAGAAAACGTCAATTAAAAAGAAAAAGATATCTGCTCAAACTTTATTTCAAAGTATGTTAAAGGAAAGAGCAGAGACCGGTCGTATATATGTTATGAATATAGATCATAGTAATACGCATTCATCTTTTAAAGATACAATTACAATGTCCAATTTATGCCAAGAGATTACTTTACCTACAAAACCAATACAACATATTGATGGTGAAGGAGAAATTGCTTTATGCATATTGTCTGCAATTAATTTAGGTACGTTAAAAGATTTTGATGAATTAGAACTATTGTGTGATTTATCTGTACGAGCGTTAGATGAAATTATAGAGCATCAACAATATCCTGTAAAGGCAGCAGAAATATCTACAAAGGCAAGAAGAAGTTTAGGTATAGGTTATATAGGACTTGCTCACTATTTGGCAAGAAATAAAGTAATGTATTCAGAAAAGGCGGCTTGGAAATTAGTTGATGAATTAACAGAGGCGTTTCAATATAATTTATTAAAATCAAGTTTACAATTAGCAAAAGAAAAAGGTAAATGTAAATACTTTAATCGTACAAAATATTCTGACGGTATCTTACCAATTGATACTTATAAAAAAGACGTAGATGAGATAGTTACAAGAAAACTATCATACAATTGGGAGAAATTACGTAAGGAAATTGTTGAGCATGGCCTACGACATAGCACACTCTCTGCTCAAATGCCGTCAGAATCGTCAAGTGTTGTTTCAAACGAGACAAATGGTATTGAACCTCCACGAGACTATATGTCAATTAAAAAATCTAAAAAGGGTCCACTAAAACAAATTGTACCTAATTATAATCAATTAAAAAACTTTTATACTTTGTTATGGGATATGAAATCAAATGATGGTTATATTAATATTGTTGCAGTTATGCAAAAGTATTTTGATCAGGCAATTAGTGGTAATTGGTCTTATAATCCTGAAAATTATGAGAGTAAACAAACACCAATGTCAGAAATGATAAAAGACTTGTTGACAACGTATAAGTATGGATGGAAAACATCTTACTATCAAAACACTTATGATGGTAAGAAAGACGAAGATGAACCGGCGCATCCTCTTGGTTTTAACGATAACGTGCCAGAAAATAAAACAAATGATTCAGCAGAAAACTGTGAGTCGTGTACTATATAATGGAGTAATTTATGAGTAGATCAGTATTTAATAAATCAAAAGGTTTAGACTTTACAAAAGCAAATATGTTTTTTGGTGAAGATCTTGCCGTTCAACGATATGATACATTTAAGTATCCTATATTTGATAAACTTACACAACAACAACTTGGTTTTTTTTGGAGACCAGAAGAGGTATCTTTACAAAAAGATCGAAGTGACTATCAGGAATTAAGACCTGAACAAAAAAATATATTTACATCTAATTTAAAATATCAAACAATGTTAGATAGTGTGCAAGGTCGTGGTCCGTGTTTGGCATTCTTACCGTTTTGTTCTTTACCAGAGTTAGAGGGTTGTATTGTAACTTGGGACTTTATGGAAACAATACATAGTCGTTCATACACATATATTATAAAAAATTTATATGCGAATCCTTCAGATGTATTTGATACAATTATAGAGGATAAAAAGATTGAGGAAAGAGCAGATACAATTACAAAAACTTACGACGATTTAATTGAACTTGGTTACAAATATCATCTTACACCAGAAAAGATAGATGAGTACGAATTAAAGAAAAGATTATGGAGGGCTCTAATAACTGTAAACATACTAGAGGGTTTAAGATTTTATGTATCGTTTGCTTGTAGCTTTGCCTTTGGTGAGTTAAAACTACTAGAGGGTTCAGCAAAGATAATATCGTTTATCGCAAGAGATGAAAGTCAACACCTTGCAGTATCACAAAGAATTATTAATAACTATCGTGAGGTTGAAAACGATAAGACTATGTTAAAAATAATTAAAGATACTGAAAAAGAAACTTACAAGATGTATGATGACGCAGTAAATTCAGAAAAGCAGTGGGCAACATATCTTTTTAAACAAGGTTCAATGATAGGTCTATCTGAAAAATTATTACACCAATTTGTAGAGTATACCGCAAATAGAAGAATGAAGGCCATAGGTTTAGAACCTAGATACGATACAAAGATTAATCCTCTGCCTTGGATTGACCATTGGTTAAATAGTAAGTCTATGCAAAATGCACCACAAGAGACAGAAATAGAAAGTTATATTATTGGTGGTGTGCAACAAGATGTTAAAAAAGATCAATTTAAAAAATTCAAATTGTAATGTTAGTTAAGACTCAAAAAACTTGTCCTCACTGTGAAACTAAATATACATTGATGTGGGATAGTGAAAAATACGATATGACACCAGTATCGTGTCCATTTTGTAACCACGAGATAGATGAGGAAAGTAATGAGTCAAATGACGATAATTGGGATTGATTATAGTTTAAATTCTCCAGCAGTTTGTGTCAGTACAGGTGATTTTATTTTTAACAAATGTAAATTTTATTACTTAACAAGTAAAAAAAAACATATAGGATATATGTCATCAAATGTAGAAGGTATTGAACATATAGAATATAATAATCCTATACAACGATTTGAAAACCTTTCTAACTTTATACTAGACATTGTAAAAAAATATACATCACCAAAAATATTTTTAGAAGGTTATTCTTATGGCAGTAAAGGTCAAGCCATATTTCAAATTGCTGAAAACGGTGGTATTTTAAAATATAGATTAAAAAATTATGATTGTACTATATTAGTACCTAGTGTTGTAAAAAAATTTGCAACAGGTAAAGGTAATGCTGATAAACAAAAAATGTATGAACAATTTTCAAATGACACTAAAACAAATTTAATACAAATGTTTGATATACCT
>Ga0172375_10013561_pt1 | contig 10096 bp, 6 predicted proteins | sample LakKiv1m_FD_114537 | JGI IMG/M metagenome (GOLD analysis project Ga0172375, IMG submission 114537) | Freshwater microbial communities from Kabuno Bay, South-Kivu, Congo - kab_092012_11.1m | ecosystem: Environmental > Aquatic > Freshwater > Lake | place: Democratic Republic of the Congo...
AGCCTTTCCCGGGTAACCCGGGCTGCAATTCAACGCGAAACAGTGAATCTCAGCGCCCTGGCCCGCACCATCGCCGATCGACTGAAAGAAACCGAGCCGGGACGGAAAGTTGAGTTCGTTATCCAGGAAGGATTGACTACCAGAGGCGACCCCCGGCTTTTGGAGATCGCCTTGACCAATCTCCTGGAGAACGCCTGGAAGTTTACCTCCAAGCGCCCTGAAGCGCGGATTGAATTCGGGGCAGAGCAAGAAAACGGCAGGCCAGTTTTTTATATTCGTGACAATGGGGCGGGTTTTGACATGGCCCATGCCCAAAAGTTATTCGGAGCCTTCCAGCGTCTCCACAAGATCACTGAATTCCCCGGCACCGGTATCGGCCTGGCTACGGTGCAACGCATTCTGAACCGGCATGGTGGTCGCATCCGGGCTGAAGCCATAGTGGACCAAGGGGCCACGTTTCACTTTACGGTGGAGGAAGAGCCATGAAGAACAAGATTATTTTGCTGGTTGAGGATAATCCCAGCGACGTCGGCCTGACCAGGCGAGCTTTTGAGAAATACTACATTTCCAACGAACTGGTGGTAGCCGAGGATGGGCAGGAAGCCCTGGACTATCTCTTCGGAATGGGGATTTATGCCGACCGGGACATTACGATTCTACCGGCGCTGGTGTTGCTGGACTTGAAGCTCCCAAGGCTGGACGGCCTGGAAGTCCTGAGGCGAATCAGAGGCCACCCCGAAACTAGGCGGCTGCCGGTGGTGATCCTCACCACCTCCAGGGAAGAAGAGGACATCGCAGAAAGTTATGACCTGGGCGCCAACAGTTACATTCGCAAGCCCGTGAATTTCCAGCAATTCGCCGAGGCTTTGCGGCAATTAGGCTTGTATTGGCTGGTGCTGAACGAGCCCCCGCCAGCAACGTGAGGTATCCATGAGCACGAAACTCCGGGTTTTGATCGTCGAGGACTCCGAAAGCGATGCTGGACTCATGGCCCGGCGCCTGGAAAAAGCCGGCTACTATCCGGCCTATCAGCGGGTGGAGACGGCCGAGGAAATGCAAACGGCCTTGACGCAGCAGGAATGGGACCTGATTGTTGCAGATTACAACTTGCCGACGTTTTCCGGTCCGGCAGCCTTAGAGATATTTAAAAAGAGCGATCTTGATATTCCCTTTATCGTGGTATCCGCCGCCATTGGCGAAGATCGGGCTGTAGCCATGATGAAGGCCGGGGCCCACGATTACGTCATGAAGGACAACCTGGCCCGCCTGGTTCCGGCAGTGGAGCGGGAGTTACGGGAGGCGGAAGGGCGGCGGCAACGGCGGCGAGCCGAGTATGAACTGGTTAAAAGTGAGGCCACCCTCAGGACGGTCCTTAAAGGGTCTTCTTCCGGCATCGGCCTGGTGGTCCATCGTGTATTCCAGTGGGTAAATGACCAACTTCTGCACCTGACGGGATACAGCCGCGAAGAGCTCATCGGCCAAAAATCCCGGATGCTCTATTTCAGCGAAGCAGAGTACAAGCGGGTTGGGCACGTCACCGGCACCCAGATTCAGGCAAACGGTTGGGCTGAAGTTGAGACCCAATGGCGGCGAAAAGACGGCAGCCTCATGGAGATTTATGTAAATACCTCATCCGTGGAGTCCGGCAACCCCTCCGCCGGCGTGGTCTTCACGGCTATGGATATTACTGAACGCAAACGAGCCGAGAAAGAACTTCAGCAAGGGAACAACAATACCGCTTGCTGGTAAACAATATTCCCGGCATTGTCTTTAAAGGTTATGCCGATTATACGGTGGAATTTTTTGACAACAAGATTGAAACGTTTACCGGCTATCCAAAGGAAGAGTTCAACGACAAAAGGCTCAAGTGGTCAAAACTGATCATTCCCCAAGACTTGCAGGATGCCAGAGGAATATTCCATCAGGCCCTCAAGGGTGATCGGAACTATATCCGGGAATACCGCATTAAAAAGCAGGGAGGGGAGATAGTCTGGATTCAGGAGAGAGGCCAGATTGTTGAGGGTCCAGATGGGAAAATTGATCATATCAGTGGGATATTTTTCGATATCACCTTATCCAGGCGTATGCAAACGGAGAGGGATCACTTATTCGATCTTTCCCTCGATATGCTGTGCATTGCCGGGTTCGACGGTTATTTCAAGCAACTCAATCCTGCCTGGATCAAGACCTTGGGATGGAGCAAACCGGAGTTGCTGAGCAAGCCCTGGCTGGAATTTGTTCATCCAGAGGATCGGGATGCAACCATAGCCGTTGGTAAGCAATTGATATTCGGAAAGCCGATATTTTCCTTTGAGAATCGGTACCTCTGCCGAGACGGATCTTATCACTGGCTCTCCTGGAACACCATTCCGTTGCTCCAGGAAGGTCTGATCTTTGGAGTGGCCAGGGACGTCACCGCACATAAGCAGGCAGAGAAGGAACTGAAGCTCAAGGAAAAACTTCTGGATAGCGCCAGTGACTCCATCTTCCTCCATGACCTGGAAGGAAATCTGCTCTATGTGAATGAGGCGGCCTATATCACCCGGTGGTACGGGAAAGAGGAGATTCTAAAGCTGGGGGCTTGGTCGCTGGCCACCCCTGAGGCTGCGGTTCACCAGGACAGCATCCTGAAAGAGTTGTGGGGCAACGGTGAATTGATCTTTGAATCCGAGCACCGACGAAAAGACGGCTCGGTCATACCGGTGGAGATTGTCGCCAGGGTCCTGTCGGTAGAGGACCGTGAATTGATCCTCAGCGAAGTCCGGGATATTACTGAACGCAAGCGAGCCGAAGTTGCGCTCCGGTGTGCGGCCCAAAAGTGGCGTACCACCTTTGACGCCATCGGTGACGCCATCTGTCTGGTGGATCGGGATCTCAAGATTACCCAGTGCAATCAGGCCATGTTAAACTTGTCGGGTCTGTCGTTCCCGGAGATCATCGGCGGAACTTGTTGTATTCCTTTCCGGAATTTGACAGAACCTGCCAAAGACTGTCCATGTCTCCACATGAAAACAAGCCGCCGGCGTGAGACTTTGACTTTTTCAATGGGAGGCCGTTGGCTGTACGCCGTGGGGGACCCCATTGTGGATGAGATGGGTGAGTTCGCAGGAGGGGCTTATATAATTTCTGACATTACCACAGCCAAACAAAATGAAGAGGCCCTGCGGCGGACGCGGGATTACCTCGAAAACCTAATCAATTATGCCAATGCCCCCATCATCGTTTGGGATCCATCCTTTAAAATATCTCAGTTCAATCGTGCCTTTGAGCATCTTACGGGTTATGAGGCCAATGAGGTTACCGGCCAGCAGTTGAACCTGCTCTTTCCGGAAGCCAGCCGCGAGGAATCACTTAATAAGATAGCTGGGACTTTGAGTGGCGAGCGCTGGGATTCGGTAGAAATACCCATTCTCTGTAAAAGCGGCGACATCCGCATTGCCCTCTGGAACTCGGCAAACATCTATGCTGAGGACGGCACCACCCTGATTGCCACCATTGCTCAGGGACAAGATATCACTGACCGCAAGCGGGCTGAGGCCGAGGTTCTTTTAGGCAGAGATAAATTGCATGCGGCCCTGCAAGGAACCGTAATCGCTTTAGCCTCCACTGTGGAAACCAGAGACCCATATACCTCCGGCCATCAACGGCGGGTGGCTCAACTCTCCTGCGCCATAGCCCGGGAACTGGGGTGGCCAAAGGAGCGGATTGAGGGCTTGCAGGTCATGAGCTTTCTTCATGATCTGGGCAAAATTGCGGTGCCCGCCGAGATCCTCAGTCGGCCAGGCAAATTGAGTATGATAGAGTTCAGTTTGATTAAATCTCACCCCCAAGTGGGTTATGACATTTTAAAGGATATTGCGTTTCCTTGGCCGGTAGCCCAGGCGGTGCTCCAACATCATGAAAGGCTGGATGGTTCGGGGTATCCCCAAGGATTGACAGACCCGGATATTATGCCGGAAGCCCGTATCCTGGCAGTGGTGGATGTGGTGGAGGCCATGGCTTCCCACCGGCCTTATCGGCCAGCCTTGGGGGTTGATAAGGCCCTGGAGGAGATTATTAAGAATCAGGGCAAGCTTTATGATCCCCAGATTGTTGAGGTTTGTGTGAACCTCTTGAAAGAGGATGGGTTTGCCTTCGACTAATCGCGTATCGGGGGAAGTTCTTAATCTTGTGCTTCTAGCGAAGAAGAATCAAAAGAGGTCGCAGTGGTATGAAGATAAGCATGCGCATGTTTTTGGTAATCTCTACCGGGTATCTCATAGTAGCCGCAACCGTGGTGGTCATGATCAACTATCAGATGCGGCAGCAGGCCTTGTTTGAGGCTGAATCCAAGGCACGCCTGATTCTGGATCACAACCTGGCCACACATACGTATTTTTCTCAACAACTCAAGCCGAAGCTATTTGACTGGAGTAAGAGCTTCCGTTCTCCCGACTATTTTGAGCCCACCTGGATGTCCTCCACTTACGCCGTCCGGGAGATTGAAAAATATTTCAAGACGCTGAGTCCCTGGAATTATTATTACAAGGAATGCGCCATTAATGCCAGGAGTCCTGAAAATGAGGCTGACCCCTATGAACAGTCCTTCCTGGAAGAACTCGCCAAGCACCCGAAACTTGAGCTGCAGTCTGCCGTCCGTCAATTAAATGGCAAACCCTATTTTGTGACCCTGCGCCGTGGAGAAGATATGGAGGCTTCCTGCCTCCGGTGCCATTCCACTCCCGAAAAAGCTCCTTTAGGTTTGTTGGAAATATATGGGGACCAGCGCAGTTTTCATCGCCACGTGGGAGATATAGTGCAGGCGATTTCTATCCGCATCCCCATAGAGGAGGCCTTCGCCGCAGCCAACCGCTTCTCTCTCCGTCTTTCCGGGTTTTTTCTTCTGGTTCTGTTTGGTCTGTTCGTGTTCCAGTTGATTCTCAGTCGGCGCTGGGTATTTGATCCTCTGGCGGCAATCCGGGACAAAGCCCGGCAAATTGCCATTGCTCCTGAGCACCTTGGAGAGACTATCCCTATCCCTAAAGGCAAAGAATTGCGGGAAATGGCTACGGCTTTTAATACCTTATCACTCAGCTTACACGAAAATGCCCTGGCCCTGCAAAAGACCTCCGATTCCTTACGCGAATCGTTAAGTCAAACAGTTTTAGCCTTGACTGCTACTAACGAAATTCGAGACCCTTATACCACGGCGCATCAAAAGAGAGTAGCGCAACTGGCCGGAGCAATAGCCCAAGAGATGGGGTTTTCTGCGGATAGGGTGGAGGGGATGCGAATCATTGGGCTTCTGCACGATGTCGGCATGATGCTCGTGCCGCTTGAGGTGCTCAGCAAGCCGGTAAAATTAGGCGAATTTGAGCTTGCCATGATCCAAGAGCATGCGAGTGCAGGTTATGAAATAGTGAAAGGTATAGCTTTCCCCTGGCCCGTAGCGCAGGCCATTCTTCAGCACCATGAACGATTGGATGGTTCAGGATATCCTGCGGGGCTCTCCGGCCAAGACATTATCCAGGAAGCCAGGATTTTAATGGTAGCCGATGTAGTTGATTCCATAGCTTCCGATAAGCCGTATCGTTCTGGCTCAGGGATAGACGAGGCCCTAAAAGAAATCAAGGAGAAAGAGGGGGTTCTCTATGATCCCGAGGTGGTGGAGGCATGTATCAGGCTTTTTGCCAATAAAGATTTTACCTTCTCATAGTTAATCCGTCTCACTGGAAAAATATGCTATGGAGGGTAAAGCCGATGATTTACGAGCCTAAAACTAATCTTATCATTACTGCGGTCCACCCTGCCGGAGAAGAAGACCGACCTCGGAATGGCAAATTTCGGATTAAGTCCTACACCTGGATTCTGATAACGGCCTGGACCCTGATCATAGTAATTTCACTTGGATGGAATAGTTATCAAGAACAACAGGAAATTCAGGCCACGGCCCTGGCGGTCGCCCGGATCAATTTTGAAAAAGACGTCCTTTTTCGTCGCTGGGCCACCATCCATGGCGGGGTGTACGTCCCATCGACGCCGGCGACGCCCCCCAACCCCTACCTTGCAGACATTCCCGAACGGGACCTGACCACGCCATCGGGGCGGCATTTGACTCTCATGAACCCGGCTTACATGACCAGGCAGATTTATGCTCTTAGCCAGAAAGAAACGGCTATCAGGGGGCATATCACCAGTCTCAAGCCGTTGCGTCCGGAGAACCAGGCTGACCCCTGGGAAACCCAGGCCCTAAAATCCTTTGAGCAGGGGAAAACCGAGGTTTTCAGTATAGAAGACTACGAAGGACAGCCTTATCTGCGACTTATGCGTCCATTTAAGACCGAAAAAGGCTGTTTGAAATGCCATGCCCGGCAGGGATACCGGGAAGGGGACATTCGGGGAGGAGTGAGTATCTCAATCCCGCTGGCCACCTTGTATGGCGTTCAAAAAAGAACACTGTTCAACATCTTGTTGGGACACGGATTGTTATGGCTGGTGGGGTTGGTGGGAATTGGCTTAGGGAGGCGGCGTCTGTTATCCGCTTGGAAGGAGCAGGAGCGCCTTACGGGAGACTTAAGCCAGAGTAACCAAGAACTCCAGAACTTGGTAAAGGAGTATGGCCGCCTTAATCAAGAAATTTCTCTGGTAAGTGAACTGGCTGACCAGCTCCACGCCTGCTTGAATCTAGAGGAAGCCCGTCAGATCGTCAACCGCATGGCGCCTCGTTTATTTCCGGAACAATCAGGGACACTGTTTCTGCTCAACGCCTCCCGTAATATTCTTGAAATGATGGCAAGTTGGGGGGAACATCCGCCGGATCAGCTGATCATGGATCCCCAGAGTTGCTGGGCCTTGCGAAGAGGACGTCCCTATCTCATGCAGGATCCTGACCATGATCTGATTTGCGAGCACTTATCTCCACCCATAGCTGGGGGATATTATTGCGTTCCCCTGGTAGCTCAGGGAGAAACGCTGGGGGTCCTAAACCTGCGGGTGATGGCTCCGACCCCTGAGAGTATTGCCCATCCGACTATATCCGAGTCCTGTCAGTCCCTGGCTATCACGGTAGCGGAGCATCTCGCCCTGTCCCTGGGAAGCTTGAAGCTTCAGGAAGCCCTACGCCATCAGGCCATCCGGGACCCCCTCACCGGGCTATTCAACCGCCGCTTTATGTTGGAAACCCTGGAGCGGGAACTTTACCGGATGCAGCGCAAAGAGTCCTCGCTCTGCGTCATCATGATAGATCTGGATCATTTTAGGCGTTTTAACGAAACCTTTGGTCATGCCTCGGGAGATGCCGTGCTGAGCGCCTTTGGGCGGATGGTGCTATCTCATGTGCGCAAAGAGGATGTGGCTTGCCGCTATGGTGGCGAAGAGTTTACCGTGATCCTGCCAGAAACCTCTTTGGAAACCGCAGGTGACCGGGCTGAAGAGTTACGCCTGATAGTCCACGATCTGACGGTGGAACATCTCGGCCAGAATTTGGGAGGGATCACCATCTCTCTGGGAGTAGCAGTTTATCCCCAAAACGGGGAGGATCCGGAAGCCCTATTACGAGCCGCCGATGAAGCCCTCTATAAGGCCAAACGCGCAGGCCGGGACCGGGTGGTAGTGGCGGAGAGAGGAGTAACAAATTAATTTGATCTGGAAAGCAAAATGAGATAACGGTCATGCCAGGTTGCGGTGGGTTATCTGTGCGGCTTGATCACCTTTACAATCCCGGGGTGTCGAATGCCTGAATCCTTACTCATCGGGATGACCTACAATATAGGGCTGCTGCTGGCTTTGGGGCTCATCTATGAAATCATCGTGCTCCGCTGGCACACCACGCAAACACTGTTCTGGCAAGTTCCTTTAGGTCTTATCCTTGGGGTTATAGGCATTACCGTCATGCTGACCCCCTGGGAGTTCACTCCCGGCATTATTTTTGACACACGCTCAATCTTGCTCAGTATAGCCGGGCTTTTCTTCGGAACGGCTCCCACCGCAATGGCCATGGCTATAACTGCTGGGTTTCGCACCTATCTCGGTGGAGAAGGGGCTTTGACCGGCGTCGCCGTCATCCTGGCCTCAGGTTTAATTGGCTTGGCCTGGCGGCATTTTCGAAAGCAATCATTAGCCAAGATGCCCTGGAGCGAGCTCTATCTTTTCGGGCTCGTCGTGCATATCGTAATGCTTTTGTTGATGCTTACGCTGCCAGGGGCCGCTGTCATTGAAGTGCTGACCGCAATCAGCCTACCAGTTTTAGTGGTCTATCCCGTGGGGACAGCTATGCTGGGAGCGTTGATGGTTAATCTCCTGAGGAGCGAGCAGACCGAGGAGGCCCTTAAGGCGAGCGAGGAGCGCTTCCGACTCTTGTTTAACAGCAGCAACGACGCTATTTATGTCTTTCCCTTGGAAGAGCACAACGAGCCAGGCAACTTTGTCGAGGTAAACGACATGGCTTGCAAGCGCCTGGGCTATACCCGGGAGGAGTTGCTCACCCTATCGCCCGCAAAGATCAACACCGAAAAAAATCGAGGCCTGATAACAGCTATTATGCGGCGCCTCAAACAGGAGGGTCAGGTCTTGGTGGAAACCTGCCACCTTCACCGGGACGGACGGGTTATTCCGGTAGAAATTAACGCCAGGTTATTCAACTTTAACGGCAGACCATCCGTACTTTCCATCGTCCGGGATATTACCGAGCGCAAGCGGGCCGAGGAAGATCTGCGGGAGGCCGTTTTGCGGCAAGATGCGGCTGTGAGGGCGGGAAATGTCGGCCTTTGGGATTGGAATCTCGAAACCAATCGGGTTCATTATTCCACCGAGTGGAAAACGCAGATTGGTTATGAAGAGCATGAAATTGGCGATGCCTTCGAGGAATGGCAAAGCCGGGTGCATCCCGACGATCTCGAACCGACTCTTAATCGAATCCGGGAATACATCACCGAAGCCCGCCCGCAATATCAGGTTGAATTCCGGTTTCGTCACAAGGACAACTCATATCATTGGATACTAGCCCAATCGGGTGTAATCTGTGATGAAGCGGGACGACCCATCAGAGTCCTGGGCTCCTATGTGGACATCACCGAATACAAACGGGCCGAGGAGGAGATTATTCGTCAGCATGAAGCACTCCGAGGTCTGGCTGCCCGACTGGCGGAGGTAGAAGAAGCAGAACGCCAGAAGCTGGCCCGGGAACTACATGATCAGGTCTGTCAAAATCTGACCATGCTTTGCCTCGACTTGGAAATTATTAAGGGCAAAGCCTCCCAAGAATCGTTGGATAATCTACTGTCCAGAATCACCGATGTTACCAAGGAGATAGAACACACCAACGAGATCACCAGTACCATCATGGAAGGGTTGCGGCCCACGGTTTTAGACCATTACGGCCTCCTGGGAGGATTGCACCAGCTTGCCAGCAAATTCTCTCAACAGACCGGTATCGCGGTTGATTTTTTGGGAGATGAGTTAACTACCCGACTGGATACCCCTCTGGAATTGGCCCTGTTTCGCATCACTCAGGAGGCCCTGGCCAACGTGGCTAAGCACAGCAAAGCCACCCAGGTAAAGGTGTTTATTGAGGAAAAAGAGGGTGCATTCCGTCTCAACATTGCCGACAACGGTATCGGTTTCAACCAGGAAAAGGTGGTCAGACCCAAAGAAGGTAAAAAATGGGGGCTGATGGTCATGACCGAACGGGCCATAGCCGTTGGGGGACATTGCCTTATCGAATCCCAGCCGGATCAGGGCACCCGCGTGGCAGTGGAGGTGCCTAGATGAATAACTTTCATGTTCTTAGCCATTGTGGTCAGGTTTATCAGTTCAAAAATCTCTGACCACAAAATTACTTGCCACATAAGAAACTCATCGATTTTATTGAGATTTACTTGATACAATTTAAAACTAGCCGAACTATCCAAAAAAGCAGGGGCCGCAGCACTTAGGCCACGACCCCGATACCCGAAACCAGCGAAATACCTTTTAACCTCCTCCACCCGGTAAACTGCTGGTAATTGAAGTAAAGGTGCCAGCGACTTTTGTACCCAGGGCAGTTACAGCCGCCACAATGGCTACTGCGATCAGCCCTACGAGCAGCGCATACTCGATAGCCGAGGCGCCTTCCTCATCC
>Ga0172375_10013563_pt1 | contig 10094 bp, 11 predicted proteins | sample LakKiv1m_FD_114537 | JGI IMG/M metagenome (GOLD analysis project Ga0172375, IMG submission 114537) | Freshwater microbial communities from Kabuno Bay, South-Kivu, Congo - kab_092012_11.1m | ecosystem: Environmental > Aquatic > Freshwater > Lake | place: Democratic Republic of the Congo...
AATATAAAAACATTATTTTTTCCAAAGACAATTAAGTTTCCCAATTCGGAATTTAATAAAAACATAGTCGTAAATGTTTTTTCCAATTCAACCACGTTGTTGGTGGACGGATTAGTCGAGTCAGGTGATGTAATGACTCATATCTGGAAGGTTGGTATAAAAAAACTTCTACCTCGCACATTCAAACCCGCCTCAGTACTTTTGCTGGGATTAGCTGGTGGTTCAAATGCAAAGCTGGCAAACAAATATTTCCCCAAAGCAAAAATCACTGCGGTGGAAATCGATCCGTTTATGGTCGATCTGGGAAAAAAATATTTTTCTCTAGATAAAACAAAAAATCTGGAGATTGTTATTGAAGACGCTTTGGACTACGTAAACAGCATGAAAGATAATATCTTTTTCGATTTAATTATGGTCGATTGTTTTGAAGGGAAATTTATACCAAAAAAATTAGAAAATTTAGATTTTTTTGAGAAATTGAAAAAACACTCCCGCTTTACTTTAATAAACAGGCTTTGGTGGCATGAACACCATCAAACAACTATGAATTTTATTAGATCTCTGTCGAGTAGGTTTTATTTCGTAAAGGCTCATACATACTCAAACGTAATTATTTCTCTCATTTAGCTTTATAATCAAACCGTATGTTCTCAATCTTTGATAATATTCTTAATCCAAACAAAATAGAGATCGATAAAGTTCGTAAAATCGTATCTCAAGTTAATTCTCTTGAAGGAAAAGTTAAGGAGATGAATGACGATGAATTTCGTCCCGAAATTGCTCAAATAAAAGAGCAGCTTCAATCGGATAAAACTCTAAACGATGTTCTTCCTGAAGTTCTGGCACTTACAAGAGAAGCCGCCCTTAGAACCTTGGGCATGCGTCCTTATGACGTCCAGCTCATGGCAAGTATTATCTTCCATCAAGGCCAAGTCGGTGAGCAGAAAACAGGTGAAGGAAAAACTCTTTCCGCAGTTCCCGCCATGGTATTAAATGCACTGACAGGAGAAGGTGCACACTTGGTTACGGTAAATGATTATCTTGCCCGTCGTGACGCCGGCTGGATGGCTCCCGTCTATCATTTTCTTGGACTCACTGTAGGGTGTATTTACTCAGGTCAAGGAGATCTCCCCGCCGCAATTTATGACCCTGAATTTACAGATCCAACCCATACCGACGCACGTCTTCAACATCTCCGTCCTTGTACAAGAGCTGAAGCATATCAGTGCGATATTACTTACGGTACCAATAATGAATTTGGCTTTGATTATCTTCGCGACAACATGGCTCGTTCAAAAGATAATTTAGTCCAAAGAAGTCACCACTTTGCCATTGTCGACGAAGTTGATTCTATCCTTATTGATGAAGCCCGTACTCCTTTAATTATCTCTGCTCCTGATTCGGAAGCCACTGATAAATATGTTCAATTTTCCCAGTTGGTTAGGAGCCTCTCTTCAGACACGGATTATGAAGTAGACGAAAAGCAAAGGACAGCTAATCTTACAGATCATGGTCTTAGAAAACTTGAAAAAACCCTTAACATCGACAATCTTTACCAACAAGATTACAAAACTCTCCATCACCTGGAGCAAGCGTTAAAAGCACAAACTCTCTTTGTAAACGACCGTGATTATGTAGTCAAAGATGACGAGGTAATTATTGTTGATGATCATACCGGCCGTTTAATGTATGGACGTCGCTACTCGGACGGTCTCCATCAAGCTATCGAAGCCAAAGAAGGAGTCAAAATTCAACAAGAAAGCCGCACTCTCGCAACAATTTCATTGCAAAATTATTTCAGACTCTACAAAAAATTAGCCGGAATGACAGGTACCGCCGCTACTGAAGCTGAAGAGTTTAAAAAGATTTATAACCTGGATGTTGTTGTTCTCCCCACAAACAAACCCTGCGTTAGAGATGATTTTGCCGACACTGTATTCAAGACTCAAAGAGCAAAATACTCAGCCATCATCAACGAGGTCATCGAACGCCACGAAAAAGGACAACCAATCCTTATCGGTACAAAATCGATCGAACAAAATGACGTTGTAGGTCAGTATCTTCGTAAGAAAAGAATTCCTCATCAAATACTAAATGCTAAAAATCACGAGAATGAAGCCGCGATTATCTCCGAAGCCGGCAGAATGGGAGCTGTTACTGTAGCTACAAACATTGCTGGTCGTGGTGTCGATATTGTTCTTGGTGGTGATAAAGCCGGTCGCGATATCAAAGAGTGGGAGAAAGAAGCAGAAAACGTAAAAGCCGCCGGTGGTCTACACATTATTGGTGCAGTCCGTCACGAATCTCGTCGTATTGATAACCAACTTCGAGGACGTTCGGGACGTCAAGGTGACCCAGGTTCATCACGTTTTTATATCTCACTTGAAGATGACATCATGCGTATCTTTGGCGGAGATCAAGTGAAAAAATTAATGGACTTCCTTAAAGTTCCTGAGGATCAACCTCTAGAGGCGGGGATGGTTTCTCGAGCAATTGAAACTGCCCAAACAAAAGTTGAGTCATTCTATTTTGACCAAAGAAAACATCTCGTAGATTACGACGATGTAATGAATAAACAGCGTCAAATTTTCTATAAGCGCCGCTACAATTTACTTTCCGGTGGTGCGGAAGCCACAACACCACAAATTGATTTGGCAATAAAACAAGAGATAGAGAACCTAGCAAATATTTACGCAGCCTCCGGCATCACCAAGACAGAAGCCGATTCAATCATCAAGGAATTCCAATTAATTCTTCCTCTGGATCCGACCTCTGCCAATCTTGTAGAAGCCAGTCTGGTAGGGAAGACAGCCGACGAGATATTTGAATCTTTGTCAAAGATTATCTATCAAGCAAGAGCTTCGCAAAAAGAAAGATTTGGCGATGAAATGCTTCACGAAGTTGAGAGGTTTGTACTCCTGGAAACTTATGACGAACTCTGGATGAATCACCTTGATGCCATTGATAGTTTAAGAGATGGTATCGGCCTAAGAGGTTATGCACAAAAAGATCCATTAGTCGAGTACAAGCAGGAATCATTCGCTATGTTCGAAAGTCTTTTGGCAAGAATTGATTCTACGGTTGCCCATCGTATTTTCAGGATCCAAGTCCAAATGCCGGAACAGTTTTCTCGACCGAATAACGGCGTAGAAAACAGATCGGATACCACCACCCCAAAACAAATAAAGAATCAAGGTAAAGAGATGGGTCGCAACGATCCATGTTGGTGTGGAAGTGGTAAAAAATGGAAAAAATGTCATTATCCAAAAACGGGATAAACATCTTTCGTTTTTAAAATGGTTATAATTTTTGTATGAAAAGAAAAATTATCTGGGCAGTTGTAATTCTAATAGTCCTCATCTGGATTGCCATCGCCACTTATTGGCTTGGCACACCGACTTCAAAAACTCCAATAACTGCACCAATTCCCGAGCCATATCCCATTGAGACACCTATGGTTACTCCTGTTGCCACAGTATCGGCAGCCCCGACTGCTACAGCTAGTGCTTCCAAGCCTTCACCCACACCAAAATCAGGAAAAAAAGTTGTTACTCCTACCAATGCCCCGATAGAACCCACCGAGATTCTCCGCTACTAATGTAATAATTCACACATATACTGTATAAATAATAGTGAAAGGAGAAAAATATGTGTTTAGTCTGCGGCTGTGGTATGGATGACCAAGAAATGGCTGCTAAAAAACCTGCTATCAAAAAAGCGGTTAAAAAAGCTGTCAAAAAAACCGTAAAGAAAGCGGCCAAAAAAACATCCAAAAAATAATTTCGATTAGAGGAATAAAGGCGGTCAATCTTGCTTGATCCGCCTTTTATTCGTGTAGAATTGTCTTAAGTACCAAGAATAGGCACTTGTTTAAAAATAAACAAATAAAATGGACGATAGCGGCTCACCAACAATCGACTTGGATATTAATCCTGACATGATGACTTCACAAGGATCTGTTCCCACAGTAATCCCATCTACGACCTCACCTGCATCAACGCCAATACCTTCAGGTATCATCGACATCACTCCAGGAGCTCCCTCAAATATCATCGACATCACACCCAGTGCAACTCAGACCCCGACAATTGATATTTCTGCCACACCAATAACCACAACTGGTAGTCTCGAACCAAAAATTCTTGACATAACTCCTTCTGATTCTTCGGACATACCCACAGAAGAACCAATCATCAAAGAAACACCTCCTGCTCCCGTATTGGAGCCGGTAACCCCAATTGAAGAAACACCACCCCCTGTTGTATCGGCTTTTCAAAATCAGGTATCCACACAAATACCGACACAGGATCCAATCATCTCAGAACTTACTACATCGACCCCTATTCAGGAGCCCGTGTTACCTCCTGCTACTACAATAGCCACCGACATTCAATCTGCCACCCAACCATCTCCTACTCCTCCTGCCAATCAGGAAAATCCGGTATTAATTCCTCCTCAGCAAAGTCCACTTAGAGAAAACCCTGATCTGGTAAAGTTAGTAAAATAATATGGGTAAAGTTATCTGGACTAATCATCTCTACGAGAGAATTAAACAAAGAGGCCTAAACCCAAATTGGGTCGACACAGCCGTTCGTTTTCCTGACGAGATACAACGTAGTTCCACTACAGATTCCAACAAACACATTAAAGTCATTGGTGGTTATCAAATTGTCGCTGCTGTAAAAAGACAAGGAGATGACTGGATAATTACTTCCGCCTGGTGGAAGCCTGTTTATCAAGGGCACCAAAATAATTACGGTACAAAAGACAGGCGTTCTTTTTTCGAAAAGTGGATAGACAATGGTTTAAAAGCCTTAGAAAAAATAATCTTCAACAAGCGCTAGTTTTTTACAATATTTTTCTCCGCTGCAAAGACAGTTTCAGTACCGGCTTTGATCGCATGATAAGGAGCGCAATTTAATCCGGCTAGTGGACCTGTTCTTTCTGTTTCTGGGCATTCGTTTATTAAAGCCATCAAATAAAAGGTCGCGCCAAAGGTCATAAGAGAGATTAAAACCACGAATCCGATACGGTATCTGTAAAGTGCATCATCCAAAACCAACACCTCCCAACCTATCACCATATGGTAAAACCACTCCGAAAAAGAAATAAGAAATATTATTGCCAAGATGATTCCTACGATTACCGGCATCTGCATATGTCTATGTTATCATGATGCTATGAACAGCCCCCTAGAAGAAATGTTGTCAAAAGCAAACACAGAAAGGGAAGCTGAAAATTTCTCGGAATCGGCAAAAATTTACACCGAATGTTTACAAAAAGCAGCTGATACAAATGATTCTGAAGCTTTAATACATTGCCTTGGCGGACAAAGTTTGATTTACAAAATTCTCACCAGAAAAGACAACAACCCTATTTATCGTCATCTTACTTTAGCTTTTGCTAAAGAAGCTTACGAAATTGGAGAAAGAGAAAAAGACGTAATTGATGGACGTACGTTATCAATAGCTTACAGTTCATATGCCGACGCCCTTCTAATGGATGGTCAAATAAAAGAATCACTTCCTTTCTTTGAAAAATCACTCGCCGTTTCTACCGCCGAAATCCCCGAAAAAGGTCGGTTAAAGGCACATATCGGAGGAGTTAAATTTTTATTGGGTGAAAAAAATAAAGGTGCTGCGCTAATTACCGAAGCACTTACTGATATCCGCACAGGAGACATGAATTCATACAACATTCGTGTCTGGGAGACAGGTTGCCTAAATGGTCTAGCAAAAGGCGAGATGATTGAAGGTCACAAAGAAAAAGCCCTCTCAATCATAGATGAGTCATTAAAAATTTCTGTAGACCACAATCTACCTATCAGAAAACGTGAAGCGGAAGAAATCAAAGAAAAAATACTTGCCGATAAAACTGATTTCTCCTTATAATAGTTACTTATGAAAAAATATATTGTCCCCATTGGACTAGCCTTTGTTCTAGCCGGCTGCCAAAACAACACTCCAGTAATCCAAGATTATCAAGTTACTAATACAATAATTACTCCTTCTATGACAAAAACAGTCGAACCGACTCCTGGTACCCAGGCTACAAAATCTGGTGAAACAATTGCCCTAAGCAAATTTGCCACCATTAAAACCACTATGGGTGATATCAAAATTGAACTTTTTGGTGACAAAACTCCTATCACTGTTTCCAACTTTGTCGGTTTAGCTACCGGCACCAAAGAATGGACTCATCCTGCCACAAATAAAAAAATGACCGACACTCCTTTTTACGACGGCATAATTTTCCATAGAGTTATAAAAGATTTCATGATTCAAGTCGGTGATCCTTTAGGAAAGGGTTACGGCGGACCTGGATACAAGTTCGCAGACGAGCCCTTCGATGGTGAATACACCCGAGGCACCGTTGCAATGGCAAATTCAGGACCAAATACAAACGGTTCTCAATTTTTCATCATGCATCAGGACATGGGTCTTCCCAAAAACTACGTTATCTTTGGAAAAGTTGTCAAAGGTATAGAAGTCGTAGATAAGATCGCCGAGACCGAAACCGACCCAAGCGACAAACCAATCAAAGACATCAAAATTATTTCAGTAGCTGTCAGCGACAAATAATGCGACGAATTGGAGGTCATGTTTCCGTAGCCGGTGGAGTTTCAAAATCAATTGAAAACTCTCGCATCATCGGTGGAAACTGCCTCCAAATTTTTGCCGGCTCTCCACGTCTTTGGGCAAGATCACCTTTTCCCTCCGAAGAGGTGGATAAATTTCTTTCTCTTTCCAAAAATAATGACATAGACCCGGTCTTTATTCATGCACTGTATTTGGTAAATTTAGCTTCAGATAATCAAGATTTACTCTTTAAATCGATAAACTCACTTGTAGCCGATTTAAAAAATGGTTCTTTAATCAACTCTGCTGGAATTATTGTTCATATTGGATCACATCAAGGAAGGGGATTCCAAACTGTAAAAAAACAATTAATTTCTTCGATAAAAGAAATTCTTTCTCGTACGGAAATTACAAATCTAATTCTTGAGAATGATGCCGGCCAAAATGGCAAAATTGGTTCCCCCGAAGAGTTGGCGGAATTGATTAATGAGATTAATGATCCACGTCTAAAAATATGTTTTGACACAGCTCATCTTTTTGAATCTGGAATTGATTTGAGAGATTCATCCTCGGTAGACAGGTTAGTATCTTTCCTCAAAGCCAAAAACATTCTTGATAGGCTTGTCTGTATACACCTCAATGATTCCGCCACCACTCTTGACTCGCATAGAGACATGCATGCCAATCTAGGAGAAGGAGAAATCGGACTTGCGGGCCTTTCAAATCTCATTAATCATCCCGATTTAAAACATCTACCTCTAATTTTGGAAACCCCAGGCGATAATAGAGAAGGTCCAAATGAAAAAAATATCACCGTCGCCAAATCACTCCTCTAAAAATTTATTCGTATCTTATTGCATCAATCGGCGATAAATCAGCCGCTTTTTTTGCCGGGAAAACTCCAAAAATTATTCCAATTGCTGAAGATGTTCCCAAAGCTAGTGCAATTGATTCCCAGCTAATATATGCGGGGAACAGGTTGTGAATCAAAAAGACAATAATTGCTGCCAACCCAAGTCCCATCGCCCCACCAAATACAGACAAAACTACAGCTTCAGCCAAAAACTGCCACAAGATATCACTACTTCTTGCGCCGAGTGCTCTTCTGATACCGATTTCTTTTATACGCTCAGTTACTGTTACATACATAATATTCAAAATTCCGATTCCTCCGACCACCAATGAAATTGCAGCAATAGCTACCAAAACAATATTCAAAATTCCAAAAATTGATCCAATCGTATTCAAAATTTCGGTTGACTCTACTACTGAAAATTCATCATCTTTCAATCTATTTAACAAAGTTTTCTTAATCTCGGCCTTAAGAGCAGGGATATCCTCACTAGACCTGGCTTTAATTAAAATTTGGAGGAATTTTTTTTCAGTATTAAAAATATATCCTGTTTTGTAGGGCATATAGATAAAGCTATCAAAGTCAGGACCGCCCAAACCACCGCCACCTTTTGCATCCAGAACACCGATTACCCGGAAATTTTGCCCTTCAATTCTAATTTTTTTATCTACAGCCAAAGAAGATATACCAAATAATTTTTCGGCAATTTTTGGTCCAATAACTACGACCTTATTTCTAGCGGAATTGTCTGCTTCTGAAAAAAGTACACCGTATTTAGTGACTAAATTACGACTCTTAAACATGTCTTCTGACGTCTGATTTAAGGTTGCGTACTCTGTTTTTCCGTTTGCCAATGCCTTAACAGATTTTTGGTAAATTGGAATTACGTAATCTGCTGTCTTTAATCTTTTTAAAGTTACGATATCTTTTTCCTCAAAAATTGACTGTAAGCCACCGCCTCCACTAAAACCGGAACCACCCTCTCCAAACATATTTCCCGGCATAACGTACAAAAGGTTTGTACCCAAACTCTCAAATTGTTGAGATATATATGCCCTTAATCCATTCCCTGCAGCCATCAACAAAACTACCGACAATACGCCAATTAATATTCCTAAAGAAGTCAAAAAGGTTCTGCCTTTATTCTTTCCAAAATCAGCCAAAGCCGATCTAAATATTGATAAAAAATATCTCATTTTTCAATTTTTCCGTCCTTAATTCTAATTTGTCTGTTAGTTCTTGCTGCGATGTCCGGTTCATGGGTTACCACTAAAATAGTTATCCCTTCTTTATTCAATTCGCCAAAGAGTTTCATAATTTCATCTCCTGTTTTTGTATCAAGATTCCCGGTTGGCTCATCTGCCAATATTAATTTGGGGCTCATAATCAATGATCTAGCAATGGCAACTCTTTGTTGTTGACCCCCTGATATTTTATTTGGAAAGGAATCTTTTTTAGAAATGATTCCAAATCTTTCCATCAAATAATCCGCTCTTTGTTCAGGGTTATAGTCAAACTTTCTTCTTGCGTAACCAACAGGTAATAAGATATTTTCTTTTATTGTCAGCTTGTTTATTAAATTAAACTGTTGAAAAACAAAACCCACAAACTCTGATCTTAGAGTAGACGTGGCATCATCATTAAGTTTTGAAATATCTTTTCCATCGATTACAACCTCTCCGGAACTAGGTTTATCCAACAAACCTATCACATGCATCAAAGTGGATTTTCCACTTCCCGATGGTCCTACGATGGCTGCATACTCACCCTCTTTTATATCCAGATTAACCTCATCAAGCGCAGTGAAAACCATTTCTGATCCCATCACATACTTCTTTGAGACGTTCCTAAGACTAATTACTGTAGATGGCTTCATTTTCGTTGACTCCTGACAAGACTTCAGTCTGTCCATCAATTGTTTCTCCAAGTTCTATCTCAACAAATTCCTTCTTACCATTCACAAGTTTTGTCACATAAGATTTTCCCTTTTCGGTTTTAACAAATGAAGTCGGTACTGCTAAAACGTCTTTTATTTCTTTAAAAACAAATGTGCAATCTCCAGTCATACCCATGCGTACACCATAATCGTAGTTATCAAGGTCAAGTGTCATCTTAAGTTCATAAACAGTACCTGTCTCTCCCTCTTTTGGTGTAAAAGCAATAGACGAAACAGTTCCTGCAATTTGTTTGTCTGGGTAAGAATCTAATACAACTTCACCAACTTGCCCGACTTTGTATTTCGTTACTTCGGTTTGATCTGCCAGGGCAGAGAAATAGATTGTCTTTGGGTTAATTACTTGGAAAGTTGCACCTGCGGGCGTAACATTTTGTCCGGATACCGGAGCGTCGATACTAGTTACAATTCCCTCGATCGGAGTCCACAAATTTGCAAATTTTAGCGACAAATCCTCGGCTTCCACATCGAGTACTGCGTTATTCAAATCGAATTGATATTTTTCCATCGTCCTTTTAACAGTATCTCTGGCACTATCCGACATCCCAAGAGTCTGCCAATCCTTGTTATCCTGTTGGGCTTGTTCAAAAGTCCAACGATTTTTCATATAACTATTCAATAGTTGACTCATTTGATTTTTGAGTGCTCTTTTATCCAAAGATGCGAGTACCTGATATTTCTTCACCGTGTCACCCTCTTTTACACCTAC
>Ga0172375_10013565_pt1 | contig 10093 bp, 5 predicted proteins | sample LakKiv1m_FD_114537 | JGI IMG/M metagenome (GOLD analysis project Ga0172375, IMG submission 114537) | Freshwater microbial communities from Kabuno Bay, South-Kivu, Congo - kab_092012_11.1m | ecosystem: Environmental > Aquatic > Freshwater > Lake | place: Democratic Republic of the Congo...
CGGAATCGCCGCCAGTTGTTCGGAATCGGCCGCGGCCAGCATGGCCAAGCTCTTCAAGCCCACCTTGAACAGACGCTCCGCTGTGACCTCGCCGATTCCCGGAATTTTCATGAGGGCCTCGCACCCCTCGTCCGCCTTCGAAGCGGCCGTGGATTCACTCTTGACATCAATCTTCCAACCGGTCAATTTAACGGCCAGGCGAACATTCTGTCCGTTTCTCCCGATGGCCAGAGAGAGCTGATCATCGGGGACGATAACCTCCATCGCCCGGTTCTCGTCATCGACAAAGACCCGGTTCACCTTCGCCGGAGAGAGGGCGCTGCAGACATACCTGGCCTGATCCTCCGCATAGGGGACGATATCGATCTTCTCGCCCCGGAGTTCCTGGACGACGCTCTGGACGCGCGTCCCCCGCATGCCGACGCAGGCGCCCACCGGGTCGATATCCTTGTCCCGACTCTTGACGGAGATCTTGGAGCGCTTCCCCGGTTCCCGCGACACGTTGACGATCTCGATCAACCCCTCCGAGATTTCGGGAACCTCCACATCGAAGAGTGCCTTGAGAAAACCGGGATGGGTCCGGGAGAGGATGATCTGGGGACCCTTCGTGATCTTCTTGACCTCGCAGATAAAGGCCCGTATCCGCTCTCCCCGTTTGTAGGATTCCTTGAAGATCTGTTCCGAAACGGGGATGATCCCTTCGGCGCGCCCCAGATTCACGATGATGTTTCCGCCTTCGAACCGCTGGACGAAACCATTGGAGAGTTCGCCCTTCTTGGTGTGATACTCCTCGTAGATGTTGTCCCGCTCCGCATCCTTCACACGCTGGATGATGATCTGCTTGGCGGTCTGAACGGCGATCCGGCCGAAGGTGCTGGTTTCGATCTTGATGCCCAGGCTGTCGCCCGGTTCCGCCTCCTCATCCAGCGAGCGTCTCGCCTCCGTTAGGGACACCTGGGTTTCAGGATCCAGAACCTTTTCCATCACCGTCTTGAACTGGAAGACCTCGATCTCCCCGGCCTCCTCGTTGTAACGAGCCTCCAGTTCGACATCGGGCCCCAGCTTCTTGCGGGCCGCCGTCAGCATGGCATCCTCCAGGGCCTTGACAATGATCTCCCGGTCTATGCCGCGATCCTTGCCCATCTGTTCGATCAGCCGTTTCAGTTCCGGAAACATTTAAAAACCTCCGTTATTATTCTCATAACTCATACTCCAGATTGGCCTTGGCCACCGCCTTCCGGGGGATCCGGAATGTTTTTCCATCCGCCCGCACCACGAGGACCTTCCCGCCGCCGCCGTCTTCATAATCGAGCAGCTCGGCGCAGAAATTGCGCCGTCCCTCGATCTTTTCCCCCAGACGGAGTCGGACCCGGGAACCGCGATACTTCAGAAAATCCTGGTCGCGATGTAGAGGCCGGTCCAGACCGGGCGAAGAGACCTCCAGGGTGTAAGGGCCGGGGGGAACGTCGTGCACATTTAACAGATCCCCCAACTGGTTGCTGATCTGCGCGCAATCGTCCACGGTGACGCCCCCTTCGCGATCCATATAGATCCGCACCAGCCATCGTGTCTGCATCCTCAGGCATTCCGCCAGAACCAGCTCCATCCCTTCGGATGCGAGAAGCGGTTCCGCCAGTTGCCGGATCTGTTCTTCATGGGGTTGCATAAAAACATCCCATCCCTTGGAAAAAAAAAGTGGGCTTAAGCCCACTCATCAAAACCCGCCGATGATTTCGGTTTTTCCTAACACACAAACAGACCCATTGCAAGGGAAAAAACGGACTCCGCCGCATTTTCCTCTGCGGGCGCCGAATGGATAAAAGAGTACGGCTTGAAATCAGGTCCCTTCAATTCGATAACCCTTTTTCCGAAATAATTTCAGGCAGACATCTGCAACCGTATTGTCGTATAAGACCCCTCTATTTTTCTCGATTTCTTCCAAAGCCGCATCAATCCCTATGGCGGGACGATAGGGGCGGTGCGATGCCATCGCCTCCACGACGTCGGCCACGGCGAGAATCCGCGCATCGAGAAGAATCTCGTCCCCTTTGAGCTTCTGAGGATAGCCGGAACCGTCGATCCGTTCATGATGTTGATAGGTTATATTTGCGATAGAATAAGGGAGTTCTATCATTTTCAGAATGTCATAACCGATTTTTGTGCGAGATTTTATCAGCTCGAATTCGATGCGGCTCAGTTTGGTAGGTTTGCTGAGTATTTCCGCAGGTATGTTCATCTTTCCGATATCATGGATCACACCCGCCATCCGGATGCCATTGATCTGTTCTTGGGGAAGATTCAGATCCTGAGCTATCGCCACGGCCAGGTTAGCGACCCTCTCCTGATGGCCGGCAGTGTATGGGTCTCTCGTTTCTACCATCATGGCCATCGATCGGATGGTATCGTTGATGCTCCGCCACAACTTTTCAACGGTCTTGCTGATTTCTTCTTCGGCGCGGCGCTGCTCGGTGACGTCGTCGATGGAGAAAACCACCTCGCTGATATTGCCCTTTTCATCAACGATGGGGGCGCCGTTGATGGAAAGATAGACGCGTCGCCCTTCGGGGGAAGTGATGGCATACCGAATGCCATAAGCGGGATTGCCGGAAGAGATTACCCGTGCAAAAGGTAGATTCTCGATGGGGAAAGGATTTCCGTCGAAATCCGTGATCCGCCATTCAGGAGAATCGTAAGTGAGACCGTTCATTTTATCGATGGAGAGACCCAGGATTTCCTCGGCCCGTTTGTTTGCGAAAACGATCCTGCCGTCACGATCGGCCACGGTGATTCCCGCCGGACTCGTTTTCATGATGCGATCGACCATGCTGCGCTCCCGGAGAAGCCATTCCTCCGCCTGCTTGCGTTCGGTGATGTCCTGCAGGGTAGTGCGAATCCCGGTGATTTTGCCATCTTTGTCCCGAAGGATCAGATCCTGGATAAGCACCGGTATTCTGGTTCCGTCTTTCTTGCAGTAGGATCGCTCGAGATTTCGCCCCTGCGGCAAAGTTCCAGCGAGCTTGTCCAACACGGCTTTTCGGGAAATGTCCTTTTCATCAACGAACTCCCACACGTGGCGGCCCAGCATCTCCTCAACAGAATAGCCTAGCATCTCGAGTTCAGTGCGGTTGATGCGGGTAACTCGTCCCTCGGTGTCCAACTCGTGGTAGCCAATAGGGGCATTATCAAAGATCTCCCTAAATTGAGTCTCGCTTTCCCGGAGGGCCTCCGCGGAGCGTCTTCGGGCGATTGCAATGCCGATACTGGCACCGAACCCTTCAAAAAACAGAATCCTATCGAGGGTAAATAAATTCTGCCGCGAATCGTTCAACTGTAGAAGACCGATGATTCCGCCGCCCGACTTCAGGGGTATCAACGCCACGGATTCATACCCCTCGCCGTTGCATCGGTTTCTCGTGCGGCCCTGACGCTCCTCCTCGGTTGTAGAGGCCAAGAGTTTCGTCGTGCTGTTCGTCCAGAAACTTCCGCCTTCCGTGAAAAAAGGCAGCGAGAGATCCGTCCGTCCGCTGAGGATGTTCCCGCACATACATTCAAGGACAGGATTTCCTTGGAAATCTCGGATGATTTTCCCCGCATTATCGTACGCGCAAAGATGATTCTCGTCTTCCAGAAAATGGTCGGGAAAGCCCTTGGACTCAAAGTAGGGGTAGTCCTCACCCTCCTTAAGGCGGATCCCTATGGCCTCGATGCCCGTGTGTTCCTTCAACAGGTGAAGGATATCGTTAACCAATTTCTGAACATCGTTCTGGCGGTTCAGCGTCTCGAGGATCTCCCTGGCCAGGTTCAGGCGCAACTCCGAAAGTCTGCGTCCGGTGACGTCTTCCAGAATGCCCTCATAGTAGAGCAGAACGCCTTTCTCGTCGCGGACATTGTGCGCACCGATCGATATCCAGATCCGGCTGCCGTTTTTGCGATAGGCCTGACACTCAAAATTGATGACCTCTCCTTGTGTTTCCATGATCCGGTCAAATTCGGCGGCATCCTCGGGATTCACATAAATCTGATGGGCAATATCCTTTATACTCGTCATAAGATCTTCCGGCGAGTCGTAGCCGAATATCCGGGCGAGAGCGGGATTGGCGGCGATGAAGCGCTCCCCGGGCACACTCCGGAAGATCCCCTCGCGGGCGTTTTCAAAGATGGAGCGGTACTCTTCTTCGGCCTTGCGGATTTGAATATACAACGCCGTGTTTTCCAGGATAGGAGAGATGATGCTCACCAGGATGCTCAACGCCTTCAACTGTCCTAACGTAAATTTACGGTGGCTCTTTGTGATATTGACATTCAGTACGCCCACCAGCTTTCCTTGGGAAAGCATCGGCATGGAGACGGCGGTGTGAATATCGCTGCGCGGCCGGATCGGCGCCATACGCGGATCACTGACCTCTCCCTTGAATACGACGGGCTCGCGGTTGCGGGCGACCCAGCCGGCAATGCCCTGCTCGATCGGCACATGCTCCCCGAGATTTTCCGTATGCCCACCGCGAACGACCGCAACGTAAAGCTCTCTCCCGCCCTTCGTCGGCAGCATGATGGAGACCTCATCGGCGCTGCACTGCTGAAGCGCGGTATCGGCGATCTTGTTCAGGATCGAATTCAGATCGGAGGAGAAGGCGATCGCCTTCCCCAGTTCGTGAATGGCCACGGTCTCCTTAAGCTGCATGTTTTCCAGCCGGAGATTGCGCACCTGCATGGCGCGGGAGAGCAGCGGCAGAAGGGTGTTGAGCTTGAACGGCTTCAGGATGTAATCGAAGGCGCCGGTCTTCATCGCCTCCACGGCGGTCTGCACCGTGCCGTGTCCCGTCATGATGATGCCGATGAGGTTGGGGTCGATCTCGAGGCCGCCCCGGATCAGTTCAATCCCGTCCATCCCGGGCATCATCAAATCGGTCAACAGCAGATCAAATTCCTGCTCCTTGAGAACGGCCAATGCCTCGACGCCCGCCAGGAATCCTTTTGTTTCATATCCCTGGCCTACGAGCATCTCGCAGAGGGCGCTCATCAGTTCGACTTCATCGTCCACGATGATGATGCGGCCTACTTTATGATTGGAGTTTTTTTTCGCAATATTTTTCATGATCTGCCTTGCCTTTTCATGATTTCTTTAAATCGATTGAATTGCCGTTATCCATTGATGACAGGGTGATCCGGACTTTCGTTCCCCTTCCGGGAAGCCCCTCGCTTGTGATATCGAGCGTTCCCCGGTGTTCCTGCGCGATGCGCCGACAAATTGCCAGCCCCAGCCCGGTGCCCTTTCCCTCCGGTTTTGTCGTATAAAACGGTTCCATGACTTTGGGCAGGATCTCAGGGGGTATGCCGGTACCCGTGTCGGCAATCTCCACCACTACAGAGGTCAGGGGTCTGGGGTCGGGGACCGGGGCTACCCCTATCCCCTGATCCCTGCCCCCTGATCCCTGAGCATATACGCGGATCGTCAGCGTTCCGCCCTTCGGCATGGCGTCGCTCGCATTCGTAAACAGGTTCAAAAACAACTGCCTTAATTGCTGGCGGTCTGCGATCATCCCCGGAACATCGGGTGCAAACTCCCGGATGATTTGGATATTGTTCTGGCGGAAGTGGTAATGGATGAGTTCGAGGGTCTTTTCGATCTCTTCACACACATTCACCGTGGAGATCTGCTGCTGACTCCGACGGCTGAATTGCAAGAGGTTGGTCACGAGATTCCCCATCCGTTCAACTTCCTGCCCGATGATTTCCAGCTCCCGCAGCCGCGGATCATCCCCGGTGGTCTGAACGATTAAGGATTCAACCCTCAGACTGACGGTGGCCAGCGGATTGTTCAGTTCGTGGGCAATGCTGGAGGCCAGCTCCCCCATCGTCGCCAGCTTCGCCGCCTGCCATAACTGCTGCAGGACAGTGTTCAGCTCCTCGTTCTTTGCCTGAAGGGCCGCCTCGGCCGACTTGCGTTCGGCAATTTCGCTGTGCAGAGCGGACGTCCTCTTATTAACTATTTCCTCGAGATCGTCGTTGAGACTCTTGAGTTCAGCCTGTGTTCTGATCAAATCGCGGTTCTTTGAGATCGCCGCCTCGTATGTCGAAAGAAGGAGGTTGAGGATCTGCCGTCGGCTCGATTTGATTGAATACTTTTCACTTCTAAGGGAAGAAAAACTAATGCCTTCTCGGTCGTCATCTCGATCGAGCTGATTCACGTCATACAGAAGGTTCTCGATGGTGGCGAGAAGGTACTTTTCGTCGTAAGGCTTGGTGATGAATTGATCGGCTCCGCATTGCACTGCGCTGACGACATCCTTCGGATCCGAAAGGGAGGTAAGCAGGACGATCGGGGTGGTCCTGAGCATTTCATCCGTCTTGATATTACGACAAAGTTCAAAACCGTCCATCTCGGGCATGACGATGTCGGAAATGACGATGGATGGCCTGAATGCGCCGATGGACTGAAGGGCCTCCCTTCCATTGGCGGCGATGGCTGCGTCATAGCCATTCACTTCAAGTATGTTCTGCAATTGCATGGCCTGGGTGATGCTGTCCTCTACGATGAGAATCTTGATCTTATCCATACGTTCCTCTCCCTGTCCTCTGCCCCCCGACCCCTGATCCCTGGCCCTTGATCCCTGGCCCTTGATCCCTGGCCCCTGATCCCCGACTGGGGTCATCTCCCGCTTGTTTTTGCCCTCGGCAATCCGGAAAGGAATTCCGCGATCCTTACCGGTGAAAGGACATATGCGGCCGCATCGATGGCTACGGCCTCTCCCGGCATCCCATATACGATGGAACTCTCCTTATCCTGGACGATGGTCACTGCGCCTTTTTCCTTCATCCGTTTCAGCTCCTGAGCGCCGTCTTTCCCCATGCCGGTGAGGAGCACGCCGATCGCGTTTTTTCCAAAGACCTCGCCCACCGAGCGGAACATCCAGGAAACGGAGGGCCGCAGGCCGTTTTCGGGCCCGCTGCTGCTGAGGATGATCCTTCCTCCGTTCTCCACCCCCATCTGGAGATCATCCGGGGCAATATAGGCGCGCCCCGGTAGGAGCTGTTCGCCCTGCGCCGCAATTTTAACCGGGAGCCCGGTAGAATTGGCGAGCCAGTCGGCAAAACCCTGCACAAATCCCGCAGCGATATGCTGAACGATCAGCAGCGGGACGGGGAAGTCTTTCGGCAACCCCGACAGAATCGTCTCGATGGCCGGCGGACCGCCGGTCGAGGCGCCGATGGCAACGACTTTCAGATCCGGCGTCACGGGGGTGATCATGCCAGCCGTCGATTCTCTTGAAATTATGTCCCGTTTTTTTTCCTGCGGCCGCCTTTTGATCACCTTTACTTCCGACATCAGTTTTACGGTCCGGATTAACTCTTTCGCCTGGTCTTGATAGTCCGGATGCGCAACCCCAACCGGCTTTCTAATGGCTGCAAGAGCCCCGGCCTCCATGGCCCGGAAGGTCTTTTCCACCTCCTTCGGGTCCCAGCTTGCACTCACAATGACGATGGGCGTTGGCGTCGTTTCCATGATGAGTCTTGTTGCTTCGAACCCGTCCATCTTCGGCATGTTGATATCCATCGTCACGATGTCCGGCCTTTCATCTCCAACCGCCTGAACGGCTTCCTCGCCGTTGCTTGCCGTTCCGATGACCTGAATCGCCGGGTCGGAAGAGAGGATGTAAGTCAGCAACTCCCGCACAACGGCTGAATCTTCAACAATGAGCACTTTGATCATCTTTTCCCCCGGCCGCTAAATAAGTCTCCTGATCACTTCCAGCAGATTGCTCTGGTCGAAACTGCTCTTCACGATATAAGCGTTGGCGCCGACATCGATGCCATGTTCCCTGTCTTCGCGCGACTGAAGCGCGGTCACCAGCACGACCGGCAGTTCCGAAAGTTTCTTATCGGCGCGGATTTTAGCGGTGAGATCGAATCCGTTCATCCTCGGCATATCCACGTCGGACACCACCAGATCGAACACACCCTCCTTCAGGGTGGTAAACCCGTCAATGCCGTCCACAGCCGTCTTGACATTGTATCCGGCCGATTCCAAAATATTTTTCAACAAAGTTCGGGCGGTGATGGAATCCTCCACCACCAGAATCGATTTTTCTTTCGGTTCAACCTCCTCCGTCGCCTCGGCAGTCATGGCGGAAGCCGCTCCGCCTTTGACGGCGGTTTCCAATAAATCGGAAACGTTGAGAATGAGCACTGTCTTGCCCGACCCCAGGATCGTAGCGCCGGTTATATTGCGCACACGGGTAAGTTGTTTGCCGAGGTTTTTCACCAATACTTCCTGCTCGTTGACTACTTCGTCCACCGTGAAAGCGATCCGCTTTTCTGCAGAAGTCAGAACGACCGCGGTCAGAACAGGCCCGCCGTGCACGCCGGCGGCATCGCCGGCGGCAATCTTCCGGGGCATCCCCAAAACATCACTGAGCCTTACCAGCAAAATGGTCTGACCGTTGAACAGAATCGTTTCCCGGTTTTCCACTGTCTTGATCTCTTCCCGATTTACTTTGGTTACCCTGTCCACATTCGTCGTGGGAATCACGAACAGGTGGTCGTTCGCCCGAACCAGGACGCCGCGAAATGTAGCCATGGTCATTGGCAGCACTATTCGAAACATGGCGCCCGCATCGGAATGCGTATCCAGGGAAATGACGCCGCCCAATTTTTCCACCCGCTCACGGACAATGGCCAGACCAAGGCCCCTCCCCGAGACGTCGGTAACAATAGGGCTGGTGGAGACTCCTGACAAGTAAATTAACGACATGGTCTGTGGTTCGCTGAACTTCTCCGCTTCCTCCGTGGAAATTACTCCATGCTTCAGCGCCGCCGCCCGAACCCCGGCAACATTGATTCCCGCGCCATCATCGGATATGGCAATCTCAATGCTGTTGCTATCCTTCGGCGAAATGGCGATGACAATCGTTCCCTGAACCGGTTTCTTTTTTTTTATCCGTTCTTTCGGTATTTCTATCCCGTGGTCGATGCAATTTCGTACCAGATGGATAAGAGGGTCTTTCATCTCCTCCAAAATGCGTCTGTCTATCTCAACCTCTCTTCCTCGAACAACCAGTTCAATATCCTTACCTTGCTCCCGGGAAAGATCGCGCACCAGCTTCGGAAAGATTTCCAGCAGGGATGAGAACGGAAGCATCGACACGCGCTTCATATCGTCAAGGAGATCGTCCAGCATTCGTCCCTGGGAACGGTTGTTATACTCAACTGCCTTTGCCAGGGCGCCAAGCTTGCCTTCCAATGATTTGACATGGATTTCGTTCCACTCCAGGAATCCCAGCAATCTTTTTAGTTGTCCATTGCTTTTGCCCAGGTTCTGTCCACCATTCTTCTCAATTAATTTACGGGTCGTTCGCACGTCCGGGTAGATTTTTTCCCATTCCTTTTTCCACAATCCCAGAGCGCCGTTTATATCCAGCAGATCAGCGGCCTGTTGACCTGCTGCCAGTTTTACGGAGAGAAGTTCCTCAGCCTGAAGCAGAAGTGAATCCAGTTTTGTCGTGGATATTCGCACTGTTTCGATCCCGGCCGGATGAGCGGAAAAAATCGGCTCCTCAGACCGCGGCTTCTCGCCATCCTCCGCCTGATCCCTGACCCCCGATCCCTGATCCTTGCTTCCCGCCTCCGCCATTATCCCTTTGGATGCCTCTGCAAGTTTCCGGATCAGCTTTGCGCCTTTTGTTTTCTCATCGGCCGTGCATTCCACCCTGCCGGCGGAAAGGAGTCGGCGCAGGCTGTCAACCGTTTCATGAAGCAGATCGTACAATTCCGCAGACAGTGCAATCTCGTTGCGTTTCATGACGGCAAAGACGCTCTCCAGGGACTGGCAGATTGCCTCGATCTCCGTCATGCTGACGGATCTGGCTGCGCCCTTCAGGCTGTGCGCCTCGCGGAAGATATTCTCGATGACCCCCGCCCGCTTCCTTGCATCAGACGTTTTCTCCATCTCAACGAGAAGAGAAGACATGGCGCTCAGGTGTTCATCGGCTTCGATTCTGAAGGTTGCCAGCAGTTTTTTCAGGAAATCGTCTTTCACGTCTCATGCCTTTCCAGGAGTTGCTTGAGCTTCTGCCCCAGCTCCTGCAGGTTCTGC
>Ga0172375_10013566_pt1 | contig 10092 bp, 9 predicted proteins | sample LakKiv1m_FD_114537 | JGI IMG/M metagenome (GOLD analysis project Ga0172375, IMG submission 114537) | Freshwater microbial communities from Kabuno Bay, South-Kivu, Congo - kab_092012_11.1m | ecosystem: Environmental > Aquatic > Freshwater > Lake | place: Democratic Republic of the Congo...
AAATATTTTTGCATTAGAAAAAAGCTATTTGCGGAGAGGGAGGGATTCGAACCCTCGGTACCGGTTTACCCAGTACGGCGGTTTAGCAAACCGCTACCTTAAGCCACTCGGCCACCTCTCCATAAATAATCAATATTTCAAATTTAAGTAGACCCGTTTAGTTCCAATGGGACTACCTTAAGCTTCTCGGCCACCATTTATATAGAGAAACCTCTGAAAAATTCAAATAAATTGTCACATTGAGTTTATCGAAATGTGATTGCAAGTTAAATTGTTAGTCTTCGACAGGCTCAGACTGACATCGTAATAATAATTCAGAAGTCTGATAGAATAAAATATATTAAACTTAGATTACATATATCATTTAGCTTAATATTCGGGCTTAAAAATTTTGTGTGCAAAGATAATATTTCTGGCTGAATATTAAAAACTTTCTCAATTCTCCTTTATTTTTTTATAAAATAATACAGTAAGGAATGCTGCGAATGCAAGTACTACTGTCATGGGTCCGCTGGAAAAATCATATTTAAAAGCTAAGAATAAAGCCAGCGGTGGAAGTGATGCACCAATCAAAACAGCAATCAAAAATACTTTCAATACATTTTTCCCAAGCATAATTCCGATTGAAGATGGAATAATTAGATAGGCAAAAGTAAAGACATCACCAACATATCTCGTAGTGAGGGAAATTCCTGTCCCAACTACAAGATAAAATAACAGCAGCCAAAGTTTTGAATTTATTCCGTATGCTGACGAAGACTCAGGATCAAACACTACAAACTTTAGCTGCTTTTGGAACAATGTGAAAAATGTTATTATAAAAAAAGTAATTGCAAGCAGTGAATAAAATTCACGTGAGCCGATGAATAAAATATCGCCTTTCATTATTGATTCTATTTCCGAAAGTTCCGCAACAGGGCTTTTTTGTATGATCATTATTCGTGCTGCTATTGCAACTACGAAAATAATTCCAAGCAGTCCATCTTGTGTCAAAAACTTTTGCCGGTGTGTCTGAGAAAATACTATAACAACTAACAATGAAAATAGCAGTGAAAAGAATGCCGGTTCAAAATGATGAAGGAATGAATCTTCGGTAATTACAATGTTGAAGAGCGAGGAAATCATAGCTTCAATATTTATTAAGTGAAGAAATGAAAAAGCTACTCCTGCAATTGCAACTTGAGTTAAGGATGCGCCGAGAAAAACAACTCTCTGCGACACAACAAACACTCCGAGAAATCCGCAAATAATTCCTGCAAGAATGCTTCCGAGAATCGCATAGGGAAAAATTTCTATTAGTTGCTGAATTATTTCCAATTTAATTCCTTTGCTTTAATCTGATTACAAATTCGTCATTCAATTTTGTTACCGAAAATGTAGATGAATAGGCTTTCATTAAATTTTCTTCCGAAAGAATTTCATCGATTCCTCCAAATTGAAAAAAGTTTTTCTCGATTAAAATTATTTTCTTAACATAATTTGCTACATCGGTAAGCAAATGACTAACAAGCAGGATAGTCAAGTTTTGATTTTCATGAAGTTCGGAAATTAATTCGAGTAAACCGTAATGGGAGGGTGTATCCATTCCATTTGTTGGTTCATCGAGAATTAAAATATCCGGTTCAATAGCCAAAGCCCGTGCAATCAAAGTACGCTGTCTTTGTCCGCCAGACAAACTGTTGTACTGTAAATTTTTCAAATCATATATCCCAACTTTTTCTAAACTCGATAAAACTTTATCAATGTCAATTTCTTTTGGAGAAGAAAAAGTTGGCATTAAAGAATATCTTCCCATCATAACCACATCAAAAACTGTGTAGGGCAGAAGCGGCTGTACTACATCTCTTTGCGGAACGTAGCCGAATCTTAGATCATCCTTTAGTATTGATCCCGACAAAGGTTTAATGCTTCCCAATAATGTTTTAAGAAATGTGGTTTTGCCGGCACCATTTGGTCCAACCAATCCAATGAAATCATTCTGGTAGATTGATAGGGAAATATTTTGTGCAATAGTTTTCCTATTATAACCGATGGAGACATCCGTAAATTTTATTATCTCTTTTTCCATTTGTATTTGTTCCTTTGCGAAGCTTTGTGCCCTTGAGGTTAATTACTTGCTTTACACCAAGGCTCGAGGGCACAAAAAAAATTACCAAATGATTATTATTTAGTTATTTGATTAATTATGTTATCCATCATTTTAATGTATGAATCAACTCCATCCATTCCGTAAACATTTACCGGTACTTTGATTACTTTTACGCCTGTTTTTTCTGCTATTTGATTTGGAGCATTGTCACTGTAAAAGTTTTCCATTACGATTTTAGTGATTTTATTTTTCTTTACAAGAGCGATAATATCAGCATTGTGGGAGGGTGTCGGAGTTATGCCCGGCTTTGGTTCAACATAACCGGCGATTTTAATTCCAAATTTATCGGCAAAGTAGATCCAGCTTGCATGAAAAAATATTATCGGTTTATCTTTTAAAGCAGACATTTTATTTTTCCACTCAGCAATTTTTCCGTCTAATCTTTTCGAATAAACTTCATAATTCTTTTTGTAAAAAGAAGAATTTTCGGTGTCTTTATTTGAAAGTGATTCATAAATTTCTTTTGCCATTATCTTAACATTTTCAGGATCGAGCCAGTAGTGCGGGTTTCCGTGAGGATGAATATCACCTTGACTTGCATCCACCTTCGCGGTCGGAACTTCCTTTATAGATATATCAACCGATAAATCGACAATTTCTAATTTTGAATTTCGTGAACCATCAATTAACTGTTGTGCCCACATTTCCAAACCCAAACCAATCTTCATCAGAATATCTGCTTTGCGGAGCTTCAGCATATAGCTTGGTTTAACTTCGAGGAAGTGTGGATCCTGATCACCACGACAGAGATAATCAACTTCTACTTTGTCTTTGCCGATTTCTTTTACAATATCATAAATGGTGGAGGTTGTTGTTACTACATTCACTTGTGCAAATGTAATGTTGAACATGAAGAACAGTGCTAATAAAATTATTTTTTTCATTTCAATTTCCTTTTCAATTTAAAATGGATGTGCTTTATGAGGTCCGAGTGAAAATATCATCTGAAGTTTTATAGTGGTTTCAGAATCTCTCGGAGCGCCGTCGGAATAATTAAAGAATAAATTTTCTGTACCTAACCTAAAGGCAAGAGTTTCTTCAACCGGATAAAACCCAAACCATGCGGCAATACCTTGAGTTTTATTTTTGTCATCATTGCTCAAAGTTGCATAGCCAGGTTCATCACCTATTATCCCGTATGTGAAATCGTACTTTGCACCAATGCTAAATTGTTTTGAAAATTGATAATCGAAATAAACAAAAACTCCAAGAGTATTTATTCTACTTTGATAGAAAAATATTTCGTCTGCCGATCTTAAAACGTCCATGCTGTTCAATAATGCTTCACCCTGAAGTACAAATGACGAATAAGCATCAGAGCGGTATTTATATTTAAAATCTAATCCCGTATAAGTGTAAAATAAAGCTTTGCGTGAATCTGAAGTTAAATAATCGTATGAATGAACGCCATACGAGCCGCTTAATCCAAGTTCGAGATCGCTGTAATCATTTAACTGAAAAAAATTACTCCATCTTCCAACAAAAACTGGATTATTACCCCGCAGTTGATAAAAGGTAGAGGGATCATCCGGGTTAGAAGCAACCGTTTTTGCAATTGCATCACCTTTGAATATTCCAATATCAATTGATGAGTAAAAACTTTCGAAGGGGAGTGCATAACTTAAATCAATTCCAATGTCATTAAATCCTTCCGCCCCAAAATAGATTTGATGAAACAAAGGTCGTTCTAAAAAAGCCCAGGCATGCGGATGGATTGTGTTTATTTTTCCAAATCCAACCAAATATTTGCCGGCTTTTACTTGCAAGTCTAACGGCAGCCCTCTAAGTATTTGAGCATACAATTCTTCAACTGCAAATTCACCTTCTTCATAAGCGATATTTGCTGTTGCACGTGAGTATGGGTTCAGATAACCGTCAACAAACATTTCCATTGAAGGGGTTTCAAAATTTAATTTGCCGTATTCAGGTGTATCTTTTATAAAATTTGAAAATGTATTAAAAGTTCCGATTAAACTTATATCGGGATTTGTGTTCGACTGCGCTTTCAATACATTTAAAGATGAAAGAGCAATAAAGAAAAAAAATATTTTTTTCATAAAGAGCCTCAAATAAATTTATTTTAAAACTAATTAATTATTGTGGAGCTAATTCCACATCAACAAAGCTTTGAATATATTTAGGAGAAGGAAGGAGGACCACGAAGAGGATTTACGAGGTTATAAAATTTATAAACTAAAACTTCATTTGTCGTTAATAACGCAGGTACTGGGAAATATTTAACGTTGAGTTGCTTATCTGCTGAGTATTCTAAATTAAAAATACTGCTGCTAAATTCTGCAAGCTGACAAAATGTAACGCCGCTTAATATTATATCTGTATTACTTTTTTGAGGAGATTCATTTTTATAAGAGTGATCAGTTAAAAGGCTAATGTGATGAAAATGAAAAACGTTTACCCCTAAGAATAAAAAGTAAACAAGCAAAAATGCTTTGCCAATCCCCCGGCGATATTTGGATAAAAGAATCATTACTGAACAAACATAATTTATTTTGACAACTTAAGCAAGGTGCAAATGCAACACATATGGCATCGCTATCTTTGGTTTTAATAAAAGAATACTAATTGCTGATAATTTTTACTTGCTATTTGAAGTAACAGGACTTGGTTTAATCCAGTCACCAAATTGTCAGATTATTAATTTCTCAACGGGAATAATCCCGTTGAGAATATTTAAAAGTGTAACCTACTCACTGTTTAAACTAATCCCATTAATACGTGATTTATGAGAGAACATAGCCTATTTGATCTTACTGTCATTTCGATTTGTAATACAAATCGGGTCTCATCATTCCGCTGTGGTGTTCGAACTTCATGGTTATAGCCATAGTTCTCCTCCATAAGTTTCCACCTTCCTCGCCTAATAATTTATCCTGCTCTTCGCTGAATGTTGCCCAATCAATCTGACTTTTAGCAGGCTGAACAAATAGTACCATCGGCATATCAGTTCCAATACCTCCAATATAAACCCGGTAGCCTTGTTCAATATTCTTCGAAGTATAAAGAGCCTGGTATTCTTTTAATATCTGAATCATTTCCGCCTCCTTTCCAGGCATTGGATATAAATAATCTAAATGCCTGAAGTTCGCTCCTTCGTCCGGGTTCAATCCATATTTTGCTTTATAAGATAAATCATTCCTCAAAGTCAGCAGAAAGTTTTTATGTGAAGCATAACATCCGTCAAAACCGCTCATAACTTTAGTAAATTTTTCCTTACCGACTTTCTCCATCATATTACTTCTGATATCAAAATATTTTGCCAATCCCTCGTAATCTTTAACGGGGGTGACATAACTATATGTGAATATATCAGTCTGCAGTGCAGTGTATGAGCCTTCCACATTTGATTCCTTCATCATACCGGCAAAATCTGATGCAGCTTTTTCATACTTATCTGTCATATATGGATAAATGACATCTTCATGGATAAGATAGAGTTCAGAATCGGGTAGTTTCTCTTGTGCATTTATTGTGTAACTATTTGCTGCCAAAAGAAACAGGAATATCAAATGAACATTGAATCTCGATAACATAGAACCTCCTTGAAATTGAATTAAATGAAAGTATTTATTGATTTGAACGGGCACAAAATTTGAGATTATTTAATGACAATATTTTTGCAGAACTAATTATTACCAGACTATTCTGAGTGTACGCGTTTTAAGTCCAATGTTCCTGTAAGTTGATAAACTCCTCTAAGTAAAAACTTTAATTTTGAACTAACACACACAATGAATGCAATAATATTTTAAAAAATTAATTGTGCACAATTATTCTAGCGGGAAGGAACTTTATAGATCACTCAACTTTCAAGTTTAACATAGTGAGTAATTAGCTGATTGTCAATAGCGAAAATTGACTTATTTAAATTGTAAGCCTGACTTTCAATCGAATTAATTTATTATCCTTCATAAATTGAAATTGGATATAAAACGAAATTAACCATTTTAGGACACAGAAGTTGATTCAAAAAGGCGTGCCTTTAGTAAACTGGATTTTCGACCATATTAAAATGGAAAGTGTTAAGGATGGTTTTATTTCGGATCAAAATATTTAACATTGTAATAATATCTAACAATTATTTTTCTTTTAGCTTTAGTCTGAAAAAAAATATGAAAGGGTTACTATGGAATGTAAATCAATCGCGTTAGTTGCACACGATAACCGTAAGAAAGACCTTGTAGAATGGGTTGAATGGAACTATAAAGACCTGATCGAACATAAACTGATCTGCACGGGTACCACGGGCACAATGGTAGAGAATGCTCTTAAAAATAAAATCGGAAAAGAAGCTAAGTTGAAGTTTGAAATCAGAAAATTGAAATCAGGTCCTTTAGGAGGTGACCAGCAATTGGGCTCTTTAATAGCTGAAGAGAAAATTGATATAATTATTTTCTTCTGGGATCCTATGGAACCGCACCCTCACGACGTAGATGTAAAAGCCTTGTTAAGAATTGCGGTGCTTTACAATTGTCCTACCGCCTGCAACAGGGCAACAGCAGATTTTATGGTATCATCAAAATTCTTCAACGAAAAATATGAACCGATAATTAAAGACTATTCGAACTACATCAAAAGAAATATTAATATTGAGGAGTGATGATGCGATTCAAGATTTGTTCATACGAACTGGTATCAAATCATTTTGGTACTGTAGTTCTTTCTGAGGTGATGAATATTTTTATTTGATGCGAAATAAGGAATAAATATTTTGTCTGATATTTCTGATACTAATTTATTTCTCCTGAGAAAAGTAAAATTTATTTTATTGTAGTTGGCTTTAGCCAACTGATAAAAAAGTTAAAAAAAATTAAGACTTTAGCCTCATCATCTTTACTTTTTTTAATGTCAAACTTTTCTTTTAAAATTATTTCTATCTATTGCAGTCAGCTTTAGCTAACTGATTACTAAATCAAGGAAAGACTTAAGGCTTTAGCCTCATTGCTTTTCTTATGTGACTAAAGCCAAGAATAATTGCACATTTTCATTAATCAGTTCACTGAACTGCAATGTTAATTTATTATTTTATTGCAGTTGGCTTGAGCCAACTGGAAAAAAGAAGCAAAAAAAATATTAGGCTTTAGCCTCATTATCTTTACTTTTTTTAATGTCAAACTTTTCTTTTGAAATAATTTCTTCCTGTTTGGCTAAAGCCAATTTATTCTTTTGTTTTATTTATCCCACGACTTGTCACATAGTGATGGCTATGCCAAAAGTCGTGGCAATTATTGTATCTCAAATTTTTCATAATCTTGTTTGCTTATTATGCTACCAATTTGTGGATCTATAATCGCAACTTCTTAGCTGGTGAGGTTGTAGAGTTTGTAAACCATATTATCTATTTGTTGCTAATTTTTTTAATCTCTTTATCCAAATCAGAAATGTATTTTTTGTCTTGTTCAATTCTAAATTGCTCATATTCAGTATTTGCTTTTTCAACAGCTTGTTCGTGCGAAATAGTTCCCGCATTTGGCAATTTATCCAAACCATTACCGTCTAAAAATTTATTTATACGTTCTATCCAATTTTTCATAGTCATAAGCTGTTGTCTGCGGGCTTGTAACTCCGCTAAATCTAAAAATGCACTTACAAGTAAATTTAAATCTCCAATTTCATTTTCGGCTAAATAGTTTTTTGCAATAGCAACATCACTTTTTAATATTTTCCCATTTTACATTTCTATTTCCCTCTTTTTGAACAGTTTCCAAAATGGAATTAGTTGATTCTTTTTTCAATTCACCGGTTTCGTAAATATTTGTTAAATGTTTGCTTATTGCGGGAACTTAAACTCCAAATAAATTGGCTATCTCTTTTTGCGGAAGCCAAAAAGTGTTGCTTTGGTATGTTACTGTAATATTTACATTACCTTTTTTTTGCGGTATAAAATTATTTTATTCTCCATTTCACTTCTCTATCTCAAATTTTTCATAATCTTGTTTACTTATGATGCTTCCAATATTTGGGACTATTCCGCCAAAGGCGGACAAATAAAAGAAAATGTCAAGTTTTTTAGTTAATAAACTGAACAAAAATCAGTTAATAATGCTATAAATTGTGTTGTTCAAGCATTTAATTTCTATGAAAATTTATTATTTGTTTCTTTAGAATAATTTTTATTTATAGTAAAACATCCTCAGAAGTATAGAGATTGAACGAAAAATTACCAATTGAAATTTTATGCTTTCCTAAAAGAAAACACTTAGCATTTACTTTTTTATCATCTACAAAAACACCAGTGCTGCTTCCTAAATCATAGATCCAAACATCTTTATCATAATTGATAATGGCGCAATGTCTCCGGCTTACTGAATTATTATTAATTACAAAATCATTTTCTTCATTTCTACCTATCGAGATAATTGGAGTTGAAAAAATTTTGTTAACAGTTGCGGACTCAATTTTTATGTATTGTTGTTTAGTTGGCTTGTTAAAGCGATAAGATTGATAGAGAAATTTGTTTTTCATAGAAGATGGTTCAGACCAGGATTTTGAGCTATCCTTAAAGACCGAGAGATTAAAAGAAATAAAATAAGCTGATTCGGATTTTTCAATTGCTTCTGTAATAATTGATTTGGTCAAAGAGTCATTATTCAAATGTGTAATAACATAGTTATTCCAAAAGCAAGCTTGTTTAGCATCTATTAAGATTGAATTAAATATTTCAATGGCCAAATCAAAGCGATTCATTCTGTAATAACATTCAGATAATAAATTATACGTTTCCCAATCTATGGGGTTCAATTGTAGATGGCTTTGCAGTAATGAAATAGCTTGCGGATAATTCCCCTGATCTAAATGAATCTCGGATAACTCTTTCTTTACATTTACTCCCGGGTTAATCTTCATTGCTTTTTCAAAATGTTCTTTCGAAAGGTTTAGCTGATAAGTTTTCAAATAGTATTTGCCAGCAATAATATTGCCTAATACTGAATCAGTTGATATTCTAAAACCTTCGTCGAAATAATTTTTAGATTTAATCCATTTTTTCTGTGACAGAAATATTTGAGCATAAGAAAAAAGCTTATCTGCTTTTATATTTTCTTTATTTATGCTGTATGGAACGCATTTGGCTTTTAATGCGTTACAAAATTCAAAAGCAGATTGAAATCTTAATTGTGGAGATGGATGAGTAGCTTTTATTATAATCTCTTGAAGCCAATAAGGTAGAGAGGCAGGAATAAAAGAGTGGTTAAGTTTAACTTCGATGATTTCCTTTTTAGGAATATTACGAAAGGGGTTTTTTCCGATGACCATTTCAAGCAAAACGATTCCAAGAGAATAAACATCTATTCTAAAATCATTGGAAGAGATATTTTCGGCAAAAAATATTTCTGGCGGGAGATATATAAATGTTCCGCCTCGTGTATTTGAAACACCAAAATCTGATAGCTTAGGTGAGTTGTTTTCCCCAAACAAAATATTGCTTGGCTTAATATCACGATGCACAATTCCTTTATTATGAATATATGATAGTGCATCAGCGACTTTAATACATATTTCCACAGCTTCATCAAATTCATATTTGTCTATGCTCAAAAGATCATCAAGACTACCTCCGCTGCAATATTCCATTACTATATGAAGCATAGAATCTTGAAAGAAATGATGATAAAAGGAAACTATGTTGGGATGGTTTAATGAGGCTAAGAATTGGATCTCACGTGTAATATCCTCTGCGGTGAAATTGGTATAAACATAGGTTTTAATCGCTACTTCGTGCCTTGCTAATTCATCATAAGCCAAAAGAACTTTGCCAAAAGCACCGGAGCCCAAAACTTTTAAAACTTTATATTTGTTGTCTAACAAATCACTCATAATCTTCTTTGCTAATTGTATACTCAATTTGGGGGTCTTTAATTTTTAATTATTTAAAAGTGAGGTTGCAGAAATTGGAAACCTTGCTCATACACTCTTTGCCTTGTTTA
>Ga0172375_10013567_pt1 | contig 10091 bp, 7 predicted proteins | sample LakKiv1m_FD_114537 | JGI IMG/M metagenome (GOLD analysis project Ga0172375, IMG submission 114537) | Freshwater microbial communities from Kabuno Bay, South-Kivu, Congo - kab_092012_11.1m | ecosystem: Environmental > Aquatic > Freshwater > Lake | place: Democratic Republic of the Congo...
CCTCTCTCAATTTAAAATGAACAATTCCCTCATCTGAATTCGCTCGTCGAACGAACTCGGATGAGAAAATTTCTTTAACTATCCATTTTATACCAAAAAACGGCAAATGTCAAGAGCCGTGAAACATTGGGAATATTTTGCCTTATACAAGCCTCAAAAACGATGCGGGGCGGACAGTTTATACCCGGGAACTGCTTCCCGACTTTATTGACCGGGATTTTGGAAAATCCGGACAGTATTGGGGTCAAGGTTGGGCGTATGCGAGTATTGATTGAGAAGTGTTGACTTGTTATTTGATGACCGAAAACAAATCGGCCTCGTGCTGATTATGAGTTAATGCGATTCAAAAAAAATTTATTTTTCTTGATCTAAAAATGGTAATTGAATTTGGACAGCAGCACTTCTGTGATTAAGGATCTTATTAACAGAATATTCTGTCTTAAGGACGCCATTAGAAAGAAGTTGCTTTCTTTTGAGAATAACCGTAAGAATATCATCTTTTGCAAAAAAGGCCTGATTTTGTTGGACCTTTCCAAGAAAATCTTTGTCAGTTATTTCCGCAAAAAAAGTTGTATTTCCGTCATTAAATTTCCACTTTCCGTCTTCCTGAAAAGAAATATTAACAATTTGCAAATTTATCTCAATTTCGCGATCGTCGATGATTTCTTCCTGGATCTCAGGGGCTGAAAAATATTCTGCTTCATCTTTTTTAATTTCCTGCTTTTCGGTATCAGAAATATAGAATCCGACCTTATCAACACCCTCTTTCAATAAAGGGGTTTTAATCAGGGCTTCTGTTTTTCTTCGAACCTCATACAAGCCAAAGAGCTTAACAGAATTTTCGTTATAGACTTGAACTTCACCGTTTTTATCAAGTTCCAGCTTGAGATCACCCGACTCTAATCTGATTATACTTTTTATATTTCTCCCCTTGGTCCATTTTATTAAACCGAATAATCCGCCGTCTTTGCTATTTGCGATACCGATAATTTGCAAGATGCCGTAAGCGTTAACAATAGAGGAAATACTCGTTCCAGAAAAAAGCGAAACTGCTTGCCCTAAAATGTCCTGAGCAACAGAAAGTAAAACATCCACAGAGCCTTCCTGTGTTGCTTTTATTTTCACCGCGAGCTTTATCTTATCACCATTGAATACGCGATTTGCTTCTTCCAACAATTCGCCAAGCGACAAAAGAGCAGGGGCCAAATCTTTGACGTCCATTTCGTGATTTTCCAATGCCGGTCCATCATATTTCAATGTGAACTCTGTTTTTTCCATTTTTGTTTTGACTTTGTTGATTGTATATTAACACAAAAAACAAAAGATGATAACCGGATATCTAAAAAGGAGTTGGAAAAAGAAATCACCCTCCCATTCCAAACTTGCCATTTTTGCTTGTTTTTTCGCCTGTTTTGTGATAAAATATATCTAAGTATGATCTCTATACATTCCAAAAAATCGTTGACACTTATATTCTCCTGGGCATTGTTGGTATTGTTAGTTGCAGAATTTTCCTTGACAATACTGAATTCCACAGTTATGCTGCCTGCAGGCAGCATAACTGTGGAAAGCTAATTCAAGAGAAATTTTTTTGCCAAGTGAGCGTATCTTTCGCTCATTTTTTTATTGATTTTCAAAACAGATTTTTCCAATGGAACAAAATCATTTCCGTCCGTGATCATAAAAAACGGATCATGATTAGAAACAATCATCATTAAAGAATCCGGCCAATATTCATATAGTTGTTTGCAACCCCAGGAGATATTCCGTCCTGATTTTTTGTGTCCCTTATATCTGATACTCAAAAAAATCGGCTCTTTTTTCTTATTTACAATAACAAAATCAGGCGTATTGAATAATAGCTTTGCAATTTTATTGTTATTTACACCCGTCTGCAATAAACGCTCGGAAATACTTCGGCCCCCCATCGACATCACAACAAACCCATTTTCTTCCAAGAGAAGGCTGACAATGTTTTTGGCTATACATGATTTTAGATAATTTTCGGGATTCGTCAACATATTATCTCAAGATTGAATCTACGCAAAAATTTTATTATTTTTTGTTTCTTCTTTTTTCCGCCCTCATGCTATAAGCAACATCTTCAACCGCCACTAGCTTGCTTTTGCTCAACACCACCTTGATCGCGCGCGGGATATCCTCAAAATAGTTGAACATTTCGTCTTGCGGTTTTATACCTTTTGTCTTATTTGCTTCGAGATGAACGTTACCGATTGTCCAAAAAGGGATTTGATCACTTTTCCCGCCGACGCGTCCCGGCAAATGGTTAGTAAAAAAACGAACTGTGATACCAATTGTCTTATTGTCCTTTTTCATTTTATTCAATTTATTTTATTAAATCTTTCAGAAATTCGCTGATTTTTGTCTCTGTTTTTCCTTCTCTCAATTTCACTTTCTTTTCTCTCTTAATTTCACCTTCTTCGTTTACGACCTTGTCAAAAAGAGATTTTTGACGATCTTTGATTCTTTCCTCTTGATTAAATTTCGTAACGATTTTTTCGATATTTTTCAATTCTCCTTTATTTTTCCATTCTTGCCATTGCTCCAAAACAACACCGAGCCTTTCTTCAAGCCAATCACCAACTTCACCTGATTTTGATTCAACTTTATCTATATGCGCCAAAAATATGGAATAATCAAAATGCCGCAAATCAATTTCCAATTTTTCATTTCTTTTTACCTCTCGATTTTTTTCAGCATACAAAATGGACATTTTCATAGAAGCAGTTTGCGCGCCTGCTTTCATCTGCTTCACGCTTGTCCCTCTTTTGAAAGATCCCGACGGCAAGCTGATTATCGCCAAGATATTGCAATGTTTGGCAATATACTTCCGGAGAAATTCGTCTTGCGAGTTTGAAAAGAGGCCTTCCGGCAGGATCAAGCAAATCTTTCCGCCAATGCGAGCTGACTGAACCGCCTGCTGAATTGATAAATTATATTCGGAAATTTTATCTCTTTTTCCGTTGCTATCAATATCATCATTCAAATTTTCGAATATTTTCTTTTCATCACCATGATCGTATTTGTTGCTTCCGGCCGGATTGCCAATAACCAAATCCCAATTTTTGCCATAATAAAACAAGCCATTATCTTTTTTTATCGGAATAAGCTTCAATTCTTCCCCGATCTTTTTGAAATACAGTGCTAAATAAGTTTTGGCGATAATATATGGCAATTCTTCGATATCAACGCCCATTACATTTTCGAGGGACAGGTCGTTTTGATCAATGGCCGTTGCGAGAAAACCACCGCTTCCGCATTCAAAGTCCAAAATTTTTGTGTGTTTATTTTTTGGTCCGATTAGACCAAAAATAAAATCGATAACACATTTCTCCGTCAAATACTGATTGAATTCAGTGCCCTGAAAAGACCGCAAAATGGACTTGCGAAACTCTTTGGCAATTTCCGGACCGGATGAAGCAATAAAATCGTAACGCTTGAATAAATCACGAACCGCTTTTTGACCCTGCAAGTCTAATTCCGTATATGGATAATCACCGGTATATTTTTGCGAGCTCAATAAATAATTATGAATTTGATAAGCAACTTCCTTGACAACATCTTTCGTTATTTTTTCTTCTTTTTTATGATATTTAAAAATTGAAATCAATTCATCAAAAAAATCAATGGAAAAATTCTTTGGTTCCAGAATACGCGCTTTATACTCTTTAGCTAGACCATAATATTCGATCACCTCTTCAAAAGGCAAAACTTCAATTTCTTCAGTGATAAAATCTGGGATAGGTTTCGAATAATCAATCTTCCATTTATAAAATTTAATATTCTTGCCGACAGTTGTTGCCAAAATTTTTGGTGGAAGACCGGAAGGAGCAAATTGTGGCTTATCGATTGGAAAATTTTTGAGATAGATCAAGGCCTCCTTGAGCGCGGCATCGTGGCTTTTGTGCTTGCTTTTTGCTTCAACCAACAAAACCGGTTCGCCGTTGTGATAGTAAACAAGGTCAATGGATCCAGCACGGCCTCCGCTTGGCCGAAAAATTGGAACATCATTGATCTTTACCCTTTCGGCATCATGAATCGGATAGCCAAAACTGCTTGCCAGAAAAGGCAAGATATCATTGTTGATATAAGAATTTTCTGATCGTTTCTCGGACATAAAAATCAAATTACATCTTTCCTTTCGCCACGAATAATGGCTTCAGTTTTTGAAATTAGATCTTTCAACATTTTTTCGGCAATCTCTATATCGGTTTTATATTCCGCATCGTTGCCTTCTTTTTTTGCATCCATTGCCTTATCATGATGTTTGGACATTCTTTTGTATTCGGATTCGATGTGATTCTGAACATCTTCTGGAATAATAGGAATTTGTATTGCTCGGACTTCATCAAAACTAATATTTAACGTGCCAACACCATTAATATATCTCTCGACTTGCAACCAGCCAAAAACAGATTTCCAATAGACAATAACATAGAAAGGATTAATTTTTTGTTTGTCTAAATCTAATATATCAACAAAACTATCAACAACTGCTTTTGGCGGATTAATCGCTATAGTAATTTTATTTTTACCAACACCTGCGACGCCCGAACGCGCAAATAAAATAGACTCATCTTTTAATTTCGCACGTTCAATATCCCACGGTGAGTTTTTTTTGACAATCTTCAAACCAACCAAATTTAATCCTGTAAAACCTATGTCCCCTTGATTAACTAAAATTATATCTTTACCGTTATAATTGTTTTTCCCAGTTACAATCGCGCCATAAGTTAGCCTGTCTTCAAGCTCTCCAATATTTTTTAATTCAAATTGACTTTCTTTCAGCGCTTCTAAATTTTTAACATACTTTTGGTGCCAGTATTCGACGTTCCACCGGCTGGCCGGTTTTTCCTCCATCATTTCCTTTAATTTTTTGTCCACTCTCACCATAGCAATTTCCCGCCCTTTTTCATCTGTCGTTATTTGAACCAAATTTTTCTTGCTCATGATTTTATTGTAATATTTTATATAATTATCTTTGACAAAATTGAAATTATTTTCACCTAGAGATCCGACTGAAGCGAGAAAGACTGGATAATTTTTTTGTTTTTGCTCTCGCTCTTTATTTTTTTGCAAAAATAAAATACTTGTTTTTGCAGAAGTACCGACATTTTTGAAAGCATCGCGCGGCAATGAAACTATTGCCTCAACTTTTGCTCTCTGATTGATAAATTCGCGGACATAGTGAGAATTAGAATTTGTCAAAATACCGTCCGGAATAACAAGCGCAATCCAACCGCCGGGCTTTGCGAGCTGGATGAATCTTTCAATGAAAAGTATCTCAATCGAAAAACTTTCCAGTCTTTTTTTTGCTTTTTCAGAAAAGTTTTCTTTTTTAGTTCTCCCGAAAAGATCAGCTTGATTATTGGCAGAATTTAGGCCTGCCGCTATATCTTTTGGTAAAATTTCAAACTTTGATAATTGTTCAATGAGATGATCAGTGAACTCCGCTTTTTCCAAGCCGGTTCCACCATATGGAGGATTTCCAACAACCGCATCAAATTGCTGAGTGCTAATATCTTTTTGTTTCAGTTTATAACGATATTTTTTCGTGTGTTGCTCCCAATGAATTTTATCCAGTCCATTTTGATGAAAAAAGTGCGCTTCAAGGTCGGCTTCTTTGCCGCCAAATTCTTTGAGCAAATTGATCTGCTTCCATTTTTTCACAACATCCTCGTCAATATCCAAACCGAATATATATTCCGTTTTAGTGAAGAGACTCTGAACAGCGGCTTTCAAAAAAACGCCTTCGCCAACTGCCGGATCAATGACAGACGGATAATGCTTTTTTGATTCCCAACGGCCAGCTTCCTTGTCTTCTTTTTCTTTCCAAATTTTCAAAATATCAAAAATAAAACCCGCGATTCTCTGATCGGTGTAGAAGATTCCCAAGTCTTGTTTTTTTTGTTTGATTTCGCTTATCATTCTATTGAATAGTGAAATGCGAGAGCGCAATCATTTCTTCTTGAAATTTTAGATCAAGCTTATCCCTCAATTCTTTTTGCTCCTTTTCCCTATTCTTCTCGCCCTCCGATTTTTCTTTGAACATTTGCAAATTTAATCTTCCTAATTGTATATCAATATCCTGCATTCTTTTGCGATATTTATCTCTTTCAGAGAAATCAGAGGAATTATCTTTTTTGCGAATAATCTCTTTTTTTTCTTCTTCGTATTTTTTTATTTTATCCTGCGTTCTCAATGCAAAATCGTCGTAGTAGCGACTAATTCTTTCAATCTCTCGATCGAAAAGGCGTTCATTTCTCTTTTGATATTTCTCAACAACCGGTTTTTTCCAATTCTCCCAAGTTTTTAATAATAAAGCCTTGCCGATTGGCAAATTTTCAAAGGTGTCTGCGACACTTTCACTTTCAACATCAAGCAATTCACTGGCAACGGCGATATCCAAAACATCAAATTCACCATTCGCCTCTTCAATAAACGCAAGTGGAGCCAGAATTTCCTCTGTTTCAACGCCGGTTATTCTCAATTTCCAAAGAAAAATAATCCCATTTTTTCCTTTTGCATCCTTTAGCTTGGAAATCTGCCCTTCATGTTTTGATAAATTGAAAACCATTGAAGGGACCGGCTTGGTTTGCAATATCAAATTTTCAGCAATTATTTGACCAATAGCTGGATGTTCCTTGTGCGCTCGAGATATTTTTCCCTCTTCATCGGCCTTGAGTTCCCGAAAAGCAACTGGAAATTCGAATCCATCCATTGAATAAATCGCCTCATCTTTTGTCGGTTTGAGTTTGTCACCCAGTGTTATTTTGCAAAGGCGCAAAAGATCCTTATCGAAATCAGAAATGATTTGATCTGTTTCAACTTTAATTTTCTTAAACAGGGCAGCAACAGATTGATCAGTATTTTCTAATAATAGATTTCTGTATTGCAAAGTCGTTTGAGAAATAACATCTTTCAAGCTATCTTGAAGCACAGAAAATGCTTTTTCATATTCTTCCGGTGTGCGACAATTTTGATATATTTCAAGAATTTTTTTCTGAAAATCCAAACCAGATTCAAGCGCCCCCAAAATTTCATCGGAACTGCCGAAAAGACCATTGAACAGGTGCAGTTTTTCTTCCAGGAGCTCCAATACCCGCTTGTCTGCATAATTTTTTGTATTGAGAAAGTTGGCAACAATGACTTGATATTTTTGTCCGTAACGATGACAACGACCGATCCGCTGCTCCACCCTTTGTGGGTTCCATGGCAGATCATAATTGATAACGATATTGCAGAATTGCATATTTAAGCCCTCTGCACCGGCTTCGGTCGTAAGAAAAACCTTTTTGTTCTTTTGGAAATCGTAAATTAGCGCCTGTCGGATATTGGCATTCGCTGAGCCTTGCATTGCCGCTTCCGGAAAATCTTTTTTCCATTTTTCAAATGCAACTCTTGCCTCCGGAGAATTGTTTGATCCGTTGAACTTCGTAAATGAAATTCCAGCGACCTCCAAAAGCTTGGAGAGATATTCTTGCGTACGCGTTGATTCAGTGAACACTATCGCTTTTTCAGGCCATTTATTTTCTTTGGCTTGCTTAAAAAGATCCGAAAGTGCTTTGAAGAGAGCAACGCCTTTTGTATTCTCTTTGATTTTAATTGCCAACGTATAATACTCATCCAATTCTTGGATTTCTTTTTTGATTTCTTCGTCGCTATAAACAGGGTCGACTCTGACCTTTTCTTTTTTCTGTTTTTGTTCGATTCCTTCGAGCTCCAATTCCTCGAGTTCTTCTTCAAGATCTTCGTCAACTGGGGCTTCCGGATTTTGGTTTTGAGCCGATGACTCTTTTTCTCGCAATTCAATTTCGGTTTTAAGATTATCGCTCAATTTTTTAAGCGTATCAGCAATTGCAAATGAAGAACTGGCTAATAATTTTCTATACACCAAAATCATCAAGTTCCGCTGAGTGGATGCGATAGCGGCAATTTTTGGGCGTTGCAAATAAGCTGAAACTTTTTCATACAATTCAATTTCTTCATCGGTGGGGTCGAAATTGAAAGTCATTGAAGATCTATCAGTGAATGGAACATACTCGACGACTTGCTTTCGCAGAGTTCGCGTTATGATCCCTGAAATTGCGGTCGGGTCATTTTTTTCTTCACCCCTGATTAAACTTCGCAATTCTTCCAGCCTTCTTTTTGCAAGTTCCGTCCTGTCCTTGATTTCTTGGATAAATCGCGTTTTGAAACTATATGGAGAGCCCAAAAGCTTGTCATCGATGAAACTGGCAATGCCATATAATTCTTCGAGGCTATTTTGAAGCGGTGTCGCTGTTAGTAAAACTTTTGGCTTGTCTTTTATTATTTCACGAATTTCGTATGCCATTTTGGAAGCATCACGCCCTTTGAAAACTCGCCGAAACCGATGTGCCTCGTCAATAATCACGACACTCCATGGCTGCTTTTCAATCAATCCAAGATGAGAATAAACGAAATGGTATGAAGCTATAAAAATTCCGTCATACGTAAATGGTGTTTTTTCTCCACTATTTACCCTTTCCCTAAACGCAGGGCTATCCCAAATTTCAGACTCAAGACCAAACTTTGCCTGTAATTCATCTTGCCATTGTTTCCGAAGCGATGCCGGCGCCATGATTAAAATTTTCCTTTTCCCCTCAGCCCAAAGTTGAGAGATAATTATTCCAGCCTCAATTGTTTTTCCAAGACCCACTTCATCTGCCAAAATAGCCCCCCGAGAAAGAGGGCTGTTAAAGGCATAAAGAGCCGCGTGAATCTGATATGTGTTAAGATCAATAGTTGATTTCGCCAAAACGGAAGATAATCGGCTCAAAGAGCCTGCCATTTTTTGCAGACTTATTTTTTCAGCAAGATATCTTTTTTGGAATACAGACATAGCTTTTTCCGTTGAAATAAGGGTTTTTTACTATTTCTATGTTATCATTAAGTAAGCGTTTATTCAAGAAAACGAAAACAGCCCCTTGCGAGGCTGAAATCTTTGCTATGCGGAGCTGACGGGGCTCGAACCCGCGACCCCCGCCGTGACAGGGCGGTGCTCTGGCCAACTGAGCTACAGCTCCATAATTTAATTTTGTAGCGGTGGAGGGACTCGAACCCCCGACACGTAGATTATGATTCTACTGCTCTAACCAACTGAGCTACACCGCCGTCATAGACTAATATTAGGCTAGAACTATAATTATTTCAACACAAAACTTTAGCACGGGCATCACCGAGACTCCATATTTTTTGCGGACGTTTGTTGCGGGGGCGGGATTTGAACCCGCGACCTGGTGGTTATGAGCCACCCGAGCTACCGGACTGCTCTACCCCGCTATAAGACTATTACTCAATCTAGCAGATTTTTTTTGCTTTGTCAACCCGCGTTTTTCGTGTGCAGCAGTTCTTCCGCTTTTTCGCTTCCGGGCGCGCCGAGGAATTCGGCGTATATTTTTTTGACGGCCGGGTTTTCGTGCGATTTGCGGACAGGCATATTTTTGTCGCGACCGAGCACGGCGTCAGTGCGGGCTTTTCGGATAAACCCGTTTGTGGGTTGAGGCTGCCCCCCGCCGCCGATACAGCCGCCGGGACAAGCCATTACTTCGACAAAATCATATTTGGCCTTTCCCGATTTTATATCTTCCAACAATTTTCGCGCGTTGCCGATCCCATGGACGACAGTTTTTCGAAATTCAATTCCAGCCGTCCGCGATACGGCCTCCGCCACTCCCCCGCTCCCGGCAAACAAAATTCCCGCTCCGGTCGAAATTCCCAGTGTCGGGTCGAATTTCTTGTCCTCGAGATAGGCCGGGTTTATTTTTTTCTTGCGTAGCAGCCTCGCCAGCTCTCGCACCGTCAAAACCATATCAATATCCCCATTCATTCCTTTTCTCTGCGCCTCAAATTTTTTCGAAACGCAAGGCATCACAGACACGGAAACAATCTGCGCCGGGTTTATTTTCTCTTTTTCCGCCCAACAAGTTTTGAGGAGCGCGCCAAGCATCTGTTGGGGAGACTTGCAGCTCGAAAGATTTGGAACAAATTCGGAAAAATATTTTTCGACAAAAAGAACCCAAGACGGACAGCAGCTGGTCAGAAGGGGC
>Ga0172375_10013568_pt1 | contig 10090 bp, 15 predicted proteins | sample LakKiv1m_FD_114537 | JGI IMG/M metagenome (GOLD analysis project Ga0172375, IMG submission 114537) | Freshwater microbial communities from Kabuno Bay, South-Kivu, Congo - kab_092012_11.1m | ecosystem: Environmental > Aquatic > Freshwater > Lake | place: Democratic Republic of the Congo...
ATCAATAATACTGTTCCACCAATTATCAAATATGATAGAGGAATATTCATTGTTCCTATTGCGATTGGATTCATAATATCAAACGTTCCTGTCGTAGTTGTGTTTGTGTTTCCAGGTGGATTCACAGGTGGTGAAGAACAGTAATTTGAATTATATTGTAAATCTAATTGCCCAGTAGCCACACAAGTTGCTTTTGTTGTTCCAACACATTTTGTTTGCCCTACATTAATTGATTGTCCTTGCCAACTACAAGGTGTTCCTGGCGTTCCACCGCAGTTTGTGCTACAAGTACTATCTGGACATGCTTGCAAATTAGTATAACAACCACTAAAATATCCATTTGTATTACAAACTTCAGTCCCATAACAACCATTCCCAGCAACACATTCCCTAGTTGTTGGCATAGTACACGTTTCAGTTTTATAATTAGGATTTATATAATTCACCCAATCTTCTGATTCTTTATTTAAACAAGCAACATTAGTCCCACAAGGTTTTATTTTACTATTAAAATAGCTATAAGACATTAAATAATTTGGGGCAGTTATTTCTGTTATATATCCACTATAAATATCATCACCATGAAATAATATGCCATAATAAGGCATAAACAAAGAAGTGTGTCCTGCATAAAAATATCCCCTATCTATTTTAGCGGGTATATTTAATGCCAATAAACTATCCTTTAAGTATATTGACATCTTCCCACACCCACCTATACTTCTTGAATTATATTTTGAGTCTACAGCAGAATTTGTTGTTAAAAATTTATATGTAATACCCTCATTTGGTATTGAGTCACCAATATAAGTATGCATAAACCCTGGTAAACCATTTCTCCCATACCTCGCATCATCAAGAACATTAGCGATTGTGTTTAACTGGTCAGAACCTACCAATTGTTTGTTAAAGTTATAAACAAATGTGGGGTCGTCATTTATTATCTCCCAGTAATTAGCTGCCCTATTATTAATAATTAGTTGTAATTGTTCCTGATTATAATCATTAAGTTTCCAAGGCAATTTATTATTTTTATCCAACCATATAGAATAAGCCACATGTGCAGCCATCAATTTGTGAAGTTCCTTTTGGTTCTCTGAATTTGAAACACACATTCCATAATCAAACATAGCATCATAACCACTATCAATCACACCATTATTATCTTTATCATATTTGTTTAAACAAGTGGTAGGTGCTGTTAAAGTTCCAGTAGCCTCTAATTGATTTATATAATCTATAAAATAATTAAGCATATTGTCTGTACCATACGTCCTAAAAAAAGTAAAGGTACTATCAAAAACAGATTTAACATTAGGGTTGGCATTAAAATAATCTTTGTAAGCTTGAGGCAATTCAGGAATATCATCTATATAGGTGTAATATTCCATAATTGGGTTTGTTGAGTTTCTTATATTTTCTACAGAATTATAATTTCCATAATTTAAGTTATAGATATTTACTGTAACTATCTGATAGTTTCCAATATTATCATATCCGATTCTCGAACTTTTTGCTATTAATATTTTAGATTTGTCATTACTTATAAAGGGTCCACTTGCCCAACCAAGCATATTACCACTACCTGGAATTCTATCGCCAACCATATTTATATTTTGATAGGAGGGAACACAAGCATAAAAATATCCTCTATTATTTGCTTGATTGCATTTTATTTCCTCTGTAGAATAATAACCATACCTATTTAATAATATTGTTTTATCCTGATAATTTGCATCCAGATAAGCAATAGCACTATTACTATCATAATTTAAATCACTTATTCTAAATATTATTGTAGGTATCTTTGAAGTGTTAGTTGGACATCCTTCTTCTTTTTTGTTATTATTGTTTAATGTTATCATCACCATTATAATCAATCCTACTAATATCCATATCCTTTTGTCTTTTTTCATCTTCCTAACGTTCCTGCAATCTTATCCTTAAATATTAACAGTAAGATTGCCAAACCAAATATTATTATGGGGTATTTGATAAAATAGGCTCCGACTGCTGGAAAGTTTATTAACGAGTTGAAAATAAAAACTCCACAAACTAAAACAATTAAATTGTTTGCTGCATCTTTGTTCATACCTAGCATCAATCATCATTCCTCAGTATTTGCTCATTAAAACGAAAGCACCATATATCAATAGTCCTGCTGCAACTTGTACTAATCCAAAGTTTCCAACATAAGCTTTTGTTATCATCTCTGGTATCTTAGGTAATTGAGTTATAACTGTTTGTAAGGCAATATAGCCTAAAAATAACATTGCTGCAATTATTGCATACTTTTCGTTCTTTGCGTTTCCTAACAAGTGTTTTGCCATTTTATTTCACCTCACTTCTTTTTCATAACAATAACCAATAATATTAGTCCTGCTCCTAACCAGACCCAGATTGGGATTGTTGGCTGCGGATTAAATAGATTGCCCCAGTTTTGGATTATATTTGGCATAAACATTAAACCTGATAATATAATTAAAGGTATTCCAAACCAAGGCCATGCTACTGCCGTTGCTGCCCCAACTCCTGTTCCAATAACTGGTAAGGTACTTCCAGTTAACCACGAGGCTCCGCCTAATACTGCAGCTGGAAAAACTTCTTTCTTTGTTGAATCATTATTAATAGCCAATATAAACAAAGCTATTCCAATCAATACCCATACCTTTTGATATTGTTGTATTTTCATTTTTTATTTGTCACCATCATAAAGATTATAACAATTGCTATCCCCCACACCCACATTGGTATTCCTGCTTGAGGGTTAAATAAGTTAATCCAGTTAGTCACTATATTTGGTCCAAGCAATAGGAAAGCTCCTACTATTAAAGGTACTGCATACCATATCAATTGTTTTTTGGCTGCAAAAGATACTATTGCTCCTGCTGTTCCTAACCCAGTCTCTGCCCCTCCTGCTTCTGCAGTTTTCTTATCGTCACTGCCACCATTCATCATTCCGTGAAATATTAATATTAAGGAGATTACTAATACAATATTCCATATCTGTTCTTTATTCATTTTTTACCTGTGAAAGCCATAACCGCCATTATCAACAATCCAAACACTATAACCATTGGGTTTCTCATTATAAAACTTTGACCACCCATTATCCAGATTAAAGCGATTAGTCCAATCAAAAAAATCCATTTGTTTGCCCACCATGCCATCTTTTATTCACCTCAAAACATCATTCCCATCACAAGGAATAATACCATTGCTCCTCCAAATATTACTAAATAGTAAGCCATTTTACAGCTTAAACTTTTTAATCCCATTCCATACACTATATTAGCTATCGTTTGCTCTGCTGCATTACAAGTTGCTACTGGATTATCTGGATTTACTGCTTTACATAAAAATTCGTCTGCATCATATTGTACAGCATCTTGGCTACAACAATCCATAATAGCTTGAACATAATATCCTGCTGGAACACAAGAGAAACATACCCCCTGGTCATTTAAAGGACTTTTACTATTACCAACTTTGCATTCTAAAGCCTTGCATTGCATAGCATCTCCTGACGTGTATACACTTGTTGCAGGTATATTATACATACACATACCATAAGGTGTGCTACATGGGTTTAAAGAATTTTTTGTATCACACGTTGCTTGGTCAGTTGCTTCTTTCTTTGCCCCTGAGTTAATCACAATCATAAACAGAGCTAAAACTAAAACAAACTTAAACCTGAAAGTTTTGTCGTTCTTTAAGCGTTTTATAAAGTTCATTTGTCTCCACCCTTCATCACTATCTTCATAAACATCATCACTGCCATAAATCCAACAACATACCAAATCCAAACGCTAACATCACACTTGCCTGTTTTTGTGTTGCAGGTTTGTATAAATCCCATACATTCATTGTTGCAGGCATCTGGAGTTACTTTGCAATCATTAGGACAATTAGCTGTTGTTTCACCTGAGTCGCAGGTTCCATCATTGTCACAGGTTCCTGGGCAGGTTTTTGTTCCAGTACAAGTCCCACCACATCCATTTGAGCAAGTTGAGCCTGCACAAGTTGAAGAAGCACAAGAACAATCTGCTGTACAACATGCTTCACTTGAACTTGTTGTTGCCTTTCCAACATTGTTAGGGTTACATATTCCAGAAGGACAACTCATACCATTAGTTGGTTGCCAAGCATTTGTTTCACACTTATAATATTTTCCATCTTTACAAGTATATTCATTATTTAAAGCTGGAACATTTAAATTACCTTTACAATCATAAGTCATTGAACCACAAGTTCCAGTACAACAATTTCCGACAGAACAAGTTCCTGTTGTTAAAGCACTACAACTATCATAAGAACTACATTGATTAGATTTACATACACCACCTAAATTAGAACAGGTATTTGTTGCTGTGCAACTCTGATATTCATACGAACCAGATAATTCTCCATTAGTGCAGGTTCTCTTTTCAGAAACACAAGTTGCTGCTGAAGGTGACTGATAAGCTGTTACCCAAACTCCACTTGCTATAACTCCACCCCATGGTAAATTACAAGAGTTGGGAATACAACTATTGTCTACTCTACATCGTTGTTCAATATCACAATTATTAGGACAAGTTCTAGTAATTAATCTTTGACCTTCTGGACAATCATAATTATCAGGTGCACAGTTTGGAGCATCATCCCATTCAGTGCAATCACATTGTTGTTCAGTACTATAAGTTACTTTAGCAACATAATTGTTTTGGTCTCCAAAAGGGCTAACTGCAACACAAGGTGGACTTGGATTTCCAGAACAACATTTATCATAAGTTATAACTCTAAAATAAAAAGTTCCTTCACCCATTGCACTAATCATACTAGAAGTTGGAACTTTAATAGTAAAATAAGCTGTTTCACCAGCTGCAATATTATTAATTAAAGTGTGCCTATTTTGTGGTTGAGCTGCATCACAAGTTGCTGACTGCCTTACAACTGTAGAAGATTTCTTTTCAGTATCTGGTGTTAATTCCATTAATATAGGTCCAGCTACTGTTCCACCATTATTTTTAATTCCAATTGTACATTGTAAATCATTTCCTGTTATCAAGCAATCATTGTATATATACTGCATAGAGCCAAAAGTGTAGGGCATAGTGGTATATTCCTGGTCTAGTGTTACTGTAACTGTGGAAGTTTCTTTCTTGCCTGAATTAATCATAAATATAACTAAAAATATTAAACCAATTATCACCAGTTTATTGTTTTTCACCATTTTTGCACCTTTAGATATTTGTAAACATTATAGGACAATAAAACGCCTAACCCAGCGTTTAATATTAAGCTAAAAGGGGAAACACAGGTTTCTCCCAAAAACTTGCTTACTATATTCTGCGGAAACTTGAACCATTCCATACATTGTGTCATCGGCTGCTGATAGAAGATAAAGAAAAAAACATCTTCCAATCCTGCCATCAACATTATCCATCCTCCTGCTGCCAGAGCCAACGCTTCTGACTTGTCTCTTGATATAAAATACCAAAGCAATCCAACAATGGCCATAACCCCAAACCACAATATCCATATTGCTGGACCAGTGTATTGGTTATACAATCCCCAAGCCTGCTCTGAATTTAACGTGTGAAAAGTTGTAATCTGCTTCACATCCATCCAGGCAAAAAATAGTATTAACACTATTAACAGCCAAAATATCCTATCCATCGTTTGCCATCGCTTCAGTTCAGCCATTTACTTTCACCTATTTCCGATTATAAAACTAATAACTTTCAAATATTTTCATAGTGAATAAATTCCTCCATCGTTGGAGACGGAGGATTACTTATTCACTAAAAAGTATTCTGCTACGCCGACACCTATTGCTGCCAACAATACTCCTGCCACAGTTATCCCATTGAAACCCATCTGTAAAAACGAGTTCCCTAAGATAGTTGCTGCCCCTGGTATCTTTGGCACTAGAACCTGTGCTACTACAGCACCTGCTCCATCTATTAGGTATCTGACTGCTTCTATTTGTTTTGCCATCTTTTTACCTCCATTTATCTTTCATTGTTTAAGGTTTTAATAAACCTAATTTCCACGCAATCTGGTCTATTGACGGTGCTTTCCATATTGGCCCAACAACATAAGTCCAAGTAAAATATACTACAACACCTATTAAGATAATTGAAAATATATCTTTTTTGGATATAGACCCATCTGTCAGCCAGTTAAGTACTGTTATTGCAATTGTTACTGCTACTGTTACTATTGCTAACCTTATCAGCCACATTACTGGTTGATTAATATTTGTTGGCATCTGAAAGGTATAGCCCGTATCTGCCTTTATAAAAAAAGTGTTAAATAGGTAGAGTAATGCAATAGCAACAAATATCACTCCGGCAACCGCCCTTGGGGTTATATTCATCTTAGCCATTATCCCACCTATTTAGTAAGGCACTAAACCTATTTTCTTTACGTTGTCTTCCAACAGCGTAAACACTAGAGCCAATACTCCTGCGTTTATCAACATTGCAATAAATATATTTGCTGTTGTTATTCCTATCTGCAAAGCTAGATTCCCACTTAATAGCATTAATGCTACTGCTACCATCAAGTTAGCTGCAAATATTAAAGCAGTCATCTTCTGCAGTGTTGTCTTCAAGCCAAGCTTTACTTGGTCTAATAGCCAGTCTCCCAATAGGAATGCAATTGCTCCTCCCAAAGCTGCCACTAGATAAACCATCATAGTGTTAGTTGGTAGTGTTATTCCTAAAGCATTGGTCAACCATCCCAAGACTTTTCCGCCTAAGCTGGTGTTTATTCCAGTCAAACTTTGCGTTACGTTTATATCTATTGCTGGGTTTGCCAACTTTGCGGTTACTGTTGGAGCGTATTGCCCTAGAAAACCTAAAACAGGCGATACAATATATTTCATAGCTAGCGGTGTTAAAGCTCCTACTAAAGCACCTGCAGTTATAATTTTTGTTGTGTCTTTTGCCATTTTCTTTTACCTCCTCCTTGTTTTACCTTTTTTTTCTCCTGTGGTGCCATTTTACAGTTGTAAAGCCACCTTTAGGCTTTGCTCTGTAGTGAGGCCTTACTCCAGGAGTTTCAGGTTCGTCTTTTGCTTTTCTCATCATGTCCATCTTGTAGCTTCTGCTACTTCTTGGACCGCCTTTCCATGCGTTTTTTCTTATTGCCATTTTTTACCTCCGTTTTTATTTTTTCATAACTAACATTAAAAACAAAAAAGCAACTCCAACTATAATCCATATAACTGGGTTAGTATACCATTCACCACTTCCAGTTGTTGTTGTAGTGCAAACTTTAGTTCCTATTGCTTCTTGGTTTAATTCATTCGGTTGCCCTTTACATTTATACTGGGTAAAAGTTTCACCAGAACATTTAGTTGAAGCTAAAGGAGACCATACAGTATCTGCACAAGGCTCTTGTGTTGTACATTTAAAGTTCTGGCAAGTTTCTCCAATTTCAGTTGCACAATCATTATCTGTGTTACAGGCATCCAAAACAAAAGAAGACATCAATCTTCCATTATTCTCCAAGTGAGTCATATAGAATCTCCTATACTTTTCCCATCCTGTCTTTGTCGAAGTGTAATCTATAAAATCATTCAAGTGATTGTTGTCTATAGTTCCATATAAATAATTGCCATCACACACAAACCCTATTGTAAAGCTTTCTGGTAAATTTAAACAATCATTAATAATACCCATCTTTTTTTGTTTTTGACATAATTCTGTATCCAAATGCTGGCACGCTTCAAATAAATCACTTGTAATTGGTGGTGTTTCAGCAGGTATTATTATATTGTTGCATACATATTCTAAATCTGTTTTTGTAGGCAGGTATAACTTGAAAGCTGTCTTCGAGTTGCCAGTTGAAACTGTTCCAAAATAAACTTTGTTTAGTAAATAAGTTGCGGCTTGTCTTAATGCCACCTCTTCCTCAGCAGTTATATCACTAAAATCCATTTCATTTAAAGCAGTATTTTTAAAATAAGTCAAAGCTTTGTTAAGCTCAGATTTTAATTGAGTGCAACTACTTATAGAATAAGGTATCTGATAAGTTATCCCCTCTTCTATTAAGTTTTGATTTGTTTCACTAATCTCCTGCTGTCCTTTAGCTGTAAGAGTTATAGGCATACTTAACATCAAATCAATATACATATTTGACGAACTACCACTTAAATCAAAGTTAGACCAACCAACCATATTGGAATTAATATATTCTCTTATATCTGGGTAAACTCTCTCAATACCTTCTTTCTTTCCATTCTGTGCTATCAAAACTATTACAATCAATCCAATCAATAATAATAGTTTATTGTTTTGTTTCATTTTTCATCTACCTTCTCGGCCAAAATAATATTAACAATAACATTCCTAATATTCCGACTGTCCAACCAACATTATTTTTTATAAAACTTGAAGTGTGTGACATTATATAGCTGCCAATAGGCTGCAGGTCAACACAGTAAGTCATATCGCATTTATTATTAACACAGTTTCCGACTCCAACTCCATAATTGGTTACGTTTCCTGACGTTGCTGCATAATTTCCAAAACAAGTGCAGTCTGCTGAAGTCGAACAAGATTGGTTTTCAACTTGAGCCACTGATTCTTTCGGAACAGGCGGGTTAAATAGCATAAAAGCTAATATAATCACCAAAATCCATTTCATATTTTTAAGTTCCATTGTTTATCACCTTCGTTTATTTCATCATCGAAAAAAACATAAAAAATAACATTACTCCGCCTACTATAAATACCCAAGTTGCTATCTCACACTTTGTAGTTTTATCAGTCTGCTCTTTACATTCTTCAAAGAACTGACACTCTGGAGTGCATACTGGTCCTGTAACACCACAAGTTGAAACTGTTTTAGTGCAGCTAACTTGCGCACCATCTGTGCATACTTTTGTTCCGGCACAATCTACACCATTCACAACTACAGTACAAGCGTCTCCTGTTACACAACCTGTTGTTCCACAATTAGCATCGTCTTTAACACAAGTACCCCATACACCAGAAGTGCAGGTTTGTGTTCCTGGACAATTAGTTGTGCCTACAACAACTACACAATCTTGTTCTGCACCTGTTGTACAACTAACATCATTGACAGTAAAACTATTTGTTCCTAATATTGCTGTTCCAGCTGGTTTTATTTCTGAACCATAAGTTCCACTAAAAGTCTTTGTCCCAGTAGAAGAACCAGTATTTAGCTTATAGGTATAGGTTATATCCTGTGCACCAGACATAACAACCCAGAAGATATGCCCTGGGTTGGTTGTGTAATCTCCTGAACCTGATACTTGTGATATAGTCAAACCTGAAGGAACAACTTCATCAATCATATAGTAAGTATCGCCAGAAGCTACATCAACTGCTAAACTTATAGTTATATCAGTAGATTTGCCTGGAGTTTCTGAAGATAAACTTCTGGTTACTATTGTTCCAGTTCCTGGGTTACAATTGCCCCCAGTGCAGGATTGGCTTTCTGTGTTACATCCTGAAGGAGTGCAAGTTCTTGTTTGTAAACAATTTGAAGAACAAGTTGACCAAGAACCACAGTTACAAACAACGTCACATCCTGAAGATTGTACATCTACATTTGTAGTTCCACCTATAGATTGTCCTGCAGGTATAAATTCAAACCCAACCTTCCCATTAAAAATCTTTGTTCCAGTTCCAGAACCAGTATTGACGGTATAAGTGTAAGTCTTTGTTGCAGCGCCAGACATAACAACCCAGAAGATATGCCCTGGGTTGGTTGAGTAATCGCCTGAGTCAGAAGCAGAAGTCACTGTCCATCCAGAAGGAATAACTTCATCAACCATATAGTAAGTTGAAGTGCCTGGGTTGATTGTTAAGCTAATTGTTTTGGCAGTATTTATACATACTGGAGTAGGAACACTTCTACTTGAGCTTTCACCACTAGCATAAACTAGGCTTAAGCATATTAGCATTATACTAATCCATATTATTGATTTATTCATTTTTTTCACCTTCAACACGGGTTTGCCTTATAGGCACCTATTTTAGTTAGCGCACTCTGCATAGTTGTTGAGCTTGGGCTTGATTTCCATGCTCCAATCAGAGATAATACATCTGACATTGGAGTGCAACAAGAT
>Ga0172375_10013569_pt1 | contig 10089 bp, 11 predicted proteins | sample LakKiv1m_FD_114537 | JGI IMG/M metagenome (GOLD analysis project Ga0172375, IMG submission 114537) | Freshwater microbial communities from Kabuno Bay, South-Kivu, Congo - kab_092012_11.1m | ecosystem: Environmental > Aquatic > Freshwater > Lake | place: Democratic Republic of the Congo...
ATCATGGTATTCCAGCAACTCTTTTTCTTTTTTGTTTTTGCGGTATTCATCTATGATGGTGTTGATCATCACCCTTCTCGCCCATAACCCGAAAGGAATTTCCTGTTTATATTTTTCAAGGTTGTTCAGGAGTTTAAGAAAGCCTAAGTTCAAAAGGCTTTGAGCATCTTCGCGGTTATTGCAATATCTCACACAAATACTCATCAGAAAACTATACAATTGTTTATACAATGCAAACTGCGCCTTGCGTTCCTTATCAATACACTGCCGTAATATTTCCTGTTCTATGTTCATGAAAACCTCAGCAAGTTACAAAAACGGCAAAACACAGCCTTCATTACTGATAGACGAAAGAAAAAAGGGGGAGGTTGGGTGGGGGATAAATAATTTTTGATAAAATGATTTTGTTCACCATAGGTAAACTTTTTATCTTTGTGCAATGTTTAATATTATCGCAAGGCGCACGTTGAATGAATATGGTAAAGCATATCCGGAAGCATGTGTAGCCTTGCAAAAATGGTATCATGAAATGCTGGAAGCTGATTTCAGCAATTTTAATGAACTGAAAAAAGTTTACACCAATGCAAGTTTAGTAGCTGATGACAGATTGGTATTTAATATCTGCGGAAATAAATACCGGCTGGTAGTAAGAGTAAATTTCAGGTTTAAAGCCATACAAGTAAAATGGTTTGGAACACATAAAGAATATGATAAGATTGATGTAGAACAAATACAATATAAAAAGAAAAAACATGACAGTAAAAATCATTAAAAACGAACGCGACTACAATGCTGCTTTGAAACATGCAGATGAAATTTTTTATGCCAAACCCGGAACATCAGAAGGGGATGAACTAGAATTATTGCTATTGGTCATTAAAGATTATGAAGACAAGTGCCACCCTGTTCCAATTCCTGATGCTATAGAAGTTTTGAAAATAAAAATGGAAGAACTGGGATTGAAAAACAAAGACCTGGAGCCAATACTTGGAAGCAAAAGCTATGTGTCACAAATTATAAATAAACACAAGCCGCTTTCGGCAGAAGTAATGCGTGCTCTTTATCATAACTTCGGCATTCCTGCCAACATACTTTTAGCTGCTTAGTTTATGTCCGGAAAAAAAGTAAGGGTAAGATTTGCCCCCAGCCCCACCGGTCCGCTGCATATAGGCGGAGTTAGAACTGCTTTGTATAATTATCTTTTTGCCAAGAAACATGGAGGTGATTTTATTCTCCGTATTGAAGATACCGACCAGGGACGTTATGTTCCGGGCGCGGAAGCCTATATTATCGAATCGCTGAAATGGTGCGGAATAGAACCTAACGAAGGAGTTGGTTTTGGTGACGGACCTTTTGCCCCTTACCGCCAGAGCGAACGAAAAGAAACCTATCGTCAGTTTGCCGAACAGTTGGTAAAAAGCGGACTTGCATATTATGCTTTTGATACTTCGGAAGAGCTGGAAACGCTGCGCAAAAAATTGGAAGCCGTCAAAGCGCCTGTTACTGCTTATGGTCAGGCAGTGAGGATGGAAATGAAAAATTCACTTACGCTTTCTGCGGATGAAGTCGCAAAAAAACTTAGTGCCGGTGAACAGTTTGTGATACGGATAAAAATACCGGAGAATGAAGAAGTGAAAGTTCAGGATTTGATTCGCGGGGAAGTTATTTTTTCCACTTCGCTGATGGATGATAAAGTTTTGTTCAAGAGTGATGGAATGCCCACTTATCATCTTGCCAATGTTGCTGATGATTATGCCATGCAGATAACGCATGTTATCCGCGGTGAAGAATGGCTTTCGTCAGCACCGCTTCATGTATTGTTGTATCGCTACTTAGGCTGGGAAAATAAAATGCCGCAGTTTGCGCACCTTCCTTTATTATTAAAACCGGATGGCAACGGAAAACTGAGCAAGCGCGATGGGGATAAATTAGGATTCCCTGTGTTCCCGCTGGAATGGAAAGACCCTAAGACCGGAGAAATTTCATCCGGATACCGCGAAAAAGGTTATTTACCTGAAGCAGTGATTAACATTATTGCTTTCCTCGGCTGGAACCCGGGAACAGAGCAGGAAATTTATTCTTTGCAGGAATTGGTGGAAGCTTTTTCGCTGGAACATGTACACAAAGCAGGAGCGAAATTCAATTTTGAAAAAGCGAAGTGGTTCAGCGAACACTATATAAAAACAGCTTCGGATGAAAGACTGGCAAATCATATTCTGCCGCTGGCGAAAGAAAAATTCGGGACAGAGGATTTTGAGTTCCTGAAAAAAGTTTGTGCCTTGTTGAAAGAGCGGGTTTCGTTTGTCAATGATATTGTTTTGGCAAACGCTTTTGTTTTTGTTGCACCGGCAACTTTCAGTGCTGATGCAGTTAAGAAGCTGGGGGCGGTTAACACAACTGCTTTATCACAACTTGCAGGTTTTATCACTTCCATCGAAGATTTTTCTGCTGCAAACATTGAAGCATCGTTGAAACAATTTGCAGAAACACAACAACTGAAAATGGGCGACCTGATGAAGTTTCTTCGTCTCAGCATTGTTGGCGACCTCAGCGGTCCTGCTGTTCCTGATTTGATGGTGCTGCTGGGGAAAGAAGAAATTGTAAAAAGGGTGAACGCACTTCTGAAATCATTTCACTGAATCATCCCGGCAGCAACCGTTTCATTGGTGCCTTCATCAATCAGAATAAGACTTCCGGTGATGCGGTTGCGTTTATAGCTGTCTTTAAACAAAGGTTTGGTGGTGCGCAAACGCGCATGAAAAATATCATTCATCTTTACGCTTTTATCTTCTTCCATTTTATTAAGCGTATTGATGTCCATCTTGTAATTTATTTCCTTGATAACGGCACGCGCTTCGTTGCCGGTATGTTTCAGAAAATATTTTGTGCCCGCTTGCGGAGACTTATTATTCAGCCAGCATAACATCACATCCACATCCTGTGTGCTTTCCGGCTGATTCTCTTTGCTCACTATCATATCGCCCCGGCTGATGTCAATATCATCTTCCAGGGTAATGGATACCGACATGGGCGCGAAAGCCTCATCCAAAGCGCCATCCAGCATTGCAATGGATTTTATTTTTGAAGTAAATCCTGAAGGTAATGCAATAACTTCATCTCCCGGTTTAAAAATTCCTCCGGCAATTCTTCCGGCATAACCACGGTAGTCGTGATATTCATCACTGTGCGGACGAATAACATATTGCACCGGGAAACGCGCATCTTCATGATTATAGTCGCTGCCGATGTGAACATTTTCCAAAGTATTTAAAAGCGGAGAGCCTTTGAACCAATTCATATTGGCGGAACGATCCACCACATTATCACCATGAAGCGCAGAAATAGGAACAAACTCAATATCCTGGACATCTAAACGAGAAGCGAAATTTTCATAATCTTTCACAATGTTGTTGTAAACCTCTTCGCTGTAATCCACTAAATCCATTTTGTTAACACATACAATCAGGTGTGGAATTTTAAGCAATGATGCAATAAAAGAATGGCGGCAGGTTTGCTCAATCACCCCTTTGCGTGCATCAATCAAAATCAGCGCAAGGTTGGCGGTTGATGCCCCGGTAATCATGTTACGGGTATATTGGATATGACCGGGTGTATCGGCAATAATGAATTTGCGTTTTGGTGTGGCAAAATAGCGATACGCCACATCAATGGTGATGCCCTGTTCGCGTTCAGCCCGCAAGCCATCTGTTAATAAAGAAAGGTCAACATGCTGCAAACCTTTTTTCAGGCTTGATGCTTTTACAGCATCTAACTGGTCTTCAAAAATGGATTTGCTGTCGTAAAGCAAACGACCGGTTAATGTGCTTTTGCCATCATCTACACTGCCTGCTGTTGTAAAACGAAGTAACTCCATAGTTAAAAATATCCTGATTTTTTCCTGTCTTCCATTGCTGCCTCGCTTCGCCTGTCATCAATTCTGCTGCCTCGCTCCGTTACGCGTGTAGCTGCAACTTCTGCAACAATTTCTTCCAGCGTATTCGCTTTCGACAACACTGCACCTGTGCAACTAATATCACCAATTGTTCTGAAACGAACCTGCATTTTTTCTACTTTCTCAGTTGGCTTCAGCGGAATAACATTTTCATGTGCGTAAATCACACCGTCACGAACAAAGCACTCTCGCACATGAGTGAAATACAAAGAAGGCATTTCAATTTTTTCGTACAGGATGTATTGCCATACATCCATCTCCGTCCAGTTACTGATAGGGAACACACGGAAATGTTCCCCGATATTTTTTTTGCCGTTGAAAATATTCCAGAGTTCGGGTCGCTGGTTTTTCGGGTCCCACTGCCCGAATTCATCGCGGTGAGAAAAGAAACGTTCTTTGGCTCTCGCCTTCTCTTCATCCCTTCGCGCTCCTCCAATGCAGGCATCGAACTTGTATTTTTCAATGGTGTCTAACAGTGTAACGGTTTGCAAAACATTGCGGCTGGCATTGTAGCCTTTTTCTTCCGTTACCCTGCCGGTGTCGATGCTTTCCTGTACTGAACCGACAACCAACTGAGCGGAATATTTTTTTACCAGATTATCGCGGTAAATAAGGGTTTCCTGAAAATTATGTCCTGTATCAATGTGCAACAAAGGAAAAGGAATGTTGGCAGGAAAAAAAGCTTTTTGCGCCAGGTGAAAACAAACGATGCTGTCTTTGCCTCCTGAAAAAAGTAGTACCGGTTTTTCAAACTGCGCAGCCACTTCACGAATAACAAAAATGGATTCTGCTTCTAATTCTTTTAAATGTGTCAGTGTATATGATTTCATTCTTTCAAATCAATCATAGGTAAAATAATTTTAAGAATTTGTTCCACACATTCCTGTAAATTTTTTTCATGGGTGTTCACTGTTATTTCAGAGCGGACAGGCTTTTCATAAGGCGAATCAATTCCTGTAAAATTTTTTAGTTCTCCTTTTCGCGCTTTGCTGTACAATCCTTTTACATCACGCTGCTCGCAAATTTCCAGTGGACAATTTACAAACACTTCAACAAATTCTTCGCCTATCATCTCGCGTACTATCCGTCTGTCAATGGCGAAAGGTGAAATAAAAGCAGCGATCACCACCGTTCCCGAATCAACAAACAGTTTTGCCACTTCGCCTGTTCTGCGTATGTTTTCTCTGCGCCCTTCTTCCGTAAATGATAAATCTTTATTTAAACCGGTTCTTAAAATATCTCCGTCAAGTATGTAGGTATGAATATTTTTTTCGAAAAGCCGTTGTTCCAGTTCATTGGCAATAGTAGATTTGCCGGCACCTGAAAGCCCGGTAAGCCATACCGCAAGACCAAAGTGTCCCTTCAGTTTGTTGCGTTCTTTTTTACTTACATTTTTCATCAGGGGGGCAAAAGTATTGAATTATAGGTTTATGAAGTTTAATTTCTTTCTTTACATTTACTCTGTTTTACTCTTTATCTTTATAACATGAAAATAAAAACTACCTTCTTTCTTTTTGCATTATCTGCATCCGTTTTTGCGCAAAACCAGGTTCCTGTAATTTCCAACGTATCTGTTGTCGCGCCCTGGAATACGGGACAGGTAATAGTAAACTACGACCTTGCTGATGCCGAAAACGATAATGTTGAAATAAAATTCGCTTTGTCAAATGATGGTGAGAAGTACATTGTTTCAGCGGGAACAGTAAGCGGTGATGCAGGATACCCTGTTACTCCGGGAACAGGGAAACAACTCATCTGGAATTATGATACCCTGAGCAATGTGCTGAATTATTCCATCCGCCTGATAGCTGACGACCGGCAGGTTGCAAGCATACAGGACATTGTTGATGAAGTGGACAGCGTGCGTCTGCGCAACGACCTGGAAATGGTTTCTTCCGGCATACGCCATTATTCTGCAAACCCGACACATCTTGAAAATGTGAAGGACAGTATTCAACAACGTTTTGAAAATGCGGGATTGCAGGTTCACCGCCAGGATTTTGACCGAGCAAATTATTTAGGACAAAACATTATCGGCAAAAAAGCAGGACTTGGACAGGAAGCGCATACCTTTATTATTGATGCGCATTTCGATACCGTGAGTGATGCGCCCGGTGCGGATGACAATGGTTCGGGAGTGGTGGGTTTCTTAGAAGCATTAAGGGTTTTAGCGCCTTATAATTTTACGAAAACCATAAAATTCATCGGGTTTGATTTTGAAGAGAGCGTTGGACTGGCAGGCACTTATGGCAGCCTTATATATACGCAACAGGAAGTTCCGAACTGGGAAACCATTGAAGGTGTAGCGAATTTTGAGATGATAGGCTATTACAGCAACGAAGCTAATTCGCAATTAGTGCCCGGTGGATTCGATTTTGTTTTTCCGGATGCTTACAACGAAATAATGGCTGACAGCGCAAGAGGAAATTTTTTAACCAGCGCGGGGAATGATGATACGCAAAGTTTTTTAGCGGCATATGATTCTTTGTCGGGAGTTTATGTTCCTGCGCTGAAAGTGATTTCTGTTCTTGTTCCTTACAATGGCGGTGTTACGCCCGACCTGAGGCGCAGCGACCATGCCAATTTCTGGGATATTGGTGCGCCTGCATTGTTACTTACTGATGGCGCCAATTTCCGCAACCTTGATTACCATACATCTGCCGATACGGTTGGCAACCTGAATTTCACGTTCATGTCAAATGTGGTGAAAGGAACGGTTGCAACTATTGCAACGCTTGCAGGCATTCAACACAGTTCTTATTACGATACCGGAAATATTCCTGCTTCTATTCCTGAATCAAATTATTTCTGCGATGTGGAAGTTTTTCCTAACCCGGTGAAAAATAAACTGACTGTGAAAACAGGAGATTGTTTTAAGCAGGGCTTTAACATTACTGTGCTTGATGTACAGGGAAAATTGGTGCGCACAGAAAAATTTTCAGCAAACACCGAAGCCGAAATTTCATTTGAAAAAATACCTGCGGGAAATTATTTCCTTGTGATGGAAGATGTGGGAAAGAGGAGTGTGAAAAAAATAATAGTGGAATAGATTGAAAAAAATTAACCGCAAAGGGCGCAAAGATTTTTCTCAGTTTATCTCTGCGCCTTCTCTGCGTTCTTTGCGGTTAAATTTCTTCCCGTAAATTAAAACAGCTATCGCAATCAGTATAACAGGGATGCTGAGTATTTGTCCCATATCAAGGGGCAAACCATATTCAAAATCAACCTGGCGCTCTTTAATGAACTCCACAAAAAAACGGAAGGCGAAAATGCCGCCCATGCTTAAGGCGAAGTAGAAGCCGGGAGAAGGTCGGAATTGCAAACCCCGACCATCAGCAGGCTTCTTCTCGCCTGAGGCGAGACTCGAAGTGACAGCCCATAATCCTTTTCGTTTGTAAAGCAAAAACATAACAACAAACAAACACAAATAAAAAACCGCTTCATAAAGTTGTGCGGGATGGCGGGGCTGCTCATCCACCTGCTCAAAAACAATTGCCCAGGGCACATCGGTAGGATATCCGATAATTTCGGAATTAAAGAAGTTCGCCATCCTGATAAAAAATCCTGCAAGCGGGGTGGCGATGGCAATAATATCGAGTGGCAGAACTATTTCTTCTTTTGTTCTCCACTTATAAATAAGGATGGAAAGCAATACACCGAAAGCGCCCCCGTGACTTGCCAGCCCCGTATAGGCTTTAAACACAATACTTCCATCTTCGGCATATCCGATGGGGAAAAACATTTCCAGCGGATGCGAGAGAAAATATTCAGGCTCATAAAACAAACAATGCCCCAGGCGCGCACCGGCAAAGGCTCCGATAAGTACATACAGGGTAAGCCGGTTCAGTTTGCTTAGCGGAATATGTTCGCGCTTATATATCCATTCAATAAGGTTATATCCCGCAATAAAACCGCCTACAAACAGCAGCCCGTAATAACGTACAGGTATTCCGAAAAGATAAAATGCTTCGGGGGCGATGTTCCAGTAGATGAAAGCGGTTTGCATAAGAGGCGGCAAAGTACGGAGAATTTCCTCAACCCGTCTGCTTCTGAAAACATGGTAAGCCGACTATCATCAACTCCGAACAAGGCAGCCAGTTTACTTCGCATGTATACACATCACTTTTCTTCAACGAAAAAGGGGAAGACTACCCGGAAATGAATATTTCAATGGATGGTAAAGGAGGCTGTATTGAATTATTTCTGTGCTAAAAATAAAGGTAATTATAGAATAAATGTTTCAGACTTTCATTCTTGTGACGCTGTAAACCCCGCGTCCTTCTGCAATAAGATTATCAGGGCTATCGTGGTAGGCAATCATACGTGTGAAAATAACCTTGTTTCCGCTTTTCACAATCGTACCTTCCGTAATAATATCTTTTGCAAGCCCGGGGGCAAGATAATCAACACGCAAGTCAATGGTGGAAAGTTTGTCTTCATAATGTCTCAGCGTGGATATTCCTACTGCACCGCCAACTGCATCCATTGCTGTGGCAATAACTCCGCCATGAATGCTACCCCTGCGGGGGTCGCCAATCAGTTCAGGCTTATAAGGAATGAGTAGCGAAACAAAGTTTTCGCGTACTTCAATTAGTTTGAAACCGATCACTTTGTGAAAGGGTATAAATTCTTCTATAATGTTTTGAAACAGTTCTTTTGGAGCTTCCATGTATATTTGTATGAATTATGGAGCAAAACTACATTAATTGAGGGGATGAGAAATGTAAAAACATATTTGTTTTTTATTGTTGTAGGCATTGCATTGGGTGCATGCAGCCGACCCTCTGGTTGCCCTTCCACTTTTATAACTTCCACTTCAACACCGAGGATAAGCCAGCGTGATGTGGACAAATGGTTTGCCTTTAAAGAAAAAAAACATTCTTCTGCCCGCGAGCAGGATTTTTTCTCCGCACGTTCCAATACTTATAACAGGAAAGCAACTCAAAAGAGTTATTTTGCGGTCAGCACCAGGAAATCAAGTGTAAACACCGAACGCAGCTACTTCGGAACTTTTTCTTCCGGCAAAAATAAATACCGTGACATGGACGCGTTTTCTTCAAAGCCAAAGAAAACAAGAGCGCAAAAAGAAGCAGATCACTTTTCATCACCATACCGCAAAAAGAACAGGGCAGGAAACGGGGATTATTTTTTAATGACTCAACATTCGGGTAGTAATAAAATGAGTAAAGATTTTTTCAGCACATCAAGCCAGAAGAGGAGGCAAAAAGCAAGAAGCAACTCTGCGGAGGAAACCCCATTTGGTTCAAAGCAAAAGAAAAAACAATTTGAGGAACACGAATATCAGCCTGATTTGTTTGAAGACAAGGTTTTATGGTATAAACGCGAAAAGCGGGATAAGAATATGCCTAAGGATTCAATGGGCAACGAAGGAAAAGAAGAAAAAGAGAAGGAGTGAAATAAACATCCTGCTGTTTAAAACTCCGGTACAATACTTTGATTTTAAAAAAATTAATGTTTAATTTTAACGTGTCATTAATTAGTGATTATTCGATTATAAGAACCTTTAAAATCAATAGTATGAAATTACGTTCTTTATTAATGTTCCTTGGATGCTTTTTTGGTGGAATCGGTGGTTTGGGTTATTGGTACAGTATGGCAAGCATATCAGGAAATTTTGAAACCGGGTCAAACCTTTTCTCAGCAGTATTGTATGGCATTTTTATCGGCATTTTTATAGCCGACTTTCTGAGCCAGGGAACATCCAGGAAAGAAGCCTGAGTTTTTCAGGTAAAGATTAATCTTGCTTCAGAGGTTCAGCCTCCACCCAATCTCCATTAAGGCGGATGAGTTCTATTAATTCATCCAACGCATTATCGGAAGGAACATTTCTTTTGACTACTTCTTTACCTTTGTATAGAGTGATTTTTCCTGTGCCAGTTCCAACATAACCATAATCAGCATCCGCCATTTCACCCGGACCATTAACTATACAACCCATGATACCTATTTTCACTCCTTTCAGATGACTGGTGCGGTTGCGGATTTTGGCTGTAGTTTCCTGCAAATCAAAAAGCGTTCTGCCGCATGAAGGACAGGAGATGTATTCTGTTTTTGAGATGCGTGTGCGAGCTGCCTGCAATATTCCGAAACAGGTTGAGTTAATGGTTTTAGAAGAA
>Ga0172375_10013570_pt1 | contig 10087 bp, 8 predicted proteins | sample LakKiv1m_FD_114537 | JGI IMG/M metagenome (GOLD analysis project Ga0172375, IMG submission 114537) | Freshwater microbial communities from Kabuno Bay, South-Kivu, Congo - kab_092012_11.1m | ecosystem: Environmental > Aquatic > Freshwater > Lake | place: Democratic Republic of the Congo...
AAAAACGCGAAACGGCCGGCCCCGCCGGGAAAACCTACAACCCGAAACCTCAAAACAGACACCGAAAACCCAAGCAAATCCGCATGGGTAAGGGTAAATAGTGCCGCCTATGGGATGCTAGTGAAAGGGAATAAGTTTTTGCCTTATTCGAGCAAACCGCCACATTTGACATATCCATCTCCAGTCCTGCGGGCAGGGCAAGCACTCGGTTACCCCTTTGCCTTTAACACAGGTTCTTATAAGTATAGACACATGTTGCATGTTTTGCCATGTGCTTTTTGCCCAAACCTTTATACTTTTTGATCAGTACTTGGCATCCTGCGCACCCGGCAGACGGTCGAAGTCGAGTTTGAAAATCCACCCGGCGGGCGGGCGGCCATTGACCGGAAGATGTTTGAGCCGCAGACAATGCTCCGGCTTCTGGTTGGCAAGACGCGGCAAATCGGCCACATCGAACGCGACTGGCTCGCCGGTGTTGAGCAACGTCGCACGGCGCGGCGGTTCGGTCATGGGAGGCAGAAAGACGGAGGACGTTTCCGGCTCTTTGACGAGATGCACATAGAGCGTGTTCCTTCTACGCGTGAGCACCACATCGCGATTGGTGGTCAGCGCCCCGGCAGGTTCGACCTCGAACAGCGACTCCCGGACAGGGCGCAACCACGCGCCGATGCGCCGCAACGTCGCGGCGGATGTCGCGTCGATGGTGCCGTCCGGTTTCGGGCCGACGTTGAGCAGGTAGTTGCCGCCCTTGGCCAGCACCTTCTGAACGCTCTGGATCAAGTGCGCGTCGCTATAGTAATCCTCGTCTTCGCGCCATCCCCAGCTCTGGTAGCCGACCGCCTGACAGGCTTCGACCGGCGTGTCGAACCACGGTTTCGCGTTGACCGAGCTGTCCCAATCGCGCTCGGGCGTGCCGAAGTCGCCGTCGTCGAAACCGCGGTTGTTGATCACGGCCTTGGGTTGCAGTTGCCGGATCAGCGTGTTGAACGAAGGGTCGCGGTGCTTGATGACATTGGCATCCCACCAGAAACCGTGGATCTCGCCATAGTTTGTGCAAAGCTCCCGCACCTGTGCCCTGACGAAATCGAGGTAGCGGAAAAGGTTGGGCTGGTCGCCGGGCTCAGGCGCCCGCAGCTCGTAAGAACGCCCGGCGGTTGGATAGTTCGACTGGTGCATGTCGGCAATGGAGTAGTAGAGGCACAACGGAAACTTCCGCTTGTGGCAGGCCTCGGCCAGCGCGGCCAGCGTGTCCTTCCCGTACGGCGTCCGGGTGACGTTGTAATCGGTCTGCCGCGTGTCCCACATGCAGAAGCCGTCGATGTGTTTGGCGGTAAAGGTGAGATACCCCATGCCCGCTTCCTGAGCGAGATCGAGCCACTTTTCAGGATCGACCCGGGCCGGATTGAACCGTTGCATGAACGGCGCGTACTGTGCGCGGGTCAAGTGTTTGCGGAACTGGTGCTGTTCGTGCCAGCCGCCGACCGCATAGATGCCCCAGTGGACGAACAGGCCGAAGCGTTTCTCGAAGAACCAGTCGCGGCCGTCGCCGAAACGGCGGGGGGCCGGGCTTTGCGCTCGGACAGACGCGGGTGCCGCCGCGAACGCGGCGAGCGCAGCGAGGAAACTGCGTCGGGTGAGGGTCGGAACCATCGGATTCATCGAGGTCTTCGATGATCCCGATGCCCGCGATGAATCCGACACGCTCAATAATCTCAACAGCATCTCTCCACCTCCCTCACGCCGTTGAACTTCGGATAGCCCGAGCAGCCCCAGAAGGGCTTGCCTTGGTTCTTCCCGCTCTTGGCGGCGCGCTCGCGCATCGGCGCGCCAGCTCTTCGGTGCGAACCTCTTTGAGCTGCTCCCGCCTGATCTTGTGCGTCCCGCCCCCGCTATCCTCGCACCTCCAGCGCGACGACCTCGTGAATGAGCACGCGCGGCACCACGACCTCAATACCGCCGCTGACGGCGCGGGCGCGAAGCTTCTCGTCCGCCGTCACCGCCCGTGCGGCCGACACCTTAAGCGGCAGGTTCAGGCGCACCCGCACGTCGTGCAGCGGCACCGGCGACTCGAAGACTTCCGGATGCGGAGGGGCCTTGCGGTTCGCAGACCAGTTGATCACGTGAACCAGATAGCGCTCCGGCCGACGCAGATCCGAATCTGCGGGCTGCCGCGTCACGGTGATCTCGGTCGAAAGAGGCGCGTCCGTGTCGATGAGCCGTTCAGGCAGGACCGCCTTTAGCAGGTGTTCGAAGGCGGCGCGATAGACCCAATAGCCTGACCGGTAATAGCTTGTCCCAATCGGCAAGGCCAGCAGTCCAACGCGCCCGCTGCGAGCCATGGCCGTAAACGCTGTCACATGGTCGAAGGGCGTCTGTTTGTGGCTGGTGAACTGTTCGCCGCTACGCTGGAAGAGAGGGACGCCGAGCGCGGCAGATGAGACCGCCGGAGCCGACGCCTTCCATTGCGAAGCCCCGTCGTAGAGCGCGTATTCGTAGGCCGGGGTGTCCCCTGTGAACGGTTCCTGCGGCACCAAGTAGGCGGGCTTGAACGGTGAAAGTCCGGCATAGGCGAAACCGTAACGCTCCAGCCACGTCTTGTCCGTGCCTGCCAGCAGACCGGCCAAATGACTGACCATCACCGCGCCGCCCGCAGCGATGTAGGCGTGCAGACGCTCAACCGTCGCGGCATCCGGACTGAAACCGTCCGGCAACACGACCAACCCGTACCGTTCCCAAGGCTGTCCGGGCTCAACCACGTCGAACTGGAGCCGGGCCTCCAGCATCAGTTTGGTCATCCCATAGATGTACTCGTCGCGCAGACGGTCGAAGGGAACCGCAGGAATCATCAGCGCCGCCTCGGTAACCGGCGCGGCGCCCTCCAGCCAAGGCTCCAGTTGCTTGATGCGCCCGAAGGATTTCCCGAGCACGTGGTAGACGGCGGCATCCAACTGACCCGACGGCGGCATTTGGTCGCCCACGTCGCACCGCGCGGCGTTGGCCACAATGCTGGCCAGTTCGACATCGAGCTGCTGCGGCAGCTTGAGCCCGCCGAAATCGGCCCAAGACGACGCGAACCGTCCGGTCATCCCATACACGGGCACGCCGAAATTGCGCTGGTAACGGATCTGCGCCGGGGCATAGAAATAGCCCCAGCCGCCGGTCGGCAGCGCCTCAATGTCGATGTTGTCGAGCAGTTCCGCACGCTGGCCGACACACGCCAACCCGATGTCGTTGAAGTCCGTCTGGCAACCGGGACGTGTGGCACGGACGAGCGCGCGCATGCGCCGGTGCCAGTCGAGAAACAGGCTGTTCTTATGCGCGCGCTGCGCCCCGGCATCGTTCGGATCTTTGCCGGACGCCGCCATCTGCCGCTTGCATTCGGGACAGAAGCACTCGCTTGAAATAGGCTCCGCCATATCGAACCACGCGCCGTCTAGCGCGTACATGGACACGAATTCGCGCGTGTGGTCATCCATGAGCCGGAGATAGTCCTGGTGCGCCAGACAGAGCGCCGTCCAACCGGGAGTTTGCCCCGCTTTCGGCATGTAGTCCGACCCGTCTCGCTTGATGACCCGCCACTCGGGATGCTTCTCAGCCAGGTGATGATCCCACGTCGTGCAGTAATAGGCATAGACGGCGATCTTGCGCTGGCGGCACGCCTTGACCTGCTCGCCCAGCAGATCAAAGGCCAGTCCCGGATGCACCGGACCATATTTACTGGGATAGTAGAAAAGGCCGTGCATGTCCTTCGCGAAAACGACGATCGCATCGACGTTGCCCGCCAGCAAACGGTCGCCCCACTCCTCCGCGTTGAACTTCGCGCCGATCTTCGGGACGTGCGTGGAATTATGGAAATCCAGATGCACTTTCCGCCACGGACGCGGCGGCATCTTCTCGAAACGGGGATCGATCCACGGCTTCGGCACTCCCCCTGCAGGCACAGGCGTCACCGAAAACGAGGGGCTGACCCGCAAAGCAACCGCCCCCGCGCCCAGCGTCATGAGAAACTCGCGCCGATTGAACGCTTCCATTTTTCCTCCCTTCAGTCGAAGTGAAAGACCTCTTCCATCCCCGCCCACCACTCATCCTTTGCCCGGTCCGCCAAAGGCTCCTGACACGGCACGCACACAGACCACCAGCGCTGGGTCACGGGATCGGCCGCCATGCGGGCACAGTCCGCTGCGAAATCCGTTCCCGTATACTCGAAATAGCTGAACAGGTAATACTTCCCGTCTGGAAGCTGGCGCAGGTAGATCGAATAGTTGTGGAAATGACAAAGCGTGATCATCTTGAGCACGTCCGGCCATACGGCGGCATGCAGCCGCTTATACTCTTCAAGCTTGTCGGCCTTTAGTCCGATCACGGTTCCGTAACGTTTCATATCCGTTATTCCCTTCCCTTAATGCCGTGCGGCCAAGTCCCCCAGATAGTTGCCGTACGTCAACAGCAAGACCGCACTCACCAGCACGGTCAGCGACACGGCGACGGCCAACCACGTCCGCGGTTTGCACCCGCGCCACTCGCGCAAAACCAGTCCGAGCACATTGCTGATCAGCACAAGCATGATCATGTGGATCGCCCAACTGGTAAACTTGAAGGTTCCCATGCGCACGTGGCCCAAATTATAAAAGAAGAATTGGCCGTACCACAAACACCCGGTAAGGATCGACAGCGCGACATTCTTTTTCAGCGAAGCGTTCTTCATGCCTGTGGGGAGCCTGCTCCACTCGCCGAACGTCTGCTGCCTGAAACTGAGATAGAGGCAATAGGACAGCGTGGTCAGAAAAGCTCCCGAGTTGGCGAAAATGTAGGTGACGTTGCCGTTGAAGTACCCGGCGCCATGCGCCTCCGCCACACGGGCGATCGGCGCTCCGGCCTCCAGCGCGAACCCGTACACGGCCGAGAGCACGCCGGCCAGCAGGCACAGCGGCAACCCTTTGGCGATGCAGAAATCCGACCGTGAGGCGTCGTCCGCAACGTCGGTCTCCTTAAGGCGTCCCGAAAGTCCGCACAAAAAGATTCCGGCCGTTCCCACCACAATTCCCGACATCACCCAGCCCGCCCCCGTTTTGGCGAACAGCGCCGTAAACTCGCCGCGCACCAGCGGCGGCAGCAGCGTTCCCAGCACACTCGACAGGCCGACGGCCAGCGCGTAGGTCAGCGAAAAGCCAATGTGCCGGATGGCCAACCCGAAGGCCGTGCCGCCGACACCATAAGCCGCGCCCAGCAGAAAGGACCGCAGCATCGCATCCTGCGGCGCCTCGCGAAGCACCTGCGCCAGCTGCGGGATCGTGAGCCAAGCGCCGACAATCGGCAGGATCAGCCAGCAGAACACCGCCTGCGTCATCCAGTAGGTCTGCCACGACCAGCCCTTCACCCTCTTCTGGGGCGTGTAACAAACAGCCGCCGAAGTGGCCCCAACCGCGTGCAGCAGCGTTCCGAGAAGCGGATTTGCCGTGATCATAAAACCGCCTTACATTTTTTCGTCATATTCGCCCAAGCTGAGCGGATAGTTGCCGTACTCGCGCACCAGTTTGACAATGCGGTCGTACGTCCTCCCCGACACATTGCTGGCAACCGAGTGATCCGACTGGAAGATGTATCCGCCGCCCTTGGCGGCGTTCAGCTTGCGCAACACCTCGCGCCGGATCGCCGCCCAATCGTCCGTCTCCCAAACCTGGATATCGCTGTTGCCGCAGAAACCAAGGGTGTGCCCGATCTCGCGCCGCAAGTCCACCGCATCCATGCCAGCCTTCGCTTCGAGCGGGTTGTATGCGTCAATGCCCATCTCCGCGAAATCGCGAATCACCGCATGCACGTTTCCGCACCCGTGGTAGATCACCATCAGGCCGTTCGCATGGGCATGATCGGCGATCGCCTTGACCCACGGCTTGTAGTGCTCGCGCCAAAAATCGGGATTCATGAACGTGCCGCACTTGTAGGCGATATCACCCCAGATCACAAAGCCGTCCAGCTTCCCGGCGGCAGCTTCGATCTGCGCCTTGGCGCAGTCCAGATAAAACTGCCCGACCGTGGCGATCACCGCAGCCATGCGCTCTGGCTCCAGCCCCACCCACAGCAGATGGTTCGCTGGGCCGACCAGGCGCGTCATGCACTCGTTGACCTCGATGATGCTGCCGAAGACCGGAAAGTCGGGCCAGAGCGAGGCGACGGTTTCGACCCAGGGCGGGCTGTTGCGCTCGAAGCCGTCCCCCACGCCCGCAATCTGGTTGTCCCCTGCGCTGAAGTAACGGCGCGGGTCATCCGGAGGGTCGAACGTCTGGACAGCCGCCTCCAGCTTCTCCAGCGTGTCGGTTTCAAAACGAAGGAACTCCGGCATGGGGAAGTCATAGACTTTTCGCATGACCGCGCCGAAGCCGGTCCGGACCGTCACCTCCTCGGGTGTCTCTTGAAGCGTCTCGAACGGACGGATCCAGGGATCCATATTTGGCACCGTGCAGATCCAGTCCAAGTCATAGTAATAATAGGGGTTCGCGTCCGCAGGAAGCCCCAGTTCCTGGCGCCAGCGCCGGATGAAGCCGCCCCAGAAGAAATCGCTGATGGGTACGCGGTCCGGCTCCTGATGACTGAGCGCCGTCCGCATACGCTGCAGCTTCCGAAGCGTGTTCTCTTTTCGCGCCGCGCTATCCGCAGCCTTGCCTGTGGTTTCAAACATGCCCATCGTCTGCCTCTTTCTTCACTCCTTTTTCGAGTGTCCAACCACGACCACATCCGCCCTGCGCTTGGAAGGCGTGATGTCCCACTGGACCAGTTCGCCGTTTTTCACGCGTCCGGTGATGACGGTTTGCAGCGGCGCATGCAGTTTGAACTCGCAGTCCCAGTCGCGCGGCCAAGCGGGCAGGAGGTAGATCTTGCGGCCGTCGGACTGGAGCAACATCGACTGCACGGCTTTCATCAGGATGCCGCCATGATCCTGATCCGGGATCCAATCGTAGTTCGGCCCCCAGAAGGCCGGAAAACGCTGAGAGGCGCACTTCTTGCGGGCACGCCGCACCACATAATCGCGCGCCTCCGCTGTCAGCCCCAAGTACGTCATAAAGACATCGTCTTGCCGCCAGCCGAAGGCTCCGCGGTCGCCGCGGTGCTTGAGCGCCTCAATGCCCCACTCGATGTTCGGGCGACCGAGCCCGAACTGGCGGAACGGGAAGACGGCATAGAGTTCGGGGTTCTCGCAGTTCCGTTTGTTTGCAAACGACTGCGCGGGCGCAAGCATCGTCTTCCCGTCGGGGCTCAGCGTCAACGGCAGCGCGGGCAACTTGTCCCGCAGCGCCTGCCAGAACGCGCGGTCCTCCTGCGTCGTCCTCCTCTCCGGCAGCGCGAGACAGCGTTCGGTGACTGCGTACAGTCCCGCAAGTTCCGGCATCGCATTGGTGCAGTCCCGCCACGTCTCAAGCGCCTGCGAGGGATACATGACCAACTTGCCGTCCGCACCGGTCGGGTACTGCCGGTCAAAAAAGGTGAGAAACTCGCGCACTGCCGGCAGCGTCGTGTCGCGCAAAAATTTCGTGTCGCCGGTGTATGCGTAACGGTCGAGCAGAAACAGGCTCAGCTCCAGCCCGCTCACCCACTCCCACTTGTGCCAGCGGCTGGCCTGCAGCTTGTCCTCGCGCTCCTCGCACGGCTGCCACCCATAGGTCTCGCTGAACATGTCGCCCCAGAACCAGATGCATTCCGGGATGTACGCGCCCGCATGGTTGAGGTAGCGCTTCGTCCGGTACACGAACTGCGGCAAAAGGTCGCGGGCATACATCTGGAAAAGCGGCTCCATCAAGTCGAAATCTCCGGACGCGCACAGGGACAGATAGGGCAACCGCGTATTCTGCCACCAGTAGCCCGGTCCCCAGCGGCGGTAGTCCGCATAATCGGGGGTGTTGCCGAACGGCACGGTGAAGAGCGAGCCGTTGAACTTGATCGGATAGCGGCCTCGGCCCGCGCACGCGGTAACGAAACGCTGAAGGGTATACCCCTGGCTCACCACACTCGCATCATCTCCTTCGACCGTCTCTTCGGCGGAACCGAACCCGAGCGGCTTGCCGTTCAGAAAGACGTTCGCCGCACCGGACGGGGTCACGATGGCCGCCACATGCTGCCAGACTCCAGCCTTCAGCACTTTTCCATATCCATGGGCGGAGCGCCCGACAATGAGACGCAGACTGTCGCTTGGACAAGCGTCGAACAAAAACCCGTCCGCCCCCCCCGGGGTAATCTTGTCGGCAATACGGCCGTCGCCCTTGCACCCTTCTGCGACCTTGATCCACGCTTCAACCGTAAGCCCGTTCGTGAACGTGTTGCCCGCCAAGCGCGGCAACGCCTGCGGCTGAGCGACGGTGCCGCTGAACCGTTTCTCCGGATGCGGAGGCGTCGGCTGGTCATGCGCCACCGCGGCCAGCGCGGCAATCTCTGAACCCTTCAGGGCGGTTTCATAAACGCCGACCCGCCCGAACACTCCGGTAAAGCGCGTGCCGCCTTTGGAATCCATCCCGATGGAGAGGGGCAACGTGTTGGTGGGAAGGAGCTGCTCCCCTCTCGCCCACTGCACGGGTTCGCTGTTCTGCGCAATACGGATCCAACTCCGGCTCCAGAACTCCGACCACCACGCCTCATGCGCCTTGCGGCGCTTTTTCAGCGCTGTCCGACGCGCGTCATCGAGCACACCCGCCGTCTCGTTCCGCCACGCTTCGGCAGTGACCGGACACCGGGTGTGTACCGCGATCTCGAAAACGTGGTGCGTGCCGCTCGTTGAGCGCAACGCGCGGTCGTCGCCGCGTTCGGCGCGTTCGGTCGCGATCAGTGCTCCAAACGTACGGTGCAACAGCGGATCTGGCCGAGGAAACGCGGCCATGCCCTGAATCTTGCCGCACAACTCGGGCCCGACGGAAAAGGCGTTTCGGTGATACCAGCCGATGCGGTCTTTCAGCCCCGTCACCACGGTATCGCAGGTCGCCACGGTTTTCCGGTCTTTGCAGCCGTTCAACACGTCACTGGTCTGGATACCGACAACGACTTCGTTCGTGCGCCACAACTCCAGCGTCGCGTCCGCCACGGTCGGCTGGGCGCTCGTTGCCTCAACCACGATCACCGGCCGGTTGGCATCCACCCACAGGTTCAGCTCCACCCGGCTCGCCCCCTCACCGTAGACCGCCCGCAGCGTCGCGTCGTTCACGGTGAGCGTTTGACGGAAGACTTTTGTGCGCTCCGTGTTCCCTTCGCCGACCCGCACGCGCACACCGCCGACTTTCAGCAGCCGGCCGTACTCGTCCCATGCGTCGGTGCGTGAAATGAAAAACCGCAGATCCCCCGACGGCTCGACCCAAGCGTTGAGCGCAACCTCGCCGTTGCCCAACGGCATCGAGCCGTTGCTATCCGCGCTGGGCGTATTCCAAGACACCTGCCCGTGATCCGGGCCTCCCTCCCCGGAAAGCGGCGCGGCAGCAGACGGGACGACGCCCATCGCCCCTGCCGCCAGCAGGCTTGCTGCCACGGCCGAAAGAATTCTTCCGTGTTGGCTCAGCGCTCTTTTTTCCGTCATATCGCGATTCTCCCCGTTAGCGTGCAACCCCTTCTTATGGCTGCGTGCTTCGGACACAACCCTCACGATGCTGTGGCAAACTCGATAAGTATTCGTAGTATGGATAAAAAAGGGTTATAAGTCCATATCCTTTCCGGCCAATGTTGTGTCTTTTCCGGCCACATCAAATGAGTCCGCGCCATGAGCTTCCGTAAAATACCTGAGCTCTGTCTTTGCGTACTCTATGCGGACCATGATTTCCTCTGTGATTCTTTTGACTTTGGCAGAGGTGTCCGATTGACACTGGAGGAAACGTTCAATTAAGATACTGACATGTCTTTTTCGGAAGCCTATTACGCAACATTGGGGGCTTATTCGGATCCCTTCTCCGGCCAAGGTGTCACCGTACACATCCGACCCTCCGTTGTTCTCCGGGCAGGCGCGCCCGCGCCAGCACGACTGATCGGCTTACGTTCTCCGACCTGAAAACGGCCCCATCGTATGCTTTTCGGCCCCCGCCGTCAACGCCGGGCGTCAAAAAACGCCCGCCGGAACCGT
>Ga0172375_10013576_pt1 | contig 10084 bp, 12 predicted proteins | sample LakKiv1m_FD_114537 | JGI IMG/M metagenome (GOLD analysis project Ga0172375, IMG submission 114537) | Freshwater microbial communities from Kabuno Bay, South-Kivu, Congo - kab_092012_11.1m | ecosystem: Environmental > Aquatic > Freshwater > Lake | place: Democratic Republic of the Congo...
ACCGTCATCACCTTCGGCACGTTCGACGTGTTCCATGTCGGACACCTGCGCGTCCTCGAGCGCGCCGCCGCGCTCGGTGACCGGCTGGTCGTCGGCGTCTCCGCCGATGCCCTCAACGAGCGCAAGAAGGGGCGGGCGCCGATCTTCAGCGAGCGCGAGCGGCTCGCCATCGTCGGCGCCCTCAAGGTCGTCGACGCGGTCTTCGTCGAGGAGAGCCTGGAGCAGAAGCGCGACTACATCGTCGAGCACGGGGCCGACGTCCTCGTGATGGGCGACGACTGGGCGGGCAAGTTCGACGAGTTCTCCGACGTGTGCGAGGTCGTCTACCTCGAGCGCACCCCCGCGATCTCCACCACCGCGATCATCGAGCACATCGCCGACCTGTGAGGCCCGGCGACGGCCAAGGATCCGTGGGCTGTCACCCGGCCGGGTTAGGGTCGGCACGGACATGACAGACACGAGGGGAACCATGCGCAGATTCGTCACGACCGCCATGACCATCGCACTGGTGGGCGGAGCGGCGTTCGCCGCGCCCGCCGCTGCCGAGAAGGACCGTCCCGGCCTGCCGGGCACCGCGGGGGTCGTCGACCCGGGCGACCTGCTCGAGCTCGCCCCCGAGGCGCCGCTGCCGGTGCTCGAGGAGCAGCTCGCACCGACCGCGTCCGAGACGCTGAGCACCGCCCGTCGGGTGCTCGCGGGCAACGCCCGCCCGAGCGACCCGTCCGCGACGCTCGTGCTGCGCGACCTGTGGATGCAGAAGTCGCAGCTGCGCGGCTCCGAGCGCCGCACGGCCGACGCCATGCTCGCCCGCCCCACCGACGGGATCAGCGACCCCCAGGGGTTCGGCTACACCGTCCCCGAAGCCCCACCGGTGTGCAACACCCGCCTGTGCGTCCACTACGTCCCGACCGGCACCGACGCGCCGCCCTCCCCGGACTGGCCCGCGCAGAACCTCGCCGTGATGGACTCGGTGTGGACCACGATCGTCGACGACATGGGCTACCGCGCCCCGGTCAGTGACGGCTCGCGCGGTGGCGGTCCGCAGTTCGACGTCTACCTCAAGGACCTCGGCGGCTCGTTCTACGGCTTCTGTGCCGGTGAGCGTCGTTCCAAGAAGCGCACGGCCTCGGGCTACTGCGTCCTCGACAACGACTTCTCGGCCAGCCAGTTCCCCAACAACACGCCCCAGGACAACCTGGTCGTGACCGCGGGCCACGAGTTCTTCCACGCCGTCCAGTACGCCTACGACTACGCCGAGGACCCGTGGATGATGGAGTCGACGGCGACCTGGATGGAGGAGCGGATCGCGACCCAGGTCAACGACAACCGCCAGTACCTCCCCGTCAGCCAGATCTACGCCCCCCAGGTCCCGCTCGACGCGTTCAGCCGCACCAACGGCTTCCAGTACGGCAACTGGGTCTTCTGGGAGTACCTCACCTCGCGCTACGGCAACGGACTCGTGCTCAAGGCCTGGAAGCAGGCCGGGACGCTCAAGCGTGACGGCAAGAAGTACAGCCTCACCGCCCTGCAGAAGGTGCTGCGCAAGAAGGGCGGCTTCCACAAGAACTACGCCAGGTTCGCCGCCGGCAACCTGACCCCGGCCGCCAACTTCCCGGAGGGCGCCGAGTACCCCGGCCCCAAGGTCCGCGGCGCCAAGGTGCTCAGCAAGCGCAAGCGCACCAAGCGCTTCGGCACCAGGATCAACCACCTGTCCTCGGCGTCCTACGTCTACGGACCCGACTCGCGCCTGTCCGGCAAGAAGTGGAAGCTCGCCCTCCAGGTCCGCGGTCCGGTCAAGCGCACGTCTCCGGCCGCCGTGGTCGTCGTCCACCTGCTCAACGGCAAGCGCCAGGTCAAGACGGTCCGGCTCAACCGCGCCGGTGACGGACGCAAGAAGGTGTCCTTCGACAGCCGACGCGTCGGCGCCGTCTCCGTGACGCTGGTCAACGGCTCGACGCGTTACCGCTGCAACCGCGACACCGTGCTGGCCTGCGGCGGCAAGCCGCTCGACGACCGGGCCCGCTTCTCCGTGAAGGCCCGCGTCACCAAGGGCTGACCGCCCTGCTGCTGATCAGCCGACGTCGATCAGCAGCAGGGCGTGGAGCGCGGCCACGCACTCCTCGACCAGCACCGACACCGGGACCGGGCGTTCGCCGGCCGGCACAGCCGACCAGGTGAGCGCCCGGTCCTCCGTGTACGCCCACCACGCGCGGACGACGGGCCGTCGGTGCTTCGGGACGTCCAGGGCGGCCATCACGCGCTCGGTGCTGCCCTCGCGCACCGAGTCCATCACCTCGCTGACCCGCGGGTCGGCCACGCCGTGGCCGTGCACGAGCGCGAGGTAGAAGTCGCGGCGTCGCTCGATCTGCTCGACCATCAGCCGGGTCGTCATCTCGACCTGCTCCTCCCCCGGCAGCTCGGGGTCGGGAGCGGTGGTGCGGAGGATGCGCCGACCGGCTGCCGCGATGCAGGCGAGGTAGAAGTCGGTCTTCGTGGGGAAGTAGTGGAACAACAGCCCCCGCGAGATCCCGGCCTCGCTCGCCACGTCGTCCATCGAGAGGTCCTGGATCGGGGTCTCGACGATCTTGGCGAGGCCGATGCCGACGAGCTGCCGACGACGGTCCTCCGCGCTCAGCCGGCGGCGTACGGGCGGTGCCGTGCCGGGCGGCGGGGAGGGGGCGGGGTGATCGGGCACACTGTTGAGCATTGCTCAACAGTGTGCGAAGGTCAACGTTATGGACTTCTCCCTCTCCCCGCGAGCCGCCGACCTGCAGAGCAGGGTGCGCGCCTTCGTCGCCGACGAGATCGAGCCGATCGAGGCCGAGGTGCACGCCCGCGTCACCCGCGCCCGCGAGTCCGGTGGCGACAGCTGGACCCCCGACCCGGTGATCCCCGAGCTCCAGGCGAAGGCGCGCGCGCAGGGCCTGTGGAACCTCTTCCTGCCCGCAGCCCACGCCGGCCGCTACGCCGCCGACTTCGGCACCGACGGCGGCGAGGGTCTCTCCAACGTCGACTACGCGCCGGTGGCCGAGGCGATGGGCCGCTCGTTCCTCGCCCCCCTGGTCTTCAACTCCAACGCGCCCGACACCGGCAACATGGAGGTGCTGCTCAAGTACGGCACGGACGAGCAGCGCCAGCAGTGGCTCGAGCCGCTGCTGCGCGCGGAGATCCGCAGCGCCTTCTGCATGACCGAGCCCGCGGTCGCGTCCTCGGACGCGACCAACATGGCCGCGACCGCCGAGGTCGACGGGGACGAGGTCGTCATCAACGGCCGCAAGTGGTGGTCCACCGGCGTCGGCAACCCCGACTGCAAGGTCTTGGTCTTCATGGGGCTGTCCGACCCCGAGGCCGACCGGCACTCACGGCACACGATGGTGCTCGTCCCCCGCGACGCCGAGGGGGTGAAGGTCGAGCGGATGCTGACCACGATGGGCTACTACGACGAGCCGCTGGGCCACGGCGAGGTGTCCTTCGACAACGTCCGGGTCCCCGCGTCCAACGTGCTGCTCGGCCCGGGGCGCGCCTTCGAGATCGCCCAGGGCCGCCTCGGCCCGGGGCGCGTGCACCACTGCATGCGCGCCATCGGCCTGGCGGAGCGGGCACTCGAGCTGGCCTGCGCCAGGGCGGTGTCCCGCACCGCGTTCGGCAAGCCGATCGCCAACCTCGGCGGCAACCGCGAGCGCATCGCAGACGCCCGGATCGCCATCAACCGCTCCCGCCTGCTGGTGATGCACGCCGCGTGGCTGCTCGACCAGGGCATGAGCCGCGAGGCCTACTCCGCGGTCAGCGAGATCAAGGTCGAGGTGCCCTCGATGGCCCTCGACGTCATCGACATGGCGATCCAGCTGCACGGCGGCGCGGGCATGTCCGACGACTTCCCCCTCGCCGCCGCCTGGGTCGGCGCGCGCAGCCTGCGGCTGGCCGACGGCCCCGACGAGGTGCACCGCAACGTCATCGCCAAGATCGAGCTCGGGAAGCACGCATGACGCGCGTGCTGGTCACCGGAGCCGCCTCCGGCCTCGGCGCGGCCCTCGTCGCCGCCTTCCGCGCCCGTGGTGACGAGGTGCTCGCCACGGACCGGGTGGCCGCCGAGGGCATCGACCTCGTCCTCGACATCACCAGCGACGCCGACTGGGCGGCCGCTGTCGACGCGGTGGGCGAGCGCTGGGGCGGGCTCGACGTGCTGGTCAACAACGCCGGGGTCGCGGGTGGCGGCCGGGTGGACGTCTGCACGCTCGAGGAGTGGCAGTGGATCACCGACGTCAACCTGTTCGGCATGGTCCGCGGTACCCGGGCCTTCGTCCCGGTGCTGAAGGAGCAGGGCTCGGGCCACCTGGTCAACGTCGCCTCCCTCGCCGGCCTCGTGCACCCGGCGGGGATGGCGTCCTACAACGCCGTGAAGGCCGCCGCGGTGGCCTTCACCGAGACCTGCGGGCACGAGCTCGCGGCGTACGGCATCCGTGCCAGCGTGGTGTGCCCGTCCTACTTCCGCACCAACCTCATGGACTCCATGCAGGGCAGCGACCAGCTCGTCGGGCAGGTGGTGTCCGGGTTGGTCGAGCGCTCGAGGACCACGGCCGGCGAGATCGCGGCCGCCGTGCTGGCCGGGATGGAGGCCGGTGACGACGTGATCGTGCCCGACGAGGCCGCCCGCCAGGCGTACGTCCTGAAGTGGGCCGACCGACCGGCGTACGACGCCGTGATGCGCGAGCAGGCGGCGAAGCTGCAGGCGGCCGGCTCGTGAGCGCCGTCCCGGGCGCGCGCGAGGTGCGCGAGGAGGACGCCTTCGACGTGGCGGCGGCCGCGAGGTGGCTGCGCGCCAACGCCGCGGACCCGACCGGCCTCGACGGGGAGCCCGACGTGCGGCAGTTCTCCGGAGGCGCGTCCAACCTCACCTACCTCCTGCGCTACCCCTCTGGGCGCGACCTGATCCTGCGCCGCGCGCCCGGCGGAACCAAGGCCAGGGGCGCGCACGACATGCGCCGCGAGTTCGAGATCCAGTCGGCGCTCGCGCCCGTGTTCCCCTACGTCGCGCCGATGGTCGCCTTCTGCGACGACCCGACGGTGCTCGGCGGCGACTTCTACGCGATGGGTCGCCTCGACGGGGTCATCCCCCGCAGCACCTGGCCCGCGGACGTGCCCCTCTCCCCCGAGCAGGCGCGGCAGCTGTGCCTCAACGTGGTCGAGGTCTACGCCGAGCTGCACAGCGTCGACGCCGAGGCCGCCGGGCTCGGCCACTTCGGCCGCGGCCCCGGCTATGTCCGGCGCCAGGTCGAGGGCTGGTCGACGCGCTACCGCGACGCCCACACGCCGGACAACCCCGACTTCGCCGGGGCGATGGCGTGGCTGGAGGCCCACCAGCCCGACGACGTCGCGACCTGCGTGATCCACAACGACTTCAAGATCGACAACCTGGTGCTCGCCCCCGACGACCCGACGCGCGTGGTCGGCGTCCTCGACTGGGAGATGGCGACGCTGGGCGACCCGCTGATGGACCTCGGCGGGGCGCTGGCGTTCTGGATCCAGGCCGACGACTCCGACGAGCTCCAGCTGACCAAGCGGGTGCCGACCGACCTGCCGGGGATGATCACCCGCGAGGAGCTCGTGCGGGCCTACTGCGAGCGGATGGGCTTCGAGATGACGCCCGAGCGGTGGCGCTTCTACGAGGTGTTCGGCCTGTTCCGCAACGCCGTCATCGCCCAGCAGATCTACTACCGCTACTTCCACGGCCAGACCACCAACGAGATGTTCGCCCTCTTCGGCCCGGGCGTGCAGATCCTCGACCGGCGGATCGCGGAGCTGCTCGAGGGGGAGCCCAGGTGAGCCGCATCCTCCTGGTCCGGCACGGGCAGGCCTCGTTCGGCGCCGCCGACTACGACGACCTCTCCGCGACCGGGCACGAGCAGTCCCGCGTCCTCGGTGCGGCCCTGACGGCACGCGGCGTCACCGCCGACGTCGTCGTCTCCGGTGAGATGCGCCGCCACGCCCAGACCGCGGCCGGCCTGCTCGAGGGCTCCGGCTGGAGCGTCGGCGTCGACGTCGATGCCGGATGGAACGAGTTCGACCACCTGCAGGTCCTGGCGGTGCACGACCAGCCCACCACCGCGGAGGGCGAGACGGAGAAGGCCGCCTTCCAGCGCTGGTTCGAGGAGGCGACGCTGCGCTGGACCTCGGGTGCCCACGACGAGGCGTACGACGAGTCCTTCGCCGCTTTCACCTCCCGGGTCGAGGCCGCGATGGGCCGGCTGGCCGACGTGCTGCCGAGCCGGGGCACCGCCGTGGTGCTGACCAGCGGCGGCCCCGTGGCGTGGACCTGCGCCACCCTGCTCTCCGACGCCGCGCCCGCACGCACGGACCTGTGGCTGCGGCTCAACCCCGTGTCGGTCAACACCGGCACCTCGACCGTCGTCCGCGGCTCTCGAGGCACGACGCTCGTGTCGTTCAACGCCCACGACCACCTCTCCCCCGACCTGATCACGTACCGCTAGGAGCCTGACGTGTCCACCATCCTCATCACGGGCGCGAGCAGCGGCCTCGGCGCCGAGATGGCCCGCCAGTTCGCCGCCCGCGGCCACGACCTGGCGCTCTGCGCGCGGCGCACGGACCGTCTCGAGGAGCTCGCCGTCCAAGTCACCACCGCGCACCCCGACCGTCGCGTCGTCGTGAAGGCGCTCGACGTCAACGACCACGACGCCGTCTTCGAGGTGTTCGCCGAGTTCGCCGACGAGCTCGGCGGACTCGACCGGGTCGTCGTCAACGCCGGCCTCGGCAAGGGCCAGCCCCTCGGCACGGGGCGCTTCGACGCCAACAAGCAGACTGCCGAGACCAACGTCATCGGGGCCCTCGCCCAGACCGAGGCAGCGGCCGCGATCTTCCGCCGGCAGAACCACGGCCACCTCGTCATGGTGTCCAGCTTCTCCGCGCTGCGCGGGATGCCGGGGAACATCACGACGTACGCCGCCACCAAGGCCGCGGTCGCCCACCTCGCCGAGGGCTTCCGGGCCGACGTGCACGGCACCCCGATCAAGGTGACCGTGCTCTACCCGGGCTACATCGTCTCCGAGATGTCCGGCACGTCCGCGAGGACGCCGCTGATGGCCCCGACGGACAAGGGCGTGCGCGCCATGGTCGAGGCCATCGAGAAGGAGAGGAAGTCCGCCCGGGTGCCGGCGTGGCCGTGGGCGCCGCTCGGGTTCGTGGTCAAGCACGTGCCGGTCGGGGTGTTGCGGAGGATGAGCTGAGGAGGTCGGCGACGACCGAGTGCGCGCGACGGAGATCTCGCTCCTCGACGTCGCGGTCGCACGAGGAGGACGTGGTGGTGGTGCGAGCGGCACGCCGGTCGCGGATCGGCCGATCGGTCAGCACGCCCTCCTCCCGGAGGCCGGGGGTGCAGGCCGCCGGGCCGATGCCCCCAGGCGGGGCCTTCGGCCATCGTGGCATCGACCACCGAGAGAGAGGAGCGATCGTGAGCACCACGACCGAGACCACGACCGAGACCACGACAGTCCTGCACGACCCGCCCGCGCCGGTCAGGGCGAAGCTCGCCGCGGCCTGGACCAGCTTCATGTTCTTCTACGTCTACGTCGACCACCTCCACCTGTACAAGCCCGGCGCGGTCGACGACATCCTGGCCGGCGTCGTCTTCGAGCTCGACATCAGCCAGACGTTCGTGTTCGTCTCGCTCGTGGTCGTGGGGATCCCGAGCCTGATGATCCTGCTGTCCATGACGGTGCCCGCCCGCGCGAACCGCGCGCTCAACCTGGTCGTGGCATCGCTCTACGTCCCCGTCTCGGCGTTCAACGTGGTCGGCGAGTCCTGGTGGTACTTCTACGGCCTCGGCGCGGTGGTCGAGGTGAGCCTCCTCGCCTACATCCTGCGCTCCGCGTGGACCTGGCCCCGTACGACGGCGTAGGGACCGCGGCATCGGGGGCGAGGTCAGGTCTCGCCGCCGATGTCGAACTCGTATGCCTCGAAGACGAGGTCGGAGCCTCGTTGGCGGTGTCGCACGAGCCTCCCCAGGAGCGCCGTACCCAGGTCGCGCACCCTGCCGACGTCAGCGACGGCGTCCCCTCCCGCGACTCGGGCCAGGAGGGCGTCGACCTGACCGCGGATCAGCACGTGCTCGCGAGTGAGGCTGTCGACGGCTCCGGACAGCCGTGGTGAGGTCGTGAGCACTTCCCGGTACAGCCCGTCGGGACCCTCCGTGATGGCGACGTGCTCACGGAAGTCGCCCGCGAGCTCCACCGCTGCGACCTGGACACGTTGGGCCCATCGTTCCCGGTCGCCGGCGGCCGGAGCGGCCAACGCGTCCTCGAGCGCGCTCATCGACTCGCGCAGCTCTGCGCGGTGTCGCCGCAGCTCCTCCAGGAGATCTGCGTCTGGTGTTGTCGGGCTCGGTTCCATCGATCCCTCCGTCCCCGGATCGCGTCCTGCCCACCAGTGTGCTCGTCCCCGGTGCTCAGACGAAGGGCAGGAGCGCCTCGATCGAGTCCGTCGGCGTCTTCAGGGCGATGCCGGTCCCGATCGCGCCGAGCTTCCAGGTCGACCCGTCACGGGACAGCTTCGCCATGACGAGCCCCGTCTCCCGGACCCCGAGCGTGAGCGTGAAGCGCGCCAGCTCGGTGCCGTCGTCATCGATCAGCCGGCAGTAGGCGTTGCGGACGAACTCCAAGGAGTGCCCCTGATAGCTGGTCACCAGGAACAGGATCGACTCGACCTTGGCGTAGACCCGGCTCAGGTCGACGGTGATCACCTCGTCGTCACCCTGGCCCTTGCCGGTGGTGTTGTCGCCGAGGTGGACCACGGAGCCGTCGCGGGTCGCGAGGTGGTTGAAGAAGGCGAGGTCGAAGAACTGGCCGCCGGCGAACTGCACGGCCGAGGCGTCGAGGTCGATGGGCGCTGCTCCACTGCCAATGAAGCCGGCCGTCGGGGAGTGGTCCCAGCCGACGGCCATCTGCACCCTGGTCAGGGGCTTGCCATCCACGGCGGTGAGGGTCAGCTCCTGGCCCTCGGTCAGCTCGATCACGGGTCGCTCCTCCGCTAGGCGATGCCCCCGAACGTACAGGGACCATCCCCCGTCCGGTCGGTCGCGGCGCGGGTCCCGCCCGGCCGAGGAGCCGCAGGACCTCAGTCGGCCGGCACCAGGACGGCGAGCCCGAAGAGGTAGATGAGCACCAACGCTGCGATGAAGGCGACCAGCAGTATCAGCGGCATCCACACCGGCCGCTTCTCGGCGTTCAGCGGCTGGTTCGTGGTGGGCCGTTCACGGGTCTCGTCGCCGTGGCGGATGTCAGCGCCGAGCTCGTCGTCGGGCATCGGTCTCCTCCTCGTTCCGGGCCGCGCCGGGGTGGCTGCTGCCGCGCCCAGACCCGTACCCGGCACGTGCGAACACATGCGGCCGGGGTCGGTCACGTGCAGTGCCTACCCTTGGGGCGTGCCCGACGCCGCAGAGATCGTCGCGGAGCGGTTGGCACCGGCCGAGCCGCGCAACGACGGTCGGCAGACGCCGTACCGCAACCACCCGGTCTTCGTGGCCCAGCACGCCACCGCGACCTGCTGCCGCAGCTGCCTGGAGACGTGGCACGGCATCACGAAGGGGCATCGGCTCGAGCGCGGCGAGCGGACCTACGTGGTCGAGGTGATCGGGCGCTGGATCGACCGCGAGCTGGCGACCCCCGTGGGCGGTCGGGGCTCCGGGGCCTCCCCCTCACGCCGATCGTGACGGTGGCGCGGCGTCCTCGGTGGGCGGCGCCGCGACGCGCCCGTGCGGTGAAGGGACGATGCGCTCTCTCGACCGGGTGAGTCGTGGGGCCGCCGCCCCGCGCGGGCAGTCTCACGGGCGCGTCGGACCACCGGAGCCGGCTCAGGTCCGTTCGAGGCGCCGCGCGAGGTACGGCGCGGTCGCGCTGCCGTCGGCCCTCGCGATGTCGGTGGGCGTCCCGGTCGCGACGACCCGACCACCGGCATCGCCGCCGCCCGGGCCGAGGTCGATGACCCAGTCGGCGGTCGCGATCGCGTCGAGGTCGTGCTCGACGAGGACCACGGTGTTGCCGGCGTCGACGAGCCGGTGCAGCTGGCGCAGCAG
>Ga0172375_10013578_pt1 | contig 10083 bp, 7 predicted proteins | sample LakKiv1m_FD_114537 | JGI IMG/M metagenome (GOLD analysis project Ga0172375, IMG submission 114537) | Freshwater microbial communities from Kabuno Bay, South-Kivu, Congo - kab_092012_11.1m | ecosystem: Environmental > Aquatic > Freshwater > Lake | place: Democratic Republic of the Congo...
AAAAAGTTAGGCATCCAGTTTATTACTTACAAGGTAGATACGGCGATTATTTATGATTCGGTTATGCAGATTAAAGGAGAGTTTAACCGATGATAAAACTATCCGATTATCTGGTTAAGTTTTTGGAAGGTGAAGGTGTAAAGGATGTTTTTATGCTTACCGGCGGCGGGTGCATGCATTTGGTGGATTCCTTCGGCAGCTCAAAAAAAATCAAATACCTTTGCGCGCATCATGAACAATCCTGCGCCATGGCTGCCGAGGCTTACGCGAAGTTTAAAAATGATCTAGGGGTAGTTCTGGTAACCAGCGGCCCGGGAGTTACGAATACCTTAACCGGCTTAGTCGGTGTATATCAGGATTCCGTTCCCTGTTTATTTATCTCCGGGCAAGCTAAAAGGCGGCAGACAGTTTTTAATGAAAAGGAAGCTAAGCTGCGCCAGTTCGGCACCCAGGAGGTAAACGCGATTCCCCTGGTTGAATCAGCCTGTAAATTCGCGGTGATGGTTAATGAGCCGGAAAAGATACGTTACTACCTGGAAAAGGCGCTTTATTTAGCTAAAAACGGCAGGCCCGGACCGGTGTGGCTGGATATTCCTTTGGACGTGCAAAGCGCGCAGATTGACGAGGCGCATCTAGTAAGGTTTGACCCTGCGGAGTTGAGCAACCCAGGCAATAAATTAACGGAGGCAGAGTTAACCTCTATCGTTGGTTATTTTAAGAAGGCTAAAAGGCCGGTAATTATCTCCGGTCACGGCGTAAGGTTGGCGAACGCCTGTAATGCACTAGCGGAATTAACGCAGGAGTTTAATTTACCGGTAGTAACGACTATCCTGGGTATTGATACCATTGCCTCGGCTAGTAAAAATTATGCTGGCCGCATCGGAATCAAGGGAACGCGGGCCGGTAATTTTACTCTGCAAAACGCTGATCTTGTTTTAAGTATCGGCGCAAGGCTAGCTGTTCCTTCTGTCGGGCATGAATATAAATTATTTGCCCGGGAAGCCAAGGTTATTGTGGTTGATATAGACCCCGAGGAGCATAAGAAAAAAACAATTCATATTGATAAGTTTATTCAGGCGGATGCGGGGATTTTTATTAAAGAGATCCAGCGCTGCCTGCGCAGGGAAAAGGTAAGCGCACCAAAAGCCTGGCTAGAGAGATGTTTAATCTGGAAGCGTAAATATCCGGTTTGCTTGCCGGAATATAAAAAAGCGCAAGGAAAAATTAACCTGTATTATTTTATGGAGGCGCTGAATAAGAAGATCAAAACAGAAACGCCGGTTATTTCCGATGCTGGTTCTGTATTTTACGCGGTTTCGCAAGGGGTCAATATTAATAAAGGGCAGCGTTATATTACTTCGGGGGCCTTGGCAACCATGGGTTTTAGTTTACCAGCGGCAATCGGCGTTTGCCTGGCTAGCCGAAAAAGCGTAGTGGCGATAACCGGGGATGGTTCATTACAGCTGAATATCCAGGAGCTGCAAACAGTCGTGCATTATCATCTGCCGGTGAAGCTATTTGTGATTAATAATCACGGTTATTTATCTATCCGGCAGACGCAGGCAAGGTTTTTTAACTCGCGATTTGTGGGTGAAGGCGCTTCTTCCGGCGTATCTTTTCCCGAGACAAAGAAAATTGCTTATGCATATGGCATTAAGTATGTTAAATTAACCTGCGCTAATTTATCCAGCGGTTTGGAGAAGGTATTAAGAACAGATGAGCCGGTGATTTGCGAAGTTGAAGCTCCGGAAAATCAGGAGATTATTCCTACTAATACCGCCGAAATTGGCGCTAATGGGGTAATGGTTTCTAAGCCTTTGGAGGATATGTATCCGTTTTTAGATCGAAAAACTTTCCTGGCGGAGATGATTGTGAAGCCCGTAGAGCAATGAAGAAAAAGATTGCGATACTCGGGGCAAATAGCCATATTGCCAAAGGTTTGATTTTTGGTTTTGCACAGCATAAAAAAGAAGAGTTATTTTTGTTTGCCCGAACTTGTGCCAAGGTAAAAAGCTTTTTGAAAAAACAGGATTTACAGGAACCGCGCCATATTCATCATTTTAAAGATTTTGGAAAAACAAAATATGACGTGGTAATTAACTGTGTTGGCTTGGGTACTCCTGCTAAAGTAAAGAAAGCCGGGCAGGAAGTATTTCGGCTAACCGAAGAATTCGATTATTTGGTGCTGCAATACTTGCAGAAATATCCGGATACGCTTTATATAAATTTTAGCAGCGGAGCGATTTATCAGGTAAGTGCTAGCGCAATAAAGCCGGAGTATTTTTACGGAATAGCCAAGTTACAACAGGAGGCAAGGCACCGGGAGTTGAAACAATTGAAGATTGTGGATGTTCGTGTATTCTCCTATTTTAGCCGTTTTATCGATTTAGATGCAGGTTATTTTTTAACGGATTTGATTAAAAGCTTGAAAGATAAAAAGACGTTTACCACTAATGCTTGTGATTTTACGCGCGATTACCTGGCGCCGCAGGACCTTTTTTGTTTAATCAGCCGGATTATTCTGGCCAAGCCGTTTAATGGTACGCTTGATGCTTACAGCGCCAGACCAGTAAGTAAATTTAAATTGCTTGAGTATTTTGCTAAGCATTATTCTTTAAAAATTAAGATTAATCGCGACCTGCAGTGTGCTTCTCCTACGGGAGAAAAGGCAAGATATTATTCAGGTTCAAAAGAAGCAGCCGATCTAGTAGGATATCAACCAAAATTTACCTCTTTGGAAACAGTAGCGGATGAGTCTAAATATTTATTAGGAGCAAGTAATGGATAAGCAGGGCCAGATTAGGGAAAAAATATTAAAACAAGTAGCTGATTATTTTGACCAGCGTAAGCCCGAGGAGTTTATTCCCGGCCGTACGCGTATACCTTATGCCGGTAGGGTTTATGATGCAGCAGAGTTAACCGCTTTGGTGCATACTGCTTTGGATTTCTGGCTGACTGCCGGCAGGTATGCGGATAAATTTGAGCGAGGATTAGCGAATTTTTTGAAAGTTAAATATTGCCTTTTGACTAATTCCGGCTCAAGCGCAAATCTTTTGGCAATTTCAGCTTTGACCTCACCCTTGTTAAAAGAGAAACAATTAAAACCTGGGGATGAAGTTATTACTACGGCGTGCGGTTTTCCTACTACACTTAATCCCATTCTGCAGAACAATTTGGTTCCGGTATTTGTGGATGTGGAGCTGGGAACTTATAATATCCGGGTAGATATGTTAGAAAAAGCGATTACTAAAAAAACCAAAGCCATATTTATCGCGCATACTTTAGGCAATCCCGTTAATCTTGATGAGATTATGCGGATAGCTAAAAAATATAAGCTCTGGGTTTGTGAAGATAATTGCGATAGCTTAGGCTCAAAATATAACGGTAGATATACTGGTACCTTTGGGGATATTTCTACTTGCAGCTTTTTTCCGGCGCATCATATTACTACGGGTGAAGGCGGGGCAGTATTGACCAATAATCCGTTATTAAGAAAAATCATCATGTCTTTCCGCGATTGGGGTAGGGATTGTTTCTGCGGTTCGGGAAAGGATAATGCCTGCGGAAAGAGGTTTTCCCGAAAATTCGGCAACCTTCCCTTTGGCTATGACCACAAATATGTTTATTCGCATGTCGGCTATAACCTTAAGATGACAGATATGCAGGCGGCCATCGGCTGGGCACAGTTAGCCAAGCTGCCCGGATTTATCATGGCGCGTAAAAAGAACTTCGCGTTTTTAAAAGAGGCGCTGGCGCAGTACGCCCCGTACCTTACTTTACCGGAAGCAACTAAAGAATCCGAACCCAGCTGGTTTGGTTTTCCGATTCTGGTAAAAGAAAATGCGCCCTTTAGCCGGAATGAAATTGTCGATTACCTGGAAAAAAATATGATCTCCACGCGCATGCTTTTTGGCGGTAATCTCAGCAAACAGCCGGCCTATATGCGTTTAAAATACCGCAGTATGGGTAATTTGGCCAATACCGATGTGGTGATGAAGCAGTTATTTTGGATCGGGGTTTATCCGGGTATTGACCAGAAGCGTTTAAAATATATTTGCTCCTGTTTTGCCGATTTCTTTAAGACGGAGAGGCCAAGATGAAAAAAATAAGTGTGGTCAGTGGCTGTTACAATGAGGAAGGCAATGTCGAAGAGATGTACCGTCAGGTAAAAGAAGTGTTCCGGGAGTTTCCGGAGTACGCTTTCGAGTACATATTTGTTGATAACGCTTCAGAAGACCGTACTGTGCCGATATTGAAAGAGATCGCTAAGACGGATAAAAATGTGAAAATTATCGTTAATTCCCGGAATTTCGGGCACATCCGTTCGCCTTTTTACGGGATATTGCAGGCGCAAGGCGACGCGGTAGTCTATCTTTGTTCTGATTTACAGGAACCTCCGGTATTGATCAGGGAGTTTATCAAAAAATGGCAAGAGGGATATAAGATTGTGGTCGGGGTAAAGCCTAAGAGTAAAGAGAATTTTATGATGTCCGCTACCCGTAAGTTTTATTATAAATTACTAAATTTTTTCTCGGAAACTCCGCAGATCGAGAATTTTACCGGGTTTGGGTTGTATGACCGGGTGGTAATCGATAAAATCCGCGCAATTGATGATCCATATCCGTATTTCCGGGGATTGATCGCAGAGGTAGGATTTGACGTAGCGGCAATTGAATATAAGCAGCCGAGAAGAGTAAAGGGGGTGACAAAAAATAATTTTTATACTCTTTTTGATATGGCCATGCTTGGTTTTGTGAATAATTCCAAATTGCCTTTAAGATTAGCCATTTTTATGGGGTTTATTTTCTCGATTATCTGCTTTTTTGTCGGCATGGTTTATTTGGTGTATAAATTATTATTCTGGGATCGTTTCCAACTAGGGATAGCGCCGCTAGTAATCGGCTTATTTTTCTTCTTTTCCGTGCAACTTCTTTTTATCGGGATCCTGGGAGAGTATATTGGCGCGATTTACACCCAGGTTAGAAAAAGGCCGCTGGTAGTGGAGAAGGAACGGATTAATTTCTAAGAGATAATGATAATTTTAACCATAGAGATATTACTGGTTTCTTTAAGTTCGTATTTTTTCACCGCGCGGTTTTTCCGTACCCGCTCGCTTTCGGAGTTTATTTTAATCTGGTTTACGCTTTTTCTTGCGCAGATTATCATTGTTGAACTGGGCCTAGGGGTTGCCGGACAACTTTTTTTGGCCAACGTATTTATCGTGCATGCGGTCATACTTTTACTTGCCGCCGTATTTTGCCGGCCGCAGCGGTCGCCGGATATAACCAGGCCGGATATCAGTATATTGCTGGATAATAAATTACTGCTTTTAGCTTTTTCTGTTTTTATCGGTTTCGCGATTGTTAAGGTTTTTGTCAATTTGGTAAATCCTCCGGTTTCACCCGACAGCTTGCAGTATCACCTGGCATTTCCCGCTGCCTGGATCCGCAGCGGAAATTTAAATAATCCTACCTGCATTTTTGCTTCAATGCCGATGATCGCTCCTCCGGCAATAGAAGCAAGTTCTACTTCGTATTACCCGATCAACGCGCAATTATTTTTTGCTTGGCTAATGCTGCCGTTGCGCAATGCCTTTCTGGCAGATGCGGGAGAGCTGCCTTTTTACATTGTCGGCATGATCGCCGTTTTTTTAATTTTAAAAAAATACGGAATCAAGGATAGCGTAGCGCTTTTAACCGGATTTTTATGGGTGTTGATTCCGAATATCTTTAAACAACTTAGAACCGCTTCGCAAATAGACGTAATCTGCGCTGTTTTGTTTTTGATCGTGTTTTACTCCTTTCTTTTATTGAAAGAAAAATTTAATTTAAGCCGTGCTTTATTCTGCGGGATTACCTTAGGGATATTCCTGGGGACCAAGATAATCAATATTGTCTGGTTTATCGCATGTTTGCCGTTTTTTGCTTATATTTTTTATCGTTCTGTTAGAGAGTCTAAAATAGACGGCTTAAAATTAATCCTTATTTTCGCTAATCTGGCGGCAATGGTATTATTGTTTGCCGGATTTACCTATTTCAGGAATTTCATCTTTACCGGTAACCCTTTATTCCCGGTTGACTTAAAAATCTTAGGGGTTAAGGTTTTTAAAGGGTTGGTGGATAATGTTACCTATAAGGCAATGATTGCTTCCGGAGATACCTTTAATCTAAACAGGATTTTATTTAAAGAAGGGCTAGGCGTGCAATATTTAGGTTTGACTTTATTGGGTGCGCTTCTTCCTTTTGTTTTTTTAAAACAGATCAGCCAAAAAATAAAGCCTCGGCTAGAATACGCGTTGCTTTTTCTGACGCCGATTGTCATGCTTGTTATGTACGCTCAATTTGTGAATGTTTATGTAATCCGCTATTTATTCCCCTACTTAAGCTTAGGTTTGATTGTCGGGGTTATTTTTATAAATTTACTTGCAGGTGGAGAAAAATATTTCTTTTTTATTTCTTTTGTGGCGATCCTGGCTTCAGCTGCGGAATTAGCGCATCGTCAGGAGCTGATTATTTCATTGGCTTTATCGGTAATTTTCTTTGTTCTTTTGATAGTATTTAAGAAAAAAATACTAACTTTTTTTCAAAGCAGGTTTTTTAAGTTTGCTCTGGCAGCTTTTTTTGTCCTAGTAGTTTTATTATTAGGGTTTTTAAATAATCGTTATAATAAAGATGAATTCATGCGTTATCCGGGTACTTTTAGCAAGAATGAGGCTTGGCAAAAGGATATTGCCTGGGGATGGAGAGCGCTCAATAATCTTACCGGTAGCGGAGCAACCGTTGCTTATACCGGAAGGCAGGAGTTTTATCCGCTTTTTGGTTCGGGCTTAAAAAATGACGTACAATATGTTTCGATTAATGAAAAGGAAGCTTCTCTTTATAATCATTTTGACGGTTTATTCCGTAAAACAAAAGATTTTTCTGCCTGGAGAGAAAATCTAAAGAAAGAGAAGGCAGAGTATTTATTTATCGCGCTGCCTTTTTTAGAAAACCGGGAATCCCCGGATCCGGGTAAATTTCCAGTAGAAGACGAGTGGGCCGCCAGCCACCCGGGAGATTTTCAGTTGATGTTCAGCAACTCATTATCGCGGATATATAAAATCCTGGTTAAATAAGATGAAAGAGATCGCTAATACCGGAGAACGGATACTTTTAGAAAAGGAAACACCTTTGATGATCGCGCGGCATTTTTGCGCTTATACCTTTGCCAGGGATTTTGTCCGGGATAAAGAGGTTATGGATATTGGCTGCGGTGAAGGTTATGGCTCTGATTTTCTATCCGGCTTTGCCCGTAGCGTATGGGGAATTGATTATGATCAGGCGGTTATCGAGTATGGGAAAGAGAAATACCATAAGCCAAATCTTACGTTTTCGGTGCTCGATATTAAAAACCTCGATCGGGTAGAAAAGAAATTTGATGTTATTTGTTCTTTTCAGAACATCGAACATATCCGCGATACTGAAAAACTTCTTACAAGTATCGCGGGGTTATTGAATGAGGGGGGAGTATTTATTTGTTCTACCTGTAATATTAAAGATGCCTCTCCGGGTAGTAAGACACCTTTTAACAAGTTTCATGTCCGGGAGTATGAGGTTAGCGAGTTTAAGGAAATGCTTTCCCGGCACTTCTCGTATGTGGAGCTTTCCGGTTTAAGAAGAAAATTTATTTTAAAACTCAATATACGCTTAAAAAAAATCGGGTTATTTAATTTCCTGCCGGATAAATTAAACCCGGTAAAAAGATTTTTTGCCCGGGCAAGCTGCCGGTATTTTTTCTGGTCAAAAGAAAAATTAGATAGCTGCCTGGATTTTATCGCTGTTTGCAAGAAAGGAAGCTGATTTTAGTGAAAGTAGCTTTAGTTTATCCTCCTGCCCAAGAATTGAATCTTAAAGGTTATCCTTTAGGTTTAGGATATTTATCCGCTTCTTTAAAAAGAAGGCATCAGGTTGATATCTACGATTATAACGGCGCGGAATTTAAGAAAAGCCTAGCCGCTTTTTTTAGCGCTGTAAAGCAGAGCAAGCCGGACGTGCTAGGAGTATCTTTTAATTCCTTTAACCGCTGGGGGGCTTATCAGGTTATTCGAGGAGTAAAAAAAATCAGTAAAGATATCAAGGTGGTTTTGGGAGGGGTGCATCCTTCAACCATGTACGCGCAGATGTTTAACTATTTTGGCAATAATATCGATTTTATTATTCAATCTGAAGGAGAAGAATCATTCTATCAATTATGTAATGCTTTTGATGCAGGAAATGAATTTAAGCAGATCAGCGGTTTAGTGTATCAGGATGCAAGCGGTTTACATGTTAATCCGGTTACGCAGAAAGTAATGAACCTGGATGATTTAGCCATGCCGGATTATTCTTATGCCTCCGCCAGAATTAAGGAAACGGCTTTTGCTTATTTAATTACTTCTCGCGGCTGTCCGGTAAATTGCTCTTTTTGTTCTACTTCTTCTTTTTGGGGCCAGAATATCCGCATGAATTCTCCGGAAAGAGTAGGAGAGGAAGTGGATTATGTAAAAAGCCTGGGCGCGAAAAGGTTTTTCTTTTATGATGACACCTTTAACTTAGGGATAGAAAGAACGATTAAGCTTGCCGAAATATTAAAAGAAAAAAATATCGAATACGCGATCTCTTGCAGGGTGCGCCCGGTAAATGAGGAGATGATCGCAAAATTAGTTGAATCCGGATGCAAACATATTACCTGGGGAGTGGAGAGTTTATCGGAAAAAATATTGCAAACAATTGAGAAAAAGATTACCCGGGAAGATGTTAAAAACGCTTTTGATCTTTGCGCAAAATATGCGGATCGAATGTCTACCGGAGCGTTTTTTTGCGTGGGCGCTCCGGGTGAAACCGAAGAAACTATCGCGGAATCAATCAGCTATCTTAATCAAAACATCCGTTCGACGCATGGGCCGGGAGCATCAATGCTTTATATTTTACCGGGAACCAAGATTTACCGGGATCTGATTAAAAACAAGGAGTTTGACGAAAGGCTCTGGGTGCGCACGGATTCGGTTTATTATTATACAAAGGAGCATAATATCTCTACCTTGAACCGCTGGCGCAAAGCGATTAATAACAGCGGCATAAGAATACCTTTTAATTATAAATATTTTTGGGATTACGCGGGTATAGAGCCGAAAGAAGAATCAAATTTTTTAAGAAAAGGGTTACGTAAGAATATTAAGAAGATAAACAGATTTGTGAATATTCTGCGTAACCGGTACTGATAAGAAAGGATAAATGAAAAAAGAAATTTTAGGGATGTTGCAATGTCCGGCCTGTAAAAACAGTTCTTGGTCGCTTACTTCTGAGGAGTCCAGCCGGCTTGAGGTAACGCGTGGAAAGCTTGCCTGCGTTTCTTGCGCAGCCGGATACGAAATCGAAAACGGGATCATCGATTTTTTACATAATGCTAATGCCGGGGTCTTGCGTGAAAGAAAGGCGATGGATGATGATGACTATATCACGGACTCCAGCGGCACTAAATTTAAAATTACGGATGAAACTATCCGTCAATTCCGTGATAAATTTTTGGCGCTTCCCGAAGGGGATGGTTCATCGTTTTTTAAAAAAGGAGGAAGCTTTCAAAGTACGGCCGAGGCCTCGGATAGATTCTATAGCGCCCTAAATGATTTACGGCTTAAAGGTCAGGAAAGAATCCTTGAAATCGGCGCTTGTTTTTCTTACGCTTCCTTTAAATTCGCGCAAAAAGGCTGCCAGGTGGTCGCGCTGGATATCAGCAATTACTTAAAGGTTTCCTCGCTTTACATAGAGCAAGCGTATTTCGAGCGGTTGTTTTCGGATATGCACCATATGCCTTTTAAAGATAATAGCTTTGATATTGTGTTTGGTTCGGCGGTTTTGCACCATAGCAAGGAGCTAAAAACGGTATTTGCCGAAATTAAACGCGTGCTGCGCCCAGGAGGAAGGCTTGTTTTGATCAATGAAGCTGGCCGGGGTGTTTGGGAAAGGGTCCATCCGGTATATAAACAAATGGAGGAAAAGGGGTTTGGCGACACTGCTTATAATTTGCTGGAGTGGAAGCGCGGCGCCCGCGCCGGCGGGTTTAAAA
>Ga0172375_10013580_pt1 | contig 10083 bp, 6 predicted proteins | sample LakKiv1m_FD_114537 | JGI IMG/M metagenome (GOLD analysis project Ga0172375, IMG submission 114537) | Freshwater microbial communities from Kabuno Bay, South-Kivu, Congo - kab_092012_11.1m | ecosystem: Environmental > Aquatic > Freshwater > Lake | place: Democratic Republic of the Congo...
TCAGAGTTTATTATTCTGCTTGATTCTTTTTTTGTACGACTCGATAATTGAATTGAGCATCTGTTCTGTCTCTGAGGCTCCTTCTCCCAGGAGGAATCCGATCTTCTGAACCATCTCCAGGTTCTTATCTATCACCTCACTAACCCTGTTGGTCACCTCTTCGCCCTGAACTTCAGGAGAGTAGAGATCGCGGATAACTGCACCGCACATCTTGTTCTTTTTGATGGGAAAGATGGAAATGTTAAGCATCTTATCCTCAAAATGTACATCCTTGCTGACGACAGGTTCATCTTCTTTAATGACGAAGGTGAACATATTATAAACATTAAACGGAATGAGCGTCTTGAGATCGGCTCCGGCAAGGCCGGGGATCACTTCCGAAATAGCTTTCGCATCCTCACCTATTATATTTATGAAACTGTGGTTTGAGTGAAGAATTTTAAGGTTGTTGTCGACGATAACGACACCAGTCGGAAGCTTATCGAGCATATTATTAAGCATATCGGAAGCGCTCTGTGCCATATCTTTTTCCCTGAGCGCCACCTCCTCTGATTCCTTGAGTGCCTTCTTGGTTTCTGCCAGCTTCCTGTTTGTCTGTCTTAAGGTTTCAATATATTCCTGTTTGTTTCGAAGGTTGAATGTATGACACATTTCAGGTACTGCAAGCCCCTTTGCAACTGTTGATGCAAAATCGCGGCACGACATATACCCGCATGCTCCGCAGTTAAGCTCTTCGTCGGGACTGTTTTTTCCGACAATTTTGAGTACTTCATTTATAGCTTCTTCTGGAGGTTCGGGAATGCGCTGGTCATCAGGAATAAAGGTTCTTGAGAAGTCGAGCTTCAGCCATTTATCCATATTTTTCTGCCAGAGCTCCTTATCGAGTATACTGATTCTTTTTTCAGTATACCGGCTCACAAGCGCCCTTCTCCTGAACTTTTCGGTATGGTTTTCCATGCCGGGACCCAATAGGCAGCCATGACAGAAAAACAGGTTGAAATGATGATTTATGGTATCGATATATTTATCAAAATCATTTACTGCTTCGAGTACATCTTCCTTACCTGAGGCGGTGATTACCCTGCTTGAAACCATATCGCGCTTTATACCTCCCGCCTGGATTATACCTGCTGGAACAGGGTAGAGGGCTCCCCAGTATCCGTGTGGCGGATCGAAATCGGAATTCCTCACATTTCTTTCCTGTATTCTGAATTCATCAAATAGCTGGCGAAGCTCGATGAAAGTAAGCACCCCTTCGATAAGATTTCCCGATTCATAAATAAGGGCTTCATCCTTTGCATCAATACATGGGCCTATCTGGATAGTTGCTACATCATCGCCATATAACTTCCTGACAACCATGGCAGTGGCAATCATTGGCGAGACGATGGGCGCAAGGTTGGGTGTCATTTCCGGATGGAACTTCTCGATAAGCTTGACAATAGCAGGGCAATTGGCCGTTATATAGTATTTGCCCTCTGCCTTGCTGAAAAGATCGGCATACTTTGAAGCTATGAGGTCTACTCCGAAGGATACCTCATGAACATAAGCGAAGCCCAGCTTGCGAATCATTGCTACGAACTTCCTGTAGTCTGTAATGTCGTCAAACTCCGATGCTATTGACGGTTCAATCAGGGCAGCAACTTTTCTGCCTGAAGCGAGAAGTGTTTTTACCTCTTCCTTTGAATCGCGAAACTCTATGGCCCGGGGCGAACACGATACAAAGCAAAGTCCGCATCCTATACATCTGTCGCTGAGTATTGTCGGGTGATCCTTCTGAGGTCTTACCTCGATGGCGCTTACCGGGCATACCCTTACACAGGAATAGGAGTTCCTGCATTTGTCGTCGTCGATACGAAGAACAGGCCTTTTGTTTTTCATGTTCATTCTTCTCCTCCCGGGTTATTTAGTTTTCGACAATTCCTTTTCAAGTATTCCCTCTATCCTGGCTATCGTCACATTTTCAATAACCTCGCCATTAATTGTAAGGTTTGGTCCGTTGCTGCAGTGCCCCATACAGCGGGCACCCTTGAATACTACTTTGTCTTCAAGATGATTCCTCTTAAGGTAATCCCTTATAAACATTACTACTTCCTTGTTGCCTCTTGAAAAACAAGAACTTCCGAGACATATTTGCATTTCAGTACCCAGTGCCATTTTTTATTGTTTTTAAAAAAACAACAGGACAAATTTAATAATTATTTCGGAGGGTTTGAAGTGTTCATAGAATGTAAAATACATTAAATTAGTTCAATACTGGAGTAGTCTGTGAGTACCGTCACTAATCAACCATAAATCCCCGGAATGCGCACCGTACTTGTAACTAATTATATATCAATTTAATAAGAAATTATTACAAATTGAAGTAATTCTGATTTTAATTGTTAATAAATAAACATTGTTATTTTATTAACAATAAAACTATTATATTTGTGTATTGATTCAATGCCTTGATGAGTAAAGAAATAGATCTGATAATAAAGAAATATAAACCCGGACGGAGAGAAGAGCTGATCCCTCTCCTCCAGGAGATCCAGGACGATAACGGACATCTTTCGGAAGAGGCTATTGTAAAAGTAGGAAATTTTGTAGGTCTTAGTACAACAAAGATCTATGGTCTGGCTACGTTTTACGACCAGTTCAAATTTATTCCTTCGGGTAAAGTCAGCATTAAGATCTGCAATGGCACCTCCTGTTTTCTTAACGGATCAAAAGGGGTATTAGACACATTCAGGGACGAAACAGGCTTATCATCAGGTCAGACCAGCAGGGACGGCATCTTCAGCTACGAGATCGTTACATGTATGGGGGGATGTAACAACGGTCCTGTAATAAGCATAAACGGTGAATATACCACTCATGTAAAACCTGAACAGATCCCGGATCTCATAAAGAAACTCAGATTTGTAATTGAGAATGATTAACCAGATGGAAGATCTTAAGAAATTCCTGACCGACAAGGTTCTGTTGTCTGAATCCGACACATTATCATCCGAGGCCGATAAAGTGCTCAGTAAGATACGGCGTGAGAAGTCGGACAATGCTGTTATTTTCATCTCTTCAGGTACATCAAGTATTATCGCAGGGTCTGAGAAAACTGCTTCAGCAGTTCAATTATATGTTGATGAAAAAGTTCCGGGCACTGAGATTGTAAGGGTTGGCTGCACTGGTCCTCTAAGCTATGAACCCTTGCTGTGCATTCAGCTTCTGGGGAAAAACAAGCTTTTTTTCAGAAATATAACTGAGGAAAAAGTAGAGCCTCTTCTGAACGGACTTTTCCACAACGACATAAACAAGGACGACCTGGCAGGACAGCAGGGGACAAAAGGTTTTGAAATGTGGCCGGGAATTCCTTTCCTTGAAGATATGCCGTTCTTTGCCAGGCAAAAAAGAGTAGTTCTCAATAATTGCGGATGCTATGACCCCGAAAGTATTGAAGAATTTATTGCACGCGGAGGATACAGGGCTTTTGTGAAGGCCATCAGGCATTATACTTACGAGGACGTCTGTAACATAATCGAGAACAGCGGACTAAGGGGCCGCAGCGGCGGCGGTTATCTTACCGGCCTCAAATGGAAACAGGCTCTGAATACAACGTCGTCATCGCGATACCTTGTGTGCAATGCGAAAGAGAGCGATCCGGGCGCTTATACCGACAGGACAATCCTCGAAAGCGATCCCCACCGCCTCGTTGAAGGAATAGCTATTGCCTCTTACGCCATAGGCGCTTCGAGTGCAATAGTGTTTTTCAGGAGAGGATCTTCTCATGCACTTAACAGACTTCAAAAAGCCATTGATAGTGCAAGGGAATTCGGATTGCTGGGACATAATATCCTTTCGAGCGGTTATAACCTCGACATAATTATAAGGAAAGAGCCCGGTGCATTCGTTTGTGGTGAAGAGACTGCTCTTATAAGCTCGCTTGAAGGTAAACGCGGAATGCCACAGCTTAAACCTCCATATCCGACAACAGCAGGGTTATTAGGAAAACCTACTGTCATAAACAACGTCGAAACTCTGATGAATATTCCCCTGATAATGCAAAACGGTCCTGAATGGTTCAGGAATATGGGAACAGAGAAAAGCCCGGGCACTAAAGTATTTGCAATTGCAGGCAAAGGCCGCCTTTCAGGTGTTGTTGAGGTAGAAATGGGAACAACAATAAAATCAATAGTTGAAGATATTGCCGACGGAATAAAGGATTCTAAAGAACTGAAAGCTGTTCAGCTTGGAGGTGCTTCCGGTTCTTTTATAACTTCAGAAACCATGGATATACCTGTGGACTATGATGTTATGAAGGAGAAAGGTATCGCAATGGGTGCAGGAGGATTTATTATAATCGACGAAAACACATGCATCGTCGACATAGTAAGGTATTACATGGAATTCATCCGTAATGAGAGCTGTGGAAAATGTATCCCCTGCAGGGAAGGTACCGGAAGGATGCTCGAGATACTCGACAGCGTTATCAGAAAACCCGTGAGCGAAGACTCTGGTACAACTCTTGAAAGGTTCAAGGGTGTTATGCAGCTTGAGACCATTGCAGCAGTAATGAAAGATACATCGCTCTGCGGACTGGGACAAACAGCTCCAAACCCTTTCATGAGCGCCCTTGAAAATTTCAGGGAGGAATTTGAAGAGCATATCTTCGATCGTAAATGCAGGGCAAATGTGTGCAGAGGACTCCGTACATTTTCAATTGACGTTGACAAATGCACAGGTTGTACGGCTTGTGCATCAAAGTGTCCGGTAAATGCAATCTATGGTACCAGGCTTCAGCCTTTCTTTATAGTGGAAGAAAAATGCACGGGATGCGGTATCTGCTATGATATTTGTAAGTTCAGCGCAATAAAAGTTAAATAGGCGTCATGCTTTTTACAATACAGGTAAATAACAGGAAGATAAAGGCAGAAAAGGGTGAAACGATCCTTTCGGCGCTTAACCGTAATGGTATTATCATTCCCACACTTTGCAGGATGAAGGAATTCTCCCCGACCGGCGCCTGCAGGATGTGCGTGGTTGAGGTGGAAGGCCGCGAAAGGCTTGTAACTGCCTGCTCACAGCCTGTTGAGGAGTGGATGAAGATAAAAACCCATTCACCACGGGTTATCACGGCAAGAAAAACTATTGTCGAGCTACTTCTTTCTAACCACCCCGACGATTGCCTGTACTGCGATAAAAACCTGAACTGCGAATTACAGGCTCTTTCTGAAGAGCTTAATATAAGGGAGAGAAGGATCCGTGCAAAAAAGATCCGTCCCAGGCTCGACCAGTCGAGCCCTGCTATCGTAAGAGAACTTTCGAAATGCATTCTCTGCGGAAGATGCGTCAGAGTATGTGAGGAGGTTATTACTGCAAATTCACTCGATTTTATAAACAGGGGCAGCCTGACACATGTGGGCCCTGCCATGGACCACGATTTTAACTTCTCAAGCTGTATCCATTGCGGACAGTGTGTGCTGGTCTGCCCGACAGGTGCTCTTCATGAAAAACACAATATAAATGAAGTCCAGGAGTACCTTAATAATCCCGAGTTGCTGAAGGTAATTCAATATACGCCCCTGGTAGCCTCATGTATAGCCGAAGAGCTTGGAATTAAATATAACAGGGAATTCGACAGGAAACTGAATTCGATCCTTCGCAAGATAGGTTTCGAGAAGGTGTTCACAACAGGCACCGGAACCGATATATGCATAACGGAGATTGCAGGCCAGTTGAAGGAGAGGATAGAAAAAATGTCTGATACACCTCTCTTTATATCTGCGTGCCCGGCGTGGGTTAAATATGCCGAACAATTCACACCTGAGTTACTTCCCTTGCTGTCAACAGTTAAATCGCCACAGCAGATAACAGGTATCCTCATAAAAACACTTGTGGCTGATCAGGCTGGAGTGAAGCCTGAAAAGATATACTCTGTTTCTGCAACCCCTTGTATGGCAATGAAATTCGAGGCAAGAAGAGACGGCATGATGCGTAAGGGGATCAGCGATGTCGATTCTGTAATGACTGTCAGAGAACTTGCAAGACTGATTCGGCTTTATGGTATCGATGTTACAAATATTGAACCTGAGCCGGTCGATGAACCAATGTCGGGACTAACTTCAGCTGCTGTGCTGGCCGAAGTTTCGGGAGGACTGGCTGAAACAGTAATAAGATCGCTCTGGTACATGATAAATAATAATGAGGCCGACCGACAATTGTTTAAGAAGCTGCGCTCGGGAGGACCATTCAGGGAGTCGGCTTTCAAAATTGGTGAAACAAAGGTAAATGTTGCAGTTGTCGACGGTCTTAAAGGTCTGGAAAAGCTGAAGATTGCACAGGCAGCAGGTAAGAAATTTGATCTTATTGAGGTGATGGCCTGCCAGGGTGGATGTGTCAACGGGGCAGGCCTTCCATACAGTGCCGCAAGGGATGATAAGAAAAGCAGAGCAAAAATGATCTACCAGTCTGATGAAACCAACGCACTTAACCTTCCCTGTAAATCACCGGTTCTGATTAACCTGTATGAAAGACTAATAAAAGAAAATAAGGATATAGCAGATAAGAAAATATTTTATACTCATTTTGAGAAAAGGAATGTTCTTCTTTAGAAAGAAAAAGAACCAGGAAAAAAGACCAAAGATAAAAGACCAAAGATAAAAGACCAAAGAAAGAGGTACAGGGTACGCGGTACACGGTGCAAGGTGCGAGGTGTGTTTTCCTTACCCTTGCACCCTTAACCGTGTACCGAAAAACGAGAAACGCGAAACGATAAACGAGAAACGCGAAACGATAAACGAGAAACGAGAACCGATGCTTGTCTACACAATCAAAGAACTCTGCAGAACTTGCTACACCTGTGTAAGGGAGTGTCCTGCAAAGGCAATCCGTATCGTCGGCGGACAGGCTGAGGTGATTGTGGAGCGCTGTATAGCCTGTGGTAACTGTACCAAAGTATGCAGCCAGGGGGCCAAGGTTTTTCTTAACACTACCGACAGGGTCATGAAACTCCTTGGCGACCATCCTAAAGTTGCGGCCATGATTGCTCCCTCTTTTCCTGCAGAGTTCCCTGATATACCTGATTACCAGACACTAATCGGAATGATCAGATATATAGGCTTTAAATATGTTACAGAGGTCTCCTTTGGCGCTGATATTGTTGCTGACAGGTATAAAAAACTTGTCAATGAAAGCAACGAGTATTACATAACGTCAGATTGTCCTTCGATAGTTAATTATATCAAGTTTTATCACCCTGCACTTGCTGACAGCCTTGCTCCGATAGTCTCACCGATGGTGGCAATGAGCAGGATCGTCCATAAGAAGTACGGAGACGATACAAAGGTCGTTTTTATCGGACCATGTGTTGCAAAAAAGGCTGAGAGCAATGAGATCGATGAAGCAATTACATTTACAGAGCTCAGGGATCTGCTTTCACAACTTGGCATCTCTGCTGCTAACAGCACTCCTTCTGATTTTGATCCACCTGTTGGAGGAAGAGGTGCGATATTCCCTGTTACAAGAGGATTGCTTCAGACGGCAGGCATTAATGACGATACAATCACCGGCAATATAATTGCAGCCGAAGGAAGAATCGGATTCCAGGAGGCTCTGAAAGAGTTTGAAGCCGGATTGATTAAAAGTCAGCATGTTGAACTTCTGTGCTGTGAGGGATGTATAATGGGCCCCGGATTGTCGAAGAACGGAAAACAATATACAAGGAGAGCCCTGGTAAGTACCTATGCCAATAATAAGATGAATGAGCTGGATCAGGAAGAATGGAAATCAGCTTTCGATGAGTTTTCATTATTGGATCTTTCAGTCCGGCACAAAGCCGATGATCACAGACTTGATATTCCTGATGAAAGGGATGTGTCTGATGTTCTTGTTTCGATGGGCAAAAAGACCAAAAAGGACCAGCTCGATTGCGGAGCATGCGGTTATGAAAGCTGCGTTGAGCATGCGATTGCAATAAAGAAAGGACTGGCTGAGGTGGAAATGTGCCTTCCTTATACAATAGAGAAGCTTCACCGTTCTGTGACTGACCTGGCTCTTTCAAATGAGAAGCTAAGTTCAATGCGCCAGGCTCTTAAACAGTCAGAGAAACTTGCACATATGGGGCAGCTCTCTGCAGGAATCGCTCATGAGCTTAATAACCCCTTGGGAGTAGTAATCATGTACAGTAATATACTTCTCGATGAATGCAAGCCTGAGGATCCTTTGAGAGAGGATCTTAAACTTGTTGTGGAACAGGCTGGAAGATGCAAGAAAATTGTCGCCGGGCTTCTGAATTTTGCAAGGAAAAATCAGGTTAATCACCAGGTTGTTAATCTCAATGATTTTGTTAACCACAGCCTCGAAAGCGTAATTGTTCCTGCAAATGTCAGGATTGAGGTCATCAATAAAACAACCAATCCTGATGCAATGCTCGACTCAGAGCAGATGATGCAGGTTCTTACAAACCTTGTTAAGAACGCTATCGATGCTATGCCCCATGGAGGAGAAATAGCAGTTTTACTGGAAGATACCCTGAGTGATATAAGTATAACTGTAAAAGACACAGGTACAGGTATTAAGGATGAACACAAAGCCAAGGTCTTTGAACCATTCTTTACCACAAAAGGCCTGGGTCATGGTACAGGGCTCGGTCTGGCAACTACATATGGAATTGTTAAAATACACAAGGGGCAGATTACTGTTGATTCCAACACAGATCCTTCAAAAGGAGATACAGGAACCAGCTTTAAAATTGTGCTGCCAAGAAGGAAAGAATAGATGAAGAAGATAAAAGGTACACGGTACACGGTGCATGGTACATGGTATACGGTTCACGGGTTTCACAAACCTGCACCCTGCACCCTGCACCCTGCACCTTGCACCCTGCACCCTGCACCTTGCACCCTGCACCTTGCACCTTGCACCCTGCACCTTGCACCTAACCTTAAACCTTAAACCTTAAACCTTAAACTAATAAACTCTTTTACCATGACTGAAAATAAAAACAAATTCCTGTTCCCCCTGATCGTGATGGCAGCAATGTTCTTCCTTCTTGGCTTCATCACAACAATGAACAACTCTCTGATAGATTACCTTAAAGGTGCTTTCAGCCTGAATGAGGTTGAGAAACAGCTTCCCAATACATTTTTTTACGGAGCATACATCCTTTCAATTCCGGTAGGGTATCTTCTTAACCGTATTGGATACCGATGGGGTGTTCTTAGTTCTCTTGCCCTTATTGCATTTGGTTTCTTTCTGTGTATTCCCGCAGTTACCCTGGGATATTATGGTTTTCTGAGTGCAGTTTCAGTATTTGCGATTGGAGTGGTTATCCTGCAGGTCGCTGCCAATCCTTATGTAAATGCACTTGGTACTCCCGAAACAGCAGCAAGTCGCCTTACACTTACTAATGCCCTTAATTCCCTTGCTACGGTAATTGCACCCATCTTCGTTTCGATGCTGATAGTTTCAGCAAACACAGAGGGTGCTTCCGATCCTAAGGCGGTACAGGGACCTTTTGCCGGAATTGGAATAGCTACCTTGATCATAGTTGTTGTTATGTTCTTTTTGAAGCTTCCCGAGATAAAGGAGGGTGAGGTTTCTGAAGGAGGTGCAGTGAAAAAATATAAGTCAAGTGCATATAAATATACCCACATGTGGCTGGGTTCACTTGCCATTTTCTTCTATATGGGCGTTGAGATAGGAATACCAAGCTTTTTTGCCGATTATCAGGATAAACTGGGATTCGGTTTTAATGGTGAAATGAGAACACAAATCCTTGCATATTACTGGGCAGGCCTGATGGTTGGTCGTGTTGCTGGCATTTTTATTCTCAGAAAATACTCTGCAAGGACAATTCTAAGCTTCAATGCTATTATGGGTGCAGGAATGGTTCTTTTGTCACTTATTCTTGGTTCCATGGGTATGAATTGGATCGCATTGGTATTATTCCTTGGAACCGGACTTATGCATTCAATAATGTGGCCTTGCATATATAACCTCGCGCTCGAAGATCTTGGTCCGCATTCAAAAGTAGGCTCAGGTGTAATTGCAACTTCAGTTATCGGAGCAGCAATTCTCCCGATAATCATGGGTGGCATTCAGAGA